>Ga0137385_10004910_pt1 | contig 11693 bp, 10 predicted proteins | sample SagtaG_FD_104921 | JGI IMG/M metagenome (GOLD analysis project Ga0137385, IMG submission 104921) | Vadose zone soil microbial communities from Sagehorn Ranch, Mendocino, California, USA - Sage2_R_80_16 metaG | ecosystem: Environmental > Terrestrial > Soil > Vadose zone | place: USA: California...
CCCGGTACGGGTCCGCGACCACCCCGACGACTGGACCGTCCGCGTCCACCAACGCCAAGCTGTAGGCGCACCACGGCACGCCCGCCACGTAGTTCGCGGTGCCGTCCACCGGGTCCACCACCCACCGGTAGGCCGAGTCGGCGACCCCGATGTCGGCCCCGAATTCCTCGCCCACCACCGGGATTCCGGGGAACTCCGCGGTCAGGACCCGCCGGGTGTGCCGCTCCAGGGTGCGGTCGGTGTCGGTCACCCAGTCGAACGGCGAGTCCTTCGCGGTGGGCCGGGCCCCACGGCCCGCGGTCGCGGTGATCACGTCGGTGGCGTCGTTGGCCAGGCGGCCGGCCACTTCCAGGGCGTGTGAGATGAGTCCGGGCGCGACGCGTCGAGAGTGTCGCGAGGACGAGACCGTCATGCTGCCCCAGCCTGGCTTGCCCGTATTGCCGCAACACGACCGGGAGATGACGTAACGACGATCACCAGAACACGTCTCGTACCCTGCGGGCATGTCACGCGCCGGCCTGGACAAGGATCCGCACGAGGTAGCCGCCATGTTCGACGGCGTCGCGGAACGCTACGACCGGACCAACTCGGTCACCAGTCTCGGCCTCGACCGGCACTGGCGGGCCGTGACCAGGCGGGTGCTCGACCTCGCGCCCGGCCAGAAGGCGCTGGACGTGGCAGCGGGAACCGCGGTGTCCACGGTCGGCCTCGCGGAGTCCGGCGCCTGGTGCGTGGCACTGGACTTCTCGCTGGGCATGCTGCGCAAGGGCAGCGCGCGCCCGGTGCCCAAGGTGGCCGCGGACGCGCTGCGCCTGCCCTTCGGTGACGGCGTGTTCGACGCGGTCACGGTCTCCTTCGGCCTGCGCAACATGAGCGACACGGTGGCCGCGCTCACCGAACTGCGGCGGGTGGTCCGGCCCGGCGGGCGGCTGGTGGTGTGTGAGTTCTCCCGGCCGGTGTTCCGTCCGTTCCGGTTCGTGTACCTGAACTACCTGATGCGCGCGCTGCCGGCGATCGCCAGCCGCGTGTCGTCCAATCCGGAGGCGTACCGCTACCTCGCCGAGTCGATCAGGGCGTGGCCGGACCAGCGGGCGCTGGCCCGGCTGGTGGCCCAGGCCGGCTGGGCCGATGTCGAGTGGCTCAACCTGACCGGTGGCATCGTCGCCCTGCATCGGGCGATCAACCCGCCCGTTTAGACTCGACAACGGTCCCCAGCAGGAAATCCGAGGAGTCGTGAGCATGCCCAGTCGCCGCCGAGCGGACGAGGACGCCGAGGTCATCGTGGTGGGTGCCGGCCCGGCCGGGTCCACCGCGGCCACCTACCTGGCCCGCAGCGGACTCGACGTGCTCCTGCTGGAGAAGAGCACGTTCCCGCGCGAGAAGGTCTGCGGCGACGGCCTCACCCCGCGTGGCGTGAAACAGCTCATCGACCTGGGCATCGACACCCGCGAGGAAGCCGGCTGGCTGCACAACCGCGGCCTGCGGGTGGTCACCGCGCACCACAACATGGAGCTGGACTGGCCGGACCTGTCCGGCTATCCGCCCTACGGCCTGGTCCGCCCGCGCAGCGACTTCGACGAACTGTTGGCCCACAACGCCCAGCGCAGCGGCGCCCGCCTGCTGGAACGGACCACCGTGACCGGCGCGATCACCGACGACCGGACCGGCCGGGTGGTCGGCGTGAAAGCCCATGCCGGCCCGGACAAGGCGCCGGTGACCTATCGGGCGCCACTGGTCCTGGCCTGCGACGGCGTGTCGGCCCGGCTGGCGCTGTCGGTCGGCATCGACAAGCGCGACGACCGCCCGATGGGTGTCGCGGTCCGCCGGTACTACACGAGCCCGCGCACCAAGGACGACTACCTGGAGTCGCACCTGGAGTTGTGGGATCGGTCCGACCCGGCGCACCCGATCCTGCTGCCCGGCTACGGCTGGATCTTCGGCATGGGCGACGGCACGGTCAACGTCGGCCTCGGCATCCTGTCCACGTCCGGCGCCTTCAAGTCCACCGACTACCGAGCCCTGATGCGCTCGTGGGTGGCCGGGCTGCCGGCGGACTGGGAGTTCACCGAGGACACCGCCACCGGCAAGATCGGCGGCGCCGCGCTGCCGATGGGCTTCAACCGCACCCCGCACTACCGCGACGGCCTGCTGCTGGTCGGCGACGCGGGCGGCATGGTGAACCCGTTCAATGGCGAGGGGATCGGCTTCGCCATGGAGACGGCCAAGATCGCCGCCGAGTGCGTGGTGCAAGCACTCGCCAGGCCTGAGGGCGAGTCCCGCGAGCGCGCGCTGCTGGGCTACCCGGTGGCGCTGCGGCAGGCGCTGGGCAGCTACTACCGGATGGGCAACGTGTTCAGCCGCCTGATCGGCAAGCCGACCGTCATGCGCACCCTGGCCCGCCACGGCATGCCACGGGTGCTGCTGATGCGGCAGGTGCTGAAGCTGATGGCGGGTCTGTACGACGTCCGGGACGGCGACCTGACCGACCGCATCATCACCACGGCCACCCGGCTGGTGCCCAGCGCCTAGCCAGGTCGGCGTCGATCAAGTCCCAATCGGAGTGGTTTGTCTCACAGTCGACGCCCTGGCGCGTTCGTGTGACTCGCGTCCTAAACTGTCCCTGCGTCTTGTGAAGTTGTTCACAACACAGTGCGCGTGCGCTTGTGAACTTTTTCACAAGCGGTCCAACGACGGACCGCAGGTCACCCGGTGGGTTAGGCATGCCTAAGCCGTGGAGATGTGACGCACACCCGTATGGTGCGGGCGGCGGTGATCGAGTGATCGCCGCTGGTAGTGAGTCGGTGAGGAAAGGACGGCGCAGGGGTGCTCCAGGCTTACCTCCCCCTCGTGTTGTTGTTCGCGTTGGCAGGGGCCTTCGCGCTCTTCTCGGTGATCACCGCGCAGCACACCGGTCCGAGCCGTTACAACAAGGCGAAGCTGGACGCGTACGAGTGCGGCATCGAGCCGTCCCCGCAGCCGGTGGTCGGCGGTGGCCGGATGCCGGTCGCCTACTACCTCACCGCGATGCTGTTCATCCTGTTCGACATCGAAATGGTCTTCCTCTACCCGTTCGCGGTCAGCTCCGACGCGCTGGGCATCTTCGGACTGGTGGAGATCATCCTGTTTATCGCAACGCTCGGTTTCGCCTACGCCTACGTGTGGCGTCGCGGCGGACTGGACTGGAACTAAGCGGGGGTACGCGATGGGCCTCGAAGAGAAACTTCCCAACGGCATCTTGCTTGCCAGCGTGGAGAAACTGGTCAACTGGACCCGCAAGTCGTCACTGTGGCCGGCCACGTTCGGCCTGGCATGTTGCGCCATCGAGATGATGACCACCGGCGGGCCGCGCTACGACCTGGCCCGCTTCGGCATGGAGGTTTTCCGCGCGTCGCCGCGCCAGGCCGACCTGATGATCGTGGCCGGCCGGGTGAGCAACAAGATGGCCCCCGTGCTGCGCCAGATCTACGACCAGATGCCCGAGCCGCGCTGGGTGCTGGCGATGGGCGTCTGCGCGTCGTCCGGCGGGATGTTCAACAACTACGCCGTCGTGCAGGGCGTGGACCACGTGGTGCCGGTGGACATGTACCTGCCGGGCTGCCCGCCCCGCCCGGAGATGCTGATGGACGCCATCCTCAAGCTGCACGCCAAGATCATGGACGAGCCGCTCGGCCCGACCCGCAAGGCCCTGCGCCTGGAGAGCGGCGCCAGGACGCCGATGATCCCCAGCTCGGTCAAGTTCGCGAAGAAGTGAGCCCGGTGCCAGACAACGAGAGCACACCCCCAGATCTTGAGGTACCAGAGCCCGGCGGCCCGCAGTCCAGCGCGTCGCACGCCGAGCCGGACCTGGTGCCCGGCGCGGTCGAGCCGGCGCAGCATCAGGCGCCGGTCGCCGGCCACGCGCGGCGCGGCATGTTCGGCGTGCACGACCACGGTGACACCACCGGGTTCGGCGGCCTGCGCCTGCCGGCGTACTTCCCGCCGCGCGCCGAACGGCCCTACGGCGGCTGGTTCGACGAGTTCGTGGACGAACTGCTGGCCGCCATGCGGGAACGGGACATCCCGGCCGACGCCGTCCAGCAGATCACCATCGATCGCGGCGAGATCACCTTCTACCTGGATCGGGAGCACCTGGTCGCGATCTGCCAGATGTTGCGCGACGATCCCGCGCTGCGCTTCGAACTGTGCAGCTCGGTGTCCGCCGTGGACTACGGCGTCGACGTGCCCAACCGGCTGCACTCGGTCTACCACCTGACGTCGATGACCTACCGCCGCCGCATTCGGCTGGAGGTCGCGGTCGACGTCGCCGACGCGCACGTGCCATCCGTCGTCGGGGTCTACCCCACGGCGGACTGGCAGGAGCGCGAGAACTGGGACATGTTCGGCATCGTCCACGACGGCCATCCGGCGCTGACCCGCATCCTGATGCCGGACGACTGGGACGGCCACCCGCAGCGCAAGGACTACCCCCTCGGCGGGATTCCGGTGGAGTACAAGGGCGCCGAGATCCCACCCCCCGACCAGCGGAGGGCGTACTCGTGACCACGGACAACGACATTCAGCACGCTGACTCGCGCGACACCACCGAGGGTCGCGTCTACACGGTCACCGGCGGCGACTGGGACGAGGTGATGGCCGAGGCGTCCAAGGACGAGCGGATCGTCATGAACCTCGGCCCGCAGCACCCCTCCACGCACGGCGTGCTGCGCCTGGTGCTCGAGCTGGAAGGCGAGAGCGTCACGCAGGCCCGCTCGGTGATCGGCTACCTGCACACCGGGATCGAGAAGAACTGCGAGTACCGGAACTGGACCCAGGGCGTCACGTTCGTGACCCGCATGGACTACCTGGCACCGCTGTTCAACGAGGCCGCGTTCTGCATGGGCGTGGAGAAGCTGCTGGGCATCGAGGTGCCGCGCCGCGCCCAGGTGGCCCGCGTGCTGCTGATGGAGCTCTGCCGGGTCGGCTCGCACCTGGTGGCGCTGGCCACCGGCGGCATGGAGCTGGGCGCGCTGACTGGCATGACCAACGGCTTCCGCGAGCGCGAGGAAGTCCTACACCTGCTGGAGTACCTGACGGGCCTGCGGATGAACCACGCGTTCATCCGGCCCGGCGGCCTCGCCCAGGACCTGCCGGACGACTACGACAGCAAGATTCGGGACTTCCTGAAGGTCATGGACTCCCGGCTGCCCGGCTACGACAAGCTGCTCACCGGCCAGCCGATCTGGCGCAACCGGATGGCGGGCGTCGGCGTGCTGCCGGTGGACGCGTGCCTGGCGCTGGGCGTGACCGGCCCGATCCTGCGTGCGGCCGGCCTGGCCTGGGACCTGCGCAAGATCGAGCCGTACCTGGGCTACGAGGAATACACGTTCGAGGTCCCGACCTCGACCGACGCGGACTGCTTCGCCCGCTACCTGTTGCGGCTGGAGGAGATCCACCAGTCGCTGCGGATCGTCAAGCAGTGCCTCACCAAGCTGGAGCCGGGCCCGGTGATGGTGGGGGACAAGAAGATCGCCTGGCCGGCGCAGCTCACCATCGGCGCCGATGGCATGGGCAACTCGCTGGAGCACGTCCGCAAGATCATGGGCCAGTCGATGGAGTCGCTGATCCACCACTTCAAGCTGGTCACCGAGGGCTTCTCGGTGCCGGCCGGCCAGGTGTACGTGCCGCTCGAGTCGCCGCGCGGCGAGTTGGGCTACCACATGGTGTCCGACGGCGGCACCCGCCCGATGCGGGTGCACGTGCGCGATCCCAGTTTCGTGAACCTCCAGTCGATGCCGGCGATGTGCGAGGGCGGCATGGTGGCCGACGTGATCGCGTCCGTCGCCTCGATCGACCCGGTGATGGGTGGGGTGGACCGTTGAGTATCGACGTCTTCGGGCCGGATGTCGTGGCCGAGGCGCAGGAGATCGTCGCCCGCTACCCCAGGTCGCGTTCGGCGCTGCTGCCGATGCTGCACCTGGTGCAGTCCAAGGAGGGCCACGTCAGCCCGGCCGGCATCGCGTTCTGCGCGGACCGGCTCGGGCTGACCACGGCCGAGGTGGACGCCGTGGTGACCTTCTACACGATGTACAAGCGCAACCCGTGCGGCGAGCACCTGGTCAGCGTCTGCACGAACACGCTGTGCGCGATGCTGGGCGGCGATTCGATCTACGCCCGGCTGCGCGAGTTTCTCGGTGAGGACCACGCGCCCAACGGGCACGAGGAGACCTTCGGCGCACCCGGCACGACCGGCTCGATCACGCTGGAACACGTCGAGTGCCTCGCCGCCTGCGACCTGGCGCCGGTGCTCCAGGTGAACTACGAGTTCTTCGACAACCAGACCGTGGACGGTGCCGTCCACTTGGTGGATGCGCTGCGCCGGGGCGAGAAGCCCGACCCGGACCGGGGCGCGCCGCTGACCGACTTCCGCGACGTCTCCCGCCAGCTGGCCGGGTTCCTCGACCGCCTGGACTCCGATGTGGACGGTCCGTCGGCGGCGACGGAGACGGTGCGCGGCGCGGCGCTGGCCGCCGAGCGCGGCTGGACCGCGCCCACCATGCCGGATGACGCCCCGCTGCCCGTTGTCCCGGACAAGAAGTAAGGGGCCCCAGTGACCGAGCTTGCGAGGGAACCATTCAGCACAGCGACCCTAGTCACGGGGCCGCCGAGCGTCAGCGAGGTGGGTTCGTGACAGAGGTCGATCCGCTCACCCCGGTGCTCACCAAGCGGTGGCTCTCACCCAAGTCTTGGCGCCTGAGCGTGTACGAGCAGCTGGAGGGCTACACGGCGCTGCGCAAGGCGCTGGCCGGCACGCCGGAACAGCTCGTCACGCTGGTCAAGGACTCGGGCCTGCGCGGCCGGGGCGGCGCCGGTTTCCCGGCCGGCGTCAAGTGGAGCTTCATGCCGCCCAACGAGGACAAGCCGCACTACCTGGTGATCAACGCCGACGAGGGCGAACCGGGGACGTGCAAGGACATCCCGCTGATGATGGCGGACCCGCACTCGCTGATCGAGGGCTGCGTCATCGCCTCGTACGCGATGCGGTCGCACAGCTGCTTCATCTACGTGCGCGGCGAGGCGCTGCACTGCGTCCGCCGCATGCACTCCGCGGTCCGCGAGGCCTACCAGGCCGGCTACCTCGGACAGAACATCCTGGGCTCCGGTTTCGACCTGGACATCACGGTGCACGCCGGCGCGGGCGCGTACATCTGCGGCGAGGAGACCGCGCTGCTGAACTCGCTGGAGGGCCTGCGCGGCGAGCCGCGGCTCAAGCCGCCGTTCCCGGCCGCCGCGGGTCTGTATGCCGCGCCCACCACGGTGAACAACGTGGAGACCATCGCGAGCGTGCCCTACATCGTGAACGGCGGTTCGGCCTGGTTCCGCGCCATGGGGCGGGAGAAGTCGCCGGGCCCGAAGATCTTCTCGCTGTCCGGGCACGTGGAGCAGCCGGGCCAGTACGAGGCCCCGATGGGCAGCACGCTGCGGGAACTGCTCGCGCTCGCCGGTGGCATGAAGGGCGGCATCCCGCTGAAGTTCTGGACGCCGGGTGGCTCGTCCACCCCGCTGTTCACCGCGGACCACCTGGACGTGCCGCTGGACTTCGAGGGCGCGGCCGAGGCCGGCTCGATGCTGGGCACCACGGCGTTGCAGATCTTCAACGAGACCGTGTCGGTGCCGTGGGCTGTGATGAAGTGGACCCAGTTCTACGAGCACGAGTCGTGCGGCAAGTGCACGCCGTGCCGCGAGGGCACCTACTGGCTGGCCAAGATCCTGGAACGGATGGTCGCCGGAATGGGCACGCCCGAGGACATCGACACCATGCTGGACATCTGCGACAACATCTTCGGCCGGTCGTTCTGCGCCCTCGGTGACGGCGCGGTGTCGCCGATCCAGAGCGGCATCAAGTATTTCCGGGACGAGTTCCTCGCACTGTGCCAGCAGAACAAGAGCAACGCCGAACGGCGCGAACTGGCTGGAGCGCACTGACGATGACGATCGCGCCGGAGCAGAAGACCGAAGACCGCCCGGTCCCCGAGGGCCACGTCCGGCTGACCGTGGACGGTGTGGTGATCGACGCGCCCAAGGGCGAGCTGATCATCCGCGCCGCCGAGCGGATCGGCGTGGACATCCCGCGGTTCTGCGACCACCCGCTGCTGGACCCGGCCGCCGCCTGCCGGCAGTGCCTGGTCGAGGTCGAGATGAACGGCCGGCCGATGCCCAAGCCGCAGCCGGCGTGCGCGGTCACCGTCGGCGACGGCATGGTGGTGCGCACGCAGAAGACGTCGGCGGTGGCGGACAAGGCGCAGCAGGGCGTGATGGAACTGCTGCTGATCAACCACCCGCTGGACTGCCCGATCTGCGACAAGGGCGGCGAGTGCCCGCTGCAGAATCAGGCGCTGGCGCACGGCAGGCCGGATTCCCGGTTCATGGACCAGAAGCGGACCTTCGCCAAGCCGGTGCCGATCTCCGCGCAGGTGCTGCTGGACCGCGAGCGTTGCGTGCTCTGCCAGCGCTGCACCCGGTTCGCCGGTGAGATCGCCGGCGACCAGTTCATCGACCTGATCGAGCGCGGCGCGATGCAGCAGATCGGCGTCGGTCCCGCCGACCCGAGCTTGCCCGCCGTCGGCCCGATCGTGCCGGCCGAAATGACCACCGGGACCACGAATGTCGAGCACGGTCCAGAATATGACACTGACCACGCGCTGATCGGCGTGAAGCAGCCGTTCGCCAGCTACTTCTCCGGCAACGTGATCCAGATCTGTCCGGTCGGCGCGCTGACGTCCGCGGCCTACCGGTTCCGGTCCCGCCCGTTCGACCTGGTGTCCACGCCGAGCATGTGCGAGCACTGCGCGTCCGGCTGCGCCCAGCGCACCGACTGGCGGCGCGGCCGGGTCACTAGGAGACTCGCCGGCAACGACCCGGACGTGAACGAGGAGTGGAACTGCGACAAGGGCCGCTTCGCGTTCACCTACGCCACCGCGGCGGACCGCCTGCTGCGCCCGATGGTGCGCGACGAGGCCACCAACGAACTGCGTGACTCCACCTGGACCGAGGCGCTGCGGGTGGCCGCGGCCGGCCTGGCGAAGGCCCGCGACGCCAAGGGCGTCGGCGTGCTGGCCGGCGGTCGGCTGACCGTCGAGGACGCCTACGCCTACGCGAAGTTCGCCCGGGTGGCGTTGCGCACGAACGATATCGACTTCCGTGCCCGCCAGCACTCCGCCGAGGAACTGGGCTTTCTCACCGACGTGGTGCTCGACGGCGACGTCAGCTACGCCGACGTGGAGGCCGCGCCGACCGTCCTGTCGGTGGCCTTCGAGCCGGAGGAGGAGTCGCCGATCGTCTTCCTGCGGCTGCGCAAGGCGTTCCGCAAGGGCCATCTCCGGCTGTTCCACATCGGACAGTGGACCACTCCGGCCGTCCGCAAGACCGGTGGCACACTGCTGGCCACCGTCCCCGGCGGCGAAGCCCGCGCGCTGACCGAACTCCCCGACGACGTCCTGGACGCGCTGCGCAAGCCAGGCTCGGTGATCCTGGTCGGCGAGCGCGCGGCCGGCACGGCCGGCCTGCTGACCGCGGTCCGCGCCACGGCGGCCGCGACCGGCGCCCGGATCGCCTGGATTCCGCGCCGCGCGGGCGAACGCGGCGCACTGACCGCCGGTGCCGCGCCGACGCTGCTGCCCGGCGGCCGCCTCGTCACCGACGCCGCCGCCCGCGCCGAAGTGGAAGCGGCCTGGGGCTTGGCCGCCGGCTCGCTCCCCGTCCGGCCCGGCCGGGACACCGCCGCGATCGTGGCCGCCGCCGCGTCGTCGAACCTGTCGGCGCTCGTGGTGGGCGGTGTCGACCCGGACGACCTGCCCGATCCCGACCTGGCCGCGATGGCACTGTCCACGGCGGACTTCGTGGTGAGCCTGGAGATGCGGGCCAGCGAGGTGACCCGGCGGGCACACGTCGTGCTGCCGGTCGCCCCGGTCGTCGAGCGGTCCGGCACCTACCTGAACTGGGAGGGCCGGCCGCGCCGCTTCGGCACCACGCTGGAGAGCACCGGCGCGCTGCCCGACTGCCGGGTGCTGGACACCCTGGCCGTCGAGATGGACGTCGACCTGTTCACCCAGACCGTCGCCGCTGCCGGCGGCGACCTGGAACGCCTTGGTATCACCGAGACCCGGCCGGCCACCGCGACCGACGTGGCACCGGCCCAGCCGGCCGCACCCGGTGCCGGTCAGGCGGTCCTGGCCACCTGGCGGCAACTGCTGGACAACGGATCGCTGCAGGATGGCGAGCCGCACCTGGCCGCGACCGCGAAGGCCCCGGTCGCCCGGCTGAACGACGCGACCGCCGCCGCGCTGGGCGTCCGGTTCGGCGAACTGGTCACGGTGGCCACCGGGCGCGGCTCGATCACGGTCCTGGCAGCCAGCGCCGACCTGCCCGACGGTGTGGTGTGGCTGCCGGAGAACTCCGGTCCCTCGACCGTGCGCCGCGTACTCGGCGCCGGCCACGGTGACCTGGTCGGTGTGAACCAAGGGAGTGACGCGTAATGCACGGCCCGCTCTTGTCCTACACCAACGGGGACACCGCCAAGCTGCTGGTCGCCGATCCGGCCTGGCTGGTGTTGGTCAAGGTCGTCGTCCTGTTCGTCTTCGGTGTGATCATGACCCTGCTCATGATCAACTGGGAGCGCAAGGTCGTCGGCCGGATGCAGCACCGGCCCGGCCCCAACCGGGTCGGCCCGAACGGCTGGCTCCAGTCACTCGCCGACGGCCTGAAACTGGCGTTCAAGGAGGACATCCGCCCAGTCCTCGCGGACAAGTGGGTGTACTTCATCGCCCCCGTGGTGTCCACGATCCCGGCGTTCCTCGCCTTCTCGGTGATCCCGTTCGGCCCGCAGGTCAACATGTTCGGCCACCAGACGGCACTCCAGCTCACCGATCTGCCGGTCGGCCTGCTGGTCATCCTGGCCTGCTCGTCGCTCGGCGTGTACGGCATCGTGCTGTCGGGCTGGTCCTCCGGCTCGCCCTACCCGCTGCTGGGCGCGGTGCGCTAGGCCGCCCAGGTGATCTCCTACGAGATCGCGATGGGCCTTGCCATCGTCGCCGTGATCGTCCAGGCGCACTCGCTGTCCACGGCGGACATCGTGGCCGCGCAGCAGGGCGGCTGGTTCTTCTGGCTGCTGCTGCCCAGCTTCGTGATCTACGTGATCTCCATGATCGGCGAGACCAACCGGGCGCCGTTCGACCTGCCCGAGGCCGAGTCCGAACTGGTGGGCGGCTTCCACACCGAGTACACGTCGCTGAAGTTCGCGCTGTTCTTCCTCGCCGAGTACGTGAACATGGTCGTGGTGTCCAGCGTGGCCACGACGCTGTTTCTCGGCGGCTGGCGGGCGCCGTGGCCGCTGTCGCTGTGGAGCGGCGCGAACACCGGCTACCTGCCGGTGGTGTGGTTCCTGATCAAGACGCTGATCTTCCTGTTCCTCTACATCTGGCTGCGCGGCACGCTGCCCCGACTGCGTTACGACCAGTTCATGCGGCTGGGCTGGAAGTTCCTGGTGCCGATCAGTCTGGTGTGGAGCGTCGCGGTGATCGCGATGCGCGACGTCAAGGCCCGCTACAGCTTCAGCGGCCCGATGGTGCTGGTCATCCTCGGCTGTGTCGTGGTGATCGCGCTGGTCATCGCGTTCGTGGTGCCGGAACGGAAGGTCCGTGACAACCGCGTGCAGGTGA
>Ga0137385_10004911_pt1 | contig 11692 bp, 15 predicted proteins | sample SagtaG_FD_104921 | JGI IMG/M metagenome (GOLD analysis project Ga0137385, IMG submission 104921) | Vadose zone soil microbial communities from Sagehorn Ranch, Mendocino, California, USA - Sage2_R_80_16 metaG | ecosystem: Environmental > Terrestrial > Soil > Vadose zone | place: USA: California...
AATATAGTCTGTTTTTCCCCGAAAAAATGCTTCGTGATCTTCTTGTACTCATGTGACATTCTGGAAAGGTGAACAACCTCTTCTGTGTGCTCATGTGAAAGGAGAACATCATGAAGCAAAACCAGTCTAGCATGTGTGGTGTCGTCACCAGAACGACGTCTGCCCAGGTCTGCCGTTGGGCTCAGAGCCTTTCTGAGCTGCATGCGCGTATCGCTCCTCGTTTTGCCCGTCCCGAGCCGCGTCGCAGAGCGCTGGCCTATCTGCAAGGCATCGTGAGTGAGACCTCGCGCAAAAATGGATGGCAGCTGGCTGAACACGCTGGCGAGGCACGCCCAGATGGCATGCAACGTTTGCTTTCCAGTGCTATGTGGGACACCGATGGAGTCCGCGACGATTTGCGCATGTACGTCATGGAGCAACTGGGCTCTGTCGGCGCAGTCATCGCCATCGATGAGACCTCGTTCAAGAAACGAGGCAAAAAGTCCGCAGGAGTTGGCGTGCAATATTGCGGCACGACAGGACAAGTGGAAAATTGTCAGGTGGGTGTCTTTCTTTCGTATGTGACCGCACGCGGTCACAGCCTCATTGATCGAGAATTGTATCTGCCCTTGGACTGGTGTGAAGATCCGGATCGGCGTCAAGGTGCAGGTATCCCAGAGTCGGTACGCTTTCGGACCAAGCCGGAACTGGCGGTACAGATGCTGCAGCGGCTCTTTGAGCGCCACCTTCAGATCTCGTGGGTGGTGGCTGATACGGTCTATGGAGGCAATCTGGATCTGCGCGAGTGGTTGGATGCTCACGGATATCATTATGTGCTGGCAGTCCCCTGCGATGAGCCGGTGGGGATTCAGACTCCTGATGATCGACGCCGACGCGTAGAAGTCCGGGAGGTGGAGGCACTCTTGCTCTCCGCTCACCAATGGCAGCGACTCTCGATGAGTGAGGGCACCAAAGGCCCCAGGCTCTTTGACTGGGCCGTGGTTCCCATGCTGCATCGATGGCAGGATGATGGATGTCACTTCCTGCTCATCCGCCGCTGTCTCGATGATCCACAAGTAAAGGCCTATTACTTTGTCTTTGCTCCTCAAGGGACCACCTTGCAAGAAATGGTCAAGGCCATCGGCAAGAGATGGCATGTAGAGGAGGATTTCGAGAACAGTAAAGATCTGGGCCTGGACCAGTATGAGGTGCGAAGCTGGATCGGCTGGTACCGTCACGTGACGCTGGTTTTGCTGGCCCATGCCTGCCTTGCAGGCATTTGTGCGGCTTCGCGTTCCTCTCCTCATCTTGCTTCTCCCTCTGGCTCTCCCCGAAAGCCTCCCACAACGGCTCTGACCGTTCCTGAAGTGCGTCATCTGCTTGCTCGATTGATCTGGCCTCTCTCCTCGTCGGTGCATCGGGTGCTGGCCTGGTCCTGGTGGCGTCGCTCTCACCAGAGTCGTGCCAGTTACTACCATACCAAGCGTCGCCTCAACGCTGGCTGATTCGGGCTTGCATGCCGTTTTTCTCCTCACTCTCATCGTCGTCATCCCAGTTCCCTGATCTCCCAGACATTTCCCGGAAGTCTGGGAAGTCCTGGACATTTCCCGGATCGACGCTTTCATCTGTGTGCGTTTTTGTCCTGTTTTGAAAGGATTTCTGATCATGACTCTTCTTCCTTTAACAACCTGTGCTCAACTCCTTGGGATTCATCCCAAAACGTTGCACGGTTGGCTCAAAGAAGCCAATCTGCCGTTGGCCCTTCATCCAACGGATGCACGGATCAAATGTTTGCAGGAGCATCACCTCCAGGAGGTTGCTCGACGCCATGACCGCTCGCTGGCCGATCCGGCCTTGGGGCCCGTTTTGCTAGAAGAGCACGTTTCCTCATTGCCGACGAGCAATCCCTGCGAGTCCGATCTGATGCAGCAGGTATCCTGCCTGGAAACCAAAGTGGCACGTTTGCAAGAACACCTGGCTGAGCTGGCTTTGGCGCTGCTTGCCGAGCGGGAACACGCCTTTGAGCGTCGTATGGTGAGTCTGGAAGCGACGATGGCCCAATTGCTGGGGAGTCCGATCGTTTCTTCCCCACTTCCACAGGAACCTCCCGTCTCCTCTGCCCAGATCTCTGCCAGAGTAGACACTGTGCCCAAAGCACTCAATCCGGCTGAGCAGCGGGCACGCCTCCGCTTGCCTGCTCTGGTTGAGTATGGTGCCGATGGTCGCTATGTCATCGTGAGTCCCCTCGAAGGCGAGTTGAACATCGTGCCAGAGTCGGCAGAATGGTTCGAGTGGCTGGCAACGATCTCTTCGTTTCGCTTTATCGGCCAATCGGGACGCTTGACTGCCTATCGTGAGTCCAGACGCAGTGGGCCTACTCGCAGTTGGACGGCTCATCGTTCGGCCCACCAACGCCGCTACAAGCAGAGGCTTGGAGTCACTGATCGCTTGACTCTTGCCTGTCTCGAGCACGTAGCAGCCACCTTGCAAGCTGAGATCGACGCCTTCTAATTTCTGACGTCGGCTCATGAGCTTCCTTCCCTTTTCCTTCCACAAAGTGCGGCTGTAGTGCGGCCAGGGTACTGGCCAACATGTTTTGAAGCAAAAAGGCATCAATTTGCATCTTTTCTGCATCTGGTCTCTGCTCTGTGGATGTGGCCGTGATGCAAATTGGCAGCAAAAAGGCATCGGTTTGCCTTCTTTTTGCACCTGCCGGGCGTGTTCTCTCCGGTGCGCATGAGTAGTATAGCTAGCGCGACCGGTTCCAGACCGGGCACGGACCTGAAATCGACCAGGAAGGAAACCTGAAAACATGGGTTGCACCGGGAAGGAAACCTGGAAAGAAACCTGTAAAACAGGTTTGTAGGACATGCAGCGGCATGAAAGCGACATGCAGCGATGTGCAAGCACCGTGCTGCCCCTCCGGTGAGATATAAGTTGGTCTGGTAGCGGCGCGAAAATTGCTCATAGAGAAAATATAAGGCAATCGTGACGTGCATCCTTCATCACGATTGCTGACCTGCCAGGCTACTCTTCGTCCTCTGCTTCGTCCTCTGGTGGATCGTCGGCAACGGGTTCTTTTGTCTGTCGAGATTTTGTACCCTTGCGCTGTAGATCAGCGATCTGGAGTCCTTTAATGCTGCCCATTCCTATATATGCCTTTGCTCCTTGTGCCTGGAATTGGCGATTGAGCGCTTCAAGAATCTTCTGTGCATTGCGTCTGGCAATTGGCTTGCCGTTGATGGCTCGCGAGACACAATGTGTTGAGACTTCGGCTGCGCGTGCCAGATCGGCCTGTGACCACGAAAACATATTTAAATAATCTGCCAGCTTCATTGGTTTCATAAGCACATTCCCTTCCCCTTAAATTGATCGGAGTGCTCAGAGTGCTCTGATAACTCCGAGCAGAGATAGCACGACCATTTCACCATCCGTGCTCCATATGAACAGTATATGTTCAGCATCCCTACTCAAGTCAACGCGTGGTTATGGATTGAGTCACTTGGAGAGAGGAAAGAGCTACGTTCGAGCAAGGATAGTGGCCTGTTCGTGCCATGTTGCCACACTCTTTCTGAATGGTTCATGTTTGATTAGAGCTGTGTTGCTGGTAGGTTCGTGTAGATTTTGTGAAACGATGTGTACTGTTCGTGCGGCTTGGCAGGCTGTTTTAGGAAATGAAGATGCATGATCGTGACATGAGATCCAGGGTCACATCGTGCCGCCTGGCCGGAACTTGTGACCGTGGCAGCGTAGTCACATCGACCTGAAAGAGAGCGGGGCTTAGGTGGTTTTTACTGTGCTGGCGGTCAATGTGAGGAGCTTCTGGCAGAAAGAAAAAGCAGCATGGCGAGGAGGGCTACGCTGTTTTGCGACGCCCCTGGCGTCCCTTATACTCATACTTATTTCGATATGTTCGGTCTCCACAAAAAATGTTTCGCCTGGAGAACTCTTCTGGTGTTGTTTGGCGAAGATCTTCTTGTACCTCGGGAAGATCAGCATTCATGTCGTAATACCAGGGTTCCTCTAAAGTGTAGCGAGGGTCAAGTGCCCAGTTAGGGCAGGGGATCTCGTATTTTTTGCAGAGGTGCTCGACCGACGCTGCACAAAAGACCGCCCATTGAAAGTGTTCGGGAGAAAGGTTTTCGGGCGCTTCTAGGGGTTCATGCACCAATTCGGCTCGATACTGCTTATAATAGCCAAAGAACTGATGCATGAAATTGCCCAGGGGAATCCAAGGGTCTGCACCTGCAAGTATTTGTGTGTAGGAGCGTTTGAATGTTTGAAGTGGAACACTCTCTACATGCGCACTATTGCTGCCTTCAAGGGTTGCTGTTTGCCCTTCCTGTGTCATCATGGTCGTTGAACCCTCCCTTTAGGTCCATTATACCATGCTGTGAACAATAGGCAGCACATTCGCTCAGGGAAATAGACGTTTCAGTTTTTTCTTTACTTCCCAGAACTCCTGTGCATCTGGCAAGAGGAATGCATCGGCAATCGCCTGGGCCTGATCCCGTGTTCGTATATTAAGTTCCCCAATGAGGACACGAATATCGTTTCTGTCTTTCGGGCGATACGCCGCAATTTTGGTGGCCAGCATATATTCCATCGTTGGCAAATAGACATGGAGGATATTTCCAAAGGAACGCCAGAAGGTCACCTCTGCATGCGGTGCGTCATCATAATAGTAGACCGCAGCTTCATCATTGAGCCAGTCTTCCGGCAAGTTCTTGTACTTGTGTGCAACTGTTTCCACCGCTTGCTTAAACTCAGTTGCATAAGGAACTGTACTGCTGTTCCCTGAAATTTCGGCCTTTTTGACCTGAACGCGAAATACTGAGTTTTGTGTGTGCCTGCTTCGAGGGCTTTCGATGACGGCAAAGTCAATGTCTTCTGTTGATTGGCGTTTTTGTAAAAGAAGCATATAGGCCCCACCTGCAATGAGCAGGTGGAATGGAACGGGGACGCGAAGATCAAGAAGCACGTTTGCCACTTCTTCGAGGTACTTTATAATCTGCTGGCTGTTCTCCATGTTGGTGCGTTCATTCCTTCCTGGCTGCCATCATGAACTGTATCTCTTACAAAAAATCTATGATTTGCGTGGCTATAATAACCACGCAAATCCGTCCATTCCCCTCTAAGTATTGTCTTCCGCATCGATAATTCGGGTTGCGCTGTAGCCATTTTGTATCCAGGCGGGCGTATCATCTGCACCTAAAGCGAGATGCGTTGCCCGGTAAAGCGCATAGCGCCTCTCGTATAAAAACTCCAGCAGGTCAAATTGAGCACGCGGTGACAGTTCGACGCCCCCATGCTCATCTTGATTGAGATATAAGATGCCCGCCTGTGCTGCGGCATCGGTTCCTTCGATATCTGGGTAGCCGTCGTCCAGCTTGGTCTCTTCGATCATTGCTGTATTTCCTTTTCGTCTTCATCGAGCGCGGGGCGTGCCTGATGGAGAATGAGTGCCGCGCCATCAAGCTTCCGTGCGCAATGAATATAGAGATTCTCTCGATCCTCTGGATGCAGTTCCGTTTCCCTCAGTTCCATCCAGCCCTCATCGTAAGCAATACCATGCTTGCCCGCGTATGTCTCCATGAGCTTTTCTGTAGGGCGTACCCAGACGCGCCCCCGGAACTTCATTCTATAGTCCCAATCTGGCCAGAACTCCAGTAGCTCACAAAGCTCGTAGATCTTCTCTTTCCCAATCATCTGCCGGCGACGCCCATAGGTGCGCCATTGCTCTTTTTCTCCGAGGTAGATCCTGACCTGCGCATCCTGCTTGGGCACAATTGCACCGGCCTGGTTGCGTTCAAAAATGGTACTGGTCACTATTTACTCCCTTTCAAGGCTGCCCTGATTTCCTCATTCTTCGCCTGGATATGTGCTAGGTAGGCATCGAGTGCGGGTTTCCCAAGAACCTGCATGCCCCGCTGCGCCCGCGCCACTTCCACAGAGCCAAACTCTTCAATGGAGTGCGCTACCCATCCGTCGGCATATTCTTGCGCTTTTCCCAGCTCGCCCGGATCAAAGACCTCTTCCAATTCGTTCAGCAGAGAAATGGCGGGTCCAGATTTTGCCATTTTGACGGAGTTCACGCGCCCGGCTTGGTCACACGTCACTTGCAACGAAACAATTTGCTCAATCTCCGAGAGTTCGTTGCGTTGTGGATACAGCTCATTGTAGCGGTAGAAACGCTGGCCGGGATCAGTGCCAGGCGCGTTTGCGGTTGTTCGCCAGCTCTCGATCAGAACGCTGGTATGTTTTTCCTGATTATCCTGGCCGGGGATCTCTGGTCTGGTGATGGTGAGCTGACAGTGCGCGTCATGCTCAAATGCCTCGCGCATTTCCAAGAGCGAGGCCAACTCTTGCAGTCGTTTAAGGAATGGCAGCGCGTTCTGGTCAATCTCGTAGCGCTGGAAGTCATGTGTTGCGGCATCTTCCAGACTGCATCGCAGCAGAAGACGTGGATCGTTCAGCTCGGCGACGGCTGCGCGGTTGGCCTCCTCGTCGTCGGCGAAGATGATCCAGGAAAGTTTCTCACCCAGCTCTGTCTCGACCTGGCTGATCATCCGCTCGACTTCGCGTGCCTTCCACGCACCGTTTTTCATAAAGCGGTCGCCCGTGTCTGGTTCCCATCCGGGCCTCGCTCACCAGTCCCATAGTTTTTATAGACACTGCGCCGCGCGATCCGGTGCTCAGTGAGCCACTGTTCGGTGGCCGTTTCCATCGTATGCGGGCGACTGATCAGATAGCCGATCAGCGCCCCGCATGCCTCAATACGCTCGATGAGACCGCGAGCCTGATCCTCGATCACATCCAGGGGGACCAGTTCGGGGTCATGCAGTTTCGTGAAAAAGGCGCTGTTCTGGTCGCGAGAGCCAAACTGATTGGCGTACTCGCGAGCGATCCGGGACCGCTCGCTGGTATTGACAATCATCACGTTTTCAGCCTGACCACGTTCGCGATTGGTGTCCAAGTCAATAATCGCCAGGGTCTTGTTCGTTCTTGACTGCATATATTCGCTTGCTCGCTTTCTTGTGTGCTACAATGAGCACTGATAGTCGGCTGACGGCGTATCAGAATTGGAATGCCTGCGCGCCGTCAGCCAGCTAAACAACGCCCTCTTCTTTAGTTGATTGTTTTTCCCCTGCGGTCCAGGGCTTTGCCTTGATTTCTTTCAACCGTTCGACTTCGGTTGCTTTGAGGAATGCCTTGCGGTTCCCGACAAACTTGGTCGTCTTCATCTCCAGGCGTCCGAGCCATTCATAAATGGTGGCTTTGTTCCACCCAATCGCTTCAGCCGCTTCATCCATGCTCAGGTATTCCTGGCCTTCTACGATTTCGCCCATGCAGTTCTCCTCTTGCTTTCCTTTTCATCGTTGCTTTCCTGTCCATCCACACAAACCATACCACTGAAGAAGAGTGTACATTAACCCTCATTAATTGTCAATGAACTGTCGCCCAATTCTCAGAAGTGATATGCAAAGTATTGACAACCCTCGTTTTCGCATGTTACGATTGCTGTATCACGAAGCTCTGAGTTAACAGAGCACTCTGAGAGATCAGAGTTGATTGAGTGATGATACTTGAACAAGCAAGAAGGGAGGTCGCATGACACGCGATCTAGTAGTGCCGGAGACGGCTGGGAAGTTACAGACGCTGCCGACGCCAAATGTAAGACTAGAGCCAGGCAAGTACGGAATGAAGCTCCATATTGTGCGTGAGGGAAATATGATCCAACGCATCGGCCAGTTGGTGACACAGGTGGAGTTGCATCCGGTGGAATTGAAGCAGGCGTTCCTGTTCGCGCATTGTGCGGTAGGATTTTGGAGTGGCAATTATTCCATCTTGATCCGAACGTATCATGAACACAGTTTCCGAGCAGAAACCATTGGGAATATCTCGACTGTCTTCACTTTCTTCGGGATCTCCGGCACGGCAAAACCGATTGCCCTGGGTGCTGCCAGAAGCCTCAGCGACATTCAGACGTACCTGCGTGAGAAGGGGATCGGGATCAGGAGCTGGTTCCCTGTCCATGTATTGCCAGAGCATTTTGGCACGACGACGAACTGGACTGACTATGATGTCCACTCCTGTTTACTACGATTAGGACGCGAACACTGTAGAATCGTGCTTGTACAAGAGTAACAAGGAGATGGCTCGCTACCTCACGGATGGCGAGCCAGCCTGTCCTGACCGGCGCTCAAGTTTCCGACGCTCTGACGCTGGCCGGACATGTGTGAGTGATCTCACTATGCAAGTATAGCATGGTGCGGCACTCCCTGAAGGAGGAGTTGCCAATGACAACTGCCACACGGAAGCAGCCCGGACCCAATGCATCCCCCAGGCGCATCAGCCAAGCTTTTGCCACTGATCCCGTCCTGGCTCTCCATCTTGCCGAGACCTTCCAGCCTGATATTGATCTCATCGTCTCCGAGGGAACAGTTACCTTTGGCGTCAAAGGTGCCGGAAAATCCAACTTTTGCGCCCTCCTGTTTGAGCAGATCGCCCGCTATCCCATCCCAACTCTGCTCTTTGATACCAAAGGCGAATACCGCAGTTTAATCCATGCGGGCCTGGCGGTCTTGGCAACGGCCAACGCCTGTCCTAGCGGACATGACATTCTCAGTAAAAGTATGCGTGTCGTGGTGGATCTCAGAAGCTGGGACAGCGACGAGGCCGCAGCGCTTGCCATGTGCCAATTGTTGCGCGAACTGTTCGCGTATGCTAGTGCGCAGGATGATCCGGAGTGCCGCATTCCTTGTCCGTTGCTATTGGACGAAGCGCAGTACTGGCTTCCTCAATCTGCTGTGTCGTATCTGGGAAAAGAGACCGCCAAGGAGCTGCGCGATTGCTGGCATACTATCGCCACCCGTGGCCGCAGTCTCGGTCTCGTGACAAATTACTTCACGCAGAACATTTCTGAGCTGAATAAAAGTGTCATGCGCCAAAACGGGATCTACATTTTGATGCGCCAGGTGCTCGATATCGATCTGGATCGCTACCTGGAGTTTATTCGTACTTCGGACTCAGCTGTTGCAGCGAAGAAGAAGATCCGTGGCTTTGGGCCAGGCCGTGCCATTGTGGTATTGCCAGATGGATCGCAGCTCAGTGTCACCTTCTGCCAACGTTGTACCGAGCATACCAGCACTACTCCAACCGTGAGCGCCGTTCTTCGACGCTTACAGCAGGCAGCGCATTCCCGAACATAATTGAGCGGCCAGTTCTCCCAGGGTGGAGTCTGGCCTTTTCTCACTCTGAGAACTCTGAGTTATCGGAACTATCCGAGAGATCCGATACAGGAAGGGGCCCAGTAATGGCACAGCAGAACCCAACACCTGACCAATTTATTGAGAACCTGGAGCAGACTCCCATCGAGGACGTGCGCAATCAGTTTAAAGATTTATTCGCGCAGGCGCTTGCCATTGAAGATGCTGAAAAGCAGCAAGGGCAGTCAACGCCAAGCCAGCAATCGTAGTGTGGTGTGCTCATGTCGAAACGATGGGATCGAAAAAAATATCCGCCGAACTGGGAGGAGTTAAGCGAGAACTGCCGCAAGCAGGCAGGCTATACCTGCCAGGATTGTGGTTATGAGCGGGGGCAGCCGAAAAAATCGAAGGCGGGCAACACCTGGTATGATCCGCTCGATGCGAGCCATGATATCCCCAATGATACGGCTAACCCCAACTCTCCGCTGACCTGCAGGTGCAAAAGGTGTCATCGGCTCTATGATAACCTGTTCCCTATTGAGGAGTGGAGGCATGTGGAGAGAATGAACGCGATTGCGATGGAGAAGAGCGGGTATGTGTGGTGTGACCATGAAGATTGCGGAGGCTATTATTTGCCGCATGAGCATTAAAGATGTTATTCGTTGTAGAGTATCATAAATACTCAGAGTTATCAGATAGCACTGATAGCTCTGAGTATTAAGAGAGAATCAGGAGGAATATTGATGGAGCAGAAAGATGCCCCTACCGAATGCCCCGTGTGCCATACGCCCATCAATCAACAGTTGTCGCGATGGGCTACTCCCGCATCCAACTGTGGAAGTGAAGAGTGCCAGCAAGAGCTGAGGCGTATTAGCCAGAATGAGCGCAAAGCGCGGAGCCGTGATCGGCTGAGAGAGCAGCGCCTGGAAGAAGAGAAAGCACTGGATCAGCGCATTGTTGCCTTTAGCGAGACGCTACAACCGCAGTATCGTGCATTTCTGCTCCAGGTCCATGAAGACTATGGGCGGAAGCTGGCGGCCAGCATCATCGAAATGATCGAGGCGGAGCGCCGGGAAGCAGAGGCACAACGCTGCAAACATGACAACATCGCTACCATTCTGGATGCCTACTCCAGATGCCAGCATCGAGCCGATGCCACGGATCGGCACAACACGGAACTGCGTGCGCGGGTGCAGGAGCTGGAGCAGGATGTTCAGGTCTACCAACGTTTTGAGAACAAAGTAATTGGGCGCGTTGCCCAGGATGAGCTGCGTAAACAGCCCGATCCTCTTGTTGTGACCTCTTCGCCGTCATCACGACCTGCGCCAGGCGCACAGGAGTGACCGCCGATCCTCGGTCACATCTTCCCTGTTGGAGATCTCGGAGTACTCTGAGGTCTCCGATTTTTTTTGAGCAAAGATGGGTCACGCACTGCGCTGCAGTTGCAATGTGTGACCGAAGATCCACAGTCACAAACGTTGGCCAGGCGTAGGGATGTGACCACGATCTCAATGCCTTAATGCGACATGTAGCGACATGCAGCGATGAGATCGAGGACATGCAGCGCCATGCAAAGATGTGGAAACGGTCCGTTACCGATGAGCCTGTTGTTTTTGTGCGCCCGCCTAACAGGCAGATCTAAAATTGCTTTATAAAGGAATTATTGTATCTTCTCAGCCACTCCTGGATCAACAATGAATTGGTTCCCTTTTTGCCCTCAGAGACCTCCGTGTTGTCAGAGTGTGAGATGCTTTGAAATCTCAAATGATCCGATCAGGAACACCCAGTCCCTTCTCTGGTGAACCGTTTCCCTGCTGTAGTGCAATCGTTGCCAGAACAGAATGTCACGATTGCCATTGGGGGCTTAGGTGGTTTTTACTCTCTGTCCACTTCCCAGATTACCAATAGCACATTCGCCTGAATATGTCTTGACGTTGCCACACGTCTCACGTATGATTGTGGGAGACAGAGAACACTGAGTTATCATGTTTCTCTGAGTGCTCCGATAGATCGGAGGAATTTAAAAGGAGAACATATTTTATGAACCGCGCTATTCGTCGGCAGATCAAGCGCCGTGTGAAACGGATCTTGGCCATCATTAATCAAAAGGGAGGAGTTGGGAAAAGCGCGTTAGCTCTAGCGCTTTCGGCAGCGTTGGCGGCGAAGGGCAAGCGCGTGTTGCTCGTTGATTTGGACCCGACCGGCCATGCAACGCGTGGACTTACGTGGTCTGTCGCGGGAGAGATCCAGGTCAGGGAACAACGTGGCCTGCCCACTCCCAAAGAGTTAGCTCATCTGGCCAGGGCAGAACGGGATGAACAAAAGTTGGCGGAGGAAGAAGGGCGAGAGCCTGAGCTGCAAGAATTGTATCGGGTCGATGGGCTGACGCTCTTCCAAGCCCTTGTTCCTGAAGCCGTCCCTGGAACCTCGAAAAAGCAGCCGCGACCACAGATCACTCCACAGCAATTGATCCGCATTTTGCCAGGAGAGCAGTTTGACCTGCT
>Ga0137385_10004916_pt1 | contig 11686 bp, 31 predicted proteins | sample SagtaG_FD_104921 | JGI IMG/M metagenome (GOLD analysis project Ga0137385, IMG submission 104921) | Vadose zone soil microbial communities from Sagehorn Ranch, Mendocino, California, USA - Sage2_R_80_16 metaG | ecosystem: Environmental > Terrestrial > Soil > Vadose zone | place: USA: California...
CTCGTACCAGCAGATCTGCATGTCGAGGTCCCACTCGTAGGTGCCGGGCGTGGCGATGATCCGGCGGGGGTAGCGGACGATGAACACGCCGAGGGCCGGGCACTTGTCAGGCACCATCATCCCCGGCAGCGGGTGGGCGTACTTGATGATTCGGAAGTCCCCCGGGAGCGGGACCGACGCCACAAGGTCAGCCGCTACGGCGTCGACGACTGTCCGGAACCGACCCATTTACGGTAGCTTCCTCTTCGGGCCGATCAGTTTCCGGTGCCCCAAGCGGTCCAAGACGGGGGACTCTTCGGGGGCGAATCCGCCACGGCGCCACACTTCCTGCCAGAAGCACACCGGACAGTCGTCTTCGGCGAAGGGCCAGATGGGCTCAGGCCCGGGCGGCTCCCAGCCTTCCTCGAACACTACAGCGCCAGTACCAGTGAAGCGGCCACACCCGATACAGTGCCCAGCCGTCCCCATCATCACCGTATCGACCGAGATGCGCTGCCAGCCGTTCAGGTAGGGCAGGACTGACAGATCTCGCTCACCCATGCCGGGATCTTACGGCAAAGCTGGGGGAAGTTGGGGAGTTTTGGTGGGAAACCGGGGGTCAACTATCGAGACAGATGACATCGTTGGCATGAAGCAACCCGACCCGCCATGCGCACTGACGGCGTTCATGTCCCCGAGGTACTTGAGGGCCGGGTATCCCGCCCGACGGATCTTGCTGATTGCGGACACGTCGTTTTCCTTTCTGGTGAGTGACGAACTCATCTTAGGGCTTGCGGTACGATACGTCAAGGTCTATCATGGTACCCGTACCCAAGAGAGAGGAAACGAGATGGGGACAGAGGTTGAGACCGAGGTAGCACCGAAGCTCACGCCGCGGCAGGCAGCCATCATCAGCGCCTACACGGGCATGCTGTGCGGGCAGTTCTCCACCATGCACGCCTACGTCGAAGAGGTCATGGGCCGGCCGGTGTGGACGCACGAGATGGCCGACAGCGAAACCGTAGCCCAGATCAAGGCCGCAGCGAAGGCCGACTTTCTCGCCCTGTGCGGCCGCTAAAGGAGGACGGGAGCAATGGGAAAGCCGAGCACCACGACACACAAGCCGGTGTGGATGTTCCGCAGCGACGACGAGGATCTGACCAAGCTGAAGCGCCTACTGGTGGTCCGCAACGTGACCACTCCAGCGGGCGCTACTACGGCGTACACGCTCGGCGTTGCCATCCGGCTCGCCGTCAAGCAGCTCGAACAGGAGGTACAGGTAGCTGAAGCCAAAGAGGAGGCCAAGGTCGAGGTGGAACGCCAAGCACGGGAGACCATGGCTGAGTGGACAGAAACTCAGTGGGAGGACTTCCGCCGTCGGATGCGGGGAGAGGGATCCAGCATCCCAGTATCGCTCAAACAGGAGGCCCGATGACCGACGAATGGGTGCTGCCGTGGACCCCTGAGGAGACGCCAGCGGAGGCCGGGAACCTGCCGGGGATGTGGTGGGTGAGCAACGCTATCGGGGAGATTGTGGCTCAGAATCTGCACGAGGCAGCGGCCAAGCTGCTCGCCACACGGCCGTGGCTGTGGTACGTGCTGACCAGCGTGACGGCCAGAGACTTCGCAGAGGAGGCGTGAATGATGGGTGGAGATGCAGCAGGGCACCGTCATGCCTGTGGCGACGTTCGGATGGTTCATCAGGGCCTGCTGGGCTGGCGACGGAATCAGCGGGCTGAGCGACGGCAGCCATGAACACGCCCTGCGGTCCCTTCGTGTGCCGCTTTCCGGACCCACGCACCGTCAAGCTCTGGGGACGCTGGATCTGTCCCGAATGTGGAACCACCTATGTGCGAGCAGCGAGACGGCGAGAGCGCTTCTGGCGTAACTGGGCTGCTCCACGAGGGTACTGGCGTCTCCCATTCATAGCTCTACCTCGGTAACCCTGAGCGTGTCGATGGGGATCAGGAATCCGATGTCGATAGCCTCCGCTACCGACCGGGCCTCCTTGGGCACCCAGCGCAGGTTGCCGCATGTCGAGCACGGTTTTCCTCAAGTTCGGGTCTGAGCCAACCGTTGCGTCTGAATCGTCAAGCCAACCGCTGCCATAAACTGCTGATCTTCGGTACCCAGCATCATTGACACCGGGTACCAGTCCACCAGCCGCCCCGTCACGGTTATGTCGTAGCTCGTGCCTTCATAGGTAAAAACCGCTCGCTCGCCCTTCATTTCCCTGTCCGGATTTTGCCCCACAGCCGCACGATGCCGTGCAGGATGGCCCGGCCCCCACGCCCCAGCCAGCGGTGCCGCAAGACCACATGGCAAGCCAACAGGCAGGCGCCCCAGAGGATGACGGATAGCAGGAGCTGGAGGCCGAAGGGCTGGGGATCGCCAACGGTGAAGTGCCGGGCAGCGGGCCAGTAATAGCGCAGGTCGACGTCGGCAACGATGATCAGCCACCAGAGCGGGACGGACAGCTCGAGAACGGCCAGGCGATGGCGTGCCCGGATCCACCACATGGGCGCGCTGACGGCGAAGGTCAGCAGGCCAAGGCGCAGCCAAGGGCCGGCGGCGTAGAAGCTGACGGCCACGAGGACGATGCTGGCCAGCAGCAGGACGATGCCCACGCCGGCCAGGCGGTCGCTCTCGGGCATCCTCTTCGCCCCCTTGACCCACTTCGGCGGCCGGCTCCCGGTGCGTTCCCAGCCGGCGACGATGGGCTCCTTGGGGTCTCCCCACCACTCGGCTCGCATCTCCGGGTTGCGGTCGGGGTCGCAGTGGCGGCACAGAGCGATCACGTTCACGTCGATCAAGCGCAGCGCCGGATACTTGGCCCACGAGTTGGAGTGGCAGGCCCACACCTCGTCCTCGCCGTTGTTCGGGCAGGGGGCACCCAAGCCGAGCCGCTTGGCTTCCGTCCAGTTGCGGCAGACATTGCGCCAGCGGCCATCGGTGTCCTGGTAGGCCCCGTCCCGGCGGTATATCTGCACGGCCAAGCGGTCCCAAGCATAGCCGCGGGCTGAGGGCTTGCGGGGGGCCTCGGTGCTCATCCTGACAGCTTGCGGTCAGTGCCCCGCTTGAATCGGCTAACCACGGCGGGATCGTCGGTCCGGTGTGGACCGGCATCGGGATCACCTTCACCAAACTCGGCTCGGTACTCCTCGAAATCCGAGGCGAGACCTACTAGGTCGTCGCAGTATTCGGGATCCATGCCGAGGCGGCGGCACTCCGCAGCCAGAGCTCGAATGGCCGCCGGGGTTGCTGGATCCCGGCCCCCAAGCACAATGTAAGGCCAGTCGGGGACTGTGTTGTCGCGGCGCACCACAAGGAACTTGTTCCACAGCTTCATCGTGCTTCTCCTCTCTCGGTACTCACGGGAACGACCTTCTCCGGTCCTTGCGGCGGGCACGTTCTTCTGTCCAGTCCTTGACTAACACCCTGGCAAACCCGGCGACGAAGGGGGTCACGACGGCGTACAGGACGAAGATGATGAGCAGATCCCAGCCGCTCAGGCGGATCGTAATCACTCGTCACCGTCCACGCCGCGGCCGGCGGGAAGTGCCAGAGGAGCGCTGTCGAGCTGCTCCGTGCGGTGGTAGTCGGGCACTCGGGTCTCCCGGTACTCGGTCTCGGCGCCAGCGCGGGTCTTATAGCGGCTGGGGTAGTGGTTCGGCTCCCGATGTGCCCATGCCCGGACGTGCATAGCTGCGATCTGGGCACCGTGGTAGGTCTTTCGGGCTGCCTCGAGGAAGGCCTTGTCGAGCTCCCAAGCGATGGCGGCAGCGCCAGCGGCGTCCTCAAGGACCTCCCCGACTTCACTGTTGTGCTTCATCGGCAGTGGCTCCGGAAGGCGTTGGTGAGGATCTTTTCCTCACCTGGCATGGTGAAGCGGAGCACGGTCCAGAGGGTGCTCAGCAGGAGGCCGAGCTTGGCGGTGACGACGGCGAGTTGGATGAGAGCACTCACTGGCCCAGCACCGTTTTGACGACCTGGATGATCACAGGGGCCAAGATGGCTACCCCCAACCCGAAGAGAGCGTGCTTCACGGTCAGCTTGGCACCGCTGATCCCGTCCTTGTCACCGCCGGCGGCGACGTAGCGGATGCCCCCGACGGTGAGCATGACGAGGGACGCGGAACCGATGACCAGCATCAACATGTCCCGGACCCGGTTCAGGATGTCGACGATCGAGTTCATTGCTCAGCTGCCTCGTCTTCGGCGTCCTGGGCGTAGCGGATGCGCCATTCGTCGTGGTACTGCTGCGAGGCGGCGAGGGTCTGCCGCCAGTCGCCGTCAGCGGGGTCTGGCCAGTTGCGGAAGTCGGTGGGAACCCACACGCTGTCGCTCACGCTGCACCTGCCTCACGCACGTCGACGACGGTGGGCTTGGCTCCCCCCGTACCCCCCTGAGGATGCTCAACGGTGCCCCTGCGGGGCGCCTTGGGCAGGGCCGCGGCAGGTGCCGTTCCGAGGGCCTTGGCACAGCGGGGCGTGGCAATGCGCCAGTAGGTCACGACGGTGTCGCGGCCCTTGTCGTCGGTGTCCTGGTAAGTGCCATGCCGGCTGGCAGGGCGCTGGTCGGACGGGAGGAAGACGGCGTGCTCAGGCTTGGTGCAGACACATGGCCACCAGCGGCCACGGATCTCGGGGAGGGCGGAATCGGTGGGGGTATCGGTGTCTTCGGGGCTCATCGGGTGTCCTTTCGCTTGAGTGTGATCTGTCCAGTCTTCACCAGCACGAGGCCGATGACGGTGCCTGCTGCCAAGCTTGCGGTCCACCAAACCAGTGTGACTGTCAAGGGGGTCATGCATCTACCCCTGATGTCGGGACGGGGTGAAGGTGGTCCACGCCGTCGGCGGGGGGCTTATAGTCCCTCGTTCTGAAGACGGTTGTGTCACCGAACTGGCCTGTCTTCGCCAGCATCGTGCTACCGGGGTAGCGGGCAAAGTAGTCCTTCACGTCGTCGGGGAACTCCTCGGGGATTCGTTGCTTGCTCACTGTGTTGCTTCCTCACTGCATCTCACTGTGGCTTGGTGGGCAGACTCAGCCACCGTCGCCATTCGACCTTCCTCGTCGAGATTGTTCTCCTCCCACAGCGCGAACTTGACTCGTTCGTCACCGTCCATCAACTCGGTGATCCGGTACTCTCGGGTATTCACTGTGCTGCCTCCTTCCTTGCTTCGTCTGGAGCGCCTGCGGCGCTCAGGGCTGACTTTCCGGCGGGGGTGATCGTCCAGAGCCATGGAACCCTGTTTCCCTTCACACGGTCACCTGGGGCGTCTCTGCGGGCCCGGCTGACGTAGCCGGCCTCCAAGAGCATCGCGCCGCAGCGGGAGAGAACATCTGAGCCGATCCCGAGCGCGGCGAGGAGCTGGGGGCCAGAGACATCTGGCCCCAGCTCTCTTACCTTCAGCAAGGTTGAGCCGGTGTGGGTCCAGCGTTGGCCGTCTCTCAAAACTGGTTCGGGCCTGGACGTCTTGTTTGGGATGAGGGCGAGTTGCGGTTTGAGAACGTCGGCGCCAGCCGGCGTGTCAACTTCGGGTTGACGGTCGGGCTGGCGCTGATCGTTGGGGACCGTACTTGTTTCCGGCTGAGTCTTAGATCGGAGGGCTACAGCACGGGCAGCAAGGATAGACAGGTCGCTATCGGTCAGCGAGTAGCCCCGGCAGTGGGTCATCTTGCGGCCCTTCGAGCCTTCGGCCAGCAGCCACATCTCACCGGGGTTCGGGAACTGGGATGAGTCGTACTCCCGGTAGGTCTCGCCGAGGATCATCGTGGTCCCTCGGGGGTCGGAGGCGAAAGCTGCTCGGAACTGGAACAGCTCGCGAAGATCGGTGTTCATGATCTGCGAGGACGGGCGCTGGGTGGTCAGGATGATGATGCCGCCGGCAGCGCGGAACCTCGCCAGCAGGTTCATGAGGGCCCGCTGGAATCCTTCAACGGCCAGGAAGGCGGTGAACTCGTCGATCACCAGCAGGTCGGCAACCTCGACGGTGGACCAGTCGACGGTGCGCTCCTTAGCACTGCGAAAGGTGCCGTAGATCCGATTCGCCCGGGCCTCGAGCGACTTCACGATCTTGAGGGCCTTTGCCAAGTCGGCGCTGTCGTTGGTGGCGAAAGAGTCCGCAGCGTCCTCCCATTGGGCGAAGCCACTTCCCATCTTGCCGTCCAAGATGTGGACCCTGACACGGGTGTCGAACATGGCCGCGGCGACGATCGTGTGCAGCCACCAAGACTTGCCGCTGCCCATGCCGCCGCCCACGAGGACGTTCTTCTCTCGCAGATCCATGACGACGGGGTTGCCATCCAGATCGACGGCGGCCGGGATGGGACCGAAGAAATCTGTGGTCTCACGGTCGAGCCACGGCCAGGGGAACGTCTCGGCGAGGATGTCACGGCGCTGGATTCTGGCGATGCAGCGGTGAGGCTTCAACCAGACGGGCTCGAGCTGGACGGGGGCACCCATGGCCGACGACACGCTGTCGACGGCCTTGGTGAGCTCAGGGACGTTGCCGCCGAGCTTGAAGCGGAGCACCAGCGTCGTGCCGGACTTTGTGGCCTTGCCGCCGATCGGCTTGGGGCTGATGCTGGGATCGCGGAATGTCTTCGGGACAGCGTGCGACCAACGCCACATTTCCCACTGCACACGGGGCGAGACCAGTGCCCGGAGGCGCAGGCTCAGGTGGTCGCGGGCGTGCAGCGCGCACCACGTTCCGGCGGCGAGGCAGCAGAGGCACAGGGCGACGACGGGAACCAGGCTGAAACTGGAAGCTTGATGCACGGTCGTAACCGAGGCGTGAGTACCGTGGACATGGAAATGCCGCAGCCACTCGCCGACCGTCAGACCAAACATCTGGTCGAGCATCGGGCGGGGTGGGGTGAGCATCACTCGGGATCCACCATGACGTGCTCGCCACTTTTCTCATCCCACTCCACGAAGACCCAATCACCCGTCTTGAGAATGAAGGCAGCGGGTCCGGTGCCCGCCAGCGTTGCCGGGGCCATGTTCAGCGCGTCCAGCAGCTCCTGCGCTTCCCGCAAAGCTGCCCGGCCCAGCGACAGACTCACTGCTGCGCCCGGCCAGTCGTGAGCATGAGCTGCCAGAGTTCCAGCGGGTCAACCGAGTACGCTTGGCCGAGTTCCCGTAGCAGGTGACTGCACACGTTCGCAGCGACGCCGTAGAGATCAACGTTGTCCGGGGTGAGGATGCTCGACATGTGCGGCGGGCACGGCATCTTGACGAGCGTGGCCGTGATGAGCTCCGTGAGGACGTCGAACACGGCTTGCGCCTTCGGATCGAGCTTGTCGCTCACTGAACTCCCAACTCCCTCGCACGGTTCAGGAATGCTGCCTTCGCCGCAGCGGGAGACAACGAAACGACAATGCGATTGAGAACCGAGAGGTCTGGCCGGGCAATCTTGCGACCGTACTTTATCGGGTCGCCCGCCATCAAGTCCCGCATCTCGAGGAACACGGCGATGCGATCCGCCAGTTCCACGCTCGGCGTTTCCATGGTGGGCAGACCGAAACGAGCGGCTACGGCGATGGTCATCTTGGCTTCAACATTCCTGTACCACTCCATCCCTGGCTGGCGCTTGAGCGGCGCGATGACATCGCCGAGGTACGCCTCAGTGGCATCGTGGAGCAGACCGATCTGAGCATCGGCGGTATCGCACAACTCCGAGACCAGAACCGAGTGCTGCGCGACTGAGTAGAACTCCCTAACGTGGCCCCCGAACCGGCAGACGTTCGAGAGGCCATGGGCAACATCCTCAAGGGTGATGGCGAACTGGTCAAAGGCGAGGATGTCGAACAGCTTGCCGGTGGCCGTCCGCATACAGGAACCGATGAGCGAGCCGCTGTTGTTGTCGTTCATGCTGCCCTCGTTGCCTGCAGGTGGATCTCATCCCCGGCGCGCCAGACGCTGACGGTCCAGCCCCGCTTGCGAGCGGCATGCTGAGCGGTGCGGCGGAAGCTGTCGACCTTCGCCGTGGAGTGGACGACGTGAGCGGTGCCGTCGAACCACTTCTCCCACGGGTAGCTGTCGTTGATGCGCTTGGGGAGCCGCCCGTTCATCAGGCCGTCGGCCACCTTGCCGCAGTAGTAGCAGCGCCCGTCGGTGCGGTCGAACGCTTCTGGTTCCTCGTGCAGTCCCCAAGGGCCGTTCTCGCAGCAGGTGCGGAGCGGGGGCCAGGACGGGAGCAGACGGGATTGGCTCACTGCCACGCTCCTGACTTCCTGATGGCGACGTGCGCCCGCTTCCACGCTTCGCACACCCGGCAAGGCTTACCCGCTTTCGTCTCTGTGTGCGGGAGCCCTTGAAGCGAGTTGAGCTCAAGCAACGACGCCAGCAGGTCGGGGGCCGCGGTGATGAGGTTCAGATCTGCGTCAGTCGTGTAGCTGCTTCCGATCAAAGCGACGAGGTCGTCCCCGTGAAGAACCATCATCCCGTCCCGGTGCCACGGTCCTGCTGTGGGCTGAGCGTCGGACACTCGCATCATCCCGCTGCCCGGGTCGCCGCCGACTGGCATCACGTTCGGCTCACGGGGGGTATCGTCGGGGGCGGTCATGAACGCTCCACCTCCAGCACCACAGGCACGCCGAGAAGCTCTGGGGAGTGAAGGAAGAACTGACTGATGCGATCAAAGGTGGATTCCTCCCACACGACCGCGCCGTCGACCTTGATCGCTACGCCGTCGGTCTCCTCATCCCAGAGGACGAACGTGATCCGCTGCGGGGGAAATTCGGGGCTTGCGTCTGGGGCCCGCGACTCAGAACTCACAGACTCACGGGGGCTTGCGCCGTGGGACCTCGGTCCCCGAGCAAAAACTCGAGCAACAGACGCAGCGGACGCGGTACCTGCTTTCGATGTCCGTACCATCGCCCCAGCGACTTCGGCAGCCCTCACAGGGAGTCACCCGCCTTCGGCTCCCAGATCCACGACTGGTGCCAGAGGTGGCGAGTCACCCGGTTGCGACGCTGGGGATCAGCCTTGCGGCCGTCGTCCAACGTCAGCGTGACAGTGTAGACGAAGCGGTCGGTGACTTCCCTGACGAGGACGGTGCGCTTGGCGTACGCCGTGCGACACTCCCGCCACACTTCGCCAAGCTGGGGTTCGTGTCGCTGGGACCTTGCGCTAACGGACTGCGACTGGCTATCTTTGCTCATCGGACCTCCAATCAAGGTTCCGGTCACGCCCCCGGCCGTTCTCGCGGTGCGGGGGCACTCTCGTCTCTGGGGGATCTTACGCCTCCGTGCCGGATTGGGCAAGCCTCACTCTGCTCACGGCGTCCCCAAGGCGAGCTGGCCGGGCAGAACGGGAACTGGTTCCGGCGCAGGATCAGGATCAACCAGCGGGAACAACTTCGAGCAGGACTCGCAGTGATGACGAGTGCCATCGGTCGTCCAGCCCTCATCTGGAATCAATTCCGTGCGGACGAAGTTAAACGCTTCCCCAGCGTCAACGAACAGCATCGGAGCGTCGGTCTCCCCGTCACCCCATGTGGCATCGTCGCCAAGTCCGATGTCGGTGCAGTGATCACAGCGGATCTGGTGCAGGGTGATCGCTTCGATGGTCATGCTGCTCCCCTCTTGCACAGCTCGGCGATGAGGGCCTCCAGGGTCATGCCGAGGACGGCCCCCACATCGGTCTGTTGGTCATTCCACTCATCAAGTGCATCCGTTTCTACTCCTTGCGAGATCGACCTGTAAACAAAGTCAATGCCGGATTCAGGAGCCGCGGGCATAGCAGAAACAAGACAGCACTCGCCCGCCTCTTCGTCTGGGTACCACGGCACCCACGTCTTCTCGGTCAGGGTGCGTCTCGTCTGACAGATGGCCTCCGCTACCTCAGCGCTCATGATTCGACGTCCTCGTCTTCAGGAGGAAGCACTTCGGCCACTACCGCCGCCTCCGTTTCAACCTCAGCGATTTCTATCTCCTGCGCCCGCTCCTCATCCCAATCACCGAACACATCTCTCATGCTGCTCCCCTTTCGTTGCGGGTGAGTTTCACCAGCTCGACTCCGTTGCGGCCCTCGGCGATGTCGTAGCGCACGGCCAGGTGCGGCTTCGGTTGTGGTTTGGGTTTCGCTGCCGGCGGCTTGGCCTTGCGATCAGCCGACGACGTACCTGCCCACACTCCGACGATGGCATCGCCGCGGAGTTCCTCGCACTGCGGCCGGACGGGGCAGCCTGCACACACGGCTTTCGCTGCGGCGGTCTGCCTGCGGTCGGTGAAGTGAGGATAGAAAAGCTGGGGATCCATGCCCTTGCAGGCGATGCGGTCCAGCCAGGTCAGGTCGGTCATGATTCGGCCCACGATCGGACCCGCTCGACTTCGGCCAACTCGTCGTGGAGCTGCGTCACGGTCATCGGCTCGGAACCTTTGCCGGCTGTGCCCATTCCTCGCCCTCCCACAGGTCCTCGCCGGTCTGGTCCGTGAGGTACGCATGGATTTCGGTTTCGGCGTGGCGCGGGGTCTCGTGGTCGCCGGCAAACCTGCTCAAGTCCATGCCGATGCTAACGGCCTCTAGCTGGTCGCGGATCACAGCGAACTTTTGCTTCGGGGACAGTCCGGCGAACTTCCTCGCTTCGGCTTCCACTTGCATGTCCTCGATTCTGGCGATGGCCCGCCGCGCTTCGGTGTGGGCCGGGTGCGCGATCTGCCACCACTCGACGCATGGGGCGATGGTAGCCAGGGCGGCGTCACGTTCGTCGGCAGGTTTGCCCTGCGTCCAGTACAGCGCCCGCTCGGTGAGGTGTTCCCGCAGCGCGACGTCGCCGGTGAAGTCGGTCAGGTAGTGGCGGAACCGGCGCTCGTTGTAGATGTCCACAACCTCGCTCGGTGCCAGCGGTGTGTGCCCGTCCTCGTCGACTGCCGGCAAAGCGCAGTCCTCGGGCCGCCGGCAGAACCGGCAGTCGAAGCTGGCGCCGACTCCCTCGCTATCGGAGCGGCTGCGGGTGGAAGCCATTCGTGCTCACCTTCCTTTCGGCTCGAGCTGCTGCCTTCGCTTCCTCGCTTCTCAACCATGACGCGAACGATCGTGTAACAGCTTTGCGGCGTCGGCTGGGGGGTTGTCGATGCCACCACACGAGGTACTTGCGGAGCTCGTCGACGTAGAACACATCCGGGATGGGTTCGTAGGCGACGTGGATCTGCTGCCAGAACGCCAAGTCGTAGAACCCCGAAGGTGCCTCGAGCTGGTCGAGCAGCCGTCTCACGCCCTCAAGAGGCGTCGGCCAAGGGGTCGGTGGTGCAGCTTCCGGATCGCCGTTCAGATCCGGCTGCACAAAAGTCTTTGTTTTATTACTTAGTAAGTCTTTTTTTTCTTTAGTAGCGTGCGGATTCACCACATCTGGTTTCACCACATCTGGAAAACAGGGATCTGGACAACTCTCACCAATCTGGACATTCGGGGCAGGTGGAGACTCGTAGATCACCAAGTCCCAGCGAACGAAGCGACCTTCCTCTCGGACAGGCAGCCGGGCAGCGTAGCCGAGGTCGACGAGCTCGGTCAGTGTGGCATAGGCGTAATTCCGCCCGCACCGGAACCGCTTAGCGAGTTCCTCTGCCCGCACTTCCCAGTTGTTCGGCTTCCCCAGGATGTATACCAAAAACCCGAGTGCCCGGGCCGAGAGGCGAGGGTCATCTGCGGTGTCGTGGTCGATGACGACATAGCTCTTGCGGTTGCCGTTGCGAACGATGGTC
>Ga0137385_10004926_pt1 | contig 11677 bp, 14 predicted proteins | sample SagtaG_FD_104921 | JGI IMG/M metagenome (GOLD analysis project Ga0137385, IMG submission 104921) | Vadose zone soil microbial communities from Sagehorn Ranch, Mendocino, California, USA - Sage2_R_80_16 metaG | ecosystem: Environmental > Terrestrial > Soil > Vadose zone | place: USA: California...
AAGCGGCTCCGTCGGCCCGTCCAACTATGACGCACATCAGTACTAGGCAGCCAAGCAGATGATAGCTCACACATTGCAATCGAATGTCAATGCCCGCCTAGCTCAATCGGATAGAGCGTCAGACTCTTAGGCGGGTGTTGATTTACACCGCTGTAATCTGAAGGCTGCGAGTTCGACCCTCGCGGTGGGCTACTACTTTTTGCGCTTTCTAAAATACCATCCAAAGTCAACCAAGAAGTCAACTAGGATGCCATTTGCAGATACCCCGCACACTTCCCCAGAAAAGGGGACTCAATATAACCTGTTAGAGTCGTGCATGGACCAAGTGCTGAACGGGGGATAAAGCCTTGGATAAAGCTCCAATAACAATAGTGCTTCGCGTCGTGTGGTGGGTAGCATTTAAATATACACTACGCCACCTACCGCAATAGTATAGCATGACTTCACTTGCCAACCACCAGACGTACTACTGTTACATGTGACAGTAGCCACGTTGCACACTGGCACCTTATATACAGGCCAAGGGATGAAGTGATACAGGTGCAAAGCAATGGCCTCAGGTCCTTTGCTAAGGCAGTAAATGCTGCACAAGAGCGGTTCCCGAGCCCATGACTTAGGGCAACTGTTCTCGTCTGTCAAAGTTCACGCCACCTCGGTCGGCATCACTCCTCGCTCCCACTCTGTTGCCTTCTCTGTTCCTATGGCCCTTGACTGTTTCCTCCTCCCTTCCTTGCGGAATCTGCTCCGTCTATGAACTCACACGGATCCAAGTCCGTTTAGGGTGATGTGTCAAAGTGGCTTTACTACAGCTGGAGACGCAGCGATTGGTGGCTCTGTCGCGATATTCCGAGAGGGCTACTCTTCTTCTGGTAGCCGAAGCGGCTCCGTCGGCCCGTTCGGCCCGTCCAACTATGACTGACGCACATCCGTACTAGGCGGCCAAGCAGATGATAGCTCACACATTGCAATCGAATGTCAATGCCCGCCTAGCTCAATCGGATAGAGCGTCAGACTCTTAGGTGGGTGTTGATTACACTACTGTAATCTGAAGGCTGCGAGTTCGACCCTCGCGGTGGGCTACTACTTTTTGCGCTTTCTAAATACCATCCAAAGTCAGTCAACAGGATGCCATTTGCGGATACGCTTCCTCAGATAAGGGGATAGAAAGGGACTCAATATAGCCTGTCTGGGTCGTGCGTGGACCAAGTGGGCTGCTATTCTCGCTGAACCGCGGACAAAGCTCCGATAACAATAGTGCTTCGCGGCCACTGTCTCCCTGCCGTGGTGACGGTGGCCGATTTCACTTAGAAAGCTGGGTAGATCGGGTTCTTGTGACCTTTCATTCTCCATCTCCATCAAACGGCTGCGGGTGAAGTGGCGTAACGACTTCATTCAACTCGATCCATGGAGAATGACCACGCCATGACAACAGGAACCTAGAACTCCTACCGAAACCTATCGGCGCTGCAACTCACCAACTGGACACCCGCAGGGCAGAAGCACTAGACGCCATTGACAGAGCTCCTTTGTGCGTCGCTGGTCTATTGCAGTCTTCCGCTCATGACCATGTTCGTATCTGGCCTCGTGTCAGGATCTGGCTGGTTGCATGTTCTGGTTTATTCACGGACATGTGAGTGAGTCATCGGTTTCTTTCAGTTATTTGCAAGGCTTACGTCAAATGTTACAGTACGGTAATACAGAGAGGATGATTCTTGTCCGATTTTCATATGACTTCTTTCGGTCATTGGCACTCGTGGCTAGGCTAATTAAGACTTTCTTGGGGATTGTCCTCTTGTCGGGCGCTCTGGTGGTCGGCGTCCCCTATAACTTCGCTAGGAATTATGTACTCGCCCGAATGGCTAGCCCATCCAAGCTTCTTTCCGACCACGACTTTCGACACGCAACACGAGTCAGAGGCGTGGAGTCACCCACCCAAGTCTCTCTCATCTGTTCTCCCCTAAATCCCTTCATCACTATTGTACTTATACAGATTGCTCGCCCGCACTCGATTCTTCGTTGCTTTTAGTGACCGAAGTAACTCCCTATTTTTTGCCGTAAGGCCACCACTGTGGTTGGGTCTGGTACCTTACATCTTCGCTCCCTCTCGGCTATCTCGCAGCAGCTCAGGACCACGCGCGGCAGTGCGGATTTACCCATGCCACGTAACCGTGACCCCGCTAGCACCCCCTTCCTCGCGCCTCGTGTCTGCACACATACATTCTTGCTGTTATCTATCTCTTTGTCTTGCAATCACACCCCCAGTGCATACCGGGGCTCATTTCCGTACCCTGACCCCCATTTTCCCGTTCTTAGCTTAGATTCTTCATCTCATTCTCATTTCCGCGTTTGTCTCCCCTATCAGTCCTTCCATGCTACCTTTACTTTACTTCCCTTACCCTACCTTACCATTTCTTATTTTGACTGTTCTGCCTGTGTTGCTGGAAAAAAAACAGCGCTTGGTCGTTACCTGTCCCCCCTCGTCTCTAGGCTACGTGATCAGCTCGAGTCAGGTCTAATCGAGGGCACTCGCAGTTCGTCTCATCGTCTCGTTTTCTTGTCTCGGTCTCGGTCTCGTTCCTGCGACCATTTGGCTATATCCTCCTCTCCTTTCCTCTGCGGAATCCGCTCCGCCTGCGATCTCAAGTCCGTGCACTGCCTAGTCATGGCCGATACTAGCTGCGCTATAACTTTATCAAAACTGGATTTAGCAGGAATCGGGGTCTGTCCTGCTGCTCTTTGAGCTACTCTTCCTTTTGCAGATCTGACCAACTGACTTACCAGACTCGCCTCAATCTCTATGTCACGATACTCCTTTCGGCTGTTATACCCGAGAGTAGACGTACAACCGGCCTTTTGGACGAGCTTTTAAGGATGCAATTTTCTACGGTCTCGCCCTTCTCATACTACTGCCCTCGCCCATACCATATGAGGATGGCTAGACTTGTATCATGCTATCTTCATAATGCAAATGCTAGTATGGATCGTGATTCTTCATCTCTACGGTATGTCTTGTGTCTCTATGGCGATCTACTGCAGAGCGCTGATCAGAGACGTGAATACAGGTGTAAGAGATTTATCTCGGTCGATAAACCCGGTTTCAAAATGAAGATAATCGCCGTTCAGATATTAGTTTTTCTTCCTTGGTCGTTCTACGTGTGGATCAAGGGCTCATGAGTCGGCGCGCAGCGTAAAATATGTCTTTTTCTTTCATCACCGTCCGGGCGACCGCTGGCTGGATACGGATCTTGGCTTTCGTTGGCCTCGCCACGGGCGTAGTCGTCTTTTGCGTCATTCTTTGGATGATGCTCATGGCGCGCATAAACCATACGGTCGCGAAATCATCGGGCGCCGGGTCCGGCCGTTTTTCGAGGGTCTTCTGGGTCCTCTCTGTCCTGTGCGTTTCTTCGGCACTTTCATCTCACTATAATAATACTAACTCGCCACACCAGAGGTGCGGTATACAGTGTCGTGATCACTGAATCGATAGTCTGTGGCATATCCTTCTTAGGTCGGGAGGCGTACTTATGAAAACCCTCCTAGACTTATCGTAATCACTCGAACGTCCAGGACGGTGAGAATGAATGGGGCTTTGGCCAGATCGTTTCTATGGTCTTGCTAGTACCCAGTTTTATCGAGCTACTGGGAATTTGATGGAATTCCAAGGACTCAGAATAAGGGACGAGAAGTGACAGTCTCTGGTATTCGCTGTACGACCAGCCCAGCGTTGGGCCTGAAACCTTTCCTTTCCACTCCCTCTTGGCCATCTCTGACCCACGCCGGACCATCCTGGCACGGTCTCACCACTCTTTGGTGAAGCACATGCTCCGTGCCCGGTCCTCTAATTTATCTCGTTCTTTTGTTACCGCTTCGAACACTACTATGCTCCTTTGTCCAGTGCCTTCCCCCTCTCTGTATCTGCGTTTGCCTTGTCCCACCCTATGCCACTCTCTGTTCCTCTTACTTTACTTGTTGCCTTACCTTTTCGCCCTTCTATGTTGTCTGATACACAGTGCTCAGTTGACATTTCCCCCCTCTTCACCTCTGTGCGATTAACTAGGAAGTCAGGCTCAGTCGAGGTCACTCGAAAGTTAAGATTGCTAGCAAGAGTTTTCCCTCGTCTCGTCTCTCAAAATTCTCGCCACCTCGGTCGGCATCACTCCTCGCTCTCACTCTGTTCCTATGGTCCTTGACTGTCTCCTTCCTCCTTCTTCCCTTCCAAGTCCGTTTGGGGTGTGTGTCCAAGTGGGACGCAGCGATTGGTGACTCTTGTCGTAAAATTCTGAGAGGGCTTACTCTTCTTCTGGTAGCCCAAGTGGCTCCGTCGGCTCGTCCACTATGACGCACACTAGGCAGCCAAGCAGATGATAGCTCACAAATTACGATTGATGCATGGAATATCAATGCCCACCTAGCTCAATCGGGTGTTTATTACGCCCTACTGTGATCTGACAGCCATTCATTGATATTCATTCCGCACTAGCAGATCGAGGGGACTAGCCACTGGGATCGTGCGGGGAGATGAGGGCTGTGTAGGCCTCGAGGTAATGTAGGAAGGTTGATTGATCAGGCAGGTTGTAGGCGGCGAAGGTCTCCTGTAGGAAGTCGAGAAGCTTGGAAACATGTTTCTTATGTGAGAAGAGATGGTCAGGTGTGACAATGTGTCCTCGGTCAATTCTTTTGTGTTGGAGTCTGGCGTCCGCATAGAGGGGGCAGTGACAGAGGACGTGAATGTTGGTCGTGAATATATTGCCGCATGGGCAGATGTGGTCCACAGCAATTGAGGGTCTCAAATGAAGGGAGTAATCTGCTGTGAATGCGTGACTGACCACCAGATGCAAGGAGTTGCCGCGGTCCGGGCGATGCTCTTCTGATATGAAATGAAGCGGATCTTGGGCACGACCAAGGGCACGACACCTGGTCTATTGCAAGGCACACTTTTAATGCGCTTTCTTCTTCTGCCTTCACGTACCCTCACACCTGTAGTCCACGTGAAGACAAGCTCCACGTCTAGAGAAGGTTAATATAGAAGAAACTTTAGTGAAGAAGACGACGCCTTAAGCCTGCACCGTTCTAGAGTTATGGTCTCGGACGGCCTGAACCGCAGAAAATTTGTATGTGGAACATACGTGCCGTGCCCCCTTTGCATAAGTACATGCCAACCAGCATAGTGGCCACCGCAATCGAGTGTGCGTCCACATCGGACTGGACGACTTTATCGCCTACTACCACCGGCACGTAGCTAGCGTCGGGGTCTTCAATCTTCATCGCTGCTGCTGCTCCCCCCATGATCCTTCCATCGGTGCGACTCCGATTGGTGATCTTGCCGACCGCGTGAATTACTCATGTTGCAACAGGGAAGTCCTCGTGTAGCCGGCGGACACGCTCCTTGCCGGGGGGTTACTATCAGTCCGGGGTAGGCAAATACCCTGTTGTGTGAAAATGGTGACATTCGATCACCACTTTCCCGATATCCTTTCTGCCCAAAAGAGTTACAGCCAGTGTGCCAGTGGGTGTAAAGATACGTACCATTTCATTCAAATCAACAGTCATGCTAGTCACGCGTCATAACGTGAGTTTTTGACACTTGCCTTTTTCGGCGGGTGACAGAAACCTTTTCACCCGACAGCTCTAAGGAACTTGGGCTCACCTACTCAATTTAGCACGGCGCCTGTTCAGGCGTTGGCTCATGTCGCCCTGCTGCCTTAACTTCCGTGATGGTAGCTGAGTTCACTTAGAAAGCCAGGTACTGTAGATCGGGTTCTTGTGGCCCTTCGTTGTTCACCTTGCCCCATCTCAATCAAACGGCTGCGGATGAAGTGGTTTAACGACTTCGTATCGACTCGACTCAAATGGCTGGCCCTTCGGGCTTTTTTCCGGCCACAAGTTTTGACACGCAACACGAGTCAAGATGCGTGAAGTCACACATGCTTGCACACATGCCACCTAACCTTTGCACACGTACGTTGCCCTTAGTCCAAATTCGCTATCTCATTCTCATTTCCGCGTTTGTTTACCCTATCAGTCCCCCTCTATGCCACCTTTACTTTCCCTGCCCCTATCCCTACCCAACCCTTTCTTGTACTAGGTACTGTTCTGTCTGCATTTAAACGACCAATTTCTTTCCGGACAAAATCGGTAGCTACTTGTCCCCCTTTGTCTCTACGTGATCAGCTCGAGTTAGGCCCAATCGGGGGTACTCGCAGTTTGTCTCATCTCGTTTTCTCATCTTGATCTCGTTCTCGTTCCTGCGGCCATTTGGCTATATCCTCCTCTCCTCCTTCCTCTGCGGAATCCGCTCCGCCTGCGAACTCACACGGTCTCAAGTCCGTACACCGCCTAGTCATGGCCGATACTAGCTGCGCTGGAATTTTACCAAACCCGGATTTAGCAGGAATCGGGGTCGGTCCTGCTACTCTTTAAGCTAGTACTCTGCCTTTTGTAGATCTGACCAGCTGACTTCCCAAGACTCGCTTCAATTTATATGCCACGATACTCCTTGCGGCTCTTATACCCCATAGAGGCTATACGACCCACCTTTTGGACTCGCTCTATATGAATGCAATTGTCTATGGTCTCGCCATTCTCATCACTGCCCTCGTCCAGACCATACAAGGGCAGCTAGACCTGTATCATGCCATCATCGTGGCGCAAATGCAAGTATTCATTCATATCTACGGTGTGACTTGTGTCCCTATGAAGATCTACTACAGAGTGCTGATCAGAGACGAGAATACAGGCGCAACAAGATTTATCTTGGCTAATAGATTCAGTTCCAAAATGAAGATAACTTTCGTCGTTCAGGCATTACAGCTCTTAATTATTTTTGTTCCTTGGTCGCTCTACGTGTTGATCAAATGCTCGCGATTCGGTGCGCAGCCAGAGTGCAACGACCTCGTAAAATATGTCTTTTTCTTCGTCACTGTCCGGGCGACCGTTGGCTGGCTACGGATCATGTTTATCATTTGCTTCGCCGCGTGCATGCCCGGTTTAGTCGGTCTCAGCATGATCGCGTACAAGTTCCATACGGAACAATCGGGTGCGAAGTCCGGCTCGCGTAAGGACCATACAGACCTGGAACGATCGGCCGTGGGACTCGGCGCGTGCAAGGAAGATACAGGCCCGGAACAATCGGGTGCGGGGTCCAGCGCGCTCAAGGACCATACGGATTCGGAACAATCGGGCGCGGCCTCGCACAAGGGCCATTCTTCGCAGGTCTTCTGGGCCTTCTCTATCCTGTGCGTTTCTTCGGTACTTCCGTCTCACGATAGTACTACTAACTCGCCACACCAGATGTGCGGGCTACGTTGTTGTGACCACTGAGTTGGTGGTCTGTGGCGTTTCCTTCTTAAGTCGGAAGGCGTACTTATGAAAACCCTCCTAGGTTCATCGCAATCGCCCGCACGTCCAGGCTGGTGCCAGTGAGGATTATTGGGGCTTTGGCCAGATCGTTTCTATTATCTTGATATTACCCATTGTTCTCGAGATACTGTTCGTTTTCGTGAAGCCCAAGCAACCGATGAAACGTGAGAGTCTCTGGAATTGGTTGCTAGGCCACCTCAAGTGTCGGGCCTGAAACCTTGCCTTTCCGCTCCCTCTCGGCCATCTCGGACCCACGCGGGACCACATATCCTGGCACGGTCTCGCCACTCTTTGACGAAGCACATGCTCCGTGCCCGGTCCTCTTCTTCAATCATTACTATGCTCTTTTGTCCTTTGCCTTACCCCTCTCTGTATCTGCGTTGTCTTGTCCCCACTCTATGCCACTTTTTGTCCCTCTTACTTTACTTCTTACCTTACCTTTTCTGTAATAGCTACGGTTTCCCCTATATTTAAACACCTTCTGTGTTTTCTGATACACTGCTAAGTTGCCATTTCCCCCTCTTCAGCTCAGTGCGATTGTCTAGGAAGTCACTCGAAAGTTAAGATTGCTTAGCAAGCGTTCTCCCTCGTTTCCGAGTCGTCTCTCAAAGTTCTCGCCACCTCGGTCGGCATCACTCATCGCTCTCACTCTGTTCATATGGTCTTTGATTGTTTCCTTCCTCCTTCCTCCTTTTCTTGCGGAATCTGCTCCGCCTATGAACTCACAATGGCTTTACGGCTGGGGGACGCAGCGATTGGTGGCTCTGTCGCAAAATTCCGAGAGGGCTTACTCATCTAGCCGAAGCGGCTCCGTCGGCCCGTCCAACTATGACGCACTTCAGCGCTAGGCAGCCAAGCAGATGATAGCGCACACATTGCAATCGAATGTCAATGCCCGCCTAGCTCAATCGGATAGAGCGTCAGACTCTTAGGCGGGTGTTGATTACACCACTGTAATCTGAAGGCTGCGAGTTCGACCCTCGCGGTGGGCTACTACTTTTTTGCGCTTCTATCCGAAGTCAACTAAGTCAACAGGATGCCATTTACAGATACTCCGCACGCTTCCCCAGATAAGGGGATAGAAAGGGACTCAATATAGCCTGTCTGGGTCGTGCGTGACCAAGTGCGCTGCTATTCTCGCTGAACCGCGGACAACAATAGTGCTTCGCATCGTGTGGCAGGTTGCATTCAAATTTGCGCTACGTCAACGGCAATAGAATAGTATAGCATGACTTCACCTGCCAGCCACCAGATGTACTGCTGTGACATGTGACAGTGGCACACGCTGCACCAAGCGCTGCACAACAGGCCAAGGGATGAAGTAATGCAGGTGCAAACCAATGGCCTCAGGTCTTTTGCTAAGGCAGTAAATGTTGCACAGGAGTGATTTCCAGTCCATGACTTGGGGCAACTGTTCTATTGTGGATAAGAAGCTGGTATTGGCTCAACCTAAGGTTAGAGTTCCTTCTACTCGCACCTTGTATACATTGAGATGCGCCCCTCTTACCACTCTAAGGTGCCACTACTATAGATACCCACTCGAAGACTGTGGGGGGGACTACAAAGTCCGTAGCTAATCGTGATAACGCGACGCCTTGTCGATGGGGGTAAGGAACGATCAATGATGGGCCTTCTTCGCCCTGTCGATATGCGCGCGCAAGCGTTTCTGCTTCTCCCGCAAGGACTGCTTCTTTTTGCCTCTGACGCCTTTGCTGCCCATGATCATCATTATCGGCTTGTTGCGCGCTTTCTCGCGGTTCGTCGAGCTGCTCGGCGTCTCCTTATTGTGCTTGCCCTTCAGCGAGCCGAACTTTTCCCGACCTTCGCGGCCGCGCGCTATAGACGCCATGCGTTCCTCGTAGTCCGCTTTCGCCTTCTTACGCGGGCCGAGAATGTCGCCTTCCGAGACGAAAGTTGGGGTGTCGCCCGTGCCAGAAGAAGAGGAGGCCGCCTTTTTGGCGGCTTCGAGCGACGCGAGTTTGCGCTTCGCAGCAGTACCACCCCCGCTTTCGACCGCTTTGGTCGCAGCTTGTAGTCGCAGGTCGTTGATCAATGCGAAATCGGCCGGAGTGAGAATCTGCAAGTAAAAGATGTGCGTCGGGTAGTTGAGGACGGCAAGATAGGACAAACCTTCGTTGTCGCGAGCGTTGAGGTGCGGTTTGCTTCAGTGGAAGGCCCTTCATTTTCTGGGAGCTTGCCATTGCTCTTTTTATCCTCGTCTTCGCTGTCGCTGACGCTGAGATGATCTCCACCATCACTCTCGACATCGATCCAGCCGCCCGAGTCTGATGTATCATCCGACGACTCTGACTCTAGTTCCCATCCGTCCCAAGCCTTCTCGTCATCTTCCTCTCCGTCGCTAGGTAGCTCGTCTTCCCCATGCATTGTCCTTAAATGATCCTCGAGGAGCTATCCCGTAGATCAGTCCGCTTTGGTCTCAAAAACAAAAAAAAAAGCACTAGAAGGACATACCACAAGGCCTTCAATATCCACTGCGGGTTTCTCCGCGTACCCAAATGGAGCAGGCTGAGTGCCTTGAGCCAAGTCCATGCTAGCAGTCTTTCCCCTTTCGCGTCGCTTGAGCATGCCGGGATTGACCTCGCGGTACAGTTGTAACAAGCCACGCGCTGCACTCATGACACCCTTATCCCTGCTCTTCCCATAGGTAATTAGGTCACCAAGTAAATCTTCCTCCATTGCCCATGGTTGGCGGCGGCATATCTCCCTAATCGCGTTGAGACCAGCAGCCACTACCTCCGGTCCGACACCTGGATGCACAAATTCATGAGCCAATTTGCGAATCGCGGGTGTAAGTGCGTCTGGCGGTGTAAGCGCATGCACAGATTGTGCGAGCGCGGCGAGAATTGCCGGAGCACGCAATTGGTGGTGTGTGAGGTATTTGAGCACGTATGTATAAAAACCAAGAATGGTCAGTTGGTGCAATGCGGTGATGCGGGCCAGGAGCTGCATGATGAGGATCTTGTGGTCGAGCGAGAAGCGAGCGTCATATTTTTGCAAGAGGTCGTAAAGCTTCTCGCCAAAGGATTGAGGGTCGTGCAATAGTTGGATAGCCGGGAAGTTTGGTGTGTTACCGGCACCTTTGCGTTTGCGTTTCTAAGGACCGGCATTCAGCTAAGTCAAAGATGAGTTAGAGTCACCGTACTTTCGACGCAGTCTTGAGCATCTTGCGCATCTTTTTGTCGCCGCTGCGGGTCTTTTTTTTGACTTCACGTTTATGCTCGAGTGATTTGACGTCAACAGTCTGGAAATGGTCATGTAAGCAAACATCTTGTGATTGAGCTTGGACCTACATCGTCTTCACCCTCGTCTTCACTGTCCTCGGATTCTTCGTCACCGCCAAGGAAGAAGTGCAGAGATGCGCTCTGGACTTTGGTGACAGGGTGAAAGCATCCCAAAGCAACAATGGCGACGGGTTTGGCATCATCCCTGCACTTGTTTTAGTCATAGATACCGGGGGTAAGGTGCCAAAAATAACGAACCATACGCCCTTTTTCCAGAGCTCTTTTGTCAACACGACTGCCCACATGGCTTCATCGCCGCTATCCGACGAACGCTCCGTGCCTGAATTCAAGTTGCCCCTTAGTTTGCCCTTGTCCCCCAGCACCGTGCCGCTCATTCCACGCTCGATCATTCCGAAGAGCATGGCTTGCACGGCGCGATTAAGTTTGTGATTCTTTGTGCGCTGGTTGGCCGTCTTTATGTCTGTGAGAATGGTCCTGCGGATGACTGCGCGCAAGGAAGAGGACGTCGTTCTAGGAAGAAGGGGGAATAAAGTTTTAAGGAGTCTGATCAACTGTCATTCAGCTCTGTTTGTGAAATATAAACATGGTTCTCCTTACTCAAAAGATGTGATGACGCCTTTATTCTTAAGCATAACCAAGTTCTGTATGAGGCTGTGGCGAATATCCGGAGACAGCGATCCATAGCTTTCAAGTAGCAAGGAGGACAAGTGGGACGGAAATGCCGAGGTCTCAGTAGGATAGAACTGCGCGACCTGATGAAGAGTTCGATGAAGTATCCCGCATACATGAAATTTTTTCCTACTTGTGAGATGAAAGTGACCAGCTCCCGAAAGTGAGTGGCTTGCTCGGCAGGATTGATCTGAAAAATTTGACGTATAGAGCTGTAATGATTCCATTGCTGCAAAAACTCCTCTTTGTACGAGACTGGGTCACGCTTGATGAGATTCTGGAGCTGGGGGAGGTTGGAAGTGCGCAGAAGTCCGCGTACCATGATGGATGCTACAGATTACAACGGCCAACTCGGCCCGCCGAGCCATAGGTATTGTCATCGTACC
>Ga0137385_10004933_pt1 | contig 11673 bp, 16 predicted proteins | sample SagtaG_FD_104921 | JGI IMG/M metagenome (GOLD analysis project Ga0137385, IMG submission 104921) | Vadose zone soil microbial communities from Sagehorn Ranch, Mendocino, California, USA - Sage2_R_80_16 metaG | ecosystem: Environmental > Terrestrial > Soil > Vadose zone | place: USA: California...
TATCCGACTGTATTCTGTTACAGCAAGATCTGATACTTTAGTACTCGTATTTATGTGAGCGGACTTCGATAATTCAAGTGAAGATCATGGTTAAGTAGTGGGAGAAATTCTCAGGATATCAGTTATCTTGCAAATTTTGGCGTTAACAAATGGTTATCCCGTTTCTGCCATCTCAACATCGGTCATCCCTTCCTAGTTACGTTACTGTATCCCGTTTGTTGCGTCATCTCAACATCCACTTCGACCTCCCCTTTCGTTCGGTGTCCTTTCGACACCCCTCAAAGGCCTCAACGATGGTCCGGCGGCACATTTCCACCGAGCTTAAAGAGACGGCCCTTTCGATGTCCCTTCAGGGAATTTCCGATGCAGAAATTCGTGAAATTACGGGGATCAGTGAACGGTCGCTCAAGCGGTTGCGCAGTACACATCGCAGAACTGGAGGCGTGGTTCCACCACCACCAATCGACTTGGGTCGGCCGCGCGTGCTCAGTGCCATACACGTAAAGGTACGTACCCGCAACATCTCGATCTTGGTCCCCATCTCACTCTACGTAGTTTCTCTGCGACTGCGTTGAGCGCCGGCCTGACAGTTCGCTGGAGGAGCTGAGGACGGAGCTTCACGAGGTATGCAACGTCGACGTGTCAGTACAGACGATCGCGCGTTCACTCGAAAGGGTAGGATATACAGTGAAAACAGTGCGTCATCATTTTTTGGCCTCATCATGTCTCACAACGTCAACGATAGGTCACGCGTTCTGCTCTTGAGCGGAGCGAGGAAGATCGCAAAGAGTTTAAAGCCCTCATTTCCGCCCACTTTCGCCCGGAACAACTCGTCTTCGCTGATGAGAGCTACTTCAACCGACTGAGTCTGAAGCGGCAGTATACGCGGTCGATGTGTGGTGAGCGCGCTCGGTGCTTCGAGTTTATTCTTCGGGACACAAAATACAACATACTTCCTGCCATCTGTTTGGATGGGGTCTTCCATCTTGAAGTCGTCGAGAACGCTATTACCAGCGATGACTTCCGTCGCTTCGTTGAAGGCCTTCTACCACGCATGAACAAGTGGCCACTTCCCAACTCGGTCCTCGTCATCGACGACGCGGCGATTCACAAGGTGGATGGGATTCGCGACATGGTCGAGGCACATGGCGCGCGCCTCCTCTACCTCCCGGAACATTCGCCGGACCTCAACCCGATCGAGTTGGCATTTTCGCCCATCAAAGCGTGGCTGCACGCGAATCGTGATCGCCTCGACGTGAAGGTTGAGTCTGAGAATAGCAGCGTTCACGACGCGTTCTGGGAGGCCGTTCATTCGGTCATGGCGGAGCATGCGAAGGGCTGGTACAGTCATTGCGGGTACCATGCCCCTCTCTAAAAAAATTTGTATCTTACATGTCATGCGATAATAGACGAGAAGTACCGGTGATCGAGTTTGTGACCTCAAGCCCAGACGACTGTGAACTTTCCGGTGAAAGCCGGCCGCCGGCCGACCACATTACTACCACATTCTTGCCTCACACTTGACTTGCTTGACCGCTTGACCTTGTCCTTGTGGACATACATAGTTCTGTTTACTTTATTGAACATGGCCTCTCAACGTTCCTTACCTTTCTCCCCTTCTACGCCGACAGTCCCCATCTCTCAACGCCCCTCGCAGCTCCCTTCCTCATTATCAAGCGTCGGTCTCTCGACCAAATTTGAAAGCGTTACAACCCCTCGTAATAGTAGCATCGCTAGGCACGCACGCTCTGGCTCCGCCGTCTCTACCGCCTCTCGTCCCCGTCCTACTCCCACCACACCCGGAGACCCAAGTTCCCCGACTCGCCGAACATTCACAGTTTCGACTTCTGTTCCTCTCAACGTGACACATGCACCCGGAATTCTCCCCCCTTCGCCATTCTTTCATCCATCTCGTCCCATTCTACCACCTCTTTCTGGTTCCGATACATCCCGCCCTTCCTCCGTCGCTTCCTCCAACGCGCTCTCTCCTTTACACGACCGCGAAAATTCTAATCCCATGTATCCACTCCAGCCATTGGCGCAGGATGTTCTATATGACTCAGATGGGCTGTCGGACTCATATCCCGTCAGCGGCGACCGGGCGTCACGCAACTCCATGCAGGATCCATTAACGCAGCAGCCTGTAAGAAATCAGAAGCAGAGTCGCGAACCGTTATTACCTCTCGGTGGACTCGTTCGTTCCCGCTCAGGTTCTCTCGTAACTCACCGGTCTAGGCCATCTCTCGCCAGAAATGTTATCGAAAAGAACGCTACAAGCGTCAGTGCTGCCGCGCGTATGCGCGACAGCTTTGACCGCTTTCGCAAGGGCCTGAGTCTCGAATCGGTTCGCAGATCCTTGTCTGGCTCGGGAAGTGCCAGGGAGTCGCCGGTGTTGGCCAATCCTCCATCGAGCGCGAGCAATGGGCCACCTACACCTTCCGAGACAAAAGAAAATTCGGACGAGGAGTACAAGGCGTCAGGCGTTGCCCCCCTCCACTTGCGACACCAGTCCTCAGCTATATTCATACCATACCCCCCCGCCAAGTCTGAATACCCACCTTCCTCCGTCCCTGCGAAGCACGAAAGGTCTGCTCGTTACATTCGAAATCATGAGCGGATATCCTCTTCCAACCGCTGGTTCCTGCAAGGTCGTTTACTTGTGGGCGGTGATAAACCTTGGGCGTTTATAGGGTCCCTCACGCTGGTCTTTGGGATTTCAGGAGTCTGGTTTGGTACAACATGCGTATGGTGGTGGCATAACAAAAGCCCTGCCGTCGCTGCGGTTGGCGCATACATGTGTCTTTTGACGATATCCTTGATGTTGTCAACGGTAGGTCTTCAGCTTCGTAGGTTTTACTTCCGTCTTCACTGCGCGCTCGGCAGGCCTTCAAGGACCCTGGAATTCTCCCACGAAATCTAGACCCCGATCCACCATACCCATCCGTGGCAGCCTCCGATGGCGGTGACCTTGTCCCATTACCTCGGGATTTGCAAGTTCGGTCCGGGGTGTAAGGTTCTTTATCTCGTGAGCAGCTTCGATCACTCACAGGAGGTTCGTAAGGGTACGGGTGAAGTATTGTACGACTTGCCGCACATACCGGCCCCCGCGGTCGAGTCATTGCAGGATGGTACGCATTATTAGCCAACGTGGGTGATTAAGCGAAGATTTGACGTTCACACAGTGTGACAATTGTGTCGATGGATGCGACCATCACTGTCAATGGGTAAACAACTGTGTCGGGCGCCGTAATTATACTCATTTCTTTGCCCTCATACTGGTGACCGTGCGTCAAATATTTTTAATGCTTCAGGGCATCGGTTTGACCCGTAGGACGTTTCTAGACACTTACACTGTGCCTAGTGGTCGTTACGTCGGCTTTACATATCTCAATGTTGACGCGGGAGGATCAGATCGATTTTGGACATGCTCTTGGCAAAGGCGCGGGAAGTGCAACTGCCTTCTGTCTTGGAATCACAGTGATCTGGCCAGTGGGGGCGCTTCTGATGTATCATGTGCGGGTGAGCAGTGCAAATAATTTCGGCCCTACCCGAAAATATTGACCAGCCGGGTTTAGCTCCTTTACCTCAATGTAACCACGATAGAACAGGTATGGCGCCTTAGATTTCTGTCTTTTCGGGGCCGTCATTCCCATCACTCCACTTTGCGCTAGTTTACATATAGAGGGCATTATTGACATTGGAATTTCTGTTACGTAGATTCGGAATTCGGCACACAAGTCGATTGAGCCTGGGCAGACACCTCCGAACCCTTTTGCTCACGCCAGCTGGACGGGAAATCTCGCCGACGTTCTGTGTCGTCCGGGTGGATATTCTTGGGTGCAACCCAACGCCGTGACGACTGAGGACAAGCGGCTGGTAAACCCTGGTTTTGAGGATCGAGCTGATTTTGCCGTAGACAATGGTATGGAAGAGGGTAGATATGCTGATACCTATGGGCATGCCTGAGGTTCGAGCTTGCGTCTGTATGCGTACACTGGACGATGGGTAGATGGCATATTTTATTTTCACATATTTCTTTTTTTTTCAGGAGACGTCAGGTTGACTTATCTGGTAGAGTCCGTACGTCGGCATCGACATTTTGGTAAATTTTAAAATGTTGCGGATGACGGCTTCTTGACTGACTGCCGGCGGTACGAATGAGACGAGTAATTGGCTCGAGAGTAGGTGACGTCAGCGCATTATCGCACGCGCGGGACCAAACTTTAGGACGGCGCTTGAATGCAAAGGAGAGCCGCCCCTGCCGCCGCCACCATCATGATGTATGAACCAGCCCGCCCCAGTTCACGGTATATTCCTGTCTGGTCTGGGCGGAATCCTGCTCAGCTCTCTCCCATCATTCTTCTCTCTTGAGATATTGCGCATACGGCAAGGTCGACACCATTTTCCCGTAAACCGCTCCCCTTTTTTTTCTCTTACTCCAAGCGGACCCACTCTATTCCGTGAAGTGTACTTACATAAGGTTCTTCACCGCCGGGGTACTGTCTCGCTCGGACTCAGTGCCCGTACCCGTACCTTGACTTTGGTCACAGCTTGCTTAATCTGCTAGGCGTCTGTAACTGAGGCTGTGGTGTCTGGACTATGGAACCAGAATATGGAACAAACCCTGAAGGAGACACGCGGTCAGGTCAGCCACCACCTTCCCGTCCTGACAAGCCCAGGAAACGCCCCACCAAGCATACTGCTACGGCTCCTGTTCCATCTCATCTTCCATCCCCGGACCTCCGTACGTGCTGACTCACTCCGATCGGTATCGCTTCATTCCTCTTACTTTGATCTCTCATCCTTCATTAAACTCAGCATCCCGACCTTCCCTTCTCTCTCACGCGCGCGAAGAACCGCGAAGAACCTCATCGAAGAGAGGGGCTCCCGATCCTCGTTCGGTCCTCGTGCATTCCTTTCCGGCCGCCTCCCAATATCCTGTCATGAACCCATCCTATCCATCCAACGGCTCCCCTTTCCCTCAATCCCACCAGGGTTACCACCACTCCTCCACTCCGGGCCATTCGAATAATGGCATGAATTCCAATCCTATGGCTGGACAAAGCCATCCCGCTTCATATGCGTATCCTGTGCACCACGGCCCGTATCCTTCCCACCCTTATCCCCACTACTCCCCTTATCCGCAGCAAATTATGATGTATGCTCCGCCTCGTCCGACCGCCGCGCATGATATTTCTGCTCAACCCTCTCCGACTGCGAATCAGTCACCAATCCAAGTCGGTCAGCAGTCAGTCGGGAAGCGTAAGCGCAAGCCCACGAATGAGAGCCAAGGAATAGATGGGGAAGGTTCGGAGGATGCTGCAGGACCGTCGGGCTCGACATCCAACGTAGTCGTGTCAGGTTCGAGGGCTAATACGCAACCCCCACTGCCCCTAGACGCAAAGAAGCGCACCAAGACGCAAAGGGCATGCGATAGCTGTCGTAGTCGCAAAATCCGGTCCGTAGCCCTTTTTTCTCTGGCAGCCACCTGAACCCGAATGATCCGCCTTGCTTCATATTCTTTTGCCTTCGGCCGAAACTCGGTCCCCATCCGCACGCTGACGAATTTTCCGTCGAACAGATGTGATATCCTACCAGATTCCGAACCACCCCTATGCCAGCATTGCAAGCAGTATGGGTTCGAGTGCACGTTCTTTCTTCCTATAGCGGAGACCCGTTTCAAGAAGAAGAAACTAGAGGAAGAAGCAGCGGAAAAGGCACGCTCGGAGAATGCAGAGCAACGTCATTCCTCTACGCCGCTCGGAGAATCCTCTCGGCCTGCTGATGCTCGAGTTTACGGTGCGGGGTTGAGTCTTCACAATCGTTTTACCTCGCTTGACACCCCCTCCCCCCTAGGACCAACTTCCGAAGACCATCTTCTTCATTCCAGCGCCACGATACCCTCACGATTATATGAGAATTACGATGCTCGACATCACCACACATGGGAGGTATCTCAGAGTGGTGATGGGCTCATCCAGGTGATAGAACCAAGTGTTGGCGATACAGCACTTACGTTGCAAAAGCCCGTCGACATGCGTATTGACCGCGATATGATCCAGAAGTTGGTCAATGCCTACTTCACGGAGATCGCCCCCATCCTTCCGGTCATCACGCAGGCTGAATTCATCTCCAATCCCTCACCTCCCCCTATATTATTGTATTCTATCTGCCTTGTAGCAGCGGCGCGGCGTGACGTACCGCAGAGCGTATTCGACGCAATACGCTATACTGTCAATACTGTCATCAAAGTTGAAGACGTACTTTCGACGGCTTCGATCGCCAACGTGCAGAGCTTGCTAATCATTTCCATGGTAGGAGATTGTCATTCACAGTTTGTGCCAAATGCCCTGTCCGCCCTGTGGATTCGATTGGGGACCGCAATCAGGATGGTGCGTGAAAATGAATTGATTCCTAAGGTCTTTCCTTGCCCGAGCGCGTTTGCTTATGCTGAATGGTAGGCTCAAGATCTAGGTCTTCACCGCGCCGAGGCAGTAAAGCAGAATATCGAAATGCGTCGCAGACTATGGGGAGCATGTCTTATCAGTGACCGATGGTAACTCTACTCAAAATTTCCCGTGGCTCTACCCTACGTCATGGAGTTTAGGCTTTCCTACTAATGATGTTTACCATAGGGTGAGCTTGTCATATGGGCACCCGTATATGATCGATGTCAACGATTGCGACGCTCGACTACCTTCATCTGGCACCCCTTATGATCTCTATGTGGACGAGCTCGTCAGACTTAGCATCATCCTTGGCAGGGTATTAAAGACCGTCTATAGGTAGAGTCAACCTTCTTCTCTGTTTGTCAAATTTACTGATTAATACAGCCCGGCCGGCCTAATGAATACCACGGACGAGGCCCTTGCTGCACTCCTCGCGGATATTGAAAATTGGAAGAAGAATTTGCCTCCGAATCTGCAATTCCGAGGACTTGACACGCCCGTAAATGCAGGTTCGTAGGGTGCATCCGGTTCTAGATGCCGTTCTAAGTACCTTCTACACAGGCGTACTTTTTCTTCTGTACTCTTGCGTTTTGATGATCTTCTGGCGCGTTTTCATGCGAATCTCTTACACGTGCCCGGAACACCTCAAGCTTTCTCTGACCGTCGAGAGCTGGACAAATCTCGTCGAATTGACTGGCGACGCCATCGATTGGTTAGATCAGAACGACAAAATATACGACGTGTGGTTGCTAGTTGCGTACGCTGCGACATCGTGCGCGCTAGTCCAGGTTCGTATGGTGCATGTGCTGAGAAGTCCGGAATACTTAACTGTTGTTAACCTAACAGTATCATACATGGGCGCGTCGCCAGGACCAAGACGCCGCAGCGAAACTCAAAAAGTTGCGTGATTGTGTCCGGCGATGGGAAAAGTCACTCTCACCAGATCACATGTCGGCGCGTCGGAAGGTTGGGTCCTATCAGCACTCGTATGAGCGAATCGCTTAACATTTTCCCATAGACTGCAGAAATTATTGCGTTGTTGTACGAGGCGACGCAAGGCCCACCGCTGCCGATGGAACGGCCTGCGCTGAATCCCACAACCAACGTGACGGCTAAGAAACCGCCGCCATTAGGAGGACTTTCATACGAGAGGGATCCCAGCCGACCTGGTGGAGGTGTGTTTATCGCTCACGGCAAGGTCAAAGGAGCATACCCAGAAATCACACCCACCGTGGTTATCGAAAGCGTCAGCGAAGAAGAGGACGAGGGTGAGGTCATGTCCCTGCTGTTCAAGGAGGACGGGCTCACGCGGGCCGCAGATGGTGCACCATCGGCAGGGGCGGAGGAGCATGAAGGCTCTGGAGCTCAGCCGGCCGCAACACAGGATGAGAAAGTGAACGTGAACCCTGTGCTGAACGAGGGTGGGATGACCGGGAGTGAGAACGTGCGCGTGATGAACTTACTGGACTCTACTCCCACGTCCACTCGAGGTCTGGAGCAGTTTGCGATGGCTGACAACAACTGGTTGGATGGGATCCCCGGTGGCATGTTTGATTGGGGTTTGTAGACTGGATCAGGATTCACTGTGGACGACGACTGAAAAGGATATATTTTTACAGGGCAGTGGGACGAGTTTTTCTCGAGACTGGGAAACAGCGGGAATGGAACTCTGGGAATTGGAAATGGGAATGGGAATGGTGGGAATGGTTTGGAACAGCCGAGGCCACTAGCAGGAGGGGCACGCTCGACTGTGACAGAGAGCGGCGGTTCGTAGTGTTTACGGTATTATTAGAGACTGTAATCATCCTTTACTCTTCGCCTTTAATATCTTCTCTCGCTCTCTCATCCTCACTCTCCTTTTATTCTTAACTATGGCTCTTGCCACGACTCAATCTGACCCACGCATATCACAACTCCTTCCCTCTGTAAAGTGCTCCTCGTGCGGCCAGTCCGTTCCACTCGACAAACTCGTTGACCATGTCTGCGCGCCGGTCCCTACCTCTTCTCCCTCTTCTTCTAAACCCACCCCGCCACGACTCAAGTTACAGACAGCTATTGCGAACGCCAGTCCTGCCAGCGCGACTTCTCCCAGGTTACCACCCACGAGTCCGCGAGATGTGCGCAACTACGACCGCGGTCCCCCTCGAAACAACCCCAGTCGTGCGTCTTCGCGGAATGGCATTCGCACCCCAGCCCTACCTCCCTCGCGCACCCAGACTCCAATACTGCCAGCCTCTTCAGCTCGCCAACCGATTTCTCAGTACAGTAGGCCTCAAACCCAAGTAGCTCTGAACACGATCCCTGGCAATTCACATCCAAGCAATATCCACGCCCATCCGAGCGTTTCTAACCAACGTCGTCCATCTGGACCGCCCTCTCCACTCGCCCAGGCTCCTCGGGCTGCTCAGGATCTGCGACTTGTGCCGGTGTCCAACCGTCCCAGCTATCCCATTCGAGTCCCTCCTTCCCCTGCTCCATCCAACTATTCTTCCCACCATTTCGTGGGACCCGAGATCAACACCAAGTCGGGTGGTGCAGCTGGCATGGCCGGCGTGGGGCGTAGGGGCTTCGCAGCTGCAGCTCGCGCTGCCATGTTTGCTTCTTCCGCCCCACCAAGCGTGCGCTCACCGACATCACCCCAGCGTGCGCCTTGGAACTCTGCTCCCTCTTCTCCTCCGCCTATGGACGGCAGGCGAGCTTACCCACCTCCGAACGTTCAAAATCCTTCCGCCGGTACGTCGCGTCATTCATTTCACTTTCTATTAATACCTGTTAGACGCTCGCATGCACTGCTTTCTGTGTGATTCTTGGCGTCTCGTGGTTTCGCTTCTGTCGTCATACCTAATATATGGCTTATGACGGTCCCCTGATTTCTTCCCCGCAGCTACGCCACATATGCCGTATCCGTATTCGCTCCCCGCACCTCTCAACTCGCCTCCATTGCGTTCCCAAGATCCTCGGTCTTCCCGGAATAGTCGGCCTTCGATTCCTCCGACCTCGTCCACGCCCCCACTTGGGTCACCCCCCGGACGCGATAATAATGTAGCTGTCAAATCCTCGTCTATACCTTTCCCCCTCCAGCCATCTCACGTTTCTAAACCCTCCAAGGCATCCGGGCCGTTGACTCCCACTTCTCCGACTAGATTGCCCTTTTCCTCTCCCGAAAATCTCTCGCAGAAGAAGAGGGCAGTATCCGGGGGTACCGTTAAAGTCGTGACCCAAGATGACACGAACTCCTCCTTCCATATGCGGGCCTCAGACGACGAAGGATCTGAGTTTGGTGGTCTCGCCTACGCCCAAAGCGACGACTCGGATGACGACGATCTCATCGAGCGTCGCATAGCCCCCACTCCTACTCGAGTGCATCGTAGTCAGACCATCTCTTCTGCATACTCAGACGACCACCCCCGGGCTGAGCGAATGCCCTTGGAAGATAGCTTCGACATGGCTATAGCTGCTCTTCTGGGTTCGCCGGCCTCTACGGACAAGGTTCTATCGCCACCCTCTGCGGAAAGGATTCTGTCGCCAACATCACCCACAGTATCCATTCCGCGCGCGTCGAAACCTCCCATGCGTTCCCTGACGTCGCCCCTGATGTCACCCACGCAACGCGATTCATCTACTTTAGGTGGCACCATCAACCGACGGGGGGGCACAATTTCCGGTGCGATCGGTGGAGGCTCTGGCTCTTCCGATAAATCGAGGAGAAAGGAAAGATTATCGGAGGAGTCTAGCACGAGCGGGCTTGGAAAGTACCGCGCGACGGTGTTCACGTGCATGCGGTGCTCAAAGGACATCGAGGACAATCGATGGATACAAGTGGAGAATGGCAAAGGCGTGTTGTGCGGCAAATGCTGGAAGAATATGTATCTGCCAAAGGTACGAGAAAATTGGCTCGTCGTCATCTGATACCGCAACTCACGACCACTCGGAAGTGTCGACGGTGCAACCTGCCCATAGAGAAGCAGGCGGTTTCGTCCTCGGACGGTCAACTCAAAGGGAAATACCACCGTGACTGCTTTAATTGCCACACCTGCCACGTATGCACTCTCCTCCCTCCTTTTTTTGTTCGAACTCTTACTTAACTGGTATTAGAAACCCTTCCCCGACAGGACCTTCTACGTCTTTGACGGAAAACCATTCTGTGATTACCACTATCACGAGGCAAACAACTCTCTTTGCGCCGCCCCGGATTGCGGACGGCCCATCGAGGGCCCCTGCGCGGTGTCACATGCGGGCGACCGGTACCACCCAGATCACCTTACCTGTGAATACGAAGACGGTGGCACTGGCAGGAGATGCGATGAACGTCTCGTTGACTACTGGGAGGTCGAAGGGCGCATGCTTTGCGAGCGACACATGCGACGTGTCGTTGAACAAGACATGATGGGCGTCGGGTTGGACGACGTTGGAAGGAAGGCAGATGCTCGCGCGATGAGGCGCAAGACTCGATTCATCGACATCGCCGGACTTCGGTAGTGCCCTTGTGAGTCTCGCCTCTGCTCCTCATGCATGAGCGTTTAATGGGGTTTTTTGCAGCTGTTATAGATTTATTTATTTGTTTTCCGGCTGGACATGGCCGCGACATATCGTTTTCGAATGCTATGACTGGACCTGGACATTTTGGACCATTGATCTATACATCCACCTTTTCCAATTTCTTGGATATCCAATTCATTCCTCTCATATCTGCGTCAGAACTGGGACGTAAGTTGTAACGGGCTCTGCCAATCAATACCGTCAATACCCCTTTCACTTCGTTTTGCTCGATCTAATACGATATCACCTTTTCCCTTCGTCGAATTTACCTACAGCTGCCATAGCCAGCGCTCTTACTACGAGATGCGATCAAATTTCTGGGTATCGCGTCAAAGGACGGCGTGTACTGTACAGTATAGATTTAGAGGTCCTACTACTAGTTGTGGGTCATTTCAGAGTCGAGTAGCCAAGCCAAGTAAACATCGTGCTGCTCCAACACCAGGTGTTCTCTTCCAGCTTCAACCACCAAGCCACAACAATCTCTTAATGCCGTATTCCATCTTTGCATACACGCTCGTCATCCTCTGCGCCTCTGCCAAGCTGAGTCGGAATCGTCGCCATCGGCGACTTAAGAGTCAGCAGAGATATCCCCCTCCCAAAAAAAAAAAAACAAGAAAAGGAGAGCGGGTAACGGCAGACAGCCCCGACGCCGCCCCCCACGCAGCCACCGGGCCCCCCGCCCCCA
>Ga0137385_10004936_pt1 | contig 11671 bp, 9 predicted proteins | sample SagtaG_FD_104921 | JGI IMG/M metagenome (GOLD analysis project Ga0137385, IMG submission 104921) | Vadose zone soil microbial communities from Sagehorn Ranch, Mendocino, California, USA - Sage2_R_80_16 metaG | ecosystem: Environmental > Terrestrial > Soil > Vadose zone | place: USA: California...
CGGTCGGCGAGCTTGACGAGCAGGACCCGGATGTCCTTCGCCATCGCCACCACCATCTTGCGGAAGTTCTCGGCCTGCTTCTCCTCCTGGGTATTGCCCGCCGTGAACTGCGAGAGCTTGGTGACGCCGTCCACCAGCTCGGCGATCTCGGCGCCGAACAGCTCAGAGATCTCCTCCTTGGTGGCGAGGGTGTCCTCGATGGTGTCGTGGAGGAGTCCGGTGACGACGGAGGCCTCGTCCAGCCGCATCTCGGCCAGTATCCCGGCCACCTCGAGCGGGTGGATGAGGTAGGGCTCCCCGGACTTGCGGATCTGACCCTGGTGGACCTTGGCCGAATAGACGTACGCCTTCTTGATGACGTCCAAGTCCGGGTCCGGATGGTACCCGCTGACGCGATCGAGGATGTCGTTGAGGCGGAGCAAGGGGCGATCAATAAAAGTAACTGTCGATACCCACAGGGGCAAGCACTGGATCCGTAACGCAGGGCGGCGCCGGGTGCCATCCGACCCAGCACTCGTCTGGATGCCGCGCCCCAGGGGCGGTGTGCGGTTGAGCGCGCCCGCTTCGTCGGAGTAGAAGGTTTGCCCGGCTCGTGCGCGCCTCGCGCCGGCTGGAGGGGGCAAACGTGCAGACGTGCAAGACCTGCGGGGTGGCGCTCGACGTGACCCTGAGCCACTGCCCCTCCTGTCAGGAGGAGGTGCCATTCGGGCGTCTCACCAACGTGCTCGGCCTCGTCTGCCGCCACTGCGACGCTTACAACGATCCGGGGGCGCGCGTATGCCTGGCGTGCCAGAAGCCGCTCGGCGCGGTTGCCGCCCCGGCAGGCGCAGTCGCCCGGGCCAGCGCTTCCAGCCGGCCCGCGCTCCCTGCTCAGCCGGATCCCGCCCGCAAGCCCACACCGGCCCGGGCACGGCTCATCGTGGATCGGGGTGCCGTCGCGCCGGGCGCGGAGATCGCCGTGGGTCCGGAGGAGGTGCAGGTCGGCCGGGCCCACGGACAGCTCCTCGTGCTCGACGATCCCTGCCTCGCGCCGCTCCATGCGAGCTTCGTCGTCCGCGGAACCGCGCTCTTCGTCCGTGACGAGGGAGCTGCGGGGGGCGTGTTCGTGCGCCTGCGCGGCCTCACCGTCCCGCTGCGGCCCGGCGCGGTCTTCGCGGTGGGCGACTGCCTGTTGCGCTTCGGCGGCCCGCTGCCGCCACCTCCACCCCCCATCCCCGACGGCACGCGTCGGCTCGGCAGCCCGCGTCCAGATCAGCCGACGGTCACGCTGGACGAGTGGCTGGAGGGAGGCCTCCCTGGCCGCTCCTACCTGCGCAGCGGGACCTCCATCAGCATCGGTCGCGCCGGTTGTGCCGTGAACCTCGGGAGCGACCCGCACCTCGCCCAGACGCACGCCGAGCTCCTGCTCGATCCCGACGGCGGCGCCCGGCTGCGAGACCTCGGCTCGGAGAGCGGCACGTTCCTGCGCATGGCGCCCGGCAGCGAGCGCCCCCTGCACGACGGCGACGCCGTCCGCCTCGGACGCGAGGTCTTGCGGGTCGAGCTGGGTTAACCGACCAGCACGACCGTACAGCTCCTTGCTCCCTGCGCGCCGATGACGAGCGCCTGCTCGATGTCGGCCGTCTTGGACGGGCCGGAGATGAAGAGGCCATACCCGATCGGCTGCTCCTGCAGGCGGGCATAGGCCTCGTGCATGTCGTGGACGACGTCGACGGCGTTCACCACGAGGACCAGGTGCTGGGTGATGACGAATACGGCGCGATGATGGAGGCGGCTCGCGTCCACCCAGACGGCGCCGTTTTCGGCCACTGCCAGGTCGCCGGGGAGGATGGCGAGGTCGAGGCCCTCGAGGAGGTGCGGGCGGGAGAGACTGGCGAGGTCGACGTTTCCCTGCCCCAATCCGGGCACGAGCGTCACGACGCGCCTCGCTTCGCGGCAGGCGGGGAGCTCTGCGAGCGCCCGCTCGGCGGCGGGGAGGTCGGCCGCGCGCAGGCACGCACCGCCCACGCCCTTCAGGGAGAGCGCGTACTGCTCCAGCGGATCGGCGTACTTCACCCCGAGCCGCGACAGGTCCGGGGGCGGCGTCTCGCGCGGCGCGTTGCGGCGCAGCACTGCCAGGAGCTCCTCACGTCCGGGCACGGTGCCTCCGGTATGCGTCGCGGAAGCTCTCGCGCGGCATGGGCGGCAGCTCGCGCTGCTTCCCCCATCCGTTGAAGCGGCCGTAGACGAGGCCGCGCGGTAGCAGCGGCACCACCCGTCGCACGAGCCAGCCCGCCAGCCGGTAGAGCCAGGTGAAGCGGAGCACCACCGCGAGCACCTTCATCGCCGCGCGCTTCGGCCAGGGGAGCAGCCCCCGCCTCACGATCTCCTGCCTCCAGGCGAGGATCTCGTGGTGCAGGTCGATGCGCACCGGGCACACGTCGGTGCATGAGCCGCACAGGGATGAAGCGAAGGGGAGCGATCGGTGCGCCGCCGCATCACGGCCCGGGGCCAGGATGCTGCCGATCGGTCCGGGCACGATCCAGCCGTAGCTGTACCCGCCGCTGCGGCGGAAGACCGGGCACGTGTTCATGCACGCGCCGCAACGGATGCAGGAGAGCGAGCGGCGGAAGGTGGGGTCGGCGAGCTGCCGGGACCTCCCGTTGTCCACCACCACGATGTGCAGCTCACCGCCCGGACGCGGCCCGTGGAAGTGCGTGGTGTAGGTGGTGACGGGCTGGCCCGTGGCCGAGCGCGCCAGGAGGCGCGTGAACACCGCCAGGTCCTGCCAGCGCGGGATGAGCTTCTCCACGCCCATGCAGGCGATGTGCACCGGCGGCAGGGTCGTCCCCATGTCGGCGTTGCCCTCGTTCGTGCAGACCACCACGCCGCCCGTCTCCGCGACGGCGAAGTTCACGCCGGTCAGCCCCGCTCCCGCCTCCAGGAAGCGCTGCCGCAGGTGCCCGCGGGCCGCCTCGGTGAGGTACTTGGGGTCGCTCGCGCCCTTCTCCGTCCCCAGCTCGGCGTGGAACAGCTCACCGATCTCCTCCTTCTTGAGGTGGATGGCGGGCAGGACGATGTGGGACGGGGGCTCGTGGCGGAGCTGGACGATGCGCTCGCCGAGATCGGTGTCGGTGACGGTGACGCCGCGCGCCTCGAGGTAGGGGTTGAGGTGGCACTCCTCCGTCAGCATCGACTTCGACTTCACGAGCTTGGTGATCCCCCGCTCCGACAGGATGCGGTGGACGATCGCGTTGTGCTCGGCCGCGTCGCGGGCGAAGTGCACCTGCGCGCCGCGGGAGGTCGCCTGCTGCTCGAACTGCTCCAGGTAGGCGGCGAGGCGCGAGAGCGTGTGCGCCTTGATTCCGGCCGCCGCGTCGCGCAGCAACTCCCAGTCCGGCACCGCGGACGAGGCCACGTCGCGCTTCTTCCGGACCCACCACAGCGCCTGATCGTGCCAGTGCGCCCTGGCGTCGTCGGCGACGAAGCGCGCCGCGGCGGCCGCGTGATCGACCGCGTGCTCCGCCCTGTCGGTGGGGTTCATGACAGCCCTTCCGCCTCGGCGAGCACCTCCGCCACGTGCATCACCCGGAGCGGCCGCCGCTCGCGCCGGATGAGGCCGTCGAGGTGCATGAGGCAAGACATGTCGACCCCGGTGACGACCTCGGCCCCGGCGCGCTCGTGATCGGCGATGCGATCCTTCCCCATCATGCAGGAGACGGCCTCCTCGTTGACGGCGAACGTGCCGCCGAAGCCGCAGCACTCGTCTTGCCGGGCCAGCTCGACGAGCTGGATGCCCTGCAGCTCGGAGAGGAGCAGCTGGACCTTGTTGAAGGGCGCCACCTTCCGCTCGCTGCCCGAGCCGAGCCGGAGCTCGCGCAGCGCGTGGCAGCTCTGGTGCAGGCCCACCTTGCGCGGGAACGAGCCCTCGATGCGCGGCAGCTTCAGCACGTCGACCAGGAACTCGCACAGCTCGTAGGTGGAGCGTCTCAGGTGCTCGAAGCCGGGACGGCCGTCGAGGAACTGCTGATAGTGGTTTCGCACCTGGGAGACGCAGCTGCCCGACGGCGCCACCACGTACTCGTACCCGGCGAAGAGGCGCAGGAACTTGTCGGCCAGCGGCTTCGCCTCGTCGTTGCAGCCGGAGTTCGTCATCGGCTGCCCGCAGCAGGTCTGCTGCTCGGGGTACTCGACCCTGCAGCCGTGCCGCTCGAGCAGGCGCAGCGTGGCGAGCCCGACCTGCGGGTAGAGCTGCTCGACGTAACAGGGGATGAAGAGGCCAACGGTCGGCATGGCGCGCGTTCTTGCACCGTAGGGAGCGACGTGGGCGGCGGGCGGTGCGACCCGCCGCCCATTGCCGGCTCACTTGATGGGCGGTATCGGGATCGCCCCCGTGAAGACATAGGCCTGCAAGAACGCGATGAGCCCGATCACGGCGGCGCCGGCCACCGAGTGCCACCAGACCCTGCGGAAGATCGGCCCGAGCGCGTGGGCGCGCTCCTTCGGATCGTCGTAGCAGGCGGCGCAGGCGACCATGATCGACTGCGCGTCGATCATCTTCCCCATCACGCCGCCGGTCGAGTTGGTGGCGACGGTCAGGATCGGGTTGAGGTGGAGCTGCTCCGCGGTGATGCGCTGCAGGCTCCCGAAGAGCGCGTTCGAGGCCGTGTCGGAGCCGGTGAGGAAGACGCCGAGCCAGCCCAGGTACGCTGCGAAGAACGGGTAGAGCACGCCCGCGCTCGTGAAGGCGAGCCCGAGGACCGCGTCGGTGCCGGAGTACCGCGTGAGGTACCCGAGGCCGAGCACCTGGCAGATGACCAGGACGGGGATCTTCATGCGGTGCAGCGTGCGCGAGATCGTCTCTTTCCACTGGGCAGCGCTGAGCCGGAGCACGAACCCGGAGATGATCGCGGCGATGAACACGCCCGTCCCGGCCGCCGAGAGCCAGTTGATGACGAAGCGCGCACCCTCGGGCTTCGCGTTGACCGGCGCGATGGGCGGCATCCGCTGGACGAGGTTGTGGAGCGACGGCATGTCCCAGCCCGGGAGCGAGAGCGTCCCGTTGAACCTCGAGCCGAGCAAGGTGGTGTCGAACTTCACGCTCGCGAAGAGGTTGTTGAGCGTCTTCTTCCACTCGGGAGCGCCCCAGAGTGCGCAGGCGAGGATGAGGATGGCCCATGGGACCCAGGCGTAGAGCGTCTCACCGACGCTGTAGTGGCTCCCGGGTCCGCGGTCGCTCGCCGCGGCGCCGACGCTGATCGCCTTCACCTTGGCGGCCTCGCGCTCCGACTTCAGCAGGAAGCGGGTCTTCGGGTGCCACACGTAGCGCAGGAACAGCGCGGTGCAGACGACGGAGAAGACGCCCGCCACCACGTCCGTCATGAGGTGGAACTCGGCCGTCCCCGACGCGTAGAGCTGCATGACGGCGAACGAGGCGCCCGACACGAGCGCCGCCGGCCAGACGGCGAAGACCTCCTTCCACGTCCCGCCCTCCATCTTCACGAAGACCGCGATGAGCCAGAACGGCACGAGGAGCGACACCCACGGCAGCTGGTGACCCACCATCGTGGAGAGCGTGAGCTGGTCGAGGCCGCTCACCTGGGCGAGCACCACGATGGGCGTGCCGATGGCTCCGTACGCGACGGGCGCGGTGTTCGCGAGCAGGTTCAGCACGGCGGCCTGGAACGGGGAGAAGCCGAGGCCGACCATGACGGCGCCCGCGATCGCCACGGGCGTCCCGAACCCCGACGTGCCCTCGATGATGGCGCCGAACGAGAAGGCGATGAGGAGCACCTGGAGCCGCCGGTCGTGCGAGATGTTGATGATCGACTCCTTCACGATCTCGAACTTCCCGCTGATGACGGTCATCGTGTAGAGGAACATCGCTCCCAGGATGATCCAGATGATCCCGAGGAAGCCCGAGAGCGTGCCGAGCCCGAAGGCCGACACGGCCGAGCCTACCGGCATCCCGAAGACGAGACAGACGATGATGAACGCCGCGATGACGCCGAAGAAGGCCGCGTACGGCGCGGAGATGCCGAGGTGCTTCGTCCCCTGCTTGTCGCGGTGCGGGTGCAGCGCGATGAAGTAGAGCAAGACGACGATGGGCACCGCTGCCAGCACCGTGGACAGGAAGGCGCTTCCGGTCGGATTGTAGTTTTGGTGGTACACGGGATTCCCTCAGCGAATGTGGAGACCGGTGCGTCACCGGCCTGTGGCATGTGAAGGTGAGACGCCGCCCTGAAGCCTCGGCGACCGAGACGTCGCTTTTGCACCTCTAGGCTCGTCGCGGACCCGTTTGCGGGATCCTTTTAGTGACGCCCCAACTGGGCCGCATCGGCGCCCGTCCGTGAGCCGCCATCACATGACCCACGGTCCGAGCGGTCAGGCCAGCGGTGAAGTAGCGCGGTCGACCAGGTACACGATCGACTGGAACGGGATCCCGCCGTGGATGGACAGCCCGATCTCGCAGGTGCGGCTGTTCGAGTAGCCCGCCTTGCAATCCGGTGGGAGCGCAGCTCGAAGGCCGGCCAGCGCCGACGCGTTCAGCTCCGGCGTGCTGAACCCCTTGTCCCCCGCGAAGCCGCAGCAACCGAGCCCCGGCGCGACGACCTTCTCGGCGCACGCCTGCGCCACGGCCTTGAACGACGACTCCAGGCCCATCTTGATGGAGCTGCACGTCACGTGGATGGCGACGGTCTCGGGGCGGCGCTCGAAGCGCAGCTTGTCCATGAGGTGGGCGTGGATGAATTCGACCGGTTCATAGAGTCGCAGCCGCGGATCGAGCGAGCCCTTCATGCGGTAGAGGCACGGGCTCGTGTCGCACAGCACCGGGATGCGGCCGCCGTCGCTCTTCTCGAGGAGCGCCCGCTCCAGCTCGCGCCCCTTCTCGTTCGCGAGCTCGAGGAAGCCCTTCGACTCGAAGGTGAGGCCGCAGCACAGGCTCCCCAGCTCGGGCGGGAACAGGACGTCGTAGCCCGCCTTCTCCAGCACGGACAGCACCGCCTCGTGCAGGACGCGGGCGTCCGGATCGCCCCGCGCCGGGCCCATCGAGCGCACCACGCAGGCGGGGAAGTAGACCACCTCGCGCCCCCGGCCTCGCCGGAGATCCTCGAAGCGCCGCTGCGGGGCACGCGTCGGCATGGCCGGGTTCCACAGCGGGAGCTTGCCGAACGTGACGGAGCGGGCGCCGTGGGCGAGCCCGCTCATGAGGCGCGTGCCGAGCAGCGCGTGCGCGGCGCCGGCGGCGGCGAGGCCGGCCCGCAGGCCGACCATGGCGCCCGCGTAGTGCTCGGCGAGATCGCCCGCCAGATCCTTCGCGGCCGGCGTGCGCGCGTCGGCGCGGAGCTGCTTCGTCAGCTTGCCGGTGTCGATGCCCACCGGGCAGGCGGTCTGGCAGAGCCCATCGGCGGCGCAGGTCTCGTCGCCGAGGTAGGCCCATCCCTCCTCGAAGCGCTCGAGGCGCTCGCGGCCGTCGCCGCTGGCGCGGAGCCGCGCGATCTCGCGCCGGGTGACGATGCGCTGCCGCGGCGTCAGGGTGAGGTTGCGCGACGGACATTTCGGCTCGCAGAAGCCGCACTCCGTGCAGCGATCGACGAGGTCGTGCGCCCGCGGCAGGGATTTCAGATTTTTGAGGTGCACCCGCGAATCGTCGTTGAGGAGGACGCCGGGGTTGATGATGCCCTGGGGGTCGAGCAGCGCCTTGACGCGCTTCATGATGGTGTGGGCCGCCTCGCCCCACTCGAGCGCCACGAAGGGCGCCATGTTGCGGCCGGTGCCGTGCTCGCCCTTCAACGAGCCGTCGAAGCGCTTCACCACCATCTCCGCCACGTCGTCCATGAAGCGGCCGTAGCGCGCCACCTCGCGCGGATCGTCGAAGCCCTGCGTGAAGACGAAGTGGAGGTTGCCGTCGAGGGCGTGCCCGAAGATGACCCCCTCCGTGTAGCCGTGCGCCGACATCAGATTTTGCAGCGCCACCGTCCCCTCGGCCAGCCGCTCGATGGGGAAGGCCACGTCCTCGATGACGACGGTGGTGCCGACCTGCCGCGCCGCGCCGACGGACGGGAAGACGCCGCGCCGCACGTCCCACAGCCGCTCGAACTCGGCCTTCACCGAGGTGAAGCTGATGGGCTCCAGCGTCGGGAGCCCCTCGAGCAGCTTCACGATCTGGTCTGCCTGGGTGACGAGCGCCTCCGGCCGCTGGGCGCGCGTCTCCACCAGGAGCGCGCAGGCGGTGGGTCCGAGCGAGGCGAGCACGGCCGGCATGCCGGGCTTGCCCTCCACCGAGCGGAGCGACGGCCGATCCATGATCTCGGCCGCCGCGACCGGCCCCGACTTGAGGCGCTGCGTGGCGAGCGCCGCCTGGGCCAGGTCGGGGAAGAGCATGAGCGCGCTCGCGCGGTGCGCGTGCTCCTCGACGGTCCGGAAGGTCACCTCGGAGACGAAGGCGAGCGTGCCCTCCGAGCCGACCATCAGGTGGGCGAGGATGTCGAAGGGGTCATGGAAGTCGACGAAGGCGTTGAGGCCGTAGCCGGTGGTGTTCTTGATCCGGTACTTGCGCCGGATGCGCTCGGAGAGCGTACGGTCGGCGGCGACCTCGTCCCGGAGCTGCGCCAGGCCCTTCACCGCCTCGGGGCGCGCCTTGGAGAAGGCCGCGCGCGACGCGGGGTCGCCGGTGTCGAGGCGCGTCCCGTCGGCGAAGACGAGCTTCAGCGACTCCAGCGTCCGGTAGCTGTTCTGCGTCGTGCCGCAGCACATGCCGGACGCGTTGTTGGCGACGATGCCGCCGATCATGCAGGAGCCGATGGAGGCCGGGTCGGGCCCGATCTTGCGCCCGAACGGCGCCAGCGCCGCGTTCGCATCGGCTCCGATGACCCCCGGCCCGAGCACGATGCGCTCGCCGCCGTCCTCGACCTGCCGGCGCTTGAAGCCGCTGCCCACCGCGAGCAGGATGGAGTCCGTCACCGCCTGTCCGGAGAGGCTCGTCCCAGCCGCGCGGAAGGTGATCGCCAGCTCGAGGTCCGCGGCGAGCCGCACCAGCCGGACCATCTCGTCCTCGGTCCGCACCTTCACGACGATCTTCGGCACGAGCCGATAGAAGCTCGCGTCGGTCCCCCAGGCCAGCGTGCGGACCGGATCGCACGCGAGCGCATCGGAGGGCACCACCGCGCGCGCCGCCTCCCAGAAGAGGCGATAGGGCTCCGGCAGCGAGGTCATGTCGTCGTGGCGGGCGGGGTCGAGCATGGGAGGGTCACGCTAGCCCTGCCCCTCTCGCGCGACAAGATCGACCGCGTTGACCCCCCGGCGCGCCGCGCGGTACACGTCCCGGATGGCGAGCATGGCTTGCGCGCGCTGCGGTTTCCGCCTCGATCCGGGGAGCCGCTTCTGTAGCAGCTGCGGCCAGGCCGCGGCTGCGGCGATGCCGCCCGTCCGGTCGGCAGCTCCCTGCGCGAGCACCGCCCACGCGCTGAAACTCGTGCCCATCCGCCACGACGGCCAGGCAGGCGCGTCGCAGTCGGTCGGCACGGGCGGGATCGTCTGCGGCCGCGCCGAGGGGGAGCTGCGCTTCGAGCAGGACGGCACCGTCTCGCCGCGGCATGCGCGCTTCACGACCCGGCCGGACGGGATCGAGGTCGAGGACCTCGGCAGCCTGAACGGCACCTTCCTCCGGGTCCGCAGCGCGCGCCCCCTCGTCGCGGGCGACGAGGTGCGGCTCGGGCGGCAGCTGCTGCGGCTGGAGCTCATGCCACGGCGCGCCGACACCGGACTCACCCGGCCGTGGGGCGGCGTGGATCCGGGCCACCGGGTGCGGGTGGTCCAGCTCCTCGACGGCGGCGGGGCGGGCGAGATCTTCCCGCTGCGGGACGGTGAGAACCTGGTCGGCCGCGAGCTGGGCCAGGTGGCGTTCCCGTTCGACCGCTACGTTTCGGCCCGCCACGCGCGCTTCGACGTCACCGCGCGCGCCGTGCTGCTCGTCGACATGGGGAGCTCGAACGGCACCTTCGTACGCCTCACGGCGCCCGCGCTGCTGGCGGCCGGCGACCAGGTGCTCGTCGGGATGCAGCTCGTGCGAGTGGAGTAGCGCCTACCCGACAACGGGAGGGGCCGCACCGCAGGTGGGGAGGGCGGAGCCCTCACCCCCCCCTATCCAAACGACTTTTCCTTCTGCTCCTGCTCTTCCTTGCAGCGGATGCAGAGGGTCGTCACCGGCCGAGCCTCGAGGCGCTTCATCGAGATCTCCTCCTCGCACTTCTCGCACACGCCGAAGGAGCCGCTCTCGATGCGCGCGAGGGCCTTGTCGATCTTGGTGAGGAGGAACTTCTCGCGGTCGCGCAGGCGGAAGATCATCGATTGGGTGTACTCGCTCGAGGCGAGGTCGATCTCGTCCGGCAGGTCGTCGGTGTCGAAGCTCGACTCCTCGGTCAGGGTCTTCTTGGCCGAGAGGAGCAGCTGCTTCTTCGATTCCTCCAGCATCGTCTTGAACCGCTTCAGATCCTTCTTGTTCAAGCGCGCTACCCTCGTTTCCGAGCCCCCCGCCGGGGCTGTAAAAGGACGGGCAAGGTAAGGCTGCGACTCCCCCGGTGTCAAGGGAACGGGCGCGCCCCGGCGGCGCTCTTTCGTTGACGTGGCGCGCCCGGACACCTCTATGATCGGCGACCATGCCAGAGGGCCGCTTCGACCGGGAATTCGTGCGCGCCGCGCTGGTGCTCGCCGCGCGAGGAGAGGTGGATCGCCTTCTCATGGTGAGCGACCACCCACTCCTGCCCCAGGAGCTGCGTGGCCGGCCCATCAAGCGGAAGCTCGTCTACGCCGTGACGAGCGACGCCCTGTCGAACCAGCTCGCCTCGAAGAAGTACCAGGCCGTCGTCATCCCGCCCTACGCCTACTCGCGGGTGGAGAAGATCAAGGTCGCGCTGGTGGCCTGCCAGTCGGAGGGGCTGGTCAAGGAGGGCGACACCATCCTGGCGCTGGCCGGGCAGGGACCGGAGCGCAACCTCGATACGCTCGTCCGCATCCGCCTCGGCGACGAGGAGGACGAGCCCATCCGCGTGGACTCGCTCGACCTCGGCCCCGAGTTCCGCTCGCAGGTGGTGGAGTCGCTGCTCCACGTCGCGATGGAGATCGGCGCCCAGGGCTACGAGGGCCACCCGACGGGCACCATCCTGGTCGTGGGGGACTCGACGGCGGTGATGGAGAAGAGCCGCCAGCTCACGTTGAACCCGTTCTCCGCGATCAGCGAGGCCGAGCGTAATTGCATGGATCCGCCCATCCGCGACGCCATCAAGACCTTCGCGGTGCTCGACGGTGCGTTCATCATCCGCGAGGACGGGGTGGTGCTCTCCGCGGGCCGTTACCTCCAGACGTTCTCGAAGGACCTGAAGCTCCCCATCGGCCTCGGGGCGCGCCACAGCGCCGCGGCCGCGGCGACCCGGGAGACGAAGGCGGTCGCCATCACGGTCTCCCAGACGACCGGCACGGTCCGGTTCTTCAAGGATGGGGAGATCGCGCTCGAGCTGCACCAGACCGCGCGGAGGATCTGAGGCGCGGCGTGCGACCGCGGCCAGGAATGCAGTCCGTCCGCCCTGAGCGTAGCGCCGCCGGAGGCGGCGCGTAGTCGAAGGGCCCCGACCTCGACCCCGACCTCGACCCCGACCCCGACCCCGACCCCGACCTCGACCCCGACCTCGACCTC
>Ga0137385_10004940_pt1 | contig 11667 bp, 9 predicted proteins | sample SagtaG_FD_104921 | JGI IMG/M metagenome (GOLD analysis project Ga0137385, IMG submission 104921) | Vadose zone soil microbial communities from Sagehorn Ranch, Mendocino, California, USA - Sage2_R_80_16 metaG | ecosystem: Environmental > Terrestrial > Soil > Vadose zone | place: USA: California...
CGCTCGCGCTGCCCGTCGCCCTCTCGCGCGAGCCTCCGGAGGCACTCGACGACCTCGCCGGCGTCCTCCACCAAGGCGAGGCCGACGTCCAGCAGCGACTGGTCGTCAGGCCGATCCGTAAGCCCGGCGCCACCAGTTTCCAGCACCCACGCAGCGTACTCCTCCAGTGTCATGGCGGCGGCTCCGGGTGTCGGGCCACCCGCTGGACGGCCGGCCCGCCGCCAATCGACATGCGCCCGGCTGCGCGCCAGCAGCGTGGACGGCGCCACCCCGGTGACGACACATAGCCGCGCCCAGTAGTACGCCACGTCACCCAGCTCGTCGGTCAGATCATCGCGGCGCCGGTCACCGTCGCGCAGCCACCTTGTCAGGACCCCGGCGACCTCACCGACCTCGCCGGCGAACCCGAGGGCGTCCTCGAGCAGTGTGCGGCCCTCGGGCACGCCCGCGCGCCGGTCAGCGCCGACGCCGGCTGCCCAGGTGACATACTCGTCGAGGGTCATGCCCATCTCCCCGGCCACGTCGCGTTCCCCTGGTCGTCGCTAAGCTGTGCGCTAGGCGACGGCCGCGAGGTTCTCGATGATCGCGAGGCACGCGCTGGCCAGCTCTGTGCCCTTGGTGACCATGTGCGAGCGAAAGAACTCTTGATGATCGGCATGATCGTGGAAGTGGTGCGGGGTCAGGACGGCGGACAGGATGGGCACCTCGGTCTCGAGGGATGTCTGCACGATGCCCTGCAGGACGGCCTGGGCGACGAACTCATGCCGGTAGATCCCGCCGTCGACCACGAACCCGCTCGCGCACACCGCGGCGTACTTGCCCGTCTTGGCGAGCTTCTTGGCCATGAGCGGGATCTCCAGGCTCCCCGGGGCCGAGAAGAATTCGATGCCGCTCTGGTCGTACCCGTGCCGGGCGAGCTCTGCGACGAAGGCCTGCTTGCAGCGGTCGGTGATGTCGGTGTGCCACGCGGCCTGAACGTAGGCGATCTTCGTTTGGCGAGTCATGGTTCCCTCTCTTGCCGTCGAGGTTCCCTTCAGTGCTTTCGAGCTCATCATACCTTGGCGATGCGCTCCTCGGAACGACGCGAAAACGGGTCAACGACACGGGGCCCACACGCCCTCGATCCGTCGGAAGACGCCGAGGGCCAGGGCGGGCAGCGCCATCATGCCGGCGGCGAAGAAGAGGGGCGCCGAGGGGCTGGCGGTGAGATCGCGGAGCAGGCCCGCCACGGGCTGTAGGGCCGCCATGCCGAGGTAGTACGTCGCGTAGAAGAGACCCAAGGCAGCCGCAACGTGCTCCGAGCGCACGCCGCCCGGGACGAGCGCCACCATAGCCCCGGGCGGCACGCCGGCCAGGACACCCGCCAGCAGGAGCCAGACGACGGGGGCGGGCATGAGCGGCATGGCCGCGATGGCAAGCGCCGTGAGCACGCAGCCAACTACGATGGCAACATTGGGACGCCGCATGCGGTCCACAACGACGCCGCCAAGCGGCACCGAAAGCACGCTGATCCACACCGCCAGGCTTACCTGGAAGCCGGCCCCGCCGAGCGAGGCGCCGCGCGAGACGAGCACTCCGGGACCGAAACCGAGCAGCACGATGAAGCCCACGTTGAACAGCATCCACATGGACCCGGCCGTCAGGGCCAGCGCCCAGTCGCGCGGAGGGAGATTCGGCACGAAGCGAAGCGCCGCGCGGGAGGTCCCGACACCCGGCGCGTCCCGATAGAGGCATGCCAGGAGCGCGAACGTGACGGCAGCGAGCAGCGCCGCAAGGTATTGGACGAGCCGCCAAGAGGAAGCTGCCGCGACAGCGCCGAAGATCGCCGTGCTGAGACCGATGCCTAGCGGCCACCCGGTGAGCATGATGCCCATGGCCGTGGAGATCTCCTTGCCCGCGAACCACTCTGCCGTCATCTTCGCCACGACGAGAGTCAGGAGCACCCCACCGGCGCCGCTCACGAGCCGTCCGGCGCCGGCCATCCACAGGGAGTGACTGGCCGCGGTCACGAGGCCGCCGCCGACCATGAGCCCCAGCGCCGACAAGACCACGGGGCGATTGCCGAAGCGCTGGCCGAGCAACCCACCGGGCAGGGCGAGCGCGGCGCCGGGCAGCAGGTAGAGTCCGATGAGCAGGCCGAGCTCCGCGTAGCTGAGGGTGAGATCGGCGACAAGCAGAGGGCCCACGGGCGCGATGGACTGGAACTGCACCGCCATGCTGACTCGCGCCAGCAAGATGAGCACGAGGGCGAACCACCGACTTCCGAGGACATGCCGAGCCATGTCGGTGCGACGCGGATATTCCGGCCCGGCCCGGCTCAAGTCAAGGACGCAAGCGAGGCGCGTCCGATCCGCTCTCCTTCGGCGCGGCGCTGGTCTCCCGCTCAGCTCGGCGGGCCGGCGCGAAGCACCCGGCCGGGAAGGGCCCCGGTGTGGCGCCCGTGGTCGAGCACCACCTTGCCGCCGACGATGACGTGATGCACGCCCTCGGCGCGCTGCACGCGCCGGGGCACGCCCGCGGGTCCGTCGTACGAGACCTCGTCTTCCTTCACCCCGATGCTCGAGAGGTCGAAGACCATCAGGTCGGCCGCAAATCCCTTGCGCACGAGGCCGCGGTCGCGCAAGCCCATGACGCAGGCGGGCTGGAAGGTCAACCGACGGACGGCGTCCTCCAGGGTCAGGAGCTGCCGTTCCCGCACCCACTGGCCGAGGACGTAGCTCGACTCGCCCGCCGTGCAGAAATTCGTGTTGAGATGCGCCCCCGCGTCCGACTGGGACGGCAGAGCATGGCCGGTCTTCACCATCTCGACGAGCTGGACATCCTCTTCGGGGGAGCGCGTCTGCAGCTCGAACACCGTCTCCAGCCGCTCCTCGACCGCGAGGTCGAGCATCGCGTCGGCGACGTGCGTGCCCCGCTCGGCGGCGAGATCTGCGAGGCGGCGGCCCTCCAGCGGCCGGTTCTTGTCGAGCGCGACCCGGCGCACGACGATCCCCGGCCAGGGGATGAAGCGTCCGAGGACGCCGGGCCGGCGGCGCTGACGCTGCATGGCCGCCTCGCGCAAGGCCGGACGCCTCGCGGGATCGGCCAGGGCGGCGAGTCGCTCCGCCATAGGCAAGTCCATGGTGACATCCCACACGGCGAGGTTCTTGAAGAAGGTCGTGTTCGTGAGGGTGATGCGGGGATTGAAGGGAATGGCCCGCAGGAGGTTGTAGAGCTGCACGCCGTCGCGGGCCGCCGCTTCCACGTAGGAGCGGGCACCGGCGTCGAAACCCAGGAAGAAGACGGGGCGCCCGCTCGCCAGCGAGACCTCACGCAGGTGCTGGCGATCAGCCTCATCGGGCTTGCCCACCGAGGGTGGGAGGATCTCGATCACCCCGCGGTTGAACTCGGCCACGGTACGGGCGAGCGCCAGGCGCTCGTCGTTGTGAGCGAGCCGCGTGGGCACCGGCTCGCCGGAAGGACCGGCGTGAGTCGGCGACGCGGTGGTGCTCCATCCCCAGGCGCCCGCTTCCATGCAGGTCCCGAGGAGGCGCTGCATGGCGGCAGTCTCGTCCGCGTCCGCCGCGCGCTCCCATGCGGCCGGCCCCATGGCGCCGAGCCGCAGAGGGTTGTGCCCGACCAGGGGCATCATGTTGACGCCGAGCCCCTGATCGATGGCGTCCATGTACTCCGCGAAGCTCTCCCAGTTCCAGGGCAGCACGGCGGCGAGGGACTTCACAGGCAGGTCCTCGACGCAGCAGAAGGTGGCGAGCATCGCCTCGCGGTGCTCGGGCTTCAATGGCGCCAGGGTGAGCCCGCAGTTGCCCGTCAGGACCGTGGTGACACCGTGCCACACCGAGGACGTGCACAGCTTGTCCCAGAACGGCTGCGCGTCGTAGTGCGTGTGCAGATCGATGATCCCAGGCGCGACGAAGAGCCCATCGGCATCGATGGTCGCGGCCGCCGCGCCCCGGATCTTCCCGATCTCCACGACCGTCCCATCCTGGATCGCGACATCGGCCCGATAGCGCGAAAATCCCGTCCCGTCGACGACCATCCCGTTCCTGATCACGAGGTCGTACGCCATGATGTTCCCGGCCTCAGGCGGCTTGATACCGGGCGTTGTGCAGCACGCGGCCGGGGTAGCTCCCCGTGTGGGTGCCCTTCTCCATCAGCACCTCGCCGTTGACCACGGTGTAGTGGATGCCCTCGGCCAGCTCGCGCATGCGCCAGCCGTTGCTCGGAAAATCGTGGACCACGTCTTCCGGGACCGGACGGACGGTGTCGGGATCGAAGATGACGAGGTCGGCGGCCATCCCCGGCTGCAGCAGGCCGCGATCGTAGATGCCGAAGGCCGAGGCGGAGTCGAAGGTGAGCCGGCGGACGGCCAGCTCGAGCGACATGATCCCCTTCTCGCGCACCCAGTACCCGAGCAACCGCGTGGGGTTCGACACGTTCGAGTGGAACTGCACGTGGGCGCCGCCGTCGGAGAGCCCCACCACGGCGTAGGGGCTGCCCAGGATCTGCGCGACCGCCTCCGCGTCCATGTTGATCTCGCCGAGGCTGAACACCGTCTCCAGATTCTCCTCGACGGCCAGGTCGAGGAAGGCGTCGAGCGGGTGCTTGCCCTGCGCCTTCGCGATCTCTTCGATGTGCTGTCCCCGGAGGCCGCGGTTCTTCGGAAGCGCCGGCTCCTCGACCACCATCAGGTCCCATCGCTTGGAGAACGTCGAGTCCGGCCCGAGCGGCGCCTCGACCTCGCTGCGGAGCTTCGCCCGGATCTCCGCGCTCCGATAGGCCGCGAGCTTCTCGTCATCGGAGGCCTGGAGGATGGGCAGCCACGTGGGCATGCTGCGGAACACCTGGCAGTTCTTCATGGTGAACCGGTTCACCACGCTCCCGGGATTGCAGAGGGGGATCGCGCGGATCCCTTGCTTCGCCGTCGCCTCGACGTGGGCCAGCTGATTTTGCCACCGCCCCGGCTGGCGCGCCTGCTCGAGGAGCGTGTTGTACATGATCGTCCGGCCACAGGCCTGAGAGAGCCGGCTGAGCAGGCCGTCCTTCAGCTCGGGATTGGTGCCTCCGCCACACTGGATCACGCCGGTGCCGGACTCGCGCAGGACGTCGGCGAGCGCGAACAGCTCCGACTCGGGCGCGCACGCGGCGGGGATGCGCGTCCCCGCGATGTCGAAATGGTTCATGTTGCGCGTGATCGACAAGCCGAGGGCCCCCGCCTCGAGCGCCTCCCGCACCACGCGCCGCATGGCCTCGAGCTCGGCGTCGGTGGCCGGGCGCTCCGAGCAGTCCGCGCCCATGGCGTAGAGCCGGACGGCCGAGTGGCCGACCAGCGTCCCCACGTTCACGCCGAGCCGCTGGCCGATCGCGCTCATGTACTCGGGGTACGTCTCCCACGTCCAGGGCACGCCCGCCTCGAGCACGTCCATGGGGATGGCCTCGACGTAGGACAGCATGCCGGCCAGCTTCTGGCGCTCGTGGGCCTTGACGGGAGCGAGGGCCAGCGAGCAGTTGCCGATGATGACGGTGGTCGCCCCGTGATGGGACGAGAAGGTGCAGAGCGGGTCCCACAGGACCTGGGCGTCGTAGTGGCAGTGGTTGTCGACGAACCCCGGCGCCACCACGCGTCCATCCGCCTCGATCACCCGCCGCGCGGGGCCGTCGAGGCGCCCAAGCTCCACGATCTTGCCGCGGGCCACCGCCACATCGCCGTTGAAGGCGGGCCGACCGGAGCCATCGATGATGCGACCGTTCTTGACCAGGAGGTCGTAGGCCATGGGTTCCTCCAGTTGAGAGTTCGTCCGCGAGAAGGTTATCCCAACCGCGCGACGTGTGCGAGGCCCGACAGGGAGGATTGTCGTGCCGGCACCGATGGCAGTCAAGCGAGGTCTCCGAGACACACAGGTTTCTTGGTCTGGCTGGAGCCGCCGCCTATACTGGTCGCGGTCGTCAGGCGCGGGTGCGCACAGGAGGGCGCCGCATGGGCTGGCTCGATCGCTTCCCCGGCCGCAAGCGCACGAATGGCCCCGAGGCCCTCACGAGCGTCCAGCCGGGCGATCAGATCCAGGCGGGCGGCGAGACGTGGAACGTCACCGCCGTCCTCTTCTACAAGGACGCCGGCAGCGAATGGCCGGTGGTCAAGATCGAGCGCGGCGTGGACTCCGCCTGGCTGGCCCTCGAGGAGGGAGAGATCGTCCGGTACGATCACCTCGACCTCCCCGTCGGCCCCGACGGCCGCGCGACCTGGCAGGGCCGCACCTATGCGCGGGCGGAGGTCGGCACGGCCACCGTCTCGAGGGTCCTGGGCAGCGTGGATGCCGTGCCCGGGGACGGCCTTTCCTATCAAGTGCTGCGCTCTCAGGGCGACGACCGCGCCTGGCTTTCCGTGGAGACGTGGAACAGCGGCTTCGTCGAGGTCTCCGCGGGCCGGCTCTGGCCCGTCGACAAGATCGTGACCGCCGCGAGAAGCCGCTAGTGGCTCTCCTTCGGGGCTATGGCACCGCCTTGGGCTGGGCCGTCTCGTTTCTGGCCCTCGCCTTCTTGGTGCGCTTCGCTTTCCACCTGCTCACGCCCTTCTCGCTGCGCTGGGCGTCGGACCGGAGAGACTCCGCCATCGGCCACGTTCTCCGCGGTCTCTACATCGCGCTCGCCATCATCTCGCTGGCCGCCATCCAGTCCACGCGACATCTCGGCTGGGCGCTGGCGGACACGGCGATCAGCATGCTGCTCCTCCTCATCTTCTTCAAGGTCTACGACTGGATCGACCCGCGCGACTTCGTCAGCGAGCTGGCCACGGGCAACACCATGCTGGGCATGGAGCTCGAAGGGCTCTTCATCGTGCTGGCCGCGGTCATCGTCGGCGCGATGGGCTTCCTGGGCTTCTGATGGCGCGCGCGGGCACGCTCGCCGCGTGGCCTGAGGCCCGCGTGACCCAGGCCATGCGCGCGTGGCGCCGGGGCGCGGGGCCGCTCGAGCCGTGGTTTCGCGCCACGCCGTTCGCCGCGGCCTGTCACTATCGCGATCGGGCGCTCCCGGTCAAAGACCACGGCGCGCCGCCTCGCGCCGTCGAGAAGCTGCTGCGCCTCCTTCCCGCTCCCGATCCGCGCACGCTCTGGATCTTCGATCTGCCCGGCCCGCTCGCCATCTGGCTCGCCTATGCGCTTCGCCGGCGGCGCGCGCTCACGGCGGCCCTCGCCTGGAATGGCTGGTATGACCCGCGCGGCATTCTCGACGGCCGCGAGGAGATCCCCCTCCTCCTCGCCCTCGGAGCGAAGCTCGGGCACGCGCCGGCGCGCGGCGTCTACCTGCTCCTCGACAGCTCGCGGCACGCCGAGCCGCGGTCGGCCCGCCTCGACAATCGCTATGCCCTGGGCGAAGAAGACGTGCCCACGCTCGAGCATCTCGCCGAGATGGGGGTGACGCGCGCGCGCGCGTGGGCGTGGACCGAGCCGGAGGAAGACCTCGCGGCCTACCTCGCCTACCTGGGTCGGCGGCTCAGGGTCAGGGTGACGGCAAGCGTGAGGCGAAAGGTCGGCGCCGATGGCTAGGCGCCGCCGCAGGCCGCGCGCGCCTCATCCCAAGCACCTCGCGCTGACGCTCACCGCGGGTATCTTGGCCGCGGCCGCACTCGCGGGCTGCGACTCGCAGCCGCCATCGGCCAAGGCGCCCACCTGCGCCCCGCGCGCCACGGCGCCGGGCTCCGCGGGCTGGGACGATCCCGACGGCTGCTGGGAGCGCCGACCCGACGGCCGGACGTACTACCGCACGACCTTCGGCGGCTATTCCTACTATCACGCCGAGCCGCCGGGGTACTCGAAGTTCTCTGATACCTCGCGCGGGGGCTGGTTCTCCGGCTCGAAGTCCTCCACGGGCGGCTACCATGGCGCGCCCAGCGCCGCTGCCTGACGGGCCGCGCGGCACCCGAGCGCGCGACCTCACCGACCACCTCCTTCTCGGCTGGGCGCAGCAGAGCGCAGGCGGAGAGGAATCCGTGGCGGCGAGCGAGCCGCTCTGGATCGATCCCTCGCTTCACCAGGAGCTCTCGCGCACCGGGGCTGCGCTCGATCGGCTCTTGCGTCGTCTCGCCGATGGAGTTCTCAGCGCCGATCCCGTCCTCGCCGGGTTCTCGCCGCCGGACTTTCCCCTCGCCAAGGACATCTACTCCCGCGGCCCCTTGGCCTCGCCCTTCTTCTGGGGGCGCTTCGACATCTTCGAGCGAGCGGGCGGCGGGCTCGCCGTCCTCGAGTACAACTGCGACAAGCCGGCGGGCCAGCGCGAGATCTGGGCGTCGGGGGCCGTGGGCCCCACGCGCGGCAATCCCAACCGCCATGCTCGCGCGCGCTTCCGTCATGCGCTCGGGCGCGCCTGGCACGAGCACTCCCACGGCGCCCGCCGCCCGCCACGGCTCGCCATCCTCGCCGATCCCGCGCATCGCGAGGAGTTCCGGCTCGCTTACCTCTTCGGCCGCGAGGCGGCCGCCCTGGGCTGGCGCTGGGACGTGGTGGGGCCCGAGAACCTCGCCGTGGACGACGGCGTCCCTTCGGCCTACGGAGAGCCGGTGGACATCGTCCTGCGCCAGTACCCGGCCGAGTATCTCCACGAGCTGCCCGCGGCGGCCGCGCTGCTCGAGGCCGCGCGGGATGGGCAGCTCCTCTGGCTGAACGATCCCCGCGCCGTCGTCGCTCAGTCGAAGAGCATGCTCGCTGCCCTCTGGGCTCTTGCCGGCGATGGACAGTGGCTGACTCGACGTGAAGCCGAGCTGGTCCGGCGCGTCGTCCCGCGGACGGGCCTCGCCTCCGAGGCCGGCTGGCTCGAGCGCGCCCGCTCGAGACCCGAGGACTGGGTGCTCAAGCCCGCGCTGGGGCGGTATTCCGAGCGCGTGGCGACGGGGGCGCTTTTGACTTCGACCGAATGGCAGGCCGCGCTCGATGTGGCCGCCGCGAGTCCCGCCGACTGGATCGTCCAGGCCTTCGTGCCGCCGCGTCGCCGCTGGCTGCCCGGTCCCGGCGGCGCGCGGCCGGGCTATGTCAACTGGGGCGTCTATCTCACCGAGGGCGAGGTGTCGGGTCTCTGCCCGCGGCTTCAGCCGACTCCCCTGACCCAGGAAGGCACGACGTGGTGGGCGCCTCCGATTGTGCGGCACGAGCGGCGCGCGCGGCCGGTGGTTCGCGGGCCAGGTCGAGCGGCCATGAGAGGTGCCGGGCCAGGCTCGGCATGGCGCGGCATCGCTGATCGCCTCGCCCTCGCGGGCTATACGAACGTGTGGACGGATGGGCTCGCCAACTTCAGCCTCGCCGCCGTCGAGCTGTCGCCACCCGACTGGGACGAGCTCTCGCATGCGACGCTCGTGCTCGGGCAGGCCGTGGGGCGAGCGCTCGCTCACCTGACGGCGCGGCCGGAGCTCCTGCGCGTGCTCGGAATTCCGCCGGGCGTCGCTTCGCTGGCGGCGGCCGTCGAGGCGCCCGAGGACTGGAGCTTCCTCTCGCGCTTCGACTGGGCGCGGACGCTGGACGGGCGCTGGAAGCTCCTCGAGATCAACAGCGACACGCCGGCCGGGCTCTGGGAGACGGGCTCCGCAGAGGCGGAAGTGGCGCGGCTTCATCGAGCTTCGCGTGGGCTGAGTGGCGGCTTCTGGCCCGCGCTCGTGTCCGCCTGGCGGCGCTGGGGCGAGCGCAAGCTCGGGCCGGGCTCGGCGACGCGGAGGCTTCGCATCGGGCTGGTGGGCCTTCTCGCATCGCCCGAGGACCAGGACCAGCTCCGCGCGCACGCCCGGGCGGCGCGCGAGGCCTTGCCCAACACGTCCATCGACACGGGTACTCCGGAAGACATCCGGATCGACAGGCGAGGCGCGACGCTCGGCGGCCGACGCGTCGATCTCCTCTTTCGCTACTATCCGCTCGAGTGGCTGGCGGGGCCGCGCCACGGCCCGCTGCTCGAGGCGGTCGGATCCGGCGCTCTTGCCATGCTGCCGCCTGCGCACGCGCTGATCCCGCAGAGCAAGGCCTTCCTGGCGCTCGCCGGGGAGCTGGAAGCGCAGGGCTTCTTCCCGCCCACCGAGGCCGCGGCCATCCGGCAGTACGTGGCGAGGACAACTCTCACACCGGAGGTGCTCGGACGCGGGCCTTACGTCATCAAGCCCTATCTCGAGCGCGAGGGGCACGGCGTGCGCTTCTCGACCGACCTCTCGCCGCGCGAGCGCCGGCGGCTCGTCGATGGGCCCGTGGTCTGCCAGGAGCAGCTCGACGTGCTGAGCGCCCGCGTGCCCGTGGCGACGGCCCGGGGCTGGACCCGCGAGTCGCGCCACCTGATCTTCGGTGTCTTCTTGGCCGGTCGGGAGATCGCGGGAATCTACACGCGCGCCGGCGCCCGCATCACAGGCCGTGAAGCCGTCTATCTCCCGGCGGTTCTTCGTACTGCCTCCCCCTCACCCTGCCCTCTCCCCCGCGACGGGGGAGAGGGATGACCGGAGATTCTCCGTGAATTCCTAATCTTTATCCCTCTCCCCCACTGGGGGAGAGGGCAGGGTGAGGGGGGACCGGCCTACCGGCTGAAGTCGCGGAAGCCCTTGCCCTCCTTCGCGAGACGCTCGAGGAGCGGAGCTGGCGTCCAGGGCTCGCCGTGCTGGGTGTGGAAGGCCGCCACGTCGCCATAGACCTGCTTGAGCCCGACCTGGTCGGCGTAGAACATGGGGCCGCCCCGGTAGCGCGGGAAGCCGTAGCCGTACAGGTAGGTGACGTCGATATCGCTCGAGCGCAGCGCAATGCCCTCTTCGAGAATGCGGGAGCCTTCATTGACGAGGGCCCAGAGGCAGCGCTTGAGGACCTCCTCGTCGCTGACCTGCCGTCGCGTGATGCCACCCTCCTTGGCCGCCGCCGCGATCAATGCCTCGACTTCGGGATCGGGCCTGGGAGTCCGCGAGCCGGGCTCGTAGCGGTACCACCCGCTTCCCGTCTTCTGGCCGAAGCGCCCCTGCTCGCAGAGCCGGTCGCCGACGTGTGAGTAGCGCAGGTCCTTCCGGCGCGCGGCCGCCTTGCCCTTGCGGATGCGCCAGCCCACGTCGAGCCCCGCCAGGTCCTGCATGGCGAAGGGACCCATGGCGAAGCCGAAGTCATAGATGACCTTGTCGACCTGCTGGGGCGTGGCGCCCTCTTCCACGAGGAACTCGGCCTCGCGGAGATAGGGCGCGAGCATGCGGTTGCCGATGAAGCCGTCGCAGTTGCCCGCGAGCACCCAGACCTTCCCGATGCGCCGGGACAGCTCGGACGAGGTGGCGATGGTCTCCTTGGCGGTCTTGGCCCCGCGCACGAGCTCGAGGAGGCGCATGACGTTCGCTGGGCTGAAGAAGTGCGTGCCGATCACAGCCTCGGGTCGCGACGTGGCGGAAGCGATCTGGTCGATGTCGAGGGTGGAGGTGTTCGAGGCGAGCACGGCGCCGGGCTTGGCGATCTTGTCGAGGGCGGCGAAGACGTCCTTCTTCACTGCCATCTCCTCGAAGACGGCCTCGATCACGATGTCCGCCTCGCGGATCGCCCCCCGATCCAGCGTGCCCGTGATGAGCCCCATCCGCTTGTCCATGTCGGCCTGGGAGAGCCGCCCCTTCTCGACGGTGCCCGCGTAGTTCTTCTTCACGACGGCGAGACCGCGGTCGAGAGCCTCCTGGGACATCTCCACGAC
>Ga0137385_10004942_pt1 | contig 11667 bp, 6 predicted proteins | sample SagtaG_FD_104921 | JGI IMG/M metagenome (GOLD analysis project Ga0137385, IMG submission 104921) | Vadose zone soil microbial communities from Sagehorn Ranch, Mendocino, California, USA - Sage2_R_80_16 metaG | ecosystem: Environmental > Terrestrial > Soil > Vadose zone | place: USA: California...
CGGGCCGGCATGGGTCACCAGCGGCAACCTCCGCTGGGTGCTGTACGCCTCCAGCGACGCGCAGGCGCACGCCAACCAGGTCGCGCTGTTCGTGGCCGACCGGCCGTGGCTGGCGCACCTGCTCGCCGCCGGTTCGCTCGCCGTCGAGCTGTGCTTCCCGCTGCTGCTGTGGCGGCCGTGGCTGGCCTGGGTGTTCGTGCCGGCCGTGGTCGCGCTGCACGCCGGCATCTGGGCCGCCATGCGGCTCGACTACTGGCCGATGGCCGCCACCGTCCTGATCGTCATGGTCAACTGGCCCGCCGTGCTCTCCCGGCTCCGCCGCCCCCGAGCCCGCCCGACCCCGGCTCCCCGCACGTCCCGCCCCAAGGCCCCCGCCTCCCAGTAAGCCCGCGGCGCTGAAATTAATTCGGGTGCTTCGCCTGCGGTGCTCCGGTATGGTCAGGTTGTGGCACCAAGGACGGGATCCCATCGGCTACAGGCACTGTGGCGAATCCGATCCTACGTCCGGCCCTATCGGGGCCAGATGCTCACCATGTTCGCGGCGGCCCTGCTCGGCGTCGGTGCCGGCATCGTCATCCCCCTGGTAACCAAGGCGATCATCGACGGCCCGGTGGCGCGTGGCGAGCGGAGCCTTCTGCTGCCCCTGGCGCTGGTGGGGTTCGGGCTCGGCGCGGTCGAGGCCATCCTCACCTTCGTGCGCCGCTGGATCCAGTCGACCGCGGTGCTGGGGATGGAGACGGCCATCCGCAGCGACCTGTACCGCCGCCTCCAGCGCCTGCCCGTCTCGTTCCATGATCGCTGGCAGTCCGGGCAGTTGCTGTCGCGGGCGGTCACCGATCTGGGAGTCATCCGCCGGTTCATCGGCTTCGGGCTCATCTTCCTGATCGTGCACCTGCTCACCTACGCCACCGTGCTGGTGCTGCTCCTGCGCCTCTCGGTGCCGCGGGGCCTGATCGTCCTGGTCGCCACGTTGCCGATCCTGGCGATCTCGAGGAGCTGGACCCGGCAGTACTTCGTGATCTCGCGGCGGGTGCAGGACCAACAGGGCGACCTGGCCACGGTGGTGGAGGAGTCGGCCGGCGGCGTGCGCGTGGTCAAGGCGTTCGGCCGCCGCGAGCTGGTGGACGCCCGCTTCGGCGAGGTGGCGGGGCGGCTCGCGGGCTCCTGGATGGACGCGGTGCGGCTGCGGGCGCGGTTCTGGACGCTGCTGGACGTGATCCCCAACCTGGCCCTGGCGGTGGTGCTGTGCGTCGGCGCGCTGGCGGTCGCCAAGGGCCTGCTCAGCCTGGGCGGCCTGATCGCCTTCCTGTCCCTCCAGCTCCAGCTCGTCTGGCCGATCGACGCACTCGGCTGGATCCTGGCGATCGGCCAGGAGGCCGCCACCGCGGCCGAGCGCGTCTACGAGGTGCTCGACACCCCGGTCGAGATCGCCGATCTCCCCGGGGCGATCCCGCTCGGCCGCGTGCGGGGCCGGCTGCGCCTGGAGGGCGTCGGCTTCCGCTACCCGGGCGCCGACCGGCCCGTGCTGCACGACGTCAGCCTCGAGGTCGAGCCCGGGGAGACGCTCGCCCTGGTGGGCGCGACCGGCTCCGGCAAGACCACGCTGGTCTCGCTGGTGCCGAGGCTCTACGACGTCACCAAGGGCCGCATCACCCTGGACGGCCACGACCTCCGCGGCCTGCGGCTCGAGTCGCTGCGGCGGGTGGTGGCGGTCGGCTTCGAGGAGCCGATCCTGTTCTCGGCCAGCGTCCGCGAGAACCTCATGCTCGGCATCGCCGAAGCGACCGAGGAGGAGATCGCCACCGCGCTGGAGGTCGCCAGGGCCGAGTTCGTGTTCGAGCTGCCCTGGGGCCTGGACACCCGCATCGGCGAGCAGGGACTGAGCCTGTCTGGCGGCCAGCGGCAGCGGCTCGCCCTGGCCCGCGCGGTGCTGGCGCGGCCGCGCGTGCTGGTCCTGGACGACCCGCTGTCGGCGCTGGACGTGCACACCGAAGCGCTGGTCGAGGAGGCGCTGGCGCGCGTGCTGGCCGGCACCACCGGCCTGGTGGTCGTGCACCGGCCATCGACGCTGGCGCTGGCGGACCGGGTGGCGCTGCTGGAGGGCGGGACGATCACCGCGGTCGGCACCCACCGCGAGCTGCTCGCCTCGGTGCCCGCCTACCGGTCGATCCTCTCCCAGGATGCCGACGAAGAGCCGGCGGTCGACGCCGACGGAGCCAGGGCGGCCGCCTCATGAGCAGCCAGAGCCTGGAGCAGTGGCGAGGAGTCGCCGCCGAGGACGCCGACGAGCTGCCCGGCGGCCTGGCGGTGCTGCTGCGGGCGCGCAGCCGGCGACTGCTCGGCACGGTGCTGCGCCCGCGCCGCCGGCTCGTCCTGGCGGCCGTGGCGGTCGTGCTGGTCAGCAACGGCGCCTCCATGGCCGGGCCCTACCTGGTCAAGGTCGGCATCGACCGAGGGATCCAGCCGGTGGTCGACCGCGGCGACGTGCGGCCGCTGGCGCTGATCATCGCGCTGCTGGTCGCCGCCGCGCTGCTCCAGGCGGCCACCCTGCGGCTGTTCTTCCTGCTGGTGGGGCGGCTCGGCCAGGAGGTCCTGCTCGACCTGCGGACCCGCGTCTTCGACCACTTCCAGCGGCTGAGCCTGGCCTTCCACGAGCGCTACACCTCCGGCCGGGTGATCTCGCGGCTCACCTCCGACATGGACGCCATCACCGAGGTGCTGGACGGCGGGCTGGAGGACCTGGCCACGGCGGTCCTCTCGATCGTCAGCATCGCGGTGATCATCCTGCTGCTGGACGTGCCGCTCGGACTGGTCACCCTGGCGGTCTTCCCGCTGCTGGTGTGGCTGTCGCTGTGGTTCCGGAGCCGCTCGGCGGCGGCCTACCGCCGCACCCGCGAGGCGATCGCCCTGGTGATCGTGCACTTCACCGAGTCGCTCGGCGGCATCCGGGCGGTGCAGGCGTTCCGGCGCGAACCCCGCAACCAGGAGATCTTCGACGGGCTGAACGAACGCTACCGGCAGGCCAACGGCCGCTCCTACAGGCTGCTGGCGATCTACGGGCCGGCCATCAAGCTGCTCGGCAACACCACCATCGCGGTGGTGCTGCTCTACGGCGGCCAGCGGGTCCTCGACCACCGCATGACCGTCGGGGTGCTGGCGGCCTTCCTGCTGTACCTCCGCCGCTTCTTCGACCCGATGCAGGAGCTGAGCCAGTTCTACAACTCCCTGCAGTCCGGCGGCGCCGCGGTCGAGAAGCTGGCCGGCGTCCTGGAGGAGGGACCGTCGGTGGCGGAGCCCGAGCGCCCGGTCACCCTGGCCGCGCCCGCCGGGGCGGTGCGCTTCAGCGGGGTGCGCTTTGGCTACCGCCGCGACCGACCGGTGATCCCTGACCTCGACCTGGAGATCCCGGCCGGGCAGACGGTCGCGCTGGTCGGCGCGACCGGCGCCGGCAAGACCACCATCGCCCGGCTGCTGGCGCGCTTCTACGACCCCGTGGAGGGCACCGTCACGCTCGACGGCGTCGACCTGCGCCGCCTGGCAGAGCACGACCTGCGCCGCGCGGTGGTGATCGTGACTCAGGAGAGCTTTTTGTTCTCAGCGTTTGGCAGTCGTCCGGGCATGGGGGCCACGGTCGCGGACAACATCCGGCTCGGTCGCCCCGACGCGACCCGCGCCGAGGTGGAGGCGGCCGCCCGCGCCATCGGCGCGGACGAGTTCATCGCCGCTTTGCCAGACGGGTTTGACACCGAGGTGCGCAAGCGCGGCGGGCGGCTGTCGGCAGGCCAGCGCCAGCTCGTCTCGTTCGCCCGCGCGTTCATTGCTGACCCTGCGGTGCTCATCCTCGACGAGGCGACCTCTTCGCTGGACGTGCCGAGCGAGCGCCAGGTGCAGCGTGCCCTACGCACCCTCCTTGCCGACCGCACCGCCGTGATCATCGCCCACCGCTTGTCCACGGTGGAGATCGCCGATCGCGTCCTCGTGCTGGACCAGGGCCGGATCGTCGAGGACGGCCCGCCCGACGAGCTGGTGCGCGCCACCGGCCGCTACGCCGACCTGCGCCAGGCCTGGCTCGATAGCCTCGTGTGACTCGGCGTGCCCGTCCGAGGAGAGGCAGGCCTACTGCGTTCGCCGAACGAGCGTAATCACCGGGTGGGTGTAGGTGAGGGCCCTGCCGCTCCGCAGCTTGTGCAAGGTCCGGAGAAGGCCAAGTCGCGCGGTGGCGGGCGGCTGGTTGATCCCTCGCAGCGCTGCCTGCAAGTCGATTGCTGTCTCGACGAATGACCAGTCGTCGCCGAGCAAGGTGAATGCCCCGAGCGCCGGGTCCTCTACGAGCCGAAAGATGATCTCCGCGCGTGGCTGGCAGCCGTGGCCCAGCCTGGCCTCCGACCGTCGATGAGCGATGGCCGACGGGCAGATGCAGGAGCGTCCGTCCTCACGGCTTGTGCCGTCGCATGCTCGCCTGTCGATGCCCTGCCAGCCGACCCTGATCGCGTGGAGGCCCGGGAGGAGGATGTCAACCGTCGTCGATGCGGTGACCACTTCGGCATGCCCGGTGATGGGGTCCCGCTGCGGGTGGCCGCCGAGGACCTGGGCGATGCGGTCGACGACGCTTGGGCTTGTGGCGGTGACAAGCCAGGTTGCCAGGGTACGAGGGCGGTGGCCCAGTAGAGCGCCATGCTGAAAGCGGCCCACGAGCCCGGCATCAGTGCCAAGATCGTCGTCCTCCCTGGGGCGAGTTACCGCCTCCTGGATGTCGGGTTGCCACTCAGGCCGGTGGAGCAGTTCGTCAGGGGGAAGAATGGCGGGCACGCGTCCTGCTCGACGCCGGCGGCCGCTACTTGCTCGGTCTTCGCGTTCGGCCCCTGGGCCGGACCCGGAGTGGCTGGCGGGTCCTCCGCTAGGAACGAGCCTCTCTCGGTGCCTGGCATGATGCGCCAGTAAGGCGCGCGAAAGCTTACGGAAGGCTCACTGCCGCGCTCGCTGCCCAGCCCGATTGCGGAAATCGCCCGTCTGCGAGTGGTCTTCTCGCGTGGCGTCCGGCCTGGTGTCTCGGTCGTGATGGTCGCCCCCGGGCACTCCTGAAACTCATCGGGGGCGGCGCGCTTCACACCAGAGTAACCCGGTGTGCGTTGATTCGCGCCCGGGGCTGCCCAGCGCGCGGGCGCGCCCTGTGCGACTCGCCCGCGCGCGCACCGCTGGATCGCGGAGTGAAAGGCGCCCTATCGGTAGTCGCGTGCGCAATGCAGCAGCGTTCTCGCCCGCAATCCACGTGGTCAGCGGGTCGAGGCGGAAAAGCCTGGGTGATTCCTACCGAATCGGGTGCGGCCGGGCGGCTTGGTCGTTGCCCGCCGAGGGCGGCGTGGGGTGCACCTACGCTGAAGGCAACGTGTCGGCGTCAGGCGTTGCGATCCGAGGGGCTGGGGCGGGGAATGTCGATGACTACGGCGCGCAGATCCAGGCCTTGCGTCTGGGACAGGTCCGTGGCCTGTCGCTTGAGTTCGCTTGCTGTCTGATCGCGGTCGTGCCGGGCGGTGGCGGTTCGGCGCTGATCGTCGGGGTCGTTCCACTGCTCGACCGGATACCACCCGACCACATAGACGCCGTGCTTGGCGTGGGCCTCCGGGAGATAGTCGTTGACGAGTTGGTCACGCATCGCAGTCAGCAGCTGATTGTTCCAGCAGCCTTTCACCTCGATGACCACGCGAACAGCATGGAATTCGGATTCAGCGGCGGCCAGGGCAGTAGTTACGGCGCCAAAGAGCGCGGTTGCCTCGACCAGCAGGTCAACCCGGTTACCGGCACCGCTCGGGCTGGTCTGGCGGACAAGGACTTCCCGGTTGACCACCACAGCGCTGCTGGCGAGGCGGAGTTCAAGCTGGTCTTTGAGGTATGCGGACAGCGCGTGCTCATCCTTTGGGCGCCAGAACACCTGGCGTTGCCCTTGCGCGGTGCTCTCGGTGCTCCCGGCGGCAAGGCGTGTGCCTTCGTTCGTCCCGGTGGGGGGTTGGGAGGCCCGGTGCATGTCCCACAACAGCTGCCCATGCTGCGGAACGGAAAGTGTGACCTCGCGCAGCACATCAACGATCAGGTCGCTCAGCTCGGTGGCGTTACGGACAAGCCGTCGCCGGCGGTCGGCCAGCAGCGCCTGCAGTTCCGCCAGTGTGGGCGGTGACCACGCTGCCTCTTGCTGCCGCTCCTCGGCCCACAACAGGTGAGCCTTGAGACTGGTGCGGTCTGGCCAGCGGCCAACCAGCGCGGCCAGCTGACGGACCGCCGCGGCCGAGCCACGCCCGGCGAGGGCCTGGACCACGTTGTCACGCCACTGGCGGACCCGCTCCTCCGAGCTGACCCAGTGCATACCTGTGGGGACGGCATCGGCTTCAGGTGGATAGCGCTCCGACAACAAGATATACAGCTCGGCCAGGTCGACCTCCTCCAGCTGGTCGAAAAGCGAGGAGTCGGCTCGATCATCGGCAAGCGCCGCAGCGAGATCGTCACCCCAGTTGGGGTCGGCGCGCGCGGTCGCGAGCACGCTGGGCCAGTGTGTCCGGGCGTCGGCATGCAAGAGCGTCACCGCGGCACTCAGCGCGGCAGAGCCCAGCAGCTCGCTCTGGTTTGCTGGGACCGCTTCGACGAGACGCCGGCAAGCGTCGATCCCATGCGGGTGGCCATTGTTGACCAGCAGCCCTCCAAGGAGACCAACCGTTTCAAGCAGCGCGTTCACGCCGTCTTGTGCTTGTTGCAGTTCTTGCCGTGCCGCCTGCTGCTCCGGAGTCTCGGCGGTGCCGGAGAGGCTGGGCTGGGTCGAGACGCTGGCGGCGTCCAGATGGCTCTTGGCCGTGCGTAGCGTGGCATCGAGAGCCTTGGTGCGGTCGCTGCCGCTGACCAGCTCGCCGGCAAGCGCGTCCAGTTCTCCGGCCAGCGCCTCGGCCAGCGGGGGAGTCCAGGCAACATCGAGGGCGCGCAGTTCGCCTCGTCGGCTGCTGGCGTCTTGCCTGCCGCGCAAGATGCGCAGGGCTGGATCGACCAGCGCATCGGGCGCGGCCGAGGCGACCCGGGTGAGAAGGTCGCGCTTCAGCTTACGGTCGCCAGTGCCGCTGGGAACGGTCCACCACCAGAGGATAGCCGGCGCCCACCTGGCCCAGGTGGCCGGAGCAACCGTGTCGAGCAGGCCATGACGGGCGAGCAATGCCAGCGCGAGATAGCCTGCCCATGCCCGCCGGTCATACCGGTCGGTGCCGAGCCACTCATCAGCGTGAGGATGTTCGCTGAGCAGGTAGTGCGTGGCGGCCGTAAGAAGGGGTTCGCGCCAGCCGTCCTCCAGCACCGCCCCGCCTGGCCAGGTTGTGAGGTCGTCGTCGTGTCGGACTCGAAGCGTGCCGGTGTTGGGGTCGGCTTGCAGGGCGTGGCACAGCTGCCAGAAGGCGGTGCCGTCACCTGAGACGGCCTGGCGGAGGCGATCGCGCTGGGTGCTGGTGAACTCGTCACGCCCTGACCATGGCAACTCCTCAGACTTCGTAGCGAGCAGCTCATTTTGTCGGCGGGCGCGTTGTGCAGCTGGACTGGTGAGATCCACGGCCTGGAAGTAGGGCGCGAAGACCTTCGCCCACACGCGGGTACCCTTGTGCTGCAGGGCCAGCTCCTGAGCGGCCGGATCCATTGGGGTGAAGACGGTTCTGATAAGCACATGAAGCCGGGCGGCGGTGGCGTCATCGGCGGTGGCGTCAAGCTGGAGCAGCCAGTCAAGATCATCCGGGCGCAGCAGGCTGGTGCTGTCGGCGCGGACGAGGTCATCCCCGCCTGCCTGCTCCTGCGACCGGGATACGCGCAGCGGACGCTGCCGTTGCCGCCACCCATAGGCAAGGAGATAAGCCTCGTGCTCGTTCTTGGTCAGCGCAAGCAGGGCCGCCACCAGGTCGCGGCGCAGCGTCCGCACACTGGAGGGTTCCTGACCGGACGTGTCGACCAGGTCGACCGGCGCTGGGATGAGCGCATAATGCGCCGCCAGGCGTGCGCTGAGCAGCCACGCCGCCGCTGGTATGCGTGCGGCTCCGCCAGGGCCGGTGAGCGCCCGGTCAATCAGCGCATCCAGCAGTTCGGCGTCGTGGTCTGAGAGTTCAGCCGGTGTGAAGGCGCTCTTGTCTGCGTTCGGCTGGGTGGAGCCGTCGGCAGATGCGGTTCCGCCATCAGGTGGCGTCGGGATCTCCGTGTCGACCTTGGCCTCCAGGGTTCCTGGGCCCAGGTTCTGGCGCGCCCATTCGAGGACAGCCGGCAGATCCTGTTCTCTAAGCTGCTCCGGCAGCCCGTGACGTAATGACCAGTAGGCGCCAAACAGGTCCTGATTGCGGGGCGGGGTCAACGCCGCAAGCAACTCATCCACCGACAGCCGTTCCGGCCAGCACGCCGCCAAGATTTCGGCTCTGAGCTCATCGTCGGGGTCGGCCTCTGCGCTGAGCTCCTGAAGCAGCCCGAGCAACCGGCTCGCTGCTCGGTCACGATCAAGATCGGCGGCGGCACGGGCCGCCCAGCTGCGCAGGTAGCCGTCCCACCCCTGCTCGGCGGCCACCTTGCACAGCTCATCCACCAGAGCGGCCGTGTCCGTCTCTCGGGCGAGTTGGACCGCCAGGTCCACCTGCTGGCGAGATGGCCGCCCGGTCGGATCGTCAGCAACCGCCGCTACCAGCACGGGGCGAAGCTGGTCAGCCAGTCCAGGGTGGGACAGGCTCCATCGCGGCCGCGTCCACGGACGGTCCAGTAACGCGACCCTGTCGGCCTGCTCAAGCAGGCGCCTGACCAGCAGCTCCCGAACCCCCGGGCTCTCGATCACGGCGGCGTGGACGGCGATGTTGTATGGGTCGATACCCGCCAACCAGGCGGTCCTGCTGGGATCCAGCGCCACCAGCCACGCCGCGAGTTCTCGCAGTGGAGGATGGATACTGTCGCGGCCAAGCTCAGAAGCGCCAGTGAGCAGACTTCGTACCTGCTGCTCTGGCAGTTGATGGTCGATCAGATGGCGCGCCGCAAGGTAGGACGCGAACGTCGCGTGCGCCAGGCCCAGCCGACTGGGGCCGCGCGACGAGAACAGCGCGGTGTCCAAGCTGGCCGCCAGCAGCCCAGGTGTAACGTCAAACGGTCCCGCCGCCGCATGTTCACTGCCCCCGGCAAGACTCCCGTCGGGCACGTCGGACTCTGGCACCTCGCCGATCTGGCCTGACCAGACGGCTGCCTTGCCGCACAACAGCAGGGATGCCGAGATACGAGCCGCGACGGCCGCTCGCTGTGGCGCGCTCCCCGCCAGCAGCTCGTGTGGTCGCCGGTCGTCGTCAGGTTCATCGGCCAGCACCAGCACGCCCTGCTCGAACAGTGCCGCCGCATTGTCGACCAGGTGTCCGTCGCGCTGGTACAGGCGCAGCAGCAGATCCAAGGTGAGCGGGATGGCGGCCAGCGCCCCGGCACCAGCAGCCACGACCGCAGCAAGGAAAGCGTCAGGGTCGACGCCGCGATCCTCGGTCAGAGCCGCCGCGTTGCTCCTGGTGAGCGGGGCAAGCTCAACGACACGCAGATGGGCCAGCAGGCTCGTGAGGAACTCGTGCAGCCCAGGTGGGTAGTCGGCCGCCCTGCATCCAACGAGCAGATGAAGCCGTCCAAGATCACGTCTAGCGAGACTTCGCCGCAGGCGTCCAACGAGCCGCTTTGGCTCCAGAGGACACTCATCCACACCGTCGAGCACCAGCGTCAGTCGAGCCGCGACGGCCTGTTCAGGTTCTACAGCCTGATCCAGACGATCCTCACCTGGGAGCAAAGGAAGCCGCTGGAGGGGAGCCACGACAACCTCGCCGAACGTCTCCTCATCCACATCGATGAGGTCGACCCACGCCAAACCATTCTCCTCAGCTGCGGCGTCCTCCCAAGCGGGCAAGTTGGCGACCAGGCGCCGGAGGCTGGTGCTCTTTCCGACCCCTGGCTCCCCAAGGACCACCAGGGCGCCACTCGCTGCCGCAGCGGCGACAGGTTCAAGACCGTCGGGCGGACCAAGCGCCTGACCAGTCAGGAAGCCGAGCAGTCCCTCAGGTGGCTCGCTCAAGAACCCGTCGGGGGTCACCATCAGCGAGCCGCCCCAGGGAACGCACAAGCGCTCGACGATCCGGCCGAACCGAGGACTCATCCGCTATCGACACCAACCTCTCGGACCGATGGAAGCACTCGCTACCGAGCACGGGAGACAATATCGGACCACTAAAGGCCGTGGGCGTCGTCGGCGTAGGGTCTGTCAAGTTAACGGTGTAACTGGTGTGGATGGGGCTACTTCCTGCCGGCGCTGACGCGGCCGTCGAAGGCGATGTCGAAGGCGTTCAGGGCGGCCTTCCAGCGGTTGGTCCAGCGCCGACGGCCACGGCCGGTGGGGTCCAGGCTGACGACGGTCAAATACAGGTGCTTGAGCGCGGCCTGCTCGTTGGGGAAGTGCCCGCGGGCCTTGACCGAGCGGCGGAACCGCGCATTCAGGCTCTCGATGGCGTTGGTGGTGGCGATCACCGTGCGGATCTCGGCGTCGAAGGCCAGGAAGGGGACGAACTCGGCCCAGGCGTGCTCCCACAGCCGGATGATGGCCGGGTAGCGGACCTCCCAGCTGGCGGCGAAGCTCGCCAGTGCTTCCAGCGCGGCCGCCTCGGTCGCCGCGGTGTAGACCGGCTTGAGATCACGGGCGATGGCGGCCCAGTCCCGCCGGCTGGCGTAGCGGAAGCTGTTGCGCAGCAGGTGCACCACACACGTCTGGGTCACCGCGGCTGGCCACACCGCGCTGATGGCGTCTGGCAGGCCGGTCAGGCCGTCGCAGACCACGATGCACACATCGGCCACGCCGCGGTTTTTGATCTCGGTGAGCACGTGCAGCCAGTACTTGGCGCCCTCGCCGCCGTCGCCGGCCACAACCCCAGGATGTCGCGCTCCCCGTCACAGGTCACCGCCAGCGCGACGTAGATGGGCCGGTTAGCGACCTGCCCGTCGCGGAGCTTGACGTTGATCGCGTCGATGAACACCACCGGGTAGACCGCATCCAGTGGGCGGGACTTGAAGGCGGCCAGGCCCTCCAGCACCCGGTCGGTGATCGTGGAAATGGTCTGCCGGGAGACCTCGGCGCCATAGATCTCGGCCAGGTGCGCGGCGACCTCTCCGGTGGTCAGGCCCTTGGCGACCAACGACACCACCAGGTCCTCCACCCCGCCAAGACGCCGCTGGCGCTTGCGCACGATCCTGGGCTCGAACGAGGCGTCGCGGTCGCGTGGCACCGCCAGCTCGACCGGGCCGATCTCGGTCGGCACCGTCTTGGCGCGGGTGCCGCTTGGGGAGTTGGCGCCGTTGCGGCCGGCCGGGTCGCCGTGCTGGTAGCCGAGATGGTCGGTGAGCTCGCCCTCCAGGGCGCCCTCCAGGACCAGCTTGGTGACTCGCTGCAGCAGCCCGTCCGGACCGACCAGGCTGGTCCCTTGCGAGCGGGCCTGGGCGACCAGCCGCGCGGCCAGCTGCTCGTCGACCGCATCCGTCTCCGCTCCCGCCGAACTCTGAGGCTGCGGGGACTGGATCGTCGGCTCCGTCATGTGGTGGCTCCTCCAATGTGCAGACCGCACACTGTGTCATGGAGTGACACCGTTGTATTTACAGTCCCCCGGCATA
>Ga0137385_10004943_pt1 | contig 11666 bp, 9 predicted proteins | sample SagtaG_FD_104921 | JGI IMG/M metagenome (GOLD analysis project Ga0137385, IMG submission 104921) | Vadose zone soil microbial communities from Sagehorn Ranch, Mendocino, California, USA - Sage2_R_80_16 metaG | ecosystem: Environmental > Terrestrial > Soil > Vadose zone | place: USA: California...
AGAACGAAACTGTCGGGATTCCCCCAATCTTGAACTGAGTCGTTGTGATCGCGGGCGTACCTGCCTGTGTGCCCACCGAAAGCGGAAGACCGTCAAGATACAGCTGCTCGGTTGTTGAGCCCAGCGCACCTCCTCCGTACACACCCACCAGATGATGCCAGCTGCTGTCCTGCGACAGCGAACTACTGAATCCCTGATTTTCAAATTCTAAAAAGACTACGCCGTTAGTCGTTCCGAGACTCACCCGAGAGCCATCTACAGAATTCTCGCCATATCCGAAAGTGTCGACGCCTGCTGGGTTTGACCCTAGCTGCACCCAGGACTCCAGCGTGACCGCTGAGCTGCCGCTCGGATATGCCGGCACTGAATCGTGGTAAAGATACGTTCCTGGGTCGCCGCTGAATGAGGCGCCACCGCCTACCTTTCCCGCCGCAGCGGATGTAGATCCAGATCCCGTTAACGTGTATCCGGCGCTCCCTGAGTCCGTCAGCCCAACCGTAGTCCCGTCGCCAAGATGATAGACCGACAGGTAATTGTTCCTCCATACTCCGGGCTTGTTCTCCTCGGACCCGGTGATTCCGGGAATTCCGTAAAACATGTAGATCGTGGTGTCCGAGGTATGAGACAGAGTCGGTATCCTGACCCAGAAACTCCCCTTTCCGCTAGCTGGGTCGTACCCATCAATCTCAAAGTCAAGCGGAGCCTGCCCGGCGGCATCTGAGGTGAAGACGATGTCATAACCGTTCGCACTCTGTACTTGGCCGCCATTCGCCGTCGTCGCAAGAAACGGGTAGGTCCCGGAGATCAGCACGGGAAAGTCGGTCTGATTGGTGTTCGGGACTTTCGTGTGGTCGAAAGTAATGGCACGTTGCAAACCGCGCAATTCCGAGCCCATGCTAGAGAAGGTTGCCGGCGATAACTCATTGGCATACTCGGTGGCTATCCAGTCGGCCGAACGTGTGCCAGAAGACACTCTGACTTCGTCAACAGATCCATTAACGGCGCAACAGAAGTTTACAGTCGGGATGCCTCCGATCTTGAATTCAGCAGTCGTGAAGGCGGGAGTTCCACCACCGTAGGCACTCGCAGTAATCGGAATCCCATCAAGATAGAGCCGGTCTGTTGTCGTGCTTATCACACCACCGCTGTAAGACGCTGCTAGATGATGCCAGTTACTATCTCCAGACTGAGGGCCGACTGCTCCTAAGTAGAGAGAATCTTCGATTACTATGTTTCCAGGGCCGCCCGCTAGAGCAAAACGTGCACCGTCCGCATCGTTTCCACCGTATCCTACGATTTCACTACCTTGTGAGCTTGACGCTGGCGGAAGCGATGCAAATTGTACCCATGCCTCTAACGTGACAGGTAAGTCTCCACTGGGAAACGCGGAGACTGCATTACGATAGAGATAAGTGCCTGCATCGCCGCTAAATGCGACACCGCCACCGATAGGTCCCAGCACAGCTGTTGGAGAACCTGAAGAAGACAGGGAATATCCAGCGCTGCCCGAATCGGCGAGTCCCACGGAGGTTCCATTGCCGAAGTGATATACGGAGAGATAATTGTTCCTCCACACACCCACCTTGTTCTCTTGAGAGCTTGCGATCCCGGGAATCCCATAGAACATGTAGATGGTGGTGTCGGTGGTGTGGGACAGCGTCGGTATTCTGACCCAGAAACCAGCCGTGCCGGTCGCAGGATTGTACGTATCGATCTCATAGTCGAGTAGATTCCGCCCAGCAGCATCGGATGTAAAGACGATGTCATAGCCGTTCGCATTGAGCACCCGCCCGCCGTTCGCCGTCGTAGCGAGGAACGAATATGTACTGGAGATCAGGATGGGAAAGTCCGTCTGATCCGTGTTCGATACTTTCGTATGATCGATCGTAATTGCACGCTGATAGCCGCCACCAAGATTCGGTTGGGCGTACACGTAGCAATTGAGGAATAGCAGTATGGCGCCGACGCAACTTAGTTTCGCGAGCCTAGAATATGCAACTCTCCCATGTTGGCGAGCTGTTGCCGAGTGCGCGCCTTGCGTTTCGAACAGAGCGGCGATCGATGCCAAATATCGGATGAAAACGCCCACCATCGGGCGCGCTGTAGCCACTACGGCGACATTGGCTACTTGATATGGGATGGCGCGGAAAAACAGAAGGGCAATTCGCGTACGACTCAGCATTCGAAATAGACCTCGACAGTGCAAAAAGTGCTCGGAGCACAAGTAATGGAGCGCACAGCCGTGGCTAGCAACGTCCAATAAGGTTTTAAAGCGGAAACGTCTCCATGTTGAAGGCAACCTCACAGGTTGTCAACAATCTTTCCAGCGTCTTCATCATCTTTTGTTCTAAGCGGTCAAGGCCGGTTCAGTTTTTGAAAGGCAGCACGATTTGGTGTTTTCAAGCAAATCGCAGTATTCTTCGGGTTCTGCGACTGAGAGTCGCAGCAAATCTATACGCTGTCTCTGCCACTTCTGTGTGATGTTTTCCTACAGTTCATTGCGTATATGCAACCTACGGTCGTTTCCAATAAGCAACAGGGCCTGTCGCAGTTCATCAATTCCGTCGCCGGACTGGGCGCGGCTTGGCCGCTCCGTCGAGGTGCTGCTCCAGGGACATTAGGTGCGGAGGCTGTGCAGATTGCTGCGAATCCAACGCTTTCCTCCTTTCTCGAACCCTATAGATTCTGCGGAGGGCCGGAAACGGGTTGCCGCATGCCTCCAGAGTCTGCCATTTCCTGACTACGAACCCTATCCTCGGTAATCCGGGCCGCTGATGCGTATGAAACTGGGGCGCCTGTTCCGGCGTGGCAGCGGCCTCTGCTTCAGCTTCGCTGATCGCACAGCACAGTTAGCCGGCCATTAGCTCGGGTGGTCGGAGCACGCAAACCTGCGTACATCCTCCAAGGAGATGAGCATGCGCGTTCCGATTCTCCGGGGCGAAAGTCGCTCAGTCGCTACGAGGTAGTCCACTGATCGGAGGCTGATCGATAAAATCTCTGCAGCCTCGTCGCGGTTGACCAGTAGTTTCGCGGGAGGCGATACTTTTCGCTTCGGCGGGCGGCTTTCGTGTTCCATTGTTCTGCTTTGGCACATCGAGCTTCTGGACACCGGAGTCTGGTGATGTCGGAATCTTCCCGCCGGAACGCCTGGGATGCGAGCGGGCTGCGCGATCAGCTCTTTGGCCCGTGGGTAACGTTAAAAAATGACATTCCCCGGATAATTGAATGATAAGCCGAGGCTCAGAGGCTGGTGTCAAGGCTCCCTGACCGCGATGGCGGCGCGCGAAGCGCGGCCTTGACTCCGGCCTCGCCTCGGCTACCCTCTTGAAATCCGGGGAATGTCATTTTGGCTCTGAGATTACATACCCATACCAAATCCCTGAGAGATCTCCTGTGCACGGGCTGGCTGGTGCTCGATTGCTTTTGCGATCAGTGGCTGTTGAATCGCAGGAGCATGGGACACGTCGCGGTCGAGTACATGACCCAACGACGACGCGTTGTTAGTGAAAATCTGTACGTCATGAGCGCCGCGTGAAACAGCAACGTAGGCCATGCGTCTGTTGAGCAGGTCTTTTGCGACCAACTCGGTGTCCACGTGAATCAGCACACGGTCGGCGGTCTGGCCCTGGCTCGACTGGCTGGTGACGGCATAGCCGTAATCGAGATGCAGGCGTCTGCTTGAATCGAGTTCAACTGCGCGGCCACTGTCCATCATCAGGTGCAGTCGCCCATCGCGGTTGGTCCCTTCTATGGTGCCCAGTTCTCGGTTTGCCACTTTGAGGTCGTTCGCGGGCGCGGTGAACTGGATGCGGTCGCCTTCGGCAAAGGCTCGCATCTCTTCGCGGAATACTGAGACGCCTTGCTGCCGGCGCGGATCGTACTTGCGTTCTGTACCATCCTGCAGTTCGACTGTCAGCCGATTTCCCTGAGAGTCGATGCTCTTCACCTTCGCATATTCGCCGTTGCCAATGCCGGTTTCCTTCGACGCGCGCGAATAGCGCAGTACGTCGCCCAGTTCGTACCGTTCGGCCCAGGTGCGATCCGCGCCCGTGAGGTCCTGGCGCGGCACGAGCGTCCGGACCTGGTGCTCTGCGCTGCTCACGATGCCCCGGCCCTGTAGTTCCGCATGGATGCGCTGATTGATTTCCATGCGAGACCGATTGTCGGGCGAAACGATAAACGTGTCCTCGGGAGATTTCGCATACTCCTTCGCAATGGCTGCAATACGTTCTCCGTAACCGCGAATCCCATGCACGCGGCCCTGCGTAGCAAGGTTCTGAACAGCTTCCCTTACCTCTCCCCGCGCAAGCTGCTCTACCACCTGTTTGAGTTCCGGGTCTTTCTGGCGGACAATCTCTTGGAGCTTCACCGTCTTCATACCGGCATCTTGAAGTTGGGCAAAGGGCCGCCCAGCCTCGACTGCCTCATGCTGCCGCCGGTCGCCTACCAACAATACCCGGTCGTTCGGATGGAGCCGGTGTATGAATTCTTGCAACTGCCGTGTCGATGCCAGCGAGGATTCGTCGAGGACATACAGGCGTTTCCAGCCTTTGTCGGGCTGTTCGCCTCGCGCCAGATGCTTCTGAAGCGTTGATGTTTCCATGCCCGCCTCGGCGAGCTTTTGCGCCGCGCGTGACGTGGGCGCGAAACCTTCAACGCGATAGCCTTCGGCCTCAACGCCTTCGCGGACAACGGCCAATGCAGTCGTTTTTCCTGCACCTGCAACACCGTCTAGGCCCACGATTTTCTCACGCGAGATAAGGATCTCGTCCACCGCGCGACGCTGCGAGGCGCTCAGTTCCGGGTGCCGATCCTCCGTCCTGATGCGTACCTGCGGCGAGACCAGCATGGGATCGCCGTAATCGCGGCGATTGCCCTCCTGCATTCGGGCAACGATCTCGCGCTCCATGCGCATCATCGCAGCGGTCGTGAACTGTCGGCCTCCTCCCGAGTGCTCAACCTCGCGGAATTCGCCTGTCTTGATCCGGCGTTCGAACTCTTGCCGGATGCTGGCATAGGTGGTCTCTCCCATGCCGCGCGCAAGCGCCGCTTCAAGAATCGCGCGGCGATCCTGCACCGCCGATCTCTCGAAGACATGATCGCGTCCCCATGTCACGGCTCGCTGGGCCTGCATCTCCGGTTCTCGTATCTGGTATTGCCCGCGATCCCGAGCTTGGGCAACTACTCGATCCGCCTGGTGCCCATACTGCGCGGCCAGATCGCGGTGCCGCCGCAAGACCTCATCACGCGATAGTAGCTCCTTGCTGTCGCGAGTGTGGTGCGCGGCGATCTGTGCCGCCGCAGCTCCGTCGATCCCTTGCTCGCGGAGATGGTTTTTGATCTGCTCACGGCGCGGACTGGAAGCCTCCAGATACTCCTTCGTGTAGCCCCGGATTTCCGGCTGCCCGTGCTTGCCCCGTTCCAATTCGTAGCCCAACTTTTCGAGACGCAGCGCTAACTCCGATCGGTACACCGCAGTGACATATCGCTGGGACACGAAGATCTCGTGCGGCTGCAAAGCACGCGTCTGGCCGTTGTCACGTTCCGTCACATTGAAGATGACGGCATGGGTATGCAATTGAGGGGCTGCGTACCCATCTACGGGCCGCGCTGTATCGTGCTCGAAGGTGGCCGCAACGAATTTGCCCGTTGTCTCAGGGGCATGAACATTGCCGATGCGCGGTTGGGTGTACCGTTCCAGTTCGGACAGTGCCACCCGGACGCTTTCTCGGTGCGCCTCCCGCACCCGGTCATCGCCGCCCACAAGCGTGGTGAGCGATACAGATTTCGGTGCGGAAAAGGTCGCGTCCCAACCGGCGCGATGCTCGGCACTAGTGACTTCCTTGCCAAATTTACCCTCATAGGTTCTCGAAACCTGATGGCGGACAAGCTGCATCTCGGTATGCGGATGCCGGCCTTCGCTCAGCCGTGCGAAGTGTTCCTCTTCGACTGCGCCGGTAAGTTTCCACTGCTCCGCGAGCCTGCCCTGCCACTCGCTATGGCCCTGTTGATCACGGCTCCAATAGTTCTGCTGCTGCGATGCGAACTCTCGCGCGTGGTAGGTGCGGGCCTGACTGGCTGACAACGGCTTCGAGATCGTGAGCATGGGAGTGCTCCTAAATGGTCGGGCGAGACGATCCCCGGACCTGTGATTGTTAGTTCAAGACATCTATCCAGACGATTTTCCTATTCATTCGATCTCATTCCTCTCGTCCCAAATGAAGCCCTCCTTGTGCATTTTTTCAGTTGCGCCGAAAGGCGAAAACACGGTTTCTGGGGGCTTCTGCGGTGGCTCTATGGGTGTCACGGCTGGGGCTGCTTCCGTGATCCTCGATGCACTGGTTCGCGTGAAATGCCGCTCCAATTCCGACAACTGCGACATGATTCTGACTATCTCTTTGCCGCATTCGTGGAACAAACTTTGGACGGATTCGCCCCACTCAATCCATTCCGCAGGCCACGGTACGCTGTCTATCCAGTCCTCATATTTGGCCCAAACAACGAGCAGAAGACAGTAAAGCAAGAGCCCACAAAGCAGCGGCAGCAGGAACATGATCCAGACGCTCTCCCCGTCAAAGAACTGCTCCTCAAGAAGCGGTTTGAGCGTCGCGATCTGGAGTCGTTCTTCCGGCCCCTCCATCAAGGCAGTCCAGCCGACTTGCCGGGCCTCCGGAGAGAGTTCCATCCCGATTGTGCGATCGGCACTCGATGCTGCAGGAATGGCATCGTCCTCCCATGCAAGTTCCTGTTTTTCGCCCGGCGCAGTCTTATAGATCCACCGAATTTTCGACGATGAAGCGGGATCGGTTCCTGGCCAGGAACAGCTCAAATACGCTCTAAGGTAGTAGCGCTGGACCGGTGTCCAGACCAGCCTGGACCAGAGCAAGAACGTGCCGCAGAAAGCCAGTGCGGCAATCGCTGCGAGCCACCGATAAAAACTTGAAATGGACATGACATTCATGGCTGTTTGCCCGCTTCTTTGGCCTCCAGTCCAAGGAATTCCGCGAGCAGTTTCCGGGCTTGCTGGAGCTTCCGGGCGTCGGCTTGGTCGCGGATTTTGAGGACCGATTCGGGCAGCAATACCTTGCCTTCAGACGTTGCCTGAGCGCCTGCGTGGAACAGGCTCAGCAGCGCGTAGCGAACCGCCCAGACCTCGGCTAACAACAACTCGACGGGATCGGCGGGACGCTGCCGTGCCGCGCGCACAGCTGTCTCGCGTAGCCATTCGGAGAGCGCCTGCCCCGCGCCTTCCGCAGCGGTTTCGATTTCGGCGAGCTCGTCGGGAGTCAGCCGAGTTGCGATGGTCTTGGTGCGAAAGCCGGGCTTGTTGTCCTCGGCTGGGGGCGTCTTGTTGCCGAGTGGAGTCGTCGCGGGGCGAGCATTCAAGGGGAACCTCCCATCTGACGTGCGGTGTTTGTCTTACAGCGCTGAATCTTGCCGATCCGCATGACGCTCTTCCGCGTCAACGTGTTTACGCTGCGGCGCTATCTGGCGGCTTTTGCGTTTACGAACGTAAGCGCGCGTTTACGGCTTACTAACGAACTACAGAGAAGCTGCTGTAGCAGCGGAAGTTAACATCTGTAAACATCACCTTGCTCTCCAACGCTCCGCAGTTCCCAGATTGGGGGTGACGTGTCCATCTTCTTCCGCTGCGCAGCAGCGCAGTTCTCTATAGCTCGCCATACTCTAACGACAACTCATTCCAGATGCGCTGCAACTCAGGCATCTCCCAGGCGCGGCGAAAACACTTGTGCACAGACTCCCATTCGCCGTCGGTAAAGCCGAACGAAACGCTGCCTTCACAACGAACCCAAACATGCGGCATCGATTCCTCGGGAGCAGCGGTATACCCGAAAAAATAGTGCCCTTTCCAATACGAATTCGCGGAGGCTGTATCCCAGTCTTCGAGCAAAGCGCGGAACTCCGCGATCATCGGATAGGGTGCCATCTCATACATGGCTTTGCGATCTGCTGGAAGGTTCAAGAGCATAGAGAGGTCGCCGGCGCTACCCACGGCAAATGACAAGACAAATCCGTCCTCGAAAACCGACGAGATAGATGGTGCATAGCGGCGCTCGAAAGCGTGTCCCGCCGCCTTGTCCCGCACCGGCATTTGACGCGAGATGTAATGGCCTCTTGCGGCTGCTCCCCAGATAGCACTCCAGTGTGGCTTCAGAGCCCGATTGAGCGCTTCAACATTGCCGAACTGTTCCTCCTCCAGAAGCTCGTACAAATTGCGCGCCGCGAACTGCGGCCAGAGATCGGACCTTGGGTCACGCATTTTCTGGATCAACCGCTCGACAATCATGCACACGTCGAGCCCTTCCGTGTGCGGAATCTCCCGTCCGTCTTTGCTTAAAATCGGGAGATTGGAAAGGTACTTAGCGTCATGGTTCGCCTTCTTGGCTCTCCGTATCTTGTATGCCGCCAGAAATGCTTCGAGAATCCCCCGCATGGTGTCTCGGGAGACCGGGGTTCCGGCTGCGCTGTCGGAATATCTTTCGGCGCCGTCGCGGGCAAAGAATGCGACGAGAATCCACTCGGCTCGGGAGAGGGCATACCCACCCTCAATCTTTCTTCTCGCCTGGGCCAAAGACTTGGTCGCATCCGACAGCAGATCGGCTACCTCAAAGCGGTCCTCTCGTGCCGATTCAAGGAGTTGCTTTGCCACCTCGGAAGTGGAGACACTTTCGCCGCTCTTGCGTGCCAAGACTTCTTTCAGCCGTTCGAGCCTGGAGCGCAGAGCCTCCGAGATGCGGATTGAGATGACCGGCTGTTGCGGCGCTGCTGCTTTCTCCATCGACTACCTTCCTCGAATTACCGGTCATTCATCTGTAACGTTACAACTTGACTCTAGGTCTACGGCTACGGTAATGTCAAGCAAGCAAGGCCGGTGAGGTGCCTCTTGCGTCTTTCATCCTCTTCCCAGCATCGCCTGCTAAAGAGCAGGCACGCCGCCCAATTCCTATTGCCGTATCCGGCTGAGGCCGAGATCTCGACCGATGTCGGCCAAGCCAGTCACGCAGTCCCCCAGCGTCCCAGGCGTTCCAGCGGGAAAACGCGGACGCCACCAGACGCCGGTGTCCAGAAACTCGATGTATCAAAGCAGAGAAATGGAAAGCGAAAGCCACCCGCCGAAGCGAAGGTGCCGGTTCACGCGAAACTGCTGGTCAGCCGCGAAGAGGCTGCGGAGATATTGTCGATCAGTGTCCGGTCGGTGGATTACCTTGTGGCGACTGGGCGGCTGTCGCCGCGAAGAATTGGAACGCGCGTGCTCATTCTACTGGAGGAAGTGCGCAAGTTCGCCCGCGTAGACCATCCCGAGAGGATGGCTAGCTAATGCTACAGCGTTTTGATGCGCGGCTCGCAGTTCTATAAGTCCCCGGCGAAAGATCCGCCTCGTTGACTGCTAAACAGGCCAAAAATCACGACCCGGACTCATTGGTTTTGAATGCCTTGCGATCTATGCGTACACCGCGTCTTTGGCCGCCGTGCGCTTTGCCGATTTGATTCGGTTTTCTCTCACAGGAGGACACAGTTCGATGGTGCTCCGCATTCTGAGCCTGTCTGCATAACCGAGCAGCTTCTCGATGCTGACTTTGCCGATCCTGCCATGCAGGAGGTTGCTGACATTCGGCTGATATTCATCCAGCACGTCCACAAGCTGCCGCTGAGTAAAGCCGCGCCGGTCGATTTCCGCCAGGATCGCCTCCACGATGGAGGCTTTGATCTTCAGCGCCGACGCTTCCGACCTGGAGAATCCCAGATCGTCCAGCACGTCGCCCGTGGTGATGTGACTTGGTCTGCTCATTTTGACCACTCCCGGTTGGTCGATGTGTACTATTTTGTATCCAGCAGTCGTTGCTGGATTTCCTTCAGCCTTGCCTTCGCGACCGCCAGATCGCGCCTATCGGTTTTTCTGCTGTCCTTCTCAAAGCAGTGCAGAACGTAGATGGTGTCGCCTATCCGCGATAGGTACATCAGCCGATACCACGTCCGTTCGTCACCGTCTTTCAGTTCCCACGCGCCCTTCCCGACTGAGGTCATGGGGCGGTGTGAGCAGCGAGGGATATTTCCATTCTGAATCTGCCGCAACGAGAATCCCAGCGTCGCCTTCACATCATGAGGGAAGCTGCTCAGAACTTCCTTCGAATCACCCTCCCATTCGATCTTCGCTGGCTGATGTTCGCTGCGATCCTTCATGACTGAATCTAAATATATAACATCCTATATGAAACTTTGCAACCGTGAGAGATAGGGAATTCGGCCCAGCGTAGAGCGCGTACGCTAGGGCCCATGATTTTGCCCTTCCTGACCGAATGGTGCAATGTGATCACCGCTTCGCGTTCAGGACGGCCATTGCATCCACCACTTGCGACGGTGCGAAATGTGCATAGCGTATGGTCGACGCAATTGAGGCATGGCCCGCAGCTTCCTGGACCACTTTCAGATGCACTCCGGCCTGCACCAACCGTGAACAGAAGGTATGCCGGTTATCGTGCCACCGGTAATCCTTGATTTTGGCTTCGTCCAGTACGGCCTGCCACCATTTCTTGTTGTCGGCTTTGGCGAAGACAACGTCCTTCGGTGACTTGTTCGGCTCGCTTCCGGATCGATCACGGCGCTCCAGATCAAGGTCACGCAACTGTTTCAGCGCCGCCGCGACATCATCGATCATGTAGGCGTTGCGCGGCTTTTCCGTTCTTCGTCTTTCTAAGACGCATAATGCGCCTCTCAAAATCGACGTCACCCCATCGCAGGTTGTATTGCTCTGACCTGCGCATCCCAGACTTCAGGGATACCTCGAACTCCAGGAGCATGTGAATCACCTGCTTGCTCAGCTCAGGTTGTTTAATGGGATCGTGGGAATCGATCTTTCGCTGTAGCACTTTTCGCACCCGCTTCTCCTCGTCGGCACTGAGAAAACGCTCGACAATCCCATGGCCTACATCGCGGAGGGGGACATCTGCCCCAGGATTCACATTGACGAGGTCCTTCCGCTTGCCATGCTTGAAGATCATGGAAAGAGTGCCGCGCATTTTGTTGACGGTCGCATTGGCCAGGTTTCGCTCTTCCTGAATCTCGTCGAGCCAGTCCTCGATCTCGGACGACTTCAGCTTTGCCGCGTCGCGGTCTCCGAATATCGCTGCGATTTCGGCTATTCTCCTCGGCGGGTTCGTCTGGTCCCGGTACTCCTCAGGGTGGGCCTTCACATACCGATCGAACTCACCGCAGAGCTTGCCGACCGTGATCGCGTTGAGATCTCCCAACACTGCCACTTCGGCGGTGGTCAGTACCGGGCGCTTGGCGGTCGCTGGTAGTACGCCCTCTCCGGTGCGCTTGATCGTCCTCGCCTTCTCCACCCAGGCGATTGCGTCAACCCGTCTCTTCGGTCCTCGTCCGAAGCTCTTTCGAACCAGCTTCCCGTTGACGCGGATTCGGGCACACCAGATGTCGCCGCCGGGGATTCTTTCATACACTCCGCTTACGGTGCTGGTTTCCTGGCCACGTATCACACTCCTGTATCACAGACTAGGGATGGTGTTTTCCCCACGGGCGAAAGTCTTCTCGGTGGTGTTGCCTTGTGTTCTACCCGTTCGACTGTGATACATATGTGATACATGAAGGCCGTATTCCGTGCAACCCGCTGCGGCGATTCTATGCAA
>Ga0137385_10004946_pt1 | contig 11658 bp, 11 predicted proteins | sample SagtaG_FD_104921 | JGI IMG/M metagenome (GOLD analysis project Ga0137385, IMG submission 104921) | Vadose zone soil microbial communities from Sagehorn Ranch, Mendocino, California, USA - Sage2_R_80_16 metaG | ecosystem: Environmental > Terrestrial > Soil > Vadose zone | place: USA: California...
AGGTTGAAGAGACGCACAACCTCCTGAGCCTTCCCCGCCGCGTAGACGTGCAAACATGGAATCCTACCCTGCTTGATCGTGTCAAGTGCCCACTCGACCATCAGCGCGTAGACAGTCTCACGGGGAGGAAACCGGTATTGTGGAGACCCATAGGTCGCCTCGATGACAAGAAGATCGCAGTCCGCAGGCTCTGCAGCCTTCGTGGTGAGAGTGTCGACGTAGTTGATGTCCCCAGTGTATAAGACAGACGAGTCGGGGGTTTCGACGAGGAACTGAGAGGATCCCAGCATGTGCCCGGCGTCGAGAGCCTTGACTTTTACATCGTCTATCACGAGCTCCTCGCTAATCTTGAGAGAATGGAAGTTTGCAACTCGATGGTTGCGCAGAGCGTGGTGGATGTCTCTGGTCTCTTGTGTAGAATATTTGGCGCCCTTGTACCGGAACCCGCCGGTGTGATCGCCGTGGGCATGTGAGACTAGTACCCGGGCATCCTTTGGGATTCTCCGAGTGGTTGAAGGATCAAGAGCAAGTCTGACGTCCGGCGTGTTGATGAAGAGACCGTCATGCCACTCGACTCTATCTTCTCGCATTGGCTTTTCCCTCGGGTAGGGTCTCCAGTCGCTGAACCGCGTCCAGATGGAGGAAGGTCTCTCCCCTGGACTCTCTATTTACCACCTGTGGAATCGGACTGACCACTGTCGAACGGAGAATCACCGCATCAGATTCGGTGAGCCATATTCCCGGAGGCTCGTGTGAAACGACGGCGAGATGGCCCTCGTAGCCGAAATCGCGGTTGATGACTGCCAGGACTCTCTTGCCCACGAGCCTCTCGAGCATGTGAAAGACTGTTGGTGATGCTGAGGCCATGTTGGGCGTAGCCTTGCTCGGAGGGTCGTTGGATTCACGGCTGACGGTGTCGCTCCTTAAAAGACCGGTATTGACCCGGAGAGTTGCTAGAACATGACGTATGGACTGTGATGTGCTGTTCGAGCGGGATAAGGCGGGCGATACTCTTCGCGGCTTGGTTTGGCAAGGTTAATCTTGTAGATAGGCCCAGTTACGCTCCTTTACGGGCTCGCCATGTCTGACATTGCTCTTAACGTGGAGGACGGTTTCGAGGATGGAGTGGAAGAGGAGCCTAACATTGTCCGGATTGGTAAGAAGCCTATCATGAACTATGTTGTTGCTTGTATGACTCTTCTCAATAATGGGGTTGGGGAGGTCATGGTGCGGGGGAGGGGCCAGTCGATTACGAAGGCTGTGGAGACGGTTGACATGCTGAGGAGGGCTTTCATGAAGAATATCAAGGTCCATTCTGTCGACATTGGGACTGAGGAGATCAAGAGGGATGACGGTTCGATCGCGAGTCTCTCGATGATCGAGATAATGCTCGGAAACTGATCGCCTATTCGTCGGGACGGTTCGAGCGATATTATTAGTAGTAGATTGATAGGGTCGGGTGCGATCCAGATTTGCAGACTGAGAAGCATCAGTATCCCAAGATCGTTGTGACTCCGCCCGGTCCGAAGGCTCGGGCTCTCGTCAAGGAGGATGAGTCGATCATCTCCCAGTCGCTGGTCAGATTCTATCCGTTGGTGGCTGAGAGTGGTCATGGGAGTATCGTCCGGGATGTTGATGGGAACGAGTTTATCGATTTCAACTCTGGACTCGTATGTCTTGCAGTAGGCCATTCGCATCCGCGTGTTGTCTCCGCGATCAAGGAGCAGGCGGAGAAATTGATCCATTATTCGTGGACGGATTTTTACTACGAGAAGGTTGTCCAGTTGTCTGAGGAACTGGCAAAGATTACGCCGGGAAGTTTCGGGAAGAAGGTCTTTCTCAGCAACAGTGGGACGGAGGCGATCGAGGCGGCGATGAAGCTGGCGAAGTGGCATACGAGGAAGCATGCGTTTCTCTCGTTCATCGGCGCGTTTCATGGCCGGACCTTGGGCGCGTTGAGTCTGACGGCTAGTAAGCCGTACCAGAGGAGGCACTTCTTCCCGATGGTCCCGGGGGATACGCACGTTCCGTTTGCTGACTGCTACCGTTGTCCGTTCAAGCTCAGCTATCCGGAGTGTGGCATGTACTGTGTCGACTTTATCCAGGAACAGGTCCTGGACAAGTATCTGCCGCCGGAGGATGTGGCGGCAATGTTCGTAGAGCCGGTCCAGGGCGAGGGAGGCTACGTTGTCCCGCCGGACGATTATTTTGTGCGGCTGAAGAAGCTGCTGGACAAGAATGGGATTATGATGGTGGATGATGAGGTGCAGTCGGGTATGGGCCGGACGGGGCGCTGGTTTGGGATTGAGCACTGGGGTGTGGAGCCGGATGTTGTCTGCACGTCGAAGGCATTGGCGTCTGGTCTGCCGATAGGGGCGACTGTTGCGAGGAAGGAGTTGATGGACTGGGAGGGCGGGTCTCACGCGAACACGTTCGGCGGGAATCCGGTCTCGTGCGCGGCCGCGTTACAGGTCATCAACGTGATCCGGGATGAGCACTTGCTGGAGAATGCGACGAAGCAGGGATCGTACATGATGAAGCGGCTGCGGGAGATGCAGGAGAAATATCCGATTATTGGTGATGTCCGCGGGAAGGGTCTGATGATCGGGGCGGAGATCGTGAAGGACCCTAAGACGAAGGAGTTTGCTGACAAGGAGGCGCATGATATCATGATGAAATCGTTCCGGAGAGGACTGGCGATCATTACCGCGGGCCATTCAACGCTACGTATCGCTCCACCGTTGATCATAACCCGGGACCTCGTCGACTCTGGCCTGGATATTCTGGAAGGCGCGATCAAAGAGGTCAACCAGACACTCAAGTAACGAGGGACGGTCGCGGAGAATTCCGCGGCCCCCCGAGGGGAGGGGGGGTCCCGGAGTCGATTGTTCCGATCTGGGCTTTGTTTCATGTTTCGGGGCTGTTTTGCTGGTCTAGGGCGATTTTTTCGAGGCTGGAAACGAGCAGGAGCCGCAAGCCGAACGAGCATCTGGGGTGGTCTTGTGGGGTCTATCCCCGGGCGGGGCTCCAGAATCCTTCGTTGTTCGCGATTCGAGTGTCTCGGCTATCTTGGTCTATCCATGGACTGCCATCCGTTCCAATCGCGCTCGGACTCAGAGCGGATCTGAGGTTTCGTGGTAGGACTTCTCGCAAGCCTCTTAACGATCACTGCGGGATCAAAATATGGAAAAAGTCGCTAAGTTGATACGGCCAGTAGCTGTTTCAGTGTTATCTACCCTTCTTCTGATATTGGCTACTATTGCATCCATAGGAGGAGCTGTTCCAAACACCATCGTCATGTCGACCCCCGCCCCTGACCTCAGTTATATCGTAACAGTACTACTTGAAAACGCGTCACTGAACAGCACCTATGGCTCGCGATGCAGGGGCAACTGCACGTACATTACGAACTTAGCTAACGAGTATGGGCTTGCCGAGAACTACTCTTCGATAGCTTGGCAGGTAAGCCTTCCGAATTATCTTACATTGACCAGCGGAGGGAATTATGACACTGCGCCTTTCGATACTAACTGCTACCCACAGCTTGCGGGATGCTCCGTTTCGTCCCTGAACATTATCGACAGCATCGAGAGTTCTGGCAGGACCTGGAAAGCCTACATCGAAGACTACGTTGGGGGCGGGTGTTCGCGCACGGGGGATAGTAACTATACCAATACGCACAATCCATTCGTCTACTACACTGACATCTACAACAATACCGCTCGATGCGGCAGAATAGTGAATGCGAACACTGGCTCGAGCGGCTAGCTAGCCCTTCCAGCACAGCTGCTCTCTGACCTAAACTCGACTGCCACGGCCTCCAACTACATGTGGCTGACCCCAAACCGATGCGACGATGGTCATAGCCTCTGTCCACCCGTAAACAATGCTACATCGCAACAAAACCAGTACTTGTCAATGTTGGTTCCCCGAATCCTAAACAGTACAATCTTCAAGACACAACAGGCCGCACTATTCATCACTTGGGACGAGTCATCGATACACACGAGCGGCATTGTCACTGCTATGTGGGCAGGGCCGACGACACGACTCGCCTACAAGTCAATGCTCACGTATAGCCACTATTCCGCGGTCAGAACAGTTGAGATTGCCTGGGGTCTTCCAGCACTCACCAGCTACGACCTGGCCGCTACTCCCATGACGGAGTTCTTCGAACAGTCATCTTCGGTGGGTGGCGAGATTGTTCCAGTGAACAAGCTACTGTTACTACTTCCCGCTTTCATCACGGGGGCTATCATGTTCTCTGCGACCCTGGCGGCGCTAGCTCACTACAACAAAAGGAGTTTCCGGAGAGAAAGGGCCGAAAAGGGCAACATCTTCGAGAGTGAATCAGTCAACAGAGAAATACTCGATCCGACCAAAGCGGGAGAATAGGACTTTGTCGCGCTAGCAATAGCTCGTTCACGATTACATTGAAGTTCTGGCCCGCATAGCGGGCTGACCTGGCCGGAACCCGAAGCGACCATCCCAAGTACCTCACCTTAGAGCGGTCTGACTTCCTCCGGTTTGTCGCGTGATCCTCGGAATACCGAGAAGACAGCCGATATTAGTATCAGTGCTGAAACGTCGTGGTTGTTTGGCCCGTCGCTACAAGGTTTGGATTACCAATAATGTTGATGAGCTGGCTGTACGGAACATCGACCGCCATCAGAGCAAGAACTAGTGGGATGCTCGCAACAATGCTCGTGTTGATTGTTGTGGCTCTAACACCAGAGGAGATTCCCCTCTTCGACGCCGGAACCGAGCCCATGACGGAGCTTGCGTTCGGGCTGCGGAATAGACCCATGCCAACCCCAACCAGGACCAGGCCCAGCGCCATCTGCGGATAGGAAGTGGTCGTCGTAAACCCGGAGAGACATAAGAAGCCGCCCGCGGCCATGGCGGCGGATCGGCTTGTGCCATTGTTGGCGACCTGTCTACACGGGTACGGGGACTGCTTCTTCAGCCTCTCCGGCTGGGCTGGATGCGGGTGGGCTGAAGAATTCGGTCAATGGGACGACGGCAGAATCGTGCGGGGTGAGGGGTGGAAGATTCCATTCTTGCTCTATGGTTCTGGCTCCCGCGTAGTGGCTGTAGGGAACCAGTGACTTGTAGCCGAGCTTTATGGTGGGTCCTGCCCAGATGGTCGTTACGATGTTGTTCATCTTGGTCGCGGTCTCGTCCCATGTGATGAAGAGGGCGGCCTTCTGGGTCTTGAAGAGGGTGCTGTTGAGAATCTTTGGGACTATGAGCGACAGGTACTGGTTCTGCTGTGAGACGGTCTGGTTTAGAGGCAGACAACCGTCGTGCCCGTCATTGCAGAGGTTAGGGGTCAGCCACATGTAGTTGGAAGCGGTGGAGGTCGAGTTGAGGTCTGAGAGGAGCCTGGTTGGGAGAGCGAGGTATCCGGTTTCTCCAGGGTTCGCGTTGACTATTCTACTGCACCGGGTCGCGTTATTGTAAATATCAGTGTAGTAGACGAACGGGTTGTGCGCGTTCACATAGTAGATTGATGTACGAGTCAGCGAGCAGCCCCCAGTCGGATAGTCCTCAATGTAGGCTTTCCAAGTCCTGCCGGAAGCCTCGATAGTGTCTACAATATTATGGGCCGAAACGTAGCATCCAGCCTCCTTCTGGGGAAAACAGTCCTGATCAAAAGGGGGTGTGTCATAGTTGCCCCCGCTGGTCAAGGCGAGATAGTTGGGTAGGCTCGTGTGACCAATGTCCGAATAGTTTTCGGCAAGGCCGTACGTGTTCGCCAGCTGCGTGATGTACGTGCAGTTTCCGTTACAGTGCGCGCCGTAGGTGTCGTTCAGTCCCTGGTTCTCAAGAATAATGGTGAGGACATAGTCGAAGTGGGGGTTGCCCTGGAGACTGAATACGGTAATGTTGTTCGAGACAGCCAGCTGCGTGACTCCCAAGGCGCTGAGGATGAGTAGAGAAATTCCTAGGGCAGGTAGGACCGCAAGGGCTGGCATGGTCAGGTAATCGTTATGGTGAATGCTACGGGTGCGGATTGTGCGGTTGTGTAGAAGTTCGAGATTGTGAGGGTGATGGGAGAGCTAAACCCGTGAGAAGGAATGGTCGGTAGAGTTGCTGGAGACACGGAGAAGCACGGGCTCGTTCCATCCAAGCCGCAGCTGGCTGAGTTTACCCCGGTTATTGAGATGGTAGGGGTATCGCTGCCTGTCCCTATGTTGTTGATGCATAGGTATGCAAAGGTTGAGCCACCTGCGGGCTCGCTGAGCGAGATTCCTACTGGACTAGTTGTGTAACCGGTCGTAGGACAAGAAGTGTCCGCGAAAGGCATGGGCTGATACATGATCTGAATGTCAGCTCCCGTAGTGATAGTTATGCTGTCCGAGACTGGAATAGAGATCGCGACCGCATACACGACAAGCGAAAGGGAAACTAGCATCAAGAAAGATGGAAGGAACCACCTGCTCTTAGCGAGCTTCGCCAGTCCCTGTCTCATCCGCTCACTTCCCGTGTCAATTCCTGGTATCCTGGGGTATTGTCAGAAATACTCAAGCTATCTTACACAAGAAGGGCCGATAAATACGTGCGGGCGCTGTAAACTGGATTTCATCGAGTAACCGGGGGCCGGTGCTCTGCCAGAAGGGGGTTGAGGAATGGATTGGGCCCAACGGAGTAGGTGGGAAGGGGTTTGATCGGGGCGGAGGGTCGTGAGGGGATCCCCAAGACGAAGGAGCATGCTGACAAGGAGGCGCATGACATCATGATGAAATAGTTCCGGAGCGGACTGGCACTCATCTACGCCGGCGTTTTCTCCATGACCCTCCAATTACCCTGTTAAGTTGGCAGCGATGGTGGAAGCGTCTTGGAGGTCTCGTTCGTCAGGCGGACTTGGCCCGGAGTACCAGAAAGGTGGTCCCACGCCTGGGGTCGAACTGGTGTTGTTGAGGAAGTAGGCGTACACAATCTTGTCCCCAAGAGATCGAAGGTTTGTCGAAAAAGATACTCTACGCGATTGAGTTATCTGGTAGAAAGCCGACGAACTCCCCAAGACTATGTTGGCTATAGTAGACAGTTGGTTTGCGTGAGACGAGTCAAGGTATCCGAGGAAGAACAAGGTCGTCCCGCTCATACTCAGTTCGTCTAGGGCAGACCTTTCCGATTGATTGCTCCATGGGAAGAAAGTACCGTTTATGAGATACGCGGCAGTATCCACGTGCAATCTGAACAATTGAGCATAGTTGATCTCATTATCCCAGCGAGCATGTGTCTCTACTCTCTGGTCACTCCAGTATACAGCAATCGGCAAGAGAATAAGCATGATCATCAAAGATGAGATCAAGAGGTAGAATAGTCGACGATTGATAGTGATGTTTCCTTTCGGTACGATCAAATTTCTCTCGAAAGAGGACCGAGTGCTCCCTATTTTACGCGTGCGTTTATACTCAGTTGTAGGATGAGATATCAGAGATGTATGGGCACCTTCGCCGGACGCGGGGATTCTTGAATTCACTTGGTTCGGATTCAAGTCCCGATAATGCGCGCCGTCGGCAAATTGGCTCCTCAACGCGGCTTACCTATCTCCTTGCCGGGCGGAAGCTAGAGAGTGAGGAGATGAGGAGGAGGCGGGTGTCCGCTACCGCTGTCAACGCCACTTCTTTCTAAGACTCTCTAAATCCCGCAGAATCCTCTTGTAGGGCTCTTCCCCTACAACAGCTCCAGCCTCCGGGGGAGCAGCGGGCTTTAGCAGGATTCCCTGCTCCCGCGCCTCCACATCGAGCACTAACCCTTCCTTGATCTTGAATCTCTTCCTCAGCTCAAGCGGGATCGTTACTTGGCCCTTCCGCTTGACCTTGACGTTGGACAACTTTCGTCCGGTTGTACCGTGACCCGGTCGCAGTTATACATTGTGCGACTGTAGATTGGTGTGATAAACAATTCACTATGCAAGCACGAACCGTCTCGTTGTGTAGAGTTTCGGGGGGCGGACAAAACCGCGATTGGTACAAGATAGTCCACACGCTAACTGTCAAGTGAAGGGAGCTGATACGAGAAAGGCCTGTGTCAAACGGTCTCCGTTTGGATAGACATATTTGTTCGAGCAGGACAAGCCCTACTCTCTGCGGATGGCTCCGATTTTGCTGGTCGGAGGTATTCTTCTTACAATCATCGGACTCTATTGGGCAGCAACGGCAAGCACGTACATATCCTTCGGCGGGCTCGCCTGTCAAAGTAGCTACAATGCTTGGATGCTTGAAAGAACGTTAGGGTCCAGCAGCCTTTTCGTCGGGATAGGCTTACTCGCTGTCGGAACTTACATATGGTTCAAAGTTCGACCGAGCACCATGGAAAAAAGTGAGCAGCTTCCTTCTTCGACCGACTCGATCTAGCTCATTCTCTTGAATCGACGACCTACTCCTATTTTGAACCGAGCGAACCGGAGTGCCTATAATTTGGGACTCGTTCCGATATTGTATGAAACGCCTTTCCAAGGCTCTTGTTCTCTCCCTATTGCTAGGGTTTTTTCTGCTCCTCATCAGTGCCGCCGCGACCAGAGAGCCTTGGGGAGCATCGGATGGGTATCCTCTTCACTACAGCTATCCTAACCTACCCTGTACACGACCCAACCCGTTCAACGGGTGCGGCTACTCCTACGACCCCGTGTTGGTTGGCCTGGATTTCCTGTTCTGGCTGGCGATTGCCGGAGCCGCCGTTTCTGCGATCGACCTAGCTTGGACCGGGACCTTTTCACGCTATGTTAGGAAACAAACCAGATCTTCAGCGGCCCAGAGTTCATAGAATTTCAAGGGCTGGGTCGAGGGTCCTAGTGGCACCTAGAAAACTCTGTTCCTCCGGCACCATGGAGATGGTGCTAAGAGAGAGATGCACCCGATCCAGGTAGGTTCTTGAACATTGACGAGTTGTAGCGCGCCGGGAGCGCACTGCGGAGGAGCGAGTATCGGCGGGTCTTCTGTTTCCGGTGTTGCGTGGCGTGGGGCTTATGGCCGAGGGAAGTTGCCTCGAAGCCGCAGGACCGTGAAGCAAAGAGAATACAGGCCTATCGAGGTCTTCACGTTGTCGGGGAGCCTTGAGTTACGGCTCAAAGGGGGCCTGGTCGAAAGGCCGGGCGAAGGCGTTGCCCATTGGCTCGCCTCAGGTCTCGGCATATTCTCAAAGCAGGTTGAGAAGTATGGTGTTGGAGAGTTCCTAGAGAGGTTTTTCCGGTTCCTGAGGGAGACCCGGCTGCAGAACATCCTATTGGTTGAACTGGATTACAATCCTGTGTACAAGGACAAGACGAACAAGACCAAGGACGACCTTAACGATGCTATCATAACAGCAAGAAAACACCTCTCTGATCGTGATCAAGCAGAAAACAAGGTTCTCGTCTCTGCTCTAGGCAAGACTAGGATGGACCCGATGAAAGATCTGCATTTGACCGTCGAAGGGCAGTACTACAGAAAGCATGGTTTCGGAAAACCAGGAATCGAGGTGCGGGTCACAGGCATTCCCTCGGTCCTCCTCCCACGAAGAAAGGAAACCAAGATCGAATACAAAGCCCGCCAAGCAGGACTGGCCAGAAGATTGAACGACACCCGCAAACTTGCCCGCTTCCGAAAGGGATGCGAGAAAACCTTTGGGATAGTTCTAAGAGACTACGCGGCTCACCTAGAGGGAGTTTTCGATGCTGATACGACTGAAAAACAGGTTTCATCATGGGGAAGCATACCTTAACAGGATAATCGAACGCTGACACGGCCCTTGCAGACGCTAGACCCGTCCCCTGCCTCGAAAGCCCGGAGACCTAGAGAGAAGAAGGCAAGTTTTCCCTGCTCCCTGCCTGTCCAAGGTACCAATGCTCGCACCAATGCTCGAAGAGTTATGGTTCGATCAGTTTTCCTACGCGCCTAATCCTAGCATCGATCGCCGGAAAATGTGATTGTACAATTATCCGAAACCCTCCCTTCTTTCGCCTTTCAATGTCCTTGAAATGAAAGGAGTCCACCTTTTCTAGCACGTTCAAAAACTCTCGAGGCCCTACAATCGACGCGGCCTTATCGTCGGCGTTCAATCGAACACTTCTCAGCTCGTGAGAGAAGAACCAAGTGCAGAAAATGGTGATCGGAATAAGCAATGACATTGCAAGCAACAACCCGTAATCGCCATAATCAGCAGCCAGGAAGCCTACGGCGGGGACCCAAGTGAATATGATAAGGAGAAGTGAAGCCAGCCACCTAGCCAATATTGTTAGGCTAGAACGACGTTCATAGATCAGCTGAGATGCGAGAAGAGGCTTCCATTCTATCGGACTAAGTCTGTTTCTCAAAACTTTCGGAAGGATGGCGTCTCCACCATCAAAGTCACACTGGTCCGAGCCTAAACCTCTCATAAAACTCGGAGCCGCCACCGAACTGCCATGCCACAGAATACGCCTAGGGCGTACCTTGACTCCCAGCCCACGGCCGAGAACACTAACGATTTCTAGAATTTGTTCCTCGTAGTCTTCATAGCCAGGATCTGACATCTTACCTTATCTCACAACTGCCCCCACACGAGTTGTTCTATATTTCTCCGGCTAGCCATTCGTGACATCTAGCGATTCAGCGCTCTCTCTTTCCCAATTAGAAGCACAACCTTCGCCTAGCTAGTCCATCTTGATAAAGAAAACTGGTTTCGCGCTTCTGCGCCAAGTTCTTGACAGTGTCAGGAGAGAACTATTCACTCAGCCTTTGATGCGGCCTCCTCCTTTCAGACGTCGAAGAGTGACCCAGAGAGGCCTCACACCAGAGGTCAGATCTCGCGTCGTAACAAAACTTGTCGAGGCCATCGAAGAAGTTGAGGGTCTCGCAAAGGCTTCTGGGAAGAGAACGAGAACGGGTGGAGGTGGGATCTCTCCCAAGGAGCGCTGGTATCAGCTGATGGGATATCTTGCGCAGGTTCTTGATGGTGTTCTCAAGAACTTGGACTTGGAGGGTGTGAAGGAGAAGATGGACCAGATGGAGATGGCTTTGGATGAGCTTCAAAGGACGACTCCGACGGCTGGATGACAAACTTGAACGGGTCAAAGCCGCTCGAGGCCGGACCAGGGAGTGGCCTTCGGACCCGGTCGAGTTCTGCATTCAGTATCTCGGGTTCAAGCCAACTGTGTACCAGGAGAAGTTGTTGCGGGACCCTGCACAGTTCATCGTTGCGCGCTGGTCCCGCCAGTCAGGAAAGACCCATTGCGTAGCCGTTCTCCTGCTCTGGTCATGTCTACGAAACCGATGGTTCAACGCGTTGGTCTTGGCCCCTTCTGTGCGCCAATCCAAGATCATCATCCGTAAGATTACTGGATTTCTTCCAAGACTTCCAAAATACGTGGCCTTGAAACCGTTCAAGACGAAGATCGAGTTCTATAACGGAAGTAGAATCCAAGCATTCCCGAACAGTCCAGAAACAATCCGGGGAGAACCCGGGGTCACTCTACTATACGTCGACGAGTTCTCTTACATCAAGGATGACAAGGGAACTCTACGAGGCAGCGATCTTCTCCATGATGACCACAAACGGCAGATTTCGCGCAACGAGCACCCCTGGATCGCGCGAGAGCATGTTCTATGCAATGTGCACAGACGATGTCATTTTCGGCGATTTCTCAAGACACCATGTGAGCTACTTGGATGCGCTTGAACCAAATGGGCC
>Ga0137385_10004948_pt1 | contig 11656 bp, 10 predicted proteins | sample SagtaG_FD_104921 | JGI IMG/M metagenome (GOLD analysis project Ga0137385, IMG submission 104921) | Vadose zone soil microbial communities from Sagehorn Ranch, Mendocino, California, USA - Sage2_R_80_16 metaG | ecosystem: Environmental > Terrestrial > Soil > Vadose zone | place: USA: California...
TATGGAACGTTCCAGTAAGTAATGAGTCATACTTCGCAAGTCAGGAATGAGTCATGGGGGCGGCACGTGTAAGGTAAATGAGTCATGAGAAGAAAAGAAGTGAAACGTGTCCGAATCGTAACACCCTCCATGTGGAATCTGAAGCAGTTCGGGATTGTTTCGCCAACGAATTATTCGGCAAAAAGGATTTTCTCAATGCCTAAACCCGGCAGCCTGGGCTAGGGCATTACGAATCAGCGTGTATAATAGCAGATACCGATCCATGCAAATCTCAGTTCTATTTGAATCTGCACACGCAACAGCTGAAAGAGAAGTCCTTATCGATTCAGGAGCCACTGACAACTTCATATCAAAGAATCTGCTCCATCGACTTAAAATCGGGTATCTTCCTGTAGAAAAACCCATCAAGATTTGGAACGTAGACGGAACCCACAACCAAGATGGCGAAATCAGCCATTTCACGGACCTACAAGTACGCACTGGAACAGAAACAAAGACCCTCCGATTCCTCATAACAAATCTCGGAAGAGACAAAGTCATTCTAGGATACCCCTGGCTAACGGCATTCGAACCCACAATCCATTGGAAGGATGTGACATTGGACAAAAAGTGCCAACCAGTGATCATCTCAAGTATCCAGCCAACAGATGTGCAAATAGCGGGAGTCATGACTGAAGAAGAATGGGAGGAAACAACGAAAGACGAAGAAGAACCATATGCAATACTCCGAAAAACTACTACAGCATCGGAGTTAGCACAAAAAGCTATGGACAAAACAAAAAAGACCTTCGAACAAATGGTCCCAGAAGAATACCGATGCCATGCTAAAACCTTCAACGAGAAGGAATCACACCGATTCCCCCCTTCAAGACCATGGGATCATGCAATAGAACTACTGCCAAACGCTCCCAAAGTGTTTGACTGCAAAATATACCCCATGGCAAGAGGAGAAGAGGACTCACTGAGAGAGTTTATCGATGAACAACTCAAGAAAGGGTACATACAACCATCAAAATCCCCATACGCCTCACCATTCTTCTTCATCAAGAAAAAGGACGGGAAACTACGACCAGTACAAGATTACCGAAAACTGAACTCGCTGACTGTCAAAAACCAGTATCCACTCCCCCTGATCCCAGAACTAATAGATCAACTTCGAAACGCCACCCTGTTCACAAAACTTGACATCTGTTGGGGATATAACAACATTCGTATCAAAGAAGGGGACCAAGAAAAAGGAGCCTTCAAAACAAACTTGGGACTCTACGAACCTTGTGTTATGTTCTTCGGACTAACCAACTCCCCGAGCACATTCCAAACCATGATGGATACAATATTCAGGGATCTCACAGCAACAGGAGAAGTCGTAATCTACATGGACGATATCCTAATAGCAACCCCCAACAACATTCCCCACCACCGACAATTAACACACCAAGTACTAGACAGGTTAGAGGAACATGACCTATTCCTCAAACCTGAGAAATGCACCTTCAAAGTACCAGAAATCGAATATCTAGGACTTGTTATCGGAGGAGGAAGGGTGCGAATGGACCGCGTCAAAGTCCAAGGGGTAGACGATTGGCAACGCCCGAAGAACCTCAAAGAACTATGAGGTTGGATGGGCTTCATCAACTTCTACAGAAGGTTCATTGAAGGGTTTTCAGAAATCGCAAGACCACTCAACGAACTCACAAAAAAGGAAGTCCCATGGGAATGGACAGAGGAGAGAGAGGCAGCCTTTCAAAAGCTGAAGAGGCAAATATGCGAAGAACCAGTGCTCCTCATGCCAAGGTTAGAACAACCATTCAAACTGGAAGTAGACGCATCAAATTACGCAATTGGCGCGACGCTAAATCAGAAGGATGAATGGGACCGTTGGCACCCAGTGGCCTATTACTCCACAACTCTCTCCGAAACAGAGAGAAATTACGACATCTATGACAAGGAATTATTAGCAGTCGTAAAATCCCTTTGTCATTGGAGAACATACCTGGCTGGGGCACCACATCAAATAGTCATACACACAGATCACTCAAACCTTCTATATTGGAAGGAACCAAGAAAAATCAGCTGAAGAATTGCTTGCGAATTTCAAGAGCTGCAAGAGTACAACTTCGTACTCAAACACGTAGCAGGCAACAAGAATGCACGGGCTGACGCGCTCTCTAGAAGACCAGATTACAACACTGGAGAGGACGACAACGACAACGTAACAGTACTGCCAAAGCAAGTGTTCATACGCCTGGCGGGAAATGAACCGATTGAAGAAGTCGACACACGCTCTAAGATCAATATAAGCAATCTGGAGAACGAAGAAACAATCAAAAGATGGGCCAACACGTATTCATTACACCATGAGCACGATACCTGGTGGAAGGATGACACATTGGTTGTTGCCAGCGACAACAATCTTAAGAGGGGGGTAATTTCCGCATTTCACGACCCTCCATATCGCGGACACCCTGGAATTGGCAACACCACAGCACTCTTGAAGCAAAACTACTGGTGGCCAAACCTGAAGAAAGACGTAGAAGAATACGTCAAAGGGTGCATGACATGCCAAGCAAACAAAATCAACACGCACCAATTCCCAATCACCACAGATCCTGACGCACAGCCATTTGAGGTTGTCACCATGGACTTCATCACAAAACTGCCACCATCAAGAGGATATAACTCGATACTCACCATCACTGATCACGACTGCACCAAGGCGGCCCTATTCATCCCATGCAACAAGACAATTACAAGTGAAGGATTAGCCAAACTATACCTCCAACACGCGTATCCTCACTATGGGATACCCAAAAGACTCATCACGGACAGAGGATCGCAGTTCATATCGATCTTCATGAGAAATCTCTGTCAAGTCCTAGGGATCAAGCAAAACATCTCATCAGCATATCACCCCTAAACGGACAGACAGTCTGAACGAAGCAACCAATGGGTCGAGCAATTTCTCCGACACTGGAGCAATGCCCAACAAGACAACTGGGCAGACCTACTCCCAATTGCCCAGTTTGCCCACAACTCATGGCCAAATGCAACAACCAAAAACTCACCTTTCAAACTCCTCATGGGAGCAGAACCAAGAACGACGTGGGAGGAGAGAAGGACAATGGTAGCAAGGGTCAATGAACGTCTTCAAGAAATAAAGGACGCCCGCAGCAAGGCACAAGAATGTATCAAACACGCACAACGCCTCATGGTGGAAAGGGGCAAGACCAAGTTCACGCCCTACACCCAAGGGACCCTAGTATGGTTAGAAGGGGTAAATCTCTGCACACACTACCCCACTTCCAAACTAGCACCCAAAAGATACGGTCCATTTCCCATCAAGAAAGTTCTATCAGACGTCTCGTATGAACTAGAACTTCCGGCACAATGGAAGATACACCTGGTGATCCACGCAAACCTCCTGACACCATATAAGGAGATGGCGTTACACAGCCCCAACTTTACCCGACCTCCACCTGACCTTATCGATGGAGAAGAAGAGTACGAAGCCAAAGAGATACACAAAGTCTGCCGACAAGGCCGAGGGCACAAACTCCATTACCTAGTCAAGTGGAAAGGATTCCCCACAAGTGACAGCACCTGGGAACCTGTGGAGCACCTGAAACACGCCCCAGAACTAATCGCCGACTTCTATCGCCGATACCCTGAGGAGGAAGGAGTGCCCAAAACTACATAAAAGGGGACCTCGTTCAACCAACGAACTGACACCCCACACTTTCCATCCCTCCTTCTCACAAAAAACCTCACTACCACCCATGAGCTTCTCACACGACGAATACAAATCAGTAGGGGAGCATGCTGCTTACCAGAACGCTGTCCTGGCCAATGAGGCTGCAAGAGATACGATATCATCCCCACAAGTTACAACCATCATTCCATCCACACCAGTACCCATCGCCACACCCCCCCCACTCATGATCCCATCTGCTGACACCATCAGAGAAGCACCCAATGCCAGTTTCATCACCATGCTCAAAAGCCTTGCCAGCGCCGCCACCAGAATCGAAATGGTGGAAGAACCCATTAACTACGACAGGGAGCCTGACATCGAAGAAGATGAAGACCCAGGGCTCCCCTACTTCCCCAACAACCCCAGATCACTCCGATTCTACCCTCTCTACATTCCCCGCAACAACAACAACACTGAAAAGGTAGTAGCACTGTACATCTACTACCGTAATCATAACCAAGAAGTCGTCGGCTGCATGAAGAGAGGGGCCCCACCTTACGCAGGCCCAGTCTACCTCCACACCCCCAATCCAATTCAACTCCCCATTCCGCTCACCAACACGCAGATCAACCAATTCAATGCCGAAGACCCACGTGCATACGCGATCGACAAGGTGCTAAGACGCCTCGAAGATCTGCGGATCAACGCAGAGGTATCCAGACTGCGCGAAAAGTTGGACCTACAGACAAAGGTCCGTAAGCAGCTCGAAGACATATGGCGACAGGAGAGGCAACTGGTAGGAGCACAGTTTGAGGTAGAGCAAACGATCGACGCCATCCGAGAGCAGATGGAAAGGGCCTGCTTGTATCAAACGCTGGCGGACGCTTATGCCCGCATGGTGGTATGACCCACCTCTTCCCCATCTGACTGCCCCCTAGGGTTGCGTGCCTGAGGGCCACTCAAAATGCCACAATTGCATGATGAGCCCCGCAACTGGGGATGTTGGGAGTGCGGAAGTCTCTCGCATCGGCGCAAGAAGTGTCCCGAGCGCAAGCGACCCCCAAGGCAGTGTACTTACTGCCAGAGTTACAGTCATCGATCCCCGCAGTGCCTCTTCAAAAGGCTTGCCATTCCACCCCCACGTCAACATACGACCACCGAGGCATTAGCAACTACCCCAGCCACACCTCGGTGGTGTGGGAAATGCCTACGCAACAACCCGGGGCATGAAGAAGTGGACTGCCCTACCCGGGAACTCTGTAGAAGCTGCAGGAGACGGGGGAATCTCTTTTTCCTGCACACTCACAAATGCGACGACACCAATGACCAACTCATGTATGGGGAAGGTACCGAAGAGGCGGACCCGGAGTTATACAGAGACGGCAAGAGTTGAAGTCGAGCCGACTTCAATCCAAAGAGGGGGGTAATGTTACAATTTCGGACACACTTCATTTTCTTTTACTTACTTGACTCATCACCCTTACGTGCCGAACCCCTATGACTCATTCTGACTTGGACCCATGACTCATCCTATTACTGATCATTCCATATGACATCATTACTGACGTCACTATGATGCACGCTGACTGATACGCTTACTCATTACCTACGTCACCGATGACTCATTCCTAGGATGACGCCATATGTTTGTTCAACACAAACACACTGTACTAGTATATAAACCGTAGTCTACCTAGCTTGTACGGTAGACTTGACTTCTTCCAATCCACAACAATCTAGTCTCACTTGATAGGGAACTCTTGGGTTGTTCCAAAGGAGAGCTTTCATCTATTGCTTCTCACCGACGCGGGCCTTCGTATTTTGCCTCGCATACCCAACCAGATGCGGACCTTCGTATTTTGTCTCACACCCACTAGTCGTATCGACGACTTGGCATTTCCACTCACACCAGTCTTGAGCAAGGCTCGACTTGGTACTTGTGCATCATCGAACTGAAGCCCTGATCCGGCTTCGCTCTACAAAGAACTAAGACCAAGAATGCACATCGCATGATAACGCCAGTCATGGCGTTACAATAGGCAAGGTTTGAATGGGCATCTTGGTGACCATGCTGAATTTTTTTCCCACAAAAATTAATTGTAGTAATTAAATAATGAATTTATATAATATACTTATCCAAGGGTAAAAAAAATTAGGGGGGGGAGAATTGTGGGCGCTTGCACCTGTCAGGCAACTTATGGCTAGTTGAGCAGTTTCTTGTGCACTGCTGTGTGGCTCTTCGCGTTTGCACTGCTAAGTTTCATCTAACCAAAGAAAAGGAAAGGTGTAATGTAACCTACAAAGGTGAGCGCACAGTTGTACACAAGCTCGTTGAGTGTGAGCTTCTCATTCTCACACCCATGTGGGGTAAACTTGCTTGGGTCCAGCAGCAGCTCTAATCCACACAGCCACCCCCAAAATCAATGAGGGAAGTAATCTGATAGGACAGAGGAAGCATGCAATGCACTCTCTTCACAATCTCATACATCTCATCTGCCTGGCACGTGATCATGTGAGTCTTCTGCACCAGCTGCTCTGGCACCCCCATTGTCCTCCACCGGGTTGACCTCACTCACACCACCCAGGCTTGCAGTGCACATCTGTGGGGAATGGGGGCCTACCCCTTCCCCATTTCAATAAAGTCTGGCAGGGAGCGTGGGATGCTCGCGCTTGCAACAAAGATCTCCTTCAACGCGAGGGTCATAGCACACAAGAGGGTGTTTGTCGTGGTGTTGTACAGACATTGAATCCTGTGAGTCCGAAGGCAGAGAGTAGTCCCACCACCAGAGAGGGAGGGGAAAGAAAGAGAGTGGAAGCGACCAAAGCCCCAATTGAGAATGAGAACGTGAGTGAGAGCAGGCAAAGACGACAAGAAACAAGGCGACAACTAGCGAGTTGTCCTTCGAGTGCCCGCAACTGGGCCTGACTTCCAGGACAATCATGTAAAGTTGCGGGGGAAGGTGGCGAGCAGGTGCGCCCATGCCAGAGACAAAGGGGTGGTGTGACCAAAGTGGTGTGAATGAGCGGGGTGACTTGACAGGACAATGATGAAAGGGTGTTGTGATAGGTGTTGATTGGCATTGGACAAAGGCTGAACAAGGCGCAGGGATGCACAGCCTATGAAAGTATATGAACAAGCATTGAGGGATATTCTGGTGGCATCCATCAGCAATGCGATGCATCGAGGGAGATAGTAACACACCAGTTTTGACAGCATTGGATAAGGGCTTGGATGGTTCATCTCGAAAGACTACAAATGTGCGAGTAGCCATGTTGCATTTGTACGTTTGTGGAATTGACAGTTCATGGGGAACACTTCTTGTTGTTGGCAGAGGCAGGCATTGCCAGTGAAGGCTCATGACAATCAAGAAGCAGCCGAAATCAGGCAGCATTGATCTCTGTGTGACAATCCAAGTTCAATATCGGTAACTTGGGTAGTGTGAAGGGCACACCATCCACCGCTCTGTTGAATTTGATGGCTTGTGTATCACCTACCAACACATATTCTCTTCTGAGAAGTCTCTCTTCTTCCATCTCCACTGGAATGATGGACCCTTTTGTTGACAACAGCTTCAAGGATGGTCGCAAAATGGGAACATCAGGGGGATTGGAGGTTGTATAAGGGGGACCCATACCGACACCTGGACACTTGGGAAGACTACAGTGAAATCTGACCACAAGTGTAACACCACGACTGGCGTTATCGTGCAACATGCGTTCTGGGGTTCTGGTTCTAAGCATGAAGCTGTATCAGGGCTTCAGTTCAGGGATGTACAAGTATCAAGTCGAGCCTCACTTAAGACTGATGTGAGTGGAAATGCCAAGTCAAGTCGTCACGACTAGCAGGTGCAAGACAAAATACGAAGGTCCACTTCTGGTTGGGTATGCGAGGCAAAATACAAAGGCCTGTGATGATGAGAGGCAGAGATGAAAGCCCTCGATGGAACAACCCAAGAGTTCCCTGGTCTGGTTCTGGAGACTATGTCGTGGATTGAAAGAAGTCAAGTCTACCATACAAGCTAGGTATACTATGACTTATATAGTGTGAAGAGATGTTTGTGGGACACAAACATATGACATATCCTAATAGAGCGATCCTAGGAATGAGTCATTGTAAGTAAGGGTCAATCAGCGATGCCATCATAGATAAGTAAGTATCAGTCAGCAGCATAAACCAGGGTGAGTCATAGCATTGTACAGTATGTCAGAGATAAGGGGAATGTCCATCATGTGAGTGATAAGAGCCAATGGCAATCAACCGTACATATGGTCAGGGTCAAGGGCAATGGATATACCATAGGGGAATGATTTCATGGAAGGGATAAGGTCCAGGTCTGGTTCTGGGTCGTATGTCATAGTGACGTCAAGGGGAAATGGGTAAAGGTGATAAAGGAACAAGGCTGTCCATGAGGCAGTCCATGTGGTAGGGGTTTAGGGATGTAGGACTGAAGGTGATGGTGTGATTCTGGGTCTGGAGATAATGAAGTCAAGTGGTCTGAAGACAAGAGCATGTGTTGGAGCACAGGATGGAAGTGGGATGAAGGAAAAGATAGGATCCCCTGATAGTGTTGATAACAGTACATCGTATCCCATGACAAGTAGGGCGTGATCATAACAATGAGTTATCTCACGTGACGACATTGGTTGACTACCACACTATCTTGAAGGCAGCCCTTCTTGAGGGAGATGCCCTTTCATGGCAAGCAGGGCATCATGTATTGAGCACGATGATGTAGCAATCATCATGGGGTGGGCATGCTGATAGCACAGCTGCCAAGCATAGCAATGCGGATAACTATTTCATAACCCCAATTATTCAAGATAACTATTCCATAACCCCAATTCTGTATGATAGCCCAATTTCTCGAGAATTTCCTGTCGACTTAACTATGAACCCCGCTCTTGAATTTTGGAAATCCGCTCGGGTGCTAATAATGTCAGGGGATGACTGTTATGAAACCTGCTGTAGTGTGGGATCATATTGCCGTCACGTAGATGCAATCATGCAAGCGTAAATGAATCTGCGATGTAAGAGTATTCGACCAATCTGACAGCTTGACTTGGCCCAGACAAGATACGGACACAAACCTGAACAAGGACCTGAGGCTGCCAGTGAATGAACGTGTTGGGTGAGGGCATCGGCCCCGCCCGGCAACGGCGGCTGGTGCGACGCTGTGCGACAGTTGTGCGACGCCGGTCCTCTACCCGGTCTCCTTACCATGATGATTTTGTGGTTTTATTGTGAAACCAGACCGCCATTGTAGAATAATTCGACATTCGACACCTCTCGATTGGGAAGCGGCTCACATTCAAATCAACAACGCGGATGTGAAAGATCACAAGACAAGATATTTCTACGAGTACTACAACTCGGACATTCGTTCACCAATTGAGTTTCATTCAGCATCGCACTGGGCCATCATTGGAGTCACGTCTGGCTTCTTCACCTTCGGCTGCAACCTCACCACCCTGTGCTTCTTGATCTCCGGTCCCTTCGTCCCGAAGTATCTCTCTGTCTCAAGCGACCAACAGTCAAACCCGCGAATCCAGTAGGCCAGCCTCTCCACAAATCCGTTCACATCGGCATCAACTGCAGGACCCCAAGAAGGGAGCAGGCAATACTGCGCCTGGAAGTTGGACAGAACCTGTCCGTGATACTCGGCGAGCCAGTTGAGTGCGCCGTCCAGGTCTACGCCCTTCTCGTTCATAATGACTGTGACGATGTTATGACCACCGTGTCCAGACGCTTGCTCGATGTTGTACGAGTACATGTCCTAACCATCACGGTCAGACGGGTCGGGTCTGAGAGCCATCAATCCTGAGAATACTCACGTTTGAGAGAACGAGAGACTCTGCGGTCAAACTGAGGATTGACTGCAACACCGGGTGCGCCATGACCTCGTCTGGAATGTTCAAGCCTGCTTCAGCGGGAAAGATAGCAGGATATCCGCCAGCCGTGAGCCGCGTGAGCTTCAAATAATCCTCGACGCCTCGGACACGTCCATTTGCCCGGTCAGAAGCCTCGTCGATCACTGCATACACATAATCCGCGAATGTTGTGATAAAGCGCCTCTGAGCTCCCGGGCTTAAAACCTTCATTGCCCGCAGCCAGAATCTGTTACGATCGAGTGTTTAATAAGGTATGCAAAATGGATCGGGGGGAAGGGACGTTCTGCCGTGCAATCTCGCCGAGCTTTGGCTCGCCTTGTGGACGCTCATTGTGAGGGTTTCGGAGAGCGTCCATAACCATATCTGCGTAGACGCGCGCGCCACCACCATCGACCTTGTCGGTGAACTCGTCGTATATGAAAAAGAAGATCATAAGATCACAGCCAACACGAGCACCATCTGATAATGTGTTAGAACGGTTAGGTAGCGATTAACCGAAGAAATACAGACCCTTGTCGAGTAACGGATACATGAGCGAACCAAGCAGGGCTAAGTGTCCTTTCAATTCTGAAAAAAGTAAGCACAAAACAAATGTACTTACAGAAGTTGCATAGATCGAACGATCTCTGTGACTCGGGGTCAAGGGCCTCGAAGCTATGTATCCAGTTGTCGGATTCTGGTTTGACCTCTGCGTAGTGTTGATTCAACTTTCTGGGCCAGGGCCACTGGGCGAGCGGGTCGGGGAGAGAGAACTGGGGAAGGTTCGACATTGCGGTGAGAAATAGAAAGCTAGCTGAGAAGACCTTGTGAGGGTAGCGTTCAACGTGCTTCGTAGGGTCTTTTATATCGCTATGAAGTAGCCCGGATAACGACCATCCTTCATTCTCCTCAGCTGGGGCCGTGAAATTTCCTAAGAATCCTGAGCTCCAGATAATCAATCAATCCCCCCTGTGGTTCGTCATCTGTGGCTCGGCGCAAGGCTCGGCGTATTGGTTTATCGAGCGCAAGAGTGCCCACGCTTGGCAGATATGATGTAGTGAGGCGGTGAATGAAGAGTGGCACCAGTGGACGACTAATCAAGGTGAGAACAGACGATCCCGTCAAAAAGTAAAAGCGAAGCTGCCTCCGCGTTTCAGGACTGGCATCGTGCAGTCACTACCCAAACAGGCGAGAAGCTCAGTTCGTTTCTGACCGACAATGGCGAACTCGTCTCCAAAAACATGGAAGCTTGGTGTAAGGCAGAAGGTGTCCATCACCAGCTGACGGCCCCCTATAAGCAGGAGTGAGCAGGTCAAATTTTCAAAACGCGAAACTCGGCTAAGCTAACCGACCAGCTAGCCGAGATCTGGAAACAGCTAGCCGAGATCCGGAGCCGCGTTACCGGAATCGCGAATATTCACGCACTCCTAATGCTCTTTCACTACATCTCGTACCAACTAGTGCCAAACTAGGATGAACTCACTATCCATTCACACCACGTACATCACCTTCTGCCATGTCAGAGAAACCATCTGTCCCGACTTGCATTTGTATTTCTTATAAATGAACTATGTACTCAGTTAACGTATGCCTACACAATTTCCACGTCCAATTCACCGTCCACATCATATCTTGGAGCAAGCAAGGTTTCAGTCGACAAAGTTGACACCTAGTAAAAGGAAGGTGTATGTGTATGGAAAGCAAGAGTGAGCAGCTTCATTTCCGACTGCGCACTAGTCAGTTCCTTAGCCGACCCCCTGAGCCGCACTTCCGGTTCTCCAACACCACAGCTCATTGTCAATTATCTAATCCCATCCCAACTCAGCCACATCCGGTTCCTCATCCTGGTCACATCAGTCACGGAGGTCCGTGTGTAGTTGCGACTATTCCGCAAAGTGTCACTTCCCCAAAAAGGAAGGTGCCAAGACGTTACATTTTTGGCTGTCCATAACAAGACTGTCACTCCAATTAGCATTTGAACTCAGATGGGAGTATTATTCATTAGATAATGAGCAGTATTACAAAAATATCATTTAAGTCAACTTAGAATTTCAAGTAAAGTAAAAATAAAAATATATTTGATAATACACTACTACA
>Ga0137385_10004949_pt1 | contig 11655 bp, 9 predicted proteins | sample SagtaG_FD_104921 | JGI IMG/M metagenome (GOLD analysis project Ga0137385, IMG submission 104921) | Vadose zone soil microbial communities from Sagehorn Ranch, Mendocino, California, USA - Sage2_R_80_16 metaG | ecosystem: Environmental > Terrestrial > Soil > Vadose zone | place: USA: California...
CAGTACGCCGGTCACGATCGGCCGCGTGAATAGTTTGACGCCGTAAATCTCGCTCGAAATGAAGTAATAACGCTCGAAGATGCCGCCGAGCACGAGCGGAATCAGCACGCCGCCGCGCCCGCGGGCATGCCGAACGCAGCTAGCGGGTCATCTGTCCATATATGTCATATCGTGACATATAATTGGATCAAAGGCCCACGAATCATCCTTGCAGTTTCATCTGGATTGCTCCTGTTGGGAACCCGTCACCAGAAGGCCTGTCTTCATTTCATATCACGACATGATCCATTCAAACAAAAGGCTATTCATTGGACCATTGTTCGGCAGACGCAGGAACGGTGGCCCCTGTAGCCACCCGGCTCTACCGCATCACGGCAGCGCGGCACGTGTTTTTATATCACAATGAAATATAATCATGACGACACGTTCTTTCGTTTCACGAGGGTTTGACCTTAAGGTGTGGTCCCGGTCCACATGACACCGCCCCCCCCCATTTTCCCATTCCAACCTTGTCCCGATCCCCTCTCATCCGCTGGTTTACCAGTTTTGCCCCCGGCGCCCTCGCTGTCCGATGGCCGGAACGCCTGAGATCGTGTCTCGGCGCGTTGCTTGGAATTGCGTTCACCGGCGGGACAATGCACGTCCTTCTCGGACCGGCAGCAAACATTCCGCTCCTCGTTGCTCCAATGGGTGCTTCGGCCGTGCTGCTGTTCGCGGTTCCTGCCAGTCCGCTTGCGCAACCATGGTCCATCATCGGCGGCAACATCGTCTCTGCAACGGTCGGCGTTGCCTGCGCAGGCTGGATCGCCGATCCCGTGGGCGCCGCCGCTTTGGCCGTCGCGCTGGCGATCTGTGCGATGTTTGCGCTACGCTGCGTTCACCCCCCGTCGGGTGCGGTCGCCCTGACCGCGGTCCTTGGCGGTCCGGCGGTGCACGCTCTGGGTTACCGCTTTGTGGCTGAACCGATTGCGATCCAGTCAGCGACGCTGCTGTGCGCAGCCATCGTCTATCACGCTGCTACCGGGCATCGATACCCGCACGTCGCCCAGAGTTCGGGCAAACGCACGGCCGCATCCGCGGCGGTGCCGAACGAAGGTTTCACACGTGCGGACCTCGAGGCGGTGCTGAGCCGTCGCGGGGAATTGCTCGATATTGACACGGACGATCTGGAATCCCTGTTGCGCGATGTCCAGTTGCAAGCCTACGCTCGCACGTTCAATGAACTGACTTGCGCGGACATCATGTCGCGCTCCCCGGTTGCGGTGTCGGCAACCACGAGAGCTTCCGCCGCATGGAGTCTGCTGAAACAGCGACGAATCAAGGCACTCCCGGTCACTGACGAGCAGCAGCACGTTATCGGCATCGTGACCCGCGCCGATCTTGTCGACAAACGGGCGTTCGGCAAAGTGCCGGGTTTGTCGTCCCCCATGCAACGCTGGTTCAGGCGCAGTATCACCCCCGCGCCGCTTGTCGGCTCCCTGATGAACATCGACGTTCGCACGGTCGACGCGACGACGCCGATCGTCGAACTGGTGCCTGTGTTTGCGAACTACGGGCACCACCATATCCCGGTTCTGGATTCGAAACAGCGGCTTGCCGGAATGATCACGCAGGCCGATCTCATCGCCGGACTGTATCGCCAGGCTTACGCCCAGCAGCGACGCGCGGCATAGCCACCGTCTGCGCTAATAAGGTCAAACACAGACATAAATGTCATAACATGACGTAATTTGAATTTGCCCCTACTCGACGGAGTTCCGATGAAAACCCTTGCTCGCAGCTTGACCAAAGCGGACTTCGAGCAGCTATCCGAGTTTCGCTACCAGATGCGGCGTTTCGAGCGTTTTTCTGAACAGGCCGCCCAGGGCGAAGGCATCACGCCGTTGCAGTATCTGCTGCTCCTGCATATCAAGGGTTATCCGGAGCGCGACTGGGCGACCGTTGGCGAGCTTGCGGAACGGCTCCAGGCGCAGCATCACGGCGTGGTCGCGCTCGTGTCCCGCTGTGAGGCGCTCGATCTCGTCCGCAGAAAGATCAGTGAGACGGATCGTCGCCAGGTCGAGGTTCATTTGCTGAAAGCCGGTGAGCAGGTACTCGCCCGTCTCGCGGAAATGCACCGTGCCGAACTGAAGTCGCTCAAAGGCGCCTTTAACGTCCCCCAGATTGATTTTTGAGTCGCCATGAGTCTCGATACCCATAAGCGCGATTTTTCCATCAACGCGCGGCTTCCCGGCATTTCCGCGCTCGCCGCAGGAATCGGTGCGCTCAGCACGCTCGCGGCGTTCGTGCTGCTGAGCCTGATTCACCTGTTCACCAACCTGTTTTTCTTCCGGGAATTTTCGTTTGCGGACCGCTCGCCGGCGCTCAACACGCTGGGTATCTGGATGCTGATCATTCCGGTAATCGGCGGGCTCATCGTAGGCCTCATGGCCCGTTACGGCTCGGAGAAGATTCGTGGGCACGGCATTCCCGAGGCGATCGAAGCCATCCTGTTCGGCAAGAGCCGCATGTCGCCGAAAGTGGCGATTCTCAAGCCCCTGTCGTCCGGCATTGTGATCGGCAGTGGCGGGCCGTTCGGCGCAGAAGGCCCGATCATCATGACAGGCGGCGCACTGGGGTCGCTGATCGCGCAGTGCGTGAAGGTCACTTCCGCGGAACGCAAAACGCTGCTGGTTGCCGGCGCGGCGGCGGGCATGACGGCGGTCTTTGGCACGCCGGTGGCGGCTGTGCTGCTGGCGGTCGAACTGCTGCTGTTCGAATGGCGCCCGCGCAGTTTTCTGCCGGTCGCCCTTGCGTGCGCAGTCGCGGGGTTTGCACGCGCGGCATTCTTCGGCACCGGGCCGCTGTTTCCGCTCGAGACCGCGCCTCCCGGCGCGCTGTCGCTGCTGTCTTGCGTCATCGCGGGCCTGATGTCCGGAGCGCTCGCATCGGGCCTGTCAGCCGCGCTGTACAAGACCGAAGACCTGTTCGGCAAGCTGCCGATTCACTGGATGTGGTGGCCCGCGCTCGGCGGCCTCGTCGTCGGCATCGGCGGCTTTCTCGAACCTCGCGCGCTGGGCGTCGGCTACGACGTGATCGGCGACCTGCTGCACCAGCACATTGCCATTCCGATCGCGCTGGCGATCCTGATCGTGAAGGCAGTCATCTGGGTCGTGGCGCTGGGCTCGGGCACGTCGGGCGGCGTCCTTGCTCCGCTGCTCATGCTGGGAGCGGGGCTCGGCGTCGTGCTCAGTCACGTGTTGCCGGGCGGCGAACCTGCCCTTTGGCCGCTCGTCTGCATGGCGGCCACGCTCGGCGCCACCCTGGGTGCGCCGTTGACCGCAATCGTGTTCGCCTTCGGCCTCACGCACGACAGCAACGCATTGCTGCCGCTGCTCGCCGCGACGCTGATCGCGCACGGGTTTGCCACGGTCGTCATGAAGCGCTCCATCATGACCGAGAAAATTGCCCGGCGCGGTTATCACATTTACCGTGAATACGGTGTCGATCCACTCGAGCGCCACCATGTCGACGAGGTGATGTCGCGCGCGGTCGAGACAATCGACGGCGATATGTCCGTGCGCGAAGCGCTCGCCACGTACTTCGGCGCGACGCAGACGCATCGTGCCTATCCGGTCGTGTCTCAAGGTGTGCTGACGGGTGTTGTGGATCGCGCGATGCTGGAAAAGATTCGCGACGGCGAAGCGGACGAGACGCTCGACTCGCGTCTCTCCGACGTGTTGCGCCGCCGCTCACCCGCTTTTGCATTGCCCGGTGAAACCTGCCGGCTCGTCGCCACGCGGCTTGCGGTGCACGGGCTCGAACGGTTGCCCGTGGTCGCGGATTCCGGCACGTTGCAACTGGTCGGCATCGTGTCGCGCAGTGATCTGGTCAAGCCGTCTCTTGCCCACTTCGACGAAGAGCACAAGAAAGAACGCTTCCGGCACCTGCGAATCCACAACGGCAAGCGGCACTTCCCACCGGTTCCTTGAGCAGCCAGAACGGGACTGCCGTTCCTTCGTGCCCTTTCGGGGGCACGCCTGCCCCATCTGCTGATTCAGCACCGTTCCTTAAGACAATATCGTCCCCACGTTGCGAAGTCATGTCGCGCTCCTCATGGCTGTTCCGCAACCGTGTCAAAGACTCGCGCATCGCACGCCGCAACCGGGAACGGGGCGCGCACACGTGACATCCAACACCCTATGAAAGGACGAATCGACCCGGACCGGGTCGGGCTCGCCATCGTCATTCAGGAGACGCGACATGAAAATCATCAGCGCAGCACTGTTCGGCGCACTCACGTTTGCCAGCTTCCCGGGCTGGGCGCAGAGCGCCGGCCCCACCGATCCTCAGATCGTCCCGTCTGGTACTCAACGAATGCTATGGACGCTTGCGCCGGGAAGCACGTCGTCAGAACGTGATTCCGATGGTGGACGCGAACACTCATGTCGATATCGATGCCGTGATCCCGCCAGACTCCGATTCCCCAGACAAGGCGGTCGCGCGCGCCGAGCTGCGAGCATTGCTCGAGCGCAAGCTGGACGAACTGCCGGAAGCGTTTCGCGTCGTATTCGTGCTGCGTTCGGTCGAGGAAATGAGCATCGAAGAGACGGCACAATGCCTCGATATCCCCGAAGCGACCGTGCGCAGCCGGCATTTCCGTGCGAAGAGCCTGCTGCGCGAATCATTGGCGCACGAGATCGATCTCGCCGAGCGCGACGTATTCGAATTCGGCGGCGCCCGCTGCAACCGGGTGGTCGCCAACGTACTAAAACGGGTGGCCGACGGGGATGATCAGGGCAGTTGCGGGCATTAGCCGCATCGACTGCCTGCAGTTCACTTCTGGCAGGGGATCTGGTTGCACCTTGCTGGTAGATCGGAAGGTGGCGCGATGAGCAAGGCACTTGGGCAGAGACGATATCAATCGACGGTCCTCGCCGGAGGCTTGCGCCGTGTCTGGCCGATACTGGTCATTCTCGCCACGGTGGCAAGCTCGAGCGCACAAGCGCGAGACATCAAGGTCGTGTCGGGTACCTATGGCATGAACTGCGGCGCGTCGCGAGGCAACGCGACTCAAGACCTCGCCCGTCAGTGCGACGGTCTGGAGACCTGCCGATACGTGCTGCACAAGGCACTCACGGGCGCTCCATCCGTGGCCTGCCACAAGGACTTTCGTGCCGATTGGCTATGCACCGACACCGAATTCCACACCGCCATACTCGGCCCCGAAGCAGGATCGGGCAGCACACTCGTGCTGGGTTGCGTCGAAGAGGCCGGCGCGGGCAGATAGTCACGCGGTTCAACCGGCCATCACCGAGTGAACGTCGAACCGGATCCCGTAGAGATCAAAGGCAATCCTTGATGTCAGCCGTTCTCCTGCGCCTTAAGCCGCTTGCGGTGAACCGCAACCTTCGCGCGGTTGCCGCAGAGCGCCATGCTGCACCACCGGCGGGCGTGGCCTCGCGTGTGATCGGCACACATCAATGTGCACCTGGGCCTTCGCACGCTTTCACGTATGTGAAGTCTTCTTCACATACCAGTCTCGCCAGCGCCTAAATTGAGGAGAAAAGGAATGTCCAGGAAGGTAGCAATCGTTACCGGCGCGAGCCAGGGTATCGGCCGTTCGACCGCCATCAGGCTGGCGCAAGACTTTAACCAGACCATTAAACCGGCCGTGCGCTTGCCTTTTACACACAGCAAACATAGCCTTTTGCCAGGCAAGTTCTGGCCGGCGTGATACACAAACGTCACCGGTGGCGCGTATATTTATCCGGGAGATGCGATCTCGGCGGCAGGTTGTGTGCCCGCACACTGCGCGTGCAGTCGATCGGCGAATGATCTCAAAGCCGCTTGTAGGCAATCGCGACTGGCAAAGGAATCTGTAGCTACTGCAACATCGGTGAGACCCGATCCGCGGCCTGGACTTATCCTGATGCCTACCCTGAGGTCGGCCGCATCGCCAACTTCGTGTCGTTCGAGCCGGACGTCGTCACGGTTCACCTCGATGGCAAACAGCTCCATCTCGAGCCGGGCCAGAGCGTCGTCCCGCACGGCCCCGATCGTGAGCTCACGCTCCACGAAGTGCTCCCGGTCCGCCAACAACTTGCAAGCTGGCCGCGAGCTGGCGTTGTGGCGCGTTCTCGCGATTCAGGGAGGGAAACATGGCTCGACTGCTATCGGTGAATGTCGGACTGCCGCGCGACATTGACTGGAAAGGTCGCACGGTCCACACCGGCATCTGGAAGGAGCCGGTGCATGACCGCTGCTGGGCCGGCCGGTTGAATCTGACCGGAGACGGCCAGGGCGATCTGGCTGGGCACGGGGGCGAGCAGCGGGCTGTGTTCGTCTACCAGATCGAATCGTATCGCCATTGGCAGGCGCAACTGGAACGGACCGACTTCGTCTACGGACAGTTCGGCGAGAACTTCACGATCGAAGGCATGCCGGACTCCGCAGTGTGCATCGGCGACCGCTATCGGATCGGCACCGCCTTGTTCGAGGTGACACAGCCTCGGGTGACCTGCTACCGCGTCGGCATCCGGACGAACGAGCCCCGGATGCCTGCCTTGCTGACATCCAGCGGACGGCCCGGGTTCTATTTCCGCGTCCTGCAGGAGGGTGCCGTCGGCGCTGGCGACGAAATCGTGAAAATCGGCGAAGCAAACGAGCGCATGACCGTCGCCGAGATCAACGCGCTCCTGTATTCGCCCCATCATCCGCGCGATCGGCTCGAGCAGGCGTTGCGCATCGATGCACTTTCGCCCGGGTGGCGCGGGTCGTTCGAGGCGTTGCTGCGGGACCCGACGACGGGTGCGGCGAGCGGGAACGCAGGGCTTACACCCGCCGTCGCTGCGCATCCGGTTGCGCCCGGATTTCGGCCGCTCACGGTGACGGCGATCGAACAGGCGTCCGCCGATGTGCTCTCGCTAACCTTGCAAAGCACGAACGGTCGACCGCTGCAAACGGCTCTACCCGGTCAGTACGTGGTGTTGCGTCTGCCACGGCCCGCCGGCGGCCCGCCGCTCTTTCGCAGCTACTCGCTTTCGGGCGCCGCATCGACAGAACGCTATCGGATCAGCGTCAAGATCGAACCGAATGGAGCGGCGGGGACCTACCTGCGAAAGCATGTCCACGTGGGAGATGCACTCGACGTCGGCGCGCCGCGCGGCAGCTTTGTTCTGCAGCCGGGAGACGGTCCGCTGGTGCTGCTCAGCGCGGGCATCGGCGTGACGCCTGTTCTTGCCATGCTGCACGCGTTGGCCGCGGCCGGCTCGACGCGGCAGGCGTGGTGGCTCCACGGCGCTCGCGACCGGCAGCACCACGCATTCGCGGACGAAGCCCGCGGTCTTGTGCAGGCACTGGTGCACGGGCGCAGCTATGTCTGCTACAGCCGGCCGGATTCGCGCGACCGCATAGGCGGGGATTTTGACGCGACCGGACACCTGTCGCGGGCGGCGCTCGACGAGGTTGGCGTGCCGCGAGCGGCGGATTTTTACCTCTGCGGCCCAACGCGCTTCATGGCGGACATGAAAATAGCGCTCGCCGCCCTGAGCGTCGCGCCGGAGCGAATTCACGCCGAAATCTTCAACGGCGGCGAGACGATGACGCCCGGAATCGTCGGCGCTCCGGCGCGCGCGCCACACCTGCCGGAAAAGGATGCTGACACTGGGCCACTCGTTTCATTCGCGCGCAGCGGCGTCGCGGCACACTGGAATGCGGCGGTGTATCCGAGCATTCTGGAACTGGCCGAAGCGTGCGACGTGCCGGTTCGATGGTCGTGTCGAACCGGGGTCTGTCATAACTGCGAAAGCGGACTGGTTTCGGGGACGGTTAGCTATGGTCCCGAGCCGCTCGACATGCCTGCGCAAGGGAACGTTCTTGTCTGCTGCGCACAGCCGGCTGGGGAAGTCGTCGTTGATTTGTGAGCACGAACCTGTTCGCCGCTCTCGTGAGCAAGCGGCTCTTTCACAGGCGCGACCTACTCTCCATACCCCACGCCGTTCCGGCGCCTTAACTGCACCACATCGCGAAGTGGAGGCGCCCCAAACAGCCGGCTATATTCGCGGCTGAACTGGGAAGGGCTGTCATACCCGACCCTGATCGCCACCGACCCGACATCCCCGTTCTGTCCGAGTAACAATCTCCGGGCCTCGTGCAGCCGCAGTTGTTTCTGATATTGCAGCGGACTCAGCGTCGTGACGTTCTTGAAGTGATGATGGAAGGACGACACGCTCATGTTCACTTCCTGCGCCAGCATCTCCACCCGCAAAAGCTCGGTGTAGTGGTTCTGGATCCACTCGATCGCGCGCGCGATCCGGTACGTCTGGCTCCCGTTCACGGCGATGTGTCGCAGCCGCGTCCCCTGCTCGCTTGTCATCAGCCGGTAGAGCAATTCCCTTTCGATGAGCGGCGCGAGAACAGGGATGTCACTCGGAGTATCGAGCAATCGCACGAGCCGCAGCGCTGCATCGAAGACCGGTGCCGACAGCGAGCCCACGGCGATGCCTTCGCCCGCCGACACGGCACCCGGTTCCGGCAGACGCAGTTGCGTCGCCAGTTCGGCGATGCACTGCGGATCAAGCGTGAGCTTCACGCACAGATAAGGCGCGTCGGACGACGCTCGCGTAACCTGCGACGTCATCGGCAGATCGACGGACGTCACGAGGCAATGCAGATGATCGTAGTCGTAAGCCTGCCCCGCGACCACGACCCGCTTGGCGCCTTGCGCCGCGAACACGAACGCGGAGCTCGTCACGCCGCAGCCGAGATCGGCGGGCGCCGAGTATCGGTAGAAGGCCAGCGAGGGAATCGCCGTCTGATGCGCGCCGTCCACTGGCGCGAAGCGGCTGACGAGCGCGGCGAGTTCGCGGCGTGCCGTTTCGCGCGACCCCGAGGGATCGAGCCAGGAAGAATTCTGTTTCATGTGCATTGAACTCCGTTGACGGAATCGAGCATACCCAACCGCTACCGGGCAGCCACGGCCGGCCTGCTCGATTTGCAGCATTGTTCAATATTTTTGCAGGATTGTGTAAGCGCAACGGCACCCGGTCCGTCACACTGCCGCGTACACCCGGCGCCAAGTTCGGGCTTTCCCCACGGAGAGGTTCCATGTCTACATCGTTTGTCCTCAACGGCAAGAACGTTACGCTCGATGCCGATCCCACTACGCCGCTCCTCTGGGCGATCCGCGAGAACGCGGGCCTGCACGGCACAAAGTTCGGCTGCGGCATGGCGCAATGTGGCGCCTGCACGGTTCATCTGGAAGGCGAAGCCACACGTTCGTGCGTGCTGCCGCTCGCCGCCGTCGCGGGCAAGCGCATCACGACCATCGAAGGCATTGAAAGCCTGCCCGCGAAAGCCATCCAGGCCGCATGGGTCAAGCTGCAGGTGCCGCAGTGCGGATACTGTCAGTCCGGACAGATCATGTCCGCGACCGCTTTGCTCGAACACAACGCCACGCCTACCGACGCCGACATCGACGCCGCGATGAACGGCAATCTGTGCCGCTGCGCAACCTACACCCGTATACGCGCGGCCATTCACGAAGCCGCTGCCACCCTGAAGGCCTGACCATGACGACCGATCTTGATCTCACGGATGCGGTACGCCCATCGCGCCGGACCTTCCTGAAAGCAGCCGGCGCAGTCGCGGCATTCGGCCTCACCATCGGCTTCGAGTGGGCGGGCACGGGCCGCCGCGCGCTCGCCGCCACCACGATGCCTGACGCGACGTTCGCACCCAATGCCTTCCTGCGCGTCGCGCCGGACAACAGCGTGACGGTCATCGCGAAGCACGTCGAGATGGGCCAGGGCGCGTACACCGGTATCGCGACGATCGTCGCCGAAGAGCTGGATGCGAACTGGCAGGACGTACGTGTCGAAAGCGCGCCCGCCGACGCGAAGCGCTACGCGAATCTCGCGTTCGGCACGGTGCAGGGCACGGGCGGCAGTTCGGCGATGGCCAACTCGTGGATGCAACTGCGCGAAGCCGGCGCGAAAGCGCGTGCGATGCTGATCTCCGCCGCCGCCGCGCAGTGGCAGGTGCCCGCGTCAGAGCTGACGGCGCGCGACGGCAGCGTTCATCACGCGGCCACGAACCGGACCGCGACCTATGGCTCGCTCGCGTCGGCCGCGGCCCGGCTACCGGTGCCGGACAAGGTCGCGCTCAAATCGCCGAAGGATTTTCGTTTGATCGGCCATCAGCTGCCCCGCGTCGACGTACCCCCGAAAACCGACGGCACCGCGCAGTTCACGCTCGACGTGACGTTTCCCGGCATGCTGGTCGCGTTGCTGCAGCGTCCGCCGCTCTTCGGTGCGACGGTCAAGTCGTTCGATGCGTCGGCTGCGAAAGCGGTGCCGGGCGTCGTCTCGGTCGTGCAGGTGCCGGGCGGCGTGGCGGTGGTTGCGAAGGGCTTCTGGGCGGCGAAGCAGGGCCGCGACGCGCTGAAGATCGAATGGGACGATTCGAAGGCCGAGAAGCGCAGCTCGGACGCGATCATGGCCGAATACCGGCAGCTCGCCGAGCAGCCCGGCGCATCCGCCCGCAAGGACGGCGATGCGACGCAGGCGCTCGCGGGCGCGGCGAAGAAGATCTCCGCCACGTACTCGTTCCCGTACCTCGCTCACGCGCCGATGGAGCCGCTCGACGCCGTCGTCAAGCTCACCGCCGACAGCTGTGAGATCTGGGCCGGCGACCAGTTCCAGACCGTCGACCAAAGCAATGCCGCGCGCACGGCCGGGCTCGATCCGCAGCAGGTGAAGATCCACACCCTGTACGCGGGCGGCAGCTTCGGGCGGCGGGCGAACACGCGGTCGGACTATATTGTCGAGGCCGTGTCGATCGCGAAGGCGCTGGGCGCGAACGGCACGCCTGTCAAGCTGCAGTGGACCCGCGAGGACGACATCCACGGCGGCCTCTACCGGCCGATGTACTTCCACAAGCTCGACGCGGGCCTGAGCGCAGACGGCAAGCTCGTCGGCTGGCGGCACCGGATTGTCGGCCAGTCGATCCTCGCCGGCACGCCGTTCGCGAGCGTCATGGTCAAGAATGGGATCGACGCGACGTCCGTCGAGGGGGCCGCTAACATGGCCTACGCGATTCCGAACATCTCGGTCGAACTGTCGACCACGCAGACCGGTGTGCCGGTGCTGTGGTGGCGGGTGGTCGGCAGCTCGCACACGGCATTCGCGGTCGAGGCGTTTATCGACGAAGCGGCGCACGCCGCGGGCAAGGACCCGTTCGTCTTCCGCCGCGATCTGCTCGCGCATGAACCGCGTATGCGGGCCGTGCTCGAACTCGCCGCGGAGAAAGCCGGCTGGGACCCGGCCAAACCGTTGCCCAAAGGCCGCGGGCGCGGCATCGCGGTGGCCGAGGCGTTCAAGACGTTCGTCGCGCAGGTCGCGGAAGTCTCCCTCGACAAGGACGGTAACGTGAAAGTGGAGCGCGTCGTCTGTGCGGTGGATTGCGGCACGCCGATCAATCCCGACGTCATCGCCGCACAAATGGAAGGCGGTATCGGCTTCGGTCTCGGCGCGGTGTTGCATAGCGCGATCACGCTAAAGGACGGCAAGGTCGAGCAGAACAACTTCGACGGCTACCAGGTGCTGCGAATCGCTGAGATGCCCAAGGTCGAGGTGCATATCGTGCAGTCGGGCGAGGCGCCGACGGGTGTCGGCG
>Ga0137385_10004953_pt1 | contig 11652 bp, 10 predicted proteins | sample SagtaG_FD_104921 | JGI IMG/M metagenome (GOLD analysis project Ga0137385, IMG submission 104921) | Vadose zone soil microbial communities from Sagehorn Ranch, Mendocino, California, USA - Sage2_R_80_16 metaG | ecosystem: Environmental > Terrestrial > Soil > Vadose zone | place: USA: California...
TTCGCCTCGCTCTGGCGCAGGGTCGTCGCATTGCACCGAGTATCGACGCGGCCCATGACTTACAATATGAAGTCAGAATATGACTCACTGCTGCAAGCGACGTTAGCGGACCCCGCGGGGCCGGAACTGCACGCTGATCCGCGGCCCGACCGGCTGGGACGTCTTCGGCACGGCATGCTCCCAGGTGCGCTGGCAGCTGCCGCCCATGACCAGCAGGTCGCCGTGGCCGAGCTCGAACCGCAGCGACGAGCCCCCGCGCCGCCCTGTCTGCCGATCGCCTCGCGGGCGTAGCAGCAGCGGCCGCGGCGTGCCCAGCGACACGATGGCCACCATGGTGTCCTCGGTCCGGCCGCGCCCGATCGTGTCGCCGTGCCAGGCCACGCTGTCCCGCCCGTCGCGGTACAGGCACAGCCCGGCCGTGCGGAACGGCTCGCCCAGCTCCGGGCCGTAGTGCGCGTTCAGCGCCTGCCGCGCGGCGGTCAGCGCCGGGTCGGGCAGCGCCGCGTCCTCGCCGTAGAAGCAGAGCAGTCGGGGGACCGCCACCACCTTGTCGTACATGTGCCGCTTCTCGGCCCGCCACGGCACCGCCGCAACTAGCCGCCCGAACACCGCCCCGGAGCCCGCCAGCCAGCCGCGCCGCAGGTCGACCCAGGCGCCGTGGGCCAGCGGCGTCCGCTGCACCGACCCGCCGAGCGCGCCGGGCGAGGGCTCCTCGCCGACATCAAGCAGCGACTCCTGGACCGAAACACTCATGCGAACAGCGTAACCCACATCCAAACGCATATTCGAGCCTCATGCGTCCCGCGCCCGCCGGGCACGCACCAGAGCCCGGGCCGACGTCATCTTTGCGGATCGAAATACCTGCCATAGCAGGACCAGCGATCCACGATCACGAGTGGGCCGGCCGCGCACGCACCAGACCCCGCGTTTCAGCTGCTGTCCCGCCGTAAAGCAGTCGGCTTCCGCATGGTGCGTCGCATCTCATAAGTACATTCTGGGATATTTAGTTAACCGGAGTGGCCACAACATCTGGCGGTGGGCAGGATCTCCAACCTCTGCATGTTGTATCCCGATCACGTCCGCTCCGCTTACGTGAATATCCCAGAGTACATTTATCATAACTACGATCACGTATCTTTCCTGCCTCGCGGCCTCGTCCTACGGTGGGTGTCATGGCCGCCGGATCTCGCCGCTACGTGGTGATCGGCGCGGGCATCCTCGGCGCCTCTGTGGCGGCCAGGCTGGCAGGCGCAGGCGCGCCGGTGACGCTGCTGGACCAGGACCAGCCGGGCCGCGCCGCCAGCCGGTGGAGTTTCGCCTGGCTGAACTCGAACGACAAGGCGCCCAGGTCCTACCACGACCTCAACCACGCCGGCGTCCGCGCCTGGGCCGAGCTCGCGCCCGGCCTCGACGGCGAGGCCTGGTACCGCCCCGTCGGCCACGTCGAACTGGCCAACTCCGACGCCGAGGCCGCCGAACTCGAAGCCCGCGTGCGCCGCCTGACCGGATGGGGCTACCCCGCCCGCCTCATCGACCCGGCCGAAGCAGCCGAGATCGAGCCCTCGCTCCGCCCTCCGGCACGAGGCGCCGCGTTCTTCCCCGGCGAGGGTTACATCCTGACCGAACCGCTGATCGAGCGCCTGGTCGCGCGGGCGGAAAGCCACGGCGCGGACGTCCTGACCGGCGAGCCCGGCCGCGTCACCGGCCTGGACGCCGGGCCGGGCGCGGCACCGCGAGTTCGCACCGCTGACGGCAATGTCCTGGAGGCCGACGAGGTGGTGTGCTGCGCCGGCCGCTGGACGCCCGCCCTGGCCGCCTTGGCCAGCCCGGCCGCCCCGGTGCCGCTGATCCCCTGGGACACCCCCGGCGCCACCGCGCCCGGCCTGGTAATCCGCGCCGGCCCGGTCACCCCGCCCGCCCCGGTCCGCCTGCTGCACACCCCCGACCTCAGCCTGCGCCCCCACCCCGGCGGCCAGGTCCACCTGGAAGCGCCCGACGCCAAGGTCGACCTGCACACCTCCCAACCCGGACTGCGCCGCTGGGCCGCCGAACTCCTCCGCCGCGCCCGCCGCACCGTCCGCGGCCTCGACGACGCGCAGGTCGTCGCCTACCAGGTCTGCGTCCGCCCGATGCCCGCCGACGGCCAGTCCATCGTCGGCCGCCTCCCCGGCGCCCCCGGCCTCTACGTCGCCGTCACCCACAGCGGCGTAACCCTGGCCGCCCACCTATCCCGCCTCATCGCCGCCGACCTAACCACCGGCATCCCGCCCCCCGACCTGGCCCCCTACCACCCCGCCCGCTTCCCCGCCGCCCCCCATCCCCCCGTATTTTTATACCGAACGGCCCGTCGTTCCCGCCCCGGCCCCCGTGCCTGCGTCATCCCGCGCCGATGTGCCCCAGCACGGTCTCCACCACCGCCCGCTCCACGGGATCGTCGACCTGGCCGGCCAGGCCGGAATCACAGTCGCCCCCAAGGATGCGTCGCAGGGCGCTGGCCAGGGCTGACAGGCCCGGATCCTCGGCCATGGCCTTCAGGTCCTCGCCCGCCCGCCCGGCGGCACCGGCGTCACCGCCTGCGGCGTCAACCAGGTCGAGGAGCAACGGCCCGATTCCGATGGCGCCCCAGAGCGCGGCCGGGATGGTGATCTTCCCGTCGCGGGCGTCGATGGCGCGGGTCACGATCGCGGCATCGACCTCGTCCAGCCCGGTGAGCAGGTCCGTCCCGGTGTCGCCCGCGCGCAGCCGCCGCAGCGCGGCCACGAGCGCGCCCCAGTCGGAGGAGTCCTGAAGGCGGTCAAGCTCGGTGTCGAGCGCGGCGACGGCCCGCGTGTCACCGCCGTCGGCGGCGAGGACAGCGGCGATGACCGGGTCCCACTCTGCCAGATGCCTGCGGTCGGTGGGCGGGGCTTCGGCCAGGTCACGAATGCGCGCAACGAGTTCCCGGAGGGTGCGCTCGGCCGTGTCCGGGTCAGGGGCGAGCAAGGTGATCAGCCGGTCCAGGTCCGTGCCGGGTATCCCGGCGACCCGGCGGCACAGGTCCGCCACGTCAGCGGGCGGTTCGGTGTCGGCTCCGGCTGTCTGCATATCGGCCGCGGCCGCGCGAACTGATTCGTCGACCCCTTCGGCGTCGGTCAGGGCGCAGATCAGGGCGGAGGCCAGGTGATGCGCGAGCGCGGCGGCCGTCTGGCGGGCATGGCGGCCGAGGTAGTTGCCGAGATTGTGATAGCTGACCGTGATGGCGCTCACGTCCCTGGCAAGGTATTCGTAGCGCAGGGCGTCTTGTCCCAGGCTGATCGCGGCATTGCCATGACCTCGCTTGTCCTCGACATCAGCCAGGGCGCCGAGCACCACGCCGAGGCCCCGAATGTCGTGGGCGCTCTCGAAGGCCTGCCGACAGTAAAGTAGTAGGGCCAGCGCTTCATCGATCCGGCCGAGCCGGATCAGAGGTCCGTAGTCGTTGAACCCGATCTGAGCGATGTCGCCGGCGGGCGCGCCGCGGTCTTGCGCGATCGCGGCGACGGCGGAGTTCAGTTCGAGCGCGTCGTCCCAGCGGCCGAGCTGCCGTGCCGCGTCGCGGCCGACGGCGAGCAGGCTCCCGCGGACATTCCAGGGGTAAACGGGCTCGGGCTCACCCGGCCGGACAGGTAGCGTCTCCATATGCTCGCGGAGCCGTTGCACCTCGGCGAGCACCTGCTCGGCTTGCCCCATATCGTTCAGCACCTGGAGCCGCGAGACTTCGCCGAGAAGCTGCGTCCAGGGTCCGAGCCCGGCCCGCCGGGTGTAGCCGATCATCTGGTCGGCGAGGGTAAGGGCTTCGGCCAGCTGCCCGCTTTCGCGGCACACGTTGATCAGGCGCCCGGCAGTTACCGACGCCAGCCGGTAGTCGCCGCGGGCCAGGTTGGCGCCCAGGACGGCGCGCATCTGGCTCTCGGCCGCGGCGGGATCGATCAGCGCCAAAACCAGGGCTAGTAGGTCGGCCGCACCGGGGACAAGGCCGGTCACGGTGATGGCCCGGAGTGCGGGCAGCACGGCGGCGGCGGTCGCCCGCGACGGATCGCGGTGGAACGCCCGTTCGAGCAGGGAACCTGCCGCGCTCCACTCTCCCCGGCGCATGAGGTAGGGGGCGGCCGCCAGCCCGGCACGGACCACCAGGCCGCTAGTACGGGCCTCTCCCTCCCGCCCCAGCGCGTACTCGGCGACCGAGCTCCAGTAGGCGGCGAGCTCGGCATCCACCGCGTCGCGGAACTCTGTCCCGGCCCGGGCTCGGCCGGCGTCGGCCACCCCTGGGTGGATGCCATAGGACTCGTTGCTCTCCTCGGTCTCTGGCCGGACCGCGATCAGCCCCCGCGCGGCCAGCGCGGCCAGGGTCTCGTCCAGGCCCGGCGGCTGCCCGTCCAAACCGAGCCGGATCCACAGGTCGCCCCAGTTGCCGTCGACGGCGAACCGGATCCGGTCGCCTTCCTCCAGGCAGCACAGGAACCAGAACAAGGTGCGCGGTCCCAGCGAGAGCCCGCCTGCCACCGCGTCGGTCCAGGCGCCGAGCACGCCCAGGTAGTCCTCCCCGGCCGCGCGGGACTCCCCGGTGGCGAAGAACCCGTCCGGCAGCCCGCCGGCCTGCCGCCACGCCTGGTCGCCGGCCTCCACCAGCGCGGAAAGCCGCGCCGGGTCCGCGGCCTGCCCCTCGGCCAGCTCCAGCAGCTTCGGGTGTCCCTGGGCGACGCCGAGCACCCCCAGCGCCAGCCGCCGCGCCACGTCACGCTCGATCCCGGCCAGCTCGCCCTCGATAAGCGCGCGCAGGTGCGGCAGCTCCCGGGCCAGCAGCAGCGCCTCGTCCAGCGACAGCGCGTCCACCGCCAGCACCCGCAGCCCCGCCACCCCGCTCGGCAGCCGGCGGCTGGTCAGCACCACCCGCCCCCGCCCGGCATGCCCGCACAGCGCGCCGACCACGGAGCCCCACCGCGTGTCCCGCCACTCACCCCCGCCGCTGAGCAGCGACTCGACGTTGTCGATGACGATCAGCACGCGCCGCCGTTCCGCCAGCTCGGTCAGCTTCGGCAGGAACCCAGCCAGCCTGGCCTCGTCCGCGAGCACGTGGACCATCTGGAACCCCGGCAGCTCCCGCTCCAGGGTGAGCGCGAACTCGGCCAGCGCCCCCGTGATGTCCTGGCCCTCGTCGGGGGCCTTGAACCAGACCAGCCGGTCGAAGGCGTGCTCGTGGGTGTAGGCCAGCTCCAGCGCGCACGCGGTCTTCCCGCCGCCCGGCATCCCGTGCAGCAGTACCCCGGGCACTCCGCTAGCATCGGCCAGCGCCGCGCTGGCTCGCGCCATCACCCCGGTGCGCCCCACGAACCGGTCCGGCTGCGGCGGGAACCCCGCCATCTTCAGCGTGCCGGTGTCGTAGGACTCCGCGTGCTCACGCCTCGGCGCGGCCAGCCGAAGGTTCACCGCCCGCGCGCCGAACAGCGCCGGTGTCCCCGCCGACAGCGCCGGGCACGCCGGAGTCGGCGGCACCGCGACCACCTCGCCGAGCGCGATCCCCAGCGCCCGCGGCAGCGGCCGGCCCTTGGCGGCCAGCAGGTCGTACAGCTTGGCGGCCAGCCCGATCGCGAAGTCGTCGACCACCGGGTACCGCATGGCCAGCACCGCGCACCCGAGCCGCCCGGCCAGCTCAGTCGCCAGCGTCCCCGGCGCGAAGCCGTCTTCCCGCTCCGCGGTCCCGCGGCCGTCGCCCCGCTCCGCGGTCCTGCCGCCGCCGCCCCCGTCCACGGCACCGCCCGCGCCGTCGCGGTCCGCGGCCCTGGCCGCGCCGCCCCCGGCCGCGGGCAGGCCCAGCAGCCTGCGCTGCTCGGCGGCGGTCAGCGCGGCCGACCAGCACGCTGAGACCGTGACCAGCTTGACCCGCTCCCGGGCCAGGTCCAGCAGATCGGCCAGTTCCCCGGCCGTCACCAGGTCACGGGAGCCGTCCGGTTTCTCCAGCAGTAGCACGCCCGGCGCGCCGTGGCCGGAGATGTGGATGACGTCCCAGCCCTCGTCTTCCTCCAGCACGTCCCGCAGCCGGTCCCGCGTCACCCCGTACTGGAGCACCCGCACGTCCACCGCCCGGCTCTCCGCCGCGATCCCCTCCAGCAGGCGCACCAGCGCGTACCGTTCCCGCCGCAGGTTCAGCGGCTGGCCGCCCTCGGGCAGGCTGAACAGCCCGAGTACCCGCAGCCGCTCCCGCACCGGCGCCGCGCCAGCACCGTCGCTGCCCCCGGCGAGCTGCATGACCAGCGTGACATCCTGCAGCGACAGGGGTTTCCCCCCGACATGGGCCAGCTCCAGCGGCCGGAACAGCAATGCCCTGGCTTCCTCGGGCACCACGACCCGTACGGTGGCCGGCCGGGCCTTCACCATGGCCGCCGCGACCGGGCCAAACACCTCAGCGCCGATCCACGCTCCCACGCCGGCGACGATGCGCGCTTCGTCCTCGGCCCGCCGGTCGGGAGCAGCGTGCCAGTCCAGGTAGTTCAGCAGATCGCCGAACGCCTCGCACTCCCAGCGCCGAGGATCCAGCCGGACCTCGTGATCAGCGGCTAATGTCCCGCCCGGCCCGGTCAGCGCCCACCGCCACCTGGTCAGATCCTGGAACTCGCGTACCTCGAGCCGCAGCTCGCCCACCCAGCCTCCTCCCCAGCAGGCCGACACCTACCGACACAATAAGCCATCGTCAGGTCGAGCTGGCGCAGGCGGCCGCGGTCGGCGGCTCGCCGACAGGCATCAGCGGACTACTCGCGGTCGGCAGTATCCTGCGTGCCGACGTTGCCGGTGAGGATGCGCTGCTGCTGGATGTCGGGGACGACCGCGGCTGCGGTACCGAAGTCGGCATCCTCGTGCAGGATGGTCAGGCGATGGTGCAGTGCGGTGGCCACCACCAGGTGATCCGCGACGGAGAGTCCGTGATGCTGGCTCTTGGCGGCGAGCCGGGTCTGGACGCTGTGCACGGTTTCCCACGCGCGATCAGGCACTGGTACCCAGGGATAGGCCTCCAGCAAATCCGTCCTGATGCGTTCGTACTCGGTTGCCCGAGCGATCGTGAGCGCCTCGGTGAGAACAGGGTCGCAGATGGCAACCATGCCGTGGATGACCTGCTCGTGCCAGGACTCGTCTACCTGACGGCGCAGGATTCGCACCAGAGCGCTGGTGTCGATGAGGTACTTCACTGATCGAGGTCTTCTAGCCGGTCGTAGTCGAACCCGCTGGCGTCAGCCGCTGCGAGCAGGTCCTCGAGTGCACCGGCCCGCCGGGCGCGCGCATCCTCGCTGACCTTCTGGAGTGCGAGCGTGACCGTGTCCTTCTTGGTCTTTGTCCCTAGCGCCGCGGCGGCTTCGGCGAGAAGATTCTCATCCAGCTCCAGCAGGGTCTTGGCCATGCGCCATCCGTCCCCATCAGATATATACTGGTGAATCGATATCAGTGATAGGAATTATATCTTAGCTGAGCCGGGCGCCGGGTTCGCAGGAAGTGGCCGGCTGGCAAGCCGGGAAGCTACCCCGAGGGCGGGAACAGCACAGGCTTGGAGCCCACCAAGTCGGGCTGGCACGGGATCGACGGATCCTGGTGGCTGGTGACGAGCCGGCCCGCCACGATCACCGAGCAGTACGCCACCACGTGCGGGTCGCCGAAGTTCACGTTGCACCGGATGACCGGCTGCCCGTGGTAGGCGCGCCCGTTATTGACGCAGTCCACGTACTGGACGCTGAGATGCTGGGACCGCAGTTCCAGGCTGAGCGTCCGGTCCGCGGCCTGAACGGGATCGCGGACGCCCGCGACCAGGGGAACGCCAAGCTGCGAGCCGCCGGCGCCGGCGTGGTCCGTATGCGCGAACACGCCCGCGAACGCGCCCGCGCCCGCGGCGAGCAGTACCGCCCCGAGCAGGACGAGCCAGGCCTTCCCGCGCAGGCTCCTCACGGGTACAGCACCGCCTTGGTGGCGATCCGCTGGTCGAAGAGCTGGTATACCTGCGCCGCGTCGTCCAGGGGCATGCGGTGCGTGACCACGCGCTCGGGCTCGAGCTTGCGGTCCAGGACCATGCGCATGAGCCGTTCCCGGTCGGAGATGGGATCACCGATGCTGAACCGCAGGGTGAGCTCGCGTTCGAACATCAGGCCCGCATCCAGCTTGTAGTCGGGCTCGAAGTGCGCTCCGACCACCGACACGGTGCCCCGCCCCCGCGCCAGGCGGAGCGCGGCGTCCAGCGCCTGCGGGGTTCCGGCCGCCTCGATGACCGCGTCCGCGCCCATTCCCCCGGTGCGGGCCGCGACAAGATTCCCGGCGTCTTCGGGGCTCACCGTCAGTGCGCCGAACCCGGACGCCAGCTCCCTGCGGGCAGCAATGCCGTCCACCGCGATCGCCCCGCCGCCGAAGCCTGACGCGCAGAGTACGGCCATCAGCCCGACCGGGCCGCAGCCGACGACGACGACGGTGTCCGACAGGCCTGCCCCGGAGTTCCGCACCGCGGCGAAAGCGGTCGGCAGCACGTCGGCCAGGAACAGGGCTTGCTCGTCCCCCATCGTGTCGGGCAGCGGCAGCAGGCACCGGTCGGCCATCGGCACCCGGACCAGCTCGGCCTGCCCGCCGTCGAGCCGCGGGTAGACGCCCGAGTACCCGAACAGGGAGCGGCGCTCGCACTGCGCGGGACGAGCCGCCCGGCAGTGCCAGCACGTTCCGTCCGACACCGTGCTTGAGCAGACCACCCGCTGGCCGACCCGCACGCCCTCGACGGCTGGGCCGACGTCGGCCACCGTGCCGACGAACTCGTGCCCGAGCACGGTCGCATCGTCGAACCCCGGCGTCATGCCGTGCACGGGGAATAGGTCCGCCCCGCAGATCGCGGCGGCCGTCACCTTCACCACGGCGTCCCGCGGATCCTGCAACCGCGGCTCGGGAACGTCGGTCACCGTGACCGTGCCGGGCTCCGCTACCCGTACAGCTTTCATTAAGATCGCGGCGTGGAGATCCCGGACTTCAGGCCGGGGAGGAAACGCCGCTCCCCCCTCTCGCGGATTAGCTTATCCAACATGGGTCCTCCTGGTAAGATTGATACATGCGGACGGCATACAAATGCCGGGCCTACCCGGCACCCGAACAGGCGGTCGTGCTTAACCGCACGTTCGGCTGCGTCCGCGTGGTGTGGAACCGGACGCTGGCATGGCGGCACCAGCGGTACCACGGTGAGCATGAGCGGACGAACTTCACCCAGGCCAACGCCTACCTGACCGCCATGAAAGCCACCGCAGAGCTGGCCTGGCTGAACGAGGTCTCCTCCGTCCCGCTCCAGCAGGCGATCCGGCACCAGCAGGTCGCCTACACGAACTTCTTCGCCGGGCGGACCCGGCACCCCCGGTACAAGTCCCGCACCGGCCGGCAGTCCGCCGAGTACACCCGCTCCGGGTTCCGGTACCGCGACGGCCGGCTGCTCCTGGCCAAGATGGACGCGCCGCTGGCGTTCACCTGGTCGTGGCCGGACATCGACCCGGCGTCGGTCGACCCGGCCACCGTGACGATCTCCCGCGACCCGTGCGGACGCTGGTACGTTTCCCTCGCCGTGGAAGCGGCCGACCCCGCGCCGCTTCCCGCGACGGGCGCAGCCGTCGGCGTGGACCTGGGCATCAAGGACTTCGCCGTCACCTCCGGCGGGCAGAAGATCCCCAGCCCGCGCAGCCTGGGCCGCCGGGAACGGAACCTGGCCCGCTACCAGCGGCGCATGGCCCGCTGCCGGAAAGGGTCCGCGAACCGGGCCAAGGCCAGGGCGAAGGTCGCCCGCGCCCACCGCAAGGTCCGTGCCTCCCGGGCGGACTTCCTGCACCGCGCGTCGGCCCGGCTGGTCCGCGACCACGACGTGATCGTGATCGAAGACCTCGCCGTGAAGAACATGATCCGCAACCACTCGCTCGCCAAGGCCATCTCCGACTGCGGCTGGGGCGAGTTCCGCCGCCAGCTTGAGTACAAGTGCCAGGGCGCCGGGCGGCACCTGATCGTGATCGGCAGGTGGTACCCCAGTTCCAAGACCTGCTCGGCATGCGGGTACCTGCTCGCCGGACTGTCCCTGAAGACCCGGACGTGGCAGTGCCCGTCCTGCGGCACCCGGCACGACCGGGACATCAACGCCGCGAAGAACATACTTGCGGCAGGTCTTGCCGTAGCCGGGGACAACCCCGGCGATGCCTGCGGAGCTGATGTCAGACGGCACGGGACACCCCGTCCGCGGTCGGCTGTGAAACAGGAACCCCCGAAGGCGACTTCGGGAATCCCCGTCCCTCAGGACGAGGAGTAGTCAACCGGGCTCCTCGATCTCGACTAGGTATCCGTCCGGGTCCACGCAGAAGAAGCGGCTGCCGCCCCATGGCGGGTGGTGGATTTCGGCCAGGAACGGCACGCCCCTGGCGCCGAGTTCGGCATGGGCGGCGTGCGCGTCGTCTACCTCCAGGACCAGGACGATACTGGCCCTGGACCGGTCCGCCGGCGCGGACATCACCACCCCGGGCCGGTCCGGTGCCGGGTGGTTCTGCTCGGCGAGCGAGATGCGGGCGCCCCCCGCGGTGAGCGTGGCGTAGGGCGGGTCGTCGTAGACCGCCAGAACCTCAAGCCCTAGCTGATCGCGATAGAAGCGCAGCGACGCGGCGAAGTCGGCGACGCCCACGATGGCGCCGGCCCGCGTGACCCTGAAGCCTGTCATCGTCAAGGGCGTCCTCTGCTGGGGGAACGATCACCGGGTTGGCGCGGGGGAGAGCGATCAGGCGGTGTCCTGGAAACTGCCCGACGCCATCTCCGCCGAAGACTGGCTGGGCTCACTGAGGGTTTCGTGCAGCCGTTGCGCCGGGACCCGGATGTGAGCGGCGGTGAGCTCGGCGGCCTTCTCCACATCCCGCAGCCGGATCGCCGCCAGGATGGCGCGATGTTCGGCCACAGAGCCGTCCAGGCTGCCGCGCAGCGCCAGGGTCCGGGCCTGGAATCTCCCGATCTCGCCTGCCAGCCGGCGGTATACCTGCAGCAGCTTCTTATTGCCGCTCAGCTCGCAGAGTAGCTCGTGGAACGCCACGTTCGCCGTGAAGAAGTCCGCGACGGCGCCCTCCTTGGCGTGCCCGGACATGCGGTCCGCGAGCTCGTCCAGGTCGGCCAGCGCGGCACCGGTAATCCTCGGCACCGCGAGTCTCACGGCCAGGACCTCCAGCGCCTCCCGGACCTGGTAGGACTCGATCAGTTCCTCGGGCGTGATGAACCGTACCTCGGCACCCCGCCGGGGCCGCACCGTGACCAGCCCCTCCGCCGCCAGCCGGCCGATGGCCTCCCGGATCGGCCCGCGGCTCACGGCCAGTTCCTTCGACAGCGCGACCTCGGACAGCTCGGTCCCCGGGGCGAGCCGACCCCCCATGATCTCGTCCCGTAGGTGGCGGTACACCCTCTGCCACAGCGTTAGGTTGTCGAATGCCGGCGCCACATGGCCCCCTTGTCCATCGCGTCGGAGCCATTGCACGGTTCCACGGTGATATGTATGATGCCAAGAGTTGACAGGTTACAGTTTGAACTTAACATATCCAAAGCTTGCCGAACAAGCAGGCACAAGCGCCGGGCGATTTCCTGGCTGGCTGCGTACGGCACAGACGAACGAGCAAA
>Ga0137385_10004958_pt1 | contig 11649 bp, 7 predicted proteins | sample SagtaG_FD_104921 | JGI IMG/M metagenome (GOLD analysis project Ga0137385, IMG submission 104921) | Vadose zone soil microbial communities from Sagehorn Ranch, Mendocino, California, USA - Sage2_R_80_16 metaG | ecosystem: Environmental > Terrestrial > Soil > Vadose zone | place: USA: California...
CTGCGCCGGTCGCAGGCTCGGCCTGCGTCGGCGCCGCCGTTATGCCAAGGAGCAAGAGCAATCCTGCGCCCATGGCGAGGCCGGCACGCCGCGACCTCGGAGTCCCTCGTTGGACAAGCCTCATCGTGATGCTTTTGATTGGGGCTTCGCCCCTTCTGGGCGTTTCCTGCTGTCCAGCAAATACGAGGACTGGCGGCAAGGCAAGAGCGCGTGGCCAAGATCGAGGCGCGCGCGAGACCCTGGCGCCACGGGCAAGAAGCCGACAACAAAGGCAGGCAAGAGCGGCCTGGCAAGGCCGCCATGAGGAAGAACGGGCCGGCAATCGTGCGCTCGGCCGCGGGAGGTACTGCGCTCACCCGCAAGGAGTGGCGGCAACGTGACGCGCGGGAGAATTTGGTTTCAGCGGATCGGTGGCCATACCCATTTCGGAACATCGGACAATGGCGAACGGCATTTGGCGCGCACTGGTCATCACCCATCGCTACCTCGGGGTCGTGGTCGGCCTCTTGATGGTGATGTGGTTCGTCTCCGGCATCGTCATGATGTATGTCCCGTTCCCCCGCATCTCGGAGGCGGAGCGGCTGGGCGTACAGTCGCCGATCCAATGGCAGGCCTGCTGCCGCTTCGGCGAAGGGATTGCTCACACCTCGGGCGGTTCGTCCCGATATCTGTCAGCGCCTTGGTTACCAGGTGTTGTAAAAAGAGCATTTATTATCAAACCAACGTATACTGCAAACGCCCCTTCAACGATGCCGAGAAGAATTTTGAATTGCTCGAAATCGCTTATCCCCGCATTGTAGGCGCGCACCAGCACCATTGACACAATTACACAGATAAAAACAACCGGAATGAAAAGCGAGACAAAAACAAACAGCCCGCTCTGAATAGGGCTCGTTGACGGGTCAGATTTCCTGTTCCTATTAGCGATGATGTGTTTAACGATCAGAGTGGTGTAACCGGCGAACAGCGGCGCAATGATTGCGATCGTTGTGGTGGTCTCTTCAAATGTGAACCCACGCTTGAGGTAGAGCGCGCCGACGAGAACAAGCGTAAGAAAATGCGACACGACAAAAAGGCCGGCGGTTGCGATCCTGAGTGTCGATTCGGTCATCAATTTCGCTCCAGCGCATTCTGCAACTCGACGGTGAGCTTGTCGGCAAACGATTGCAGTGGATTCTTGTATTTCTGATCCATATCGTCAAAGCTATCGTCAGCCGGCCGCAATGAGCCGGCTCCAGTCGCATAAGAGCCCGTGATATTAATGAAGAAATCCATGCGGCGCTCATCCGGCGCGAAAATGCATTCGATGATAAGCTTTTCCCAATAGCCTTCCGATTTCAGGACTTCGCCCCGCAATCCGGACACCTCGACCGAAATCCGCTTTGGATTCTTTTTCAGCGGAGCCACATTACCCTTTCCTCTGAACGTGGCATTCAAAAAGGCTTCGGTTCGCACAAGAGTTCGTTCAAGACTTTGCCGAACCTCAGCGAATGACAAGGGTGCGCGAGGTCTGTCGTTGGACACAATAAACGTTGCAAATGCGCCCTCGCTGTGCACCGCAACGACATCCGCTCGAATGCGTGTGGCCTCGGCGATTTTGGGAAAACGACGTAGCGTGAAAACCCAGGCCTCTTCCGTACGGACTGGTACTGAAAATACGATTCCGTTTCCCGCTTCAGAGTTCCTGCCGGACAGGCCTTCGAGGCCATAGTCGCTCGCAAAGGTTTCAATATCGTCTATAGTCATTGCTTTCCGAAACTGGACCATGACGGCGCCCGGAAGTAGAATCGATTCTGAGCAAAAGAATGTGCTGTCCGCAAAGTCACCGCATGCAGGACGGGAATAAAATGTGCGATGAAGCAGTCCATCGCGTGCTCGCTCAAAGACATAAAGCGCACCTGACGGAGCAGGAGTTAGGGCGGAACGGCGAGCTTCGCATTCTGCAGGGTTAAGGCGACTGCGGACATCCGCCGTGATTGCCTCAATATTTGCGTATGGTCCGGCCAGAACCGGACGTTGGCTACCGACGATTAGCAAAACGCTGTCCGCTGCGTCAGGAGCGACTTGGGTAATTCCATTGACCGACAAGACGTGATCGCGAATGCGAGCGCACAGACCCGGCGCAGCCAAAACCGCTACGTGTTGGTTTGCCTCGAACCGAGGGATAGTTGGATGGTGCTCGATGGCAAGGGCCTGCGCAGTGACGAAAAGCAGCGGGGAATGAAGCGCGAAGCGTAGACCGGTGCGACGCTCCAACTTGAGATGCGGGAACAGAAACAGCCCAAGGCTATGAAAAAAACTAGCCACAGCGGGGTACTCCGTCCGGCATAAGCCCATCGGGGACGACACGCTAGCATTGTTCTCGCCACCCTGGAAGCTGTATCCGTGGCGCGCCGCACGCCCAGATTTCTAAACGCGTGATGTGAAAGGCGGACAAGGGGGGTCCGCCTGCGTGACTCAAAGACTGGCGCTAGACGGTGCACCTTGGCCAGCCGGCGATCGATGTGCTCAAAGGAATGGAATGAGTCATTACCGGCACGTCATCCTGCGACTGCGGTCGCGGTGAGGATGGGAGGGGTCGCGCAAATGACGGCTCCTCGCCCCATTGCGACGGCGGCGGCATCAGCCAGCTGCGGCAATCCGCAAGGAATATTCTGAGTCTGAGAGTTAACCTGAGCTGTCGATTAGGGGTGTCGCCGTTTGCGGAGAGGACAAGCAAATCGCCACAGAAGCTCAGTGCAAAACAAAGAAGCTCTATAAATGCGCGATTTTTGAACGGCTTAGAATCAACCAGGATGATTCGTAACCTGGTGCTCTATCCAGCTGAGCTACGGGTGCTTTTGTTGCCTCGCGCGAAGGCGCCCCTCACGCCGGGGGCGCTCGTCACGGCTCGAAGCAAGCGTAGCCCGCATGGAGCGCAGCGGGGGAATGTGCGGACGCGCGACACGCCCGCGACAAGCCTTGCTAGGCCGCGGCCAATACGGCCTTCTTGACGGACTGTGGCAAGGCGATCGAGCGGAAGAACATTTTCGGATAGAGGTAGTCGTCGCCGGATTCATCGATAACACGGAGCAGACCATGCTTCTCGGCAGCCGCGTCGCGTAGCGCAACGTAAATCTTCCGCTTTTCGAGTGCCGCCGAGTAGCCCTCGTTATCGATGCAGACGACCAACTGTCTTGCTTGCGGCTTTGCCATGGTTTCGAGCTTTCAAAGCAGGTGTTTGATCTTGAATTCCTTGCGCCCGATTCCGGCGGCTTCGTACCAGTGCACTTCAGCTCCATGGATCGAGCCATCCGCTAACCGAACGCGAGCGATTCCCTTGCGTTTGCGCCAGCGTCCGCGTCCATAGATTCTTCGCAACCGGGCGATTTCGCGGATTCCAGACCCTGTGGCGAACGTCTCGACTTCCGAAATTTTGCCCACAATCTCGAATTGCGTCAACGGATTGCCCCAGGACCATGCAACACTCTCAATGGCGAAGAACTGTGCCTGAAAATAGCACACGCGATGGACAATGGCGACACGCCGCACGACCAAAACGCGACATCTACGCTACCACCTTAATCAGCACGATTGGCGCAAGCCCGCCGAAAGTGATGTCGGGTTTCGGCCCCGAGCGTAAGTAATGGTACTGCTCGGTTCCGACAGGCCTCAGATACAGTGCGGGCGAGATATATTCGCCGCGAGCCTCCGACCGTGACCTCCGGAGCGGAGGATTCAGCGCTGGCCTCGCCTCACGCGGCCCTGGCCCGCTCACGCTCATCGAGCGCCGCGATCAAGAGGCTCGCCGATTCGACGAGCGACGCCGCCTCGGCGATGGCTGGCATCCCGGTGGCGGGCCACAGGGCGGAGAGCACGCCATCGGCTTGCCGCGGCAAGGCGCCGCGATCGAGGAGATCACGGATTTGCGCGGGGGTCGCCAGCGAGGCTCCGGCCGCAAGCTCGCCCAATTCCGCAAGCCTTGCCGCTACCCCGCTGCCGACCGCTTTGGCGAGGAGCGGCAGCGCTTCTTCGGGAAAGCCGCCGGCGGCAAGAACGCGCGCCATGCGCAGCGACCGCTCGGCCTGAACGCGCAGCTCGCTCGCGCGCGCCTGCGGATCGAAGCGCGGATCATCGGCCGCCGCAAGGTCGGCAGACCGGTGCAGCACACGGCTTGCACCCTCAGGGAGGCCGATCATGCCGCTCGCCGCGAGCCGCCGCACGGCAAGCCAAGTCGCCCGATCGATCACCTCGACCGCGGGCGTGCCCTCGCTGCGCGTTGCGAACCGCTCGGCCTCCTCCGCAAGCGCTCCACGCTCGAGGTCGAGCACGGCCAAGAGGCGCAGGCGGCCGTCGGCGCCGGTTGTGGCCTCGATCAGCAGCGCGCGCTCGCCATGGCGGCGCCGCAAATCCTCGGCGATCGATTCCTCGGCCGAGAGGATGCGCAGCGGCACCGCGTCCGCCGCCTGCATCATCGCCTGCATGCGCTCGATAAAGGCGGCTCGGCCCGAGGGCATTTTGAGCGTCGCGAGATCGCCGCGCCCGTCGAGCACGCCATCGGCCAGCGCCTGCTTCTGCCCGAGGAGATGCAAGATGCCGTGCTCGATCGAGTTCTCGCAGACGAGATTGACGACGGTCACCGAACGGGTCTGGTTCTTGCGCCAGGCACGGGCGATGCGCTGCTCGAGCTTTGCCGGGTTCCACGGCAGGTCGACGTTCACGACTGCACTGGCGACCTGCAGGTTGAGCCCGACGCTGCCGCTGTCGGTCGACAGGAACAGCCGGCAGGCGGGGTCCTGCTTAAAGCGGGTGATTTCGGCGCGGCGGCGCTGTTGCGGCACCGAGCCGGTGTGCCAAGCGGTCTCGATCCCCATTTCGGCGGCGAGCTCGCGCACCATCGCCAGCATGCGCTCCCACTCGGAGAACACGATGATCTTGCGGTCCGGCTCTTCGAGCAGATCGCCGAGGATGCCTTCGAGCTCTTCGAGCTTGGGGCTCACGCGGCAGGTCGGATCGAGGATCGCAGGCGTGTCGCAGATCATGCGCATGCAGGCGAGGAGCTGCTGCAGGCGGTCGAACTCGGCCGGGGTCAACGGCCGGCGTTGGGCTTGCGCGAGCAGACGGGCAGCCGGCTTGCCATAGTCGTCGTAGCGCAGCTTCTGCTCCTCGACCATCGGCACGAAATAGGTCTTGAGCGTGCGGCCCGGCAGCTCCGACTCGACGTCGGACTTGCGGCGCCGGAGCATCACCCCTTCGAGACGATGCCGCAGCTCGGCGAGATTCTTGTAGTCGACCGGCCGCCCGCGCTCGTCGAGTTGGTAGAATTCGCGGTTGAAGCGGAACAGCGGGCCGACCAGTTCCGGATCGAGGTACTGGACGATCGAATAGAGTTCGTCGATCCGGTTCTCGACCGGGGTGCCGGTGAGCACGAAGGCATAGGACGAACGCAACGACTTGACCCGCCGCGCGGTCTTGGTCTGCCAATTCTTGATGCGCTGGGCCTCGTCGAGCACCACCACGTCGGGATGGAGAATTTCGTTGATGTCCTGGGCCTCGCCCAGCACCTGCTCGTAATTCACGATGGTGAAGAAGACGGGATCGCGATAGGCGGCGAGGCGCTGCGGCCGCGCGCCGAAGACCGAGCGCGCCGGACGCTCGGTGAAGCGGGCGATCTGCTCCTCCCACTCGGCCTTGAGCGAGGCCGGACAGACCACGAGCACGCGCGCGATTCCCTTGCACCGCGCCAAGAGCTCGCAGGCGGCGATGGCTTGCACGGTCTTGCCGAGCCCCATCTCGTCCGCCAGCAGCACCCGCTCGCCGAAGGCCAGATGCAGCATCCCCTCGCGCTGATAGGACAGCAGCGGATGCTTCACGAGATCGAGGCTCGCCTTGCCCGCCTCGACTTTGGCGAGAAACGCCGCTCGCGCCTCCTCGCGCGAGCGCTGCCGCCGCATCCGCTCGAGCCATGGTGCGAAGTGCCGTGACACCCGGACCAGGCGGCGAATGGCAGCCGGCGCGGCGCGCCAAGCCGCGATGAGCGCCTCGACCTTTTCAGGATCCGGGTCGAGAGTTCCGCCTTTTGCCAGGAACGGGGCGAGCCAATTGCGCGCCGCCCGCACGGCCGGGCTGCCGGAAGCGGGCCAAGTCAGCGTCGGGCTCGCAACGCCGCGGCGGTCGAGAAAAACCTCGACCCGCGGACTGCCCTGCGATTGGGCCTTGCGCAACGCCTTGCCGTCACGCCGGCAGAGCGCGGCGAGCACGCCTTCGATGTGCTTGCAGGTGCCGAGTCCATTGACGCGATGGTCGATGCAGCCGCAGGAATTGGCGAAACCTTCGATGCTGCGAATCTCCACCTCGTAGAAACCGCCGCTTCCCGAATGCACCCGGAACGTGCCGTGGAACGCCTGCTCGGGCTCCAGCGCCTCGATCGCAACGATCTCGGTGCGCCCGCGCCAGCGGCGGAGCTCGATCTCGTCCTCGTCGCTGGTGCGCCAGCCTTGCACGGGCGGCGGTCGATCGGGGACGGCGCGGGACTTGCCGCGGCCGCTTCCCGACCGGGGCGGTTCGCGTCCGCTGCTCGAATCAGTGTGCCGAAGCATGGCGAGACAGTAGACGGCAGCCCGGCAGCGTCAACCAACTTGCGAGGCGCGCACGCGGCTGCTCCACAGCTCACCCTGCCATGCGCGACAAGGCCTAGCGTTGCACCTTGGCGGGGGAGCGAATGTCGTCCCGTGGTTGGGGAGACGCACTGGTCGGCTCGAGTTCGCCGGCGACCACTTCGAGCGGCATCGCGCGCCGCTCGCCGAAGCGCGCCTGCGTCTCGTTGATGTCGACGAGAGTAGGCAGGCTTGCTTCATTGCCGAGGTGCTGGATCGAATAGGCCGATGCCGCGCGGGCGAACTTGAAGTGCGACTCCCAGGTCGCGGCGGAATCGGTCAGGAACGAAAAGATACAGGCGCCCTGGAAAATGTCGCCGGCGCCGTTGGTGTCGATCACAAGCTCGGAGGGAACATCCAGCGCTGGAAGCACGCGCTCGGTGCCGGCCTCGTCGTACCAAACGAGACCGCGCGGCCCCATCGTCACCCCGCCGATCCGGCAGCCGCGCCGGCGCAGATATTGCAGCATCTCGCCCGGCGACATGTGCATCTGCTCGCACAGGCGCTCCGCCACCACCGCCACGTCGATGAATTCCAGCAGCTCATGGGTGTTCGCGCGCAGACCCCCGCCGTCGAGCGAGGTGAGGACCCTGGCCTCGTGACAGACCTTGGCGTAATGAATCGCGGCGTCCGGCTGATGGCCGTCGACATGTAGGAGCCGGCATCCGGTGAGATCGAGCGGCGGAAAGGGATGCTTATAGTGATCATCGCGACAACGGACGATGGCCCGCTGGCCGGCTTTCGGCATGACGAACGAGAGCGAGGATTCGGCGACTTTGCGGTGATGGACGGAAATTCCGTATTTCGCCGCCATGTCGATGAACATGCGGCCGAGCCAATCGTCGGCGACGGACGCCAAGAGGTCAGGCGCGATGCCGAGCTTGGCGCAGCAGAACGCCGCAGTCACTGCATTGCCGCCGAAGGACACGGCATAGTCGCGCGCCACCGACTTCTCGTCTCCAGTCGGCAGGTGGTCGGTCACGAAGGTGACATCGATGTAGCTTTGGCCGATGAAAAGAGCCTTCATGGTTACCCGCTGTTCCTCAAGCCTGCGGCAATGCCGTTGATGGTGAGATGGATGCCTTGCACGACGCGTTCGTCTTTGTCGCCCGCCCGATAGCGTTTGAGCAACTCCAGTTGCACATGGTTGAGCGGGTCGATGTAGGGGAAGCGGTTGCGGATCGAGCGCGCAAGCGTGGGGTTCCTTTCAAGGAGCGCGCGCTGATCTAGGATCGACAGCAGTGCCTCGACCGAACCCTCCCATTCGCTGCGAACGCGAGCAAAGATCGCTTCCCGCAATGATTCATCTTCGACCAGCTCCTTGTAGCGCGAGGCGATCCCGATGTCGCTCTTCGCCAGCACCATGTCCATGTTAGATAGGAGAGTGTGAAAAAATGGCCACTCCCGGGCCATCGCTTGGAGTAACCCGATACCATCAGCTGGATGGGCGGCGGTCCAGGCCTTGACCGCAGCGCCGAAGCCGTACCAGGCGGGCAGCATCAGGCGGCACTGGGCCCAGCCGAAGACCCACGGGATCGCCCGCAAGTCCTCGATCCGGGTCGATTTCTTGCGGGACGAGGGCCGACTGCCGATGTGGAGATTGGCGATCTCGCCGATCACAGTCGATTCCCAGAAATAGCGCTCGAATCCCGGCGTCTCGTAGACCAGCGCGCGATAGGCCTCGTAGGCGTGGGCGGAAAGTTCCTCCATCGCCGCCAGAAACTCTTCGCGCGGCGCGGGTTTCTCGGGGTGCAGCAGCGCGACCTCGAGCATCGCCGCCACGAGGTGCTCGAGGTTCTGCCGGCCGAGCTCCGGATTGAGGTATTTGCCGGCAATGACCTCGCCCTGCTCGGTGACGCGGATGCCGGCCGCAACCGCGCCGCCCGGCTGCGCCAGGATCGCCTCGTAGCTTGGCCCGCCGCCGCGACCGACCGACCCGCCGCGGCCGTGGAAGATCCGCAGCCAAACCCCGCGGCGGCGAAAGACCTCGATCAGCGCGATCTCCGCCTTGTACAGCTCCCAGCCGGAGGTCAGGAAACCGCCGTCCTTGTTGCTGTCGGAATAACCCAGCATGACCTCCTGGACGCCGCCGCGGCTTTCCAGGAGCCGCGTATATTCGGGGATCGCGAGCAGGGCGTCCATCACCTTGCCGCAGTTGCGCAGATCCTCGATGGTCTCGAACAGCGGGACGATGTTGAGATCGAGCTTGCCTTCGAGCGGCCGCAGCAGCCCGACCTCCTTCAAGATCAGCGCCACTTCGAGGACGTCGGAGACGGTCGTGGCCTTGGAGATGACGTAGTTGGGGACGACCGCCTTGCCGTACCGGCGATGCATCTCGGCCGCCGTGCGTACAATCTCGAGCTCGGAGGCGGTCTCGGTCGAATAGGCCACGAACGGCGAGATCAGCGGCCGCGCGGTCGCGAGCTCCTTGACAAGCAGCACGGTGCGGGCCTCCTCGCTCATCTGCGCGTAGTCGCCGCCCGCCGTGGCGTGCAGGAGCTCGGTCAAGACGCGCTCGTGCACATCGGAGTTCTGGCGCAGATCGACGCCCGCGAGATGGAAGCCGAACACCTCGACCGCCCGCCGCAGCGCCCGCAGCCGCCCGCGCGCCAGCATCGCCGAGCCGTTGGCATGGAGTGACCGATAGAGGATGTCGAGATCGGCGCGCAGCTCGGCCGCATCCGCATAAGGACTCGATTGCGTCACCGCATGGCGTGGCAGCACCTCCTGGCCGAAGCCGCGCGCGGTCGCCACGAGCCGCGCATAGAACCCGACGATCGCGCGCCGGTAAGGCTCGGCGGCGCGGCGGGGAGAATCGTCGGGAGAGCGCTCGACCAGCTCCTTGAGCTGCGTCGATATGCTCACGCGGCCGCGGTCAAGTGAAAGCTCCGCGCCAAGCAGGTGCGCCTCGTCGAGATAGAAGTCGAGGACCCGCTTGCTCTGCATCGCGATGGTTTGTCTCAGCACGTCGGCCGTGACGAAGGGATTGCCGTCTCGGTCACCGCCGATCCAGCTCCCCATGCGGATGAAGGACGGCAGTTCGGTATTGTTCCAGGCCGGGTCGAAGGCGGCGAGCTGATCTTCGAGATCGCCGAACAGGCGCGGCAATTCGCGGAAGAACGTGTGGTCGTAATACGAGAGCCCATTGGCCACTTCGTCGATCACGCTCGGACGGCCGCGGCGCAAGAGGCTCGTTTGCCACAAGGTGAGAATGGCGCGATACATGGCCTCGTCAGCGGCAGCTGCTTCGGCCGGAGTTAATTGCGTGCGGTCGTACTCCGCGAGGAGTTGCGCCACTTCCATTTCGCGGTCGAGCACGCTTTTCCTGCGCACCTCGGTGGGGTGCGCGGTCAGAACCGGGCTCACGAGAATGGTGTTGAACAGGCCCTGCAACTTGCCGCGCGGCACGCCCGCCGCCCGAATGCGGGCAAGGGCATCGTGCATCGTTCCTTTGGGCGGCGCGGCTTCCTTGTTCGCGAGCGCGCGGGCGCAACGGATGTTGTGCTGGTCTTCGGCAATATTGGCCAAATGCGAGAAGTAGCTGAAGGCACGCACCACTTCGATCGTCCGCTCGCCCGAGAGGCTGTCGAGAGTGGCTTCCAGTTCGCGCCGCGCGGCCGCGTCGCCGTCGCGCCGGAATGCGATCGAGATTTGCCGGATGCGCTCGACCGTGGCGAAGACCGCTTCGCCCTGCTGCTGGCGGACCGTGTCGCCGAGCACGCGGCCGACGCGGCGAATGTCCTCCCGCAGCGCCAGGTCCCGATCCGGGGGGTCGATGATGTTCATGTTCCACCAATCCCACAAAGGACCGAAAATCAACCTGCAAGAACCGCGCCTAAGTGCGGATGGCGCAGACCGCCAGCATCAGCCGCCAATGCCTAAATTTTGCCCGCCAGGAGGCCGGCATAGAGGCTAGCGTATTGGGCTGCGGGACCTTTCCAGGATACATCCGCGCGCATCCCATTGGCCTGCACACGCCGCCAGCTTTTTTGGTCGGACCACAGCTCGGCGGTGCGGCGGAGCGCGGCCTCGAGTGCCTCCCGCGTCACCGGGCTGAAATGGAGCCCGGTCGCGAGCTCCGCCCCTTGGCCCGTTGGCCCAAGGTCGATGATCGTGTCCGCCAGGCCTCCGGCCTTCGAGACGACTGGCACGGCGCCATAGCGCAGCGCACACAATTGCGTCAGCCCGAACGGTTCATAGCGTGACAGAACGACCACCGCATCGGCGCCGGCCTGGATGAGGTGGGCCAGGTCCTCATCGTAGCCGACGACGCATCCGATACGGCCGCGATGGGCGGAGGCAATCGACGACAGGCGCCGCTCCAGGCCGGCGTCACCCGTTCCCAGGATGGCGAGCTGCGCCCCCGTCTCGAGCAAGACCGGGACCGCGTCGGCCAGGAGATCGAGCCCTTTCTGCCACGCCAATCTGCTCACGGCACCGAGCAGAAGGCTGTCAGCATCTTCCAGAAGGCCAAAGCGTTTCTGCAGCTCCGCCTTGTTGGCTGCGCGCGCGCCTAGCGACGAGTGGTCGAACCGGGCGGGGATTCGCGTGTCGATGCGAGGATTCCAGACCTCGACATCGATGCCATTGAGGATGCCGGAAAGGACTGCTGAACGGGCGCGGAGCAATCCATCGAGTCCGAAGCCGCCGGACTAAGTTTTGATTTCCGCCGCATAGGTCGGCGAAACGGTCGTGATGCGGTCGGCGAATTGCAGCCCGGACTTCAGAAACCCGATGCCACCGTAATATTCGACGCCATCGGGCGCACAGGCATGTGGCGGGAGACGCAGCGGACCCAACAGGTCGGCCGGGAATTGGCCCTGGAAGGCGAGATTGTGCACGGTCATCACGGTCGCGGGCCGCGCCCGGCCGTCATAGGCCATATAGGCCATCGTCAGGCCGGCTTGCCAATCATGGCCGTGAATGATGTCCGGGACATAGGCCGACACATCGCCAAGGCCGATCCGCGCGGCGATGAGGCCAAGCGCGCCGAACCGGAATGGATTGTCGGGCC
>Ga0137385_10004961_pt1 | contig 11642 bp, 10 predicted proteins | sample SagtaG_FD_104921 | JGI IMG/M metagenome (GOLD analysis project Ga0137385, IMG submission 104921) | Vadose zone soil microbial communities from Sagehorn Ranch, Mendocino, California, USA - Sage2_R_80_16 metaG | ecosystem: Environmental > Terrestrial > Soil > Vadose zone | place: USA: California...
CTCCCGTGGCATTTGTTCGTCCACCGAATGATGAGGAGGAGGAGGACGAAGGCGGCGGATAAGCGAAACGCGAGCGGCGAACAAGTTCCCAAGGAGGAAGAATCCCGATGAAGATCTATCCTCACTGCTGGTTTTGCCTCGCGGTTGTATCGCTCTTTTGTGCCTCTTGGAGCGTGGCACAAGGGACGCGTGAGGACTATCATCGCGCCGAGCAGTTCCTCCCTGGGAATCTGCGTCATCGCATCTACCTGGCCGAGGTGGCGCCGCATTGGATCGCCAAGAAAAATCGCTTCTGGTATCACAAAGCGGGAACGAATGGCGCGGAGTTTCTTCTCGTTGATGCCGACCAAAACAGCGTCGGCCCTGCTTTTGACCACCCGCGCCTTGCCAGTTCGCTTGCCAAGGCGCTCGGACGCGAAGTTCAACCAACGGCGCTTCCTTTTGACTCGATTGATTTCTCCGAGGATGGAAAATCCGTTTCTTTCCAGGTAGACGGTGCGCCGTGGTCCTGCGGGCTTGAGAATTACGAGTGCCAAAAGGGGGCCCGAGCCCGTCGCAGGTCAATATGAAGACGCTTCGCCGAACAAAGAGTGGGTCGCCTACGTCAAGGACCACGACCTGTACGTCCGCTATGTCTCGACCGGCGAAGTGGTTCGTCTGACGCGCGACGGCGAAGCCTCCTACGACTACGCCATGCCGATTCCCTCGCTCCGGCCGCTGGTCGCGCAAGGAACGCAGGACATCAAGCAGCGCCCGGCTGTGTTTTGGTCGCCGGATTCCCGCAAACTCGTAACCTATCGCATGGACACGCGCAACGCCGGGCGCTTCAGCTATCTGCAGTTCGTTCCTCCCGGCCAACTTCGCCCGAAGGAATACACCGTGGTGTACCCGTTGCCCGGCGAGGTTTTGCCGAAAGCGGAACCGATTATCTTTGATGTGCCAAGCGGTAAGCGCATCGAAGTAAAGACCGCGCCCATCGAAATACAATTTCAGGGCGGGCCGGGATTCGACTGGTACGAGGACAGCAAGGCATTTTCTTACGACGCGTGGGAGCGCGGCGAAAAATCCATCGAACTGCGCGAAGTGGATGCGGGCACGGGCGAGCAACGCGTCGTGGTTCGCGAGAAATCGGACCGCTACGTCGATCCGGGAGAAACGCATTTCCGGATTCTGCACGAAACGGGCGACGTCCTCTGGACCTCGGAGCGTGACGGCTGGAACCACCTCTATCTTTCGAGTCTTAAGACCGGCGAGCTTCGGGGCCAATTGACGTTAGGGCCGTGGGTCGTACGCCAGATTGTCGATGCGGATGAAAAGGGGCGCCGCGTCTATTTCCTGGCCAACGGCCGCGAAAAAGACGAAGACCCCTACCAGACGCATCTTTATGTGGTTGGCTTCGACGGCAAGGGCCTCGCACTGCTGGCGCCGGAAAATGCCAGCCACACGGTGAGCTTTTCTCCGGATCGCACCTATTTTGTCGACAATTTTTCCCGGCCGGATCTGCCTGCGGTTTCTGTGCTGAAGCGGACCAAGGACGGCTCCGAGGTTCGCGTTCTCGAGCAGACGGACACAAGCGAGTTGGTGAAAGCCGGCTGGAAAGCCCCCGAGCCGTTTCGCGGCAAAGCCAAGGACGGAACCACCGATTTGTACGCGCTGATCTGGAAGCCCTCGAATTTCGACGCCGCGAAGAAGTATCCCATCGTCGAGATGGTTTATACCGGCCCGCAGGGATTTTTTGTGCCGAAAACCTTTGGCGCAGCACTGCGCAACGGACAGCAACAAATCGCTGAGCTGGGTTTCGTTGGTGTAATGGTCGACGGGCGCGGCACGACCGGCCGCTCGCGCGCTTTCCATGAATTTTCTTATCACAACCTAGGCGGCGCATTGGAAGATCACGTCGAAATGATCAAGCAGATGGCGGCAAAGTTCCCCTACCTGGATCGCGACCGCGTCGGCATTTATGGCACGTCAGCGGGCGGATACGGCGCCGCCCATGCCATCCTGTCGTTTCCCGATTTCTACAAGGTGTGCGTCGCGATTTCCGGCGACCATGACGCGCGGCTCGACAAAGCCTGGTGGAACGAACTCTATCAGGGCTATCCCGTCGGTCCGGACTACGCCGAACAATCGAACGTAACCATGGCCAGCCGCTTGAAGGGGCACCTGCTCGTCGAGCACGGCGACATCGATGACAACGTTCACGTCGTCGAGACCATGCGCTTGACCGATGCGCTTATTCGAGCCAACAAGAATTTCGACCAGCTCATCGTTCCCAACATGTACCATGGCGAAGGCGGTAATCCGTATTTGATCCGGCGACGGTGGGATTATTTCGTCGAGTATCTGCTGGGCGTAAATCCGCCGCCGGACTTTGCCATTCACGAAGAGCGGGAAAATGTGCCGCCGCGGGCCCGATAAAAAGCAGGAACAGTGTCGTTCCATCGCCAGGCATGTGGGAGGGAGGCGCGTCTTTGAACTCAAGAAGAATTCTTGCGGTGCGAGTGAGCCGCTTGCGCATAAACTCGCGTTTGCTCGACCGAAAAATACTGCACATAACGTTTTTGGCCGGCGGGCTCGGCGCAATTGCCGGAAACAGTTTCGCTCAGCTCCCTCCCAAAGCTCCTAACTCCAGCGTCATCACCCTGACTCCGCAGCCCGGATATTTTACCGAGCCCGGCATCGCCATCAATCCCAATAATCCACAGCAAGTCGTCGCCGTGTATCAGGACAATGCTCACGCCGCGTATTCCTTCGACGCAGGTCGTACCTGGCAGATCGCCACGGGCGTCGAGTCCACCAGCTACCGTGTTTCCGGAGACGTATCTACGACCTTCGACAATCAAGGTCACGCTTTCGTCTGTTACATCGCGTTCGACAAGCTCGGAACATTCAACTACTGGGGCCACAATTCCTCGCGAAATGGGATTTACGTTCGCCGCTCGCTCGACGGCGGCAAGACCTGGGAAGCCAAAGACATTCTAGCCACTGAGCAGCCCGACAAAACGCCTGACCAAAAAGACGTGCCTTGGGAGGATAAGCCGTACATCGTTGCCGATAACAGCCATGGCCCCTATGCCGGCAACCTCTATATTGGCTGGACGCGCTGGACCATTGCCGATTCGCAAATTCAATTCGTGCGCTCTGCCGACGATGGCAAAACCTGGTCGAACCCCATGGAAATCGACGACGTGCGCGGTCTTCCGCGCGACGACAACGGCGCCGTCGAGGGTTTCGCCGGCGCGGTCGGCCCGGACAGCACGCTTTACGTCGTCTGGGCAGACGGCAATCATCTGGTCTTCACTTCGTCCTCCGACGGCGGGCACACGTTCGCGCCAACGCGCAACATCATGAATACGGCACCGACCATGTTCAGCATCGATGCTGTGGCTCGCGCCAATGGCTTCCCGCAGATTGCCATCGACCCGCGCGGCGGCGAGAAGGGCGGACGCTTGTACGTAACCTGGGCCGACTACCGCAATGGCGAAATCGATGTGTTTTGCTCTTCGTCGAAGGACTACGGAGCTAGTTGGTCACCGGCCACTCGCGTGAACGGCGATCCCGTGCATAACGGCGCCGACCATTTCTTCCAATGGATGACGGTGGATCCATCCGATGGTTTCATTTACGTCGCGTTTTATGACCGGCGCGGCGATCCGAGGAATCGTGCACAAGCCGTGGTTCTTGCCCGTTCCACCGACAGCGGCCAATCCTTTCAAAACTATTCTTGGACCGAACAACCGTTCAATGCCAAGGGCGCCTTTATCGGCGATTACAACGGGCTAGCGGCGATGAACGGCCGCGTCTATGGAATCTGGACGGAAAAGCCGGAAGATATAACCACGCGAAATACTGTGATTCGCGTCGGCTTAGCCGACTTCGCAGCATCCTCGGCTGCGTCGTCGGCAAATTCTTCCGTCTCGCCGAAGGCGAATCTGAAATAATACCGAGTGTTGAAAAACTCTCTTCCATTGTTGAACGAGTTTCGCGCGCGCTTTGGCACTTCTGCCAGCCTCTATCGTGCGCCGGGACGTGTGAATCTCATCGGTGAGCATACCGATTACAACGATGGTTTTGTCCTGCCCGCGGCCATCGAATTCTACTGCTCGGTCGCCGCCGCTCCGCGCACCGATAGAAAGCTTGTCATCCGTTCCGAAAATTTCAACGAGACCGTCGAAGGAAATCTCGATGCTCTTTCTGGCATCGGCAAAAATCATTGGTCGAGCTATCCCCTCGGGGTGGCTTGGGCAATCGAAGCTTCGGGGAAAAAGCTGAAAGGAGCGAATTTTCTGATCCGCGGCGATATCCCGCTCGGCGCAGGGTTAAGCTCATCAGCGGCTATCGAAGTTGCGACCGGCTTTGCCCTTCTCGAGCAGAGTGGACTCCCGATCGACCTTAAGGATCTCGCGCAAGTGTGTCAGAAGGCGGAGAACGAAGTTGTCGGCGCGCGTGTCGGCATCATGGATCAGTTTGTCTCGTGCCACGGTCGCGCTTCGCATGCGCTAGTGCTGGACTGTCGTTCGCTCGAATACCATTTGGTAAAGCTACCGCCGGGAGTCCGACTGGTGATCTGCAACTCCATGGTGAAGCACGAAATCGGCGCGAGCCAATACAATGTGCGCCGCGCCGAGTGCGAGCAGGGGGTTCGAATACTTCGCGACGTCCTGCCGGGGATTCGCGCGCTTCGCGATGTCAAACTCGCTCAATTAGAAGAGCACCGCGGGCTTCTGAGCCCAAAGGTATATTCGCGTTGTCATCATGTCGTCACGGAAAATGGTCGCGTCCAGAGCGCCGTGCACGCTTTTGAATCCGGCGATCTCCGCGGGTTCGGGCGGTTGATGAGCGACTCGCATCGCAGCCTTCGCGACGATTACGAAGTGAGCTCCGAGGAGCTCGACCTGCTGGTGGAGATTGCTGTCGCCCAGCCTGGCGTGATCGGGGCACGCATGACCGGAGGCGGATTTGGTGGCTGCACCATCAATCTCGTCGAGTCTTCGGCGGTGGCCGCGTTCCAGCAGCATGTAGCCGGGAGCTATTTCGCGAGAACGGGACGGAAGCCGGAAATTTATGTCTCGCCGGCCGCTGACGGCGTGCAGCGGTTGGAAGTCGGCTTGGGCAACACCCGCGACTGAAGAGGTCGTCGGCAAGGCTGGAATCAGGGTCGCTTCGAGCGCGCTGGGGGATTTGCTTTCTCCTTCGCGGGTGAGCGCGGAAGACTCCTAATATTCATAGGTTTCGTTCATAAACATGAATTTTGAAGAGCTCCTTTCCACTCCCCACAAACGCTTCAATCCGCTGCTGCGGGAATGGGTGCTCGTCTCTCCGCAGCGCACCGCGCGCCCGTGGCAGGGTAAAGTGGAAAAACTGCCGCCGGCTTCTTCCATCGCATACGATCCCAGCTGCTATCTGTGCCCTGGAAACAAGCGCGCAGGCGGCAAACAGACGCCGCAATACACGGAAACGTTCGCCTTCGACAACGACTTCCCGGCGCTGCTCCCGGATAGCAAGTCGCTCGATTATGAAGAACGCGGTTTGCTCCTGGCGCGAACCGATCGTGGCATCTGCCGCGTCTTGTGTTTTTCTCCGCGACACGACCTTACCATTCCTCGCATGAACGCCCGCGAGTTACACGGTGTCATTGACGCCTGGACCGAACAATTTTCCGTTCTCGGAGAAATCCCGTGGGTTCGCCACGTCCAGATTTTCGAAAATCGCGGCGAACTGATGGGCGCAAGCAATCCGCACCCGCATTGTCAGATTTGGGCGAACGCAACTCTCCCGAACCTTCCGGCCCGCGAAGATGAATCTCTTCGCGCCTACAACGCGGAAAAACATTCCTGTCTTCTATGCGATTATTTGCAATTGGAATTGCAGCGAGACGAGCGCATCGTTTGCCAGAACGACGCGTTCATCGTGCTGGTGCCCTTTTGGGCCGTTTGGCCGTTCGAAACGCTCGTCTTGAGCAAACGTCACGTTGCTTCGCTGGACCAGCTGAACCAAGACGAGCGCGGGCTCCTGGGAGCCATTCTTCGCCAAATTACCACGCGTTACGATAATCTTTTTGAAACCGCGTTCCCTTATTCTATGGGTTTCCATCAACGCCCGACGGACGGCCGGACCCATGAAGCATGGCATCTGCACGCACACTATTTCCCGCCGCTGCTCCGTTCCGCCACCGTTCGAAAGTTCATGGTCGGCTATGAACTTCTCTCCTCGCCGCAGCGGGACCTCACTCCCGAAGCGGCCGCCGCGCGCCTGCGGGAAGCAAGCGAAAATCATTACCTGGATCGAGCCGAAAGCGGGAGCAAGTCTTAGGGAGCGATTCAAGTCTGGCTGCTCTTTGTTATTCGGGCGAATCGTGCTTTTTTTTTGCTAACCGGATCTTCTTGCGGAGCGGGGCGCTCTCTTTGGCGGAGGGCTCCAAACGATTTCATTTGCCAATGGTTCGCATCAGAAACTTCCCTCGTCGTTAGGGCATTTCCCGCTGGCGCTGCTCGCGATTCTGTTTAACAATGCCATGTCATGAGCGGATTCACAGGCTTGCGAGTGCTGGCGCTGGAAAGCCGCCGCGCAGCCGAACTCGCCAAACTCATCTCTACCTACGGCGGTGAACCGGTCGTCGCTCCCGCCATGAGGGAGGTCCCGCTCGATTCGAACACCGAGGCTTTGTCCTTTGCTGAAGCTCTCTTGGCCGGTCAATTTGACATGGTCATTTTTCTGACCGGTGTTGGCGCGCGTGCCGTTCTAAGCGTTGCCGAGACCAAGCATCCTCGCGAGGCCTTGATCGCTGCCTTGCGCCGGGTGAAGGTTGTTCCTCGAGGCCCCAAACCCGTTGCCGTTTTGCGCGAACTAGGAATAAGTCCTGCTCTTATGGTTCCTGAACCGAATACCTGGCGTGAACTTCTGAAGGCGCTCGACGAAGCCCAAGAGTCGCTACCGGAATTTCATCTGAAAGGCGCGCGCATTGCTCTCCAGGAGTACGGGGTTTCGAATCCTGAATTAATCGGCGGTCTCACCGGCCGCGGCGCCATGGTGACGCGGGTACCCGTTTATCAGTGGGTCCTGCCGGAAGACGTCGCCCCCCTTCAATCTGCCGTCAGGGAACTTACGGCCGGGAAAATCGACGCGGTGCTCTTCACCACCGCAGTTCAAGTCGCGCATCTGTTCCAAGTCGCTGCGGAGATGAACTTGGAAAAGCCTATGTTGCAGGGATTACGTCGCGCCATCGTTGCTTCCATCGGCCCGACTACATCAGAAGAATTGCATCGAAAAGGAATTCCGGCCGATCTCGAGCCGTCTCATCCTAAGATGGGTTTTCTCGTGAAGGAGACCGCCGACCGGGCCGCCGCGCTGCTTGCCAGGAAGCGGCAGGGAAGTGCCTTCGCGTGACATCGAATTTCCGTTGCAGACGACGGAAGCCGCGCCCACGGCTCAGTCGAAAAATAAACGCAGGAATCGGCGGCGGCTCTTCCTCACAACTCAAAAGTCGTACCTAAAAAGTTCCTCACCCGAGGATTTCTTCTTCCTTCCGCGCCTCGCCCAAATCCAAAATCACCTCGCTCGGTTTGGGCGTTTCCCATCCGAAATCGTCTTTCTCTTTTTCGACCGGTGGCAGCGGCTTCGCCACTTCGCCAATGATGAGCACCGAAGGCGCCGGCAGGCCCTCCTCGAGCGCCAGTTCTTCGAGCGTGGTCCGATGGATTTGCTGTTCCGCGAGAGTGGCATTCGCCACGATCACACACGGCGTCGTTCGATCCAGTCCGCCCTCCAGCAATTTCGTGGCGATCGCTCCGTAATTTTTCCCGGGCATGTACACCGCGTAGGTGGCATCTTTCAGCGTTACGTCATCCCATTCCGGCGATACGTTTCCCGCGGTGTGGTGGCTCAAAAAAACAAGTTTGGAAGCACACCGCCGATCCGTTAAAGGAATCTTCGCGGCCGCCGCCGCACCCATCGCCGAGGTTACGCCAGGAATCACTTCGAAATCGACTCCCGCACGCGCGAGCGCTTCCATCTCTTCTCCCACGCGCCCGAAAAGCAGCGGATCTCCACCCTTGAGTCGCACTACACGCTTTCCTTCGCGCGCCCCGGCGATCAACAGCGCATGAATCTGGTCCTGGGAAATTCCTGCTTGCCCGCAGCGCTTGCCGACGTTGCGCACTTGCGTCCATGCGGGGATCAAATCCAAGATCTCCTGGGGCACCAGGTGGTCGTGCAGCACCACCTCGGCCGTCTTCAGAATCTCGGCCGCCTGGACCGTCAGTAGTTCCGGGTTTCCAGGGCCCGCCCCTATCAAATAAACTTTGCCTTTCTGGATTGGCGTTTTCATGACCTGGCCCCCGCCGCCGCGTATCTGCCATTCCGGCGGCACTCCCCCGGCGTAGGTTGCATGGCTGTCCTCGCCGAAGGTTCTCGCTTTGAGCCTACCACCTCGTTGGACGATCTATTCCTGCGAACATTTCATTTGATGCATCGAAAATTTCGATATAAGTTAAGTTGGAAGGGGATGGGCCTGGACCAAACCCTGTGGAACAAAACCATGAACTGGCAACCAAAAACTAAGCCGGCATGCATCATCAGGCCGGGGCCATGCCCGAAACGAGTCGATCCAAAACTGGAATTGGATTCGCTGTTTCGCATAACAGTCGATTACGCAGGGCCTGCTGAAAGGATGGTCGACGAGGATGGCGCGGCCATCGGTCAGCGCTTTAACGGAACGCCGGACTCTCCTCTGGTACTAGCGGTACTATCGCGAGCAAGCCTGCCCTGACGACTTGCGTCACATCGTCAACGGTCATCACCAGCCTCCGCCCTCAGTCACCTCAAATTCTTGCGGGTCGAAGTCACCATGAAGGGAGGCGCACCATAGAAATGCTGGTGCGAAAGTCATGTTTGACAAGCGAAGTAGTGTAGCGGTCAGCATGGCAGGCGCTCAAGGACATCGCATCGTGCAGGTGTGCACGAAAGCATAAAGGGCACGGAGGTTGGCTGCGGCACGACGGAATCGTGCGATCCCGTTGGGGACGCGGACTATTTTTTTGTGCGCTTGGGTTTCTGCTTGCGGAGGAAAGACTTAAAGGCGTCAGCGCTGGCTAGATCGTGGAGCAAGCGCTTGCGCTCTTCGGGGTCAATGGCGGCGGCGAAGAGTTTTTCTCGCTCCTCACCGAGTTGCCGGAGCCAAGCTTCATATTCAGGGCCGAATTGTTCTTCGAGCTCTCTGCGAAGGCGTTGGGCGAGCGCCGGGCTCTGGCCAGAAGTGGAGACGGCGATTTGCAGCGCGCCGCGCCGTGCCACGGCGGGATAGTAGAAGTCGCAAAGCTCGGGAACGTCCACGACATTGCAGAGTACACCGCGCCGCCGGGCTTCGGCGTGAATTTGCTCGTGCAATTCAGGCGAGAAAGTGGCGGCGATGACGAGGAACATTCCATCGAGATCGCTGGGCTCACAGGGACGCGCGAGCCATTCGATTTGGCCCGTGGCGGCCCATGACTGTACTTGTGGCGTTGCTTCCGGAGCAACGACGCGCACCTTGGCAGCGGCCTCGAGCAGCCCGGCGATTTTGGACTCGGCCACGTCACCTGCGCCGACGACGAGGCAGCGCTGACCCTCGAGCTTCAGGAACATGGGGAAGAGGCTTGGGGCAGGCGCCTTTTGGGGGGCAGATGTCACAGATTTATTCTAGCGGAAAATGGAAATTCAAAAATCGAAAATGAAAATTCGAAAAGGGTGGAATAGCAAGAAACCGGACCGGTACCTGGAATGTTGAAGCTCGGATCCATACTTGCCCGCCTGGCTAATTCGACTCGCGAGTTCCCCATTTCGATATCAGGAGAGCTGGTTAGAGCCGGTCCGGGGTGAGGAGAGCAGTCATTTGGAGGACGCGGTGGTAATAGTCGCGCTCGGCGAGTTGCGCTGCCGCGGGCTCGTCGAGAACGAACGTCACATCAGGATGGAGCTGCAGGGCCGACGCGGAGACGGCGCAGGTGATGGGGCCTTCGATGGATTTGGCGATGGCGGCGGCCTTGGACGCGCCGGTGGCCAGCAAAAGGATTGTGCGCGCTTCGAGGATCGTGCCGATGCCCATGGGGATGGCGCAGCGCGGGCCTTCTTCGCCGGGACCGAAAAACTTGGAGTTGTCGTCGAGCGTCTCGCGGCTCAAGACTTTGAGGCGCATGCGCGAGGCCAGGCTGGAGGTAGGTTCGTTGAAGCCGATGTGTCCGTTGCGGCCAATGCCGAGAAGCTGGAGGTCGATGCCGCCCGCGGCGCGAATCGCCTGCTCGTAGGACGCACAATAAGCATCGTAATCGCCGCGGATGCTGCCGTCCGGGATGTGGATGTTGCGCTCGAGTACGTTGACGTGGCGAAAGAAGTGCTCGTGCATGAAATGGTGATAGCTCTGGGGATGGGAAGCAGGCAGGCCGAGGTATTCGTCGAGGTTGAAAGTGACGACGCCGGAGAAATCGAGCGGACCGGATTGATGGAGGCGCACGAGATGCCGGTAAAGGCCGAGCATGGTATTTCCCGTGGCGAGGCCGAGAGTGAGTGAAGGTTTTTTCTTGATGGCGCCGGCGATAAGCTGGGCGGCGTGCTCGTTCGCTTCTTCATTGTCGCGCTTCAGGATCACCAGCATGCGGAAGCCTCTCGAGACTCACGAAACGTTTCGACCCGGGGAGCTTTTTTCCACAAAGAACAGTTGCGGCACGCCTTCGTCGGCTAGCGGAACCGGCGAATCACCAGATTATGCCGGTCGGAGCGGTAGAAACCGAGCACGTACATGATGGCTTTACCCTTCGCAGAATAAATGACCTGGCGAATGCGCAGCAGCGGTTCGCGTCGCGGTATGGCGAGAAGGTCAGCGATGCGCGGATCGGCCGCAGTAGCGTCGACTTCTTCGTCGGCGTAACCCAGTTCGACTTTGTAATCGCGCTCGAGAATGCCGAACAGCGATTCGCGTGCGACGGGAGCGTCAAGCAAGCCGGGAAACTCGGCGGCGCTGAGATAGCAGATTTCGAGCGCGAACGGCTCGCCGGACGCGTGGCGAAGCCTTTCGAGCTTGATGATGCCGCTATTAGGCCGAAGCGAAAGGCGCGCCGCGGCTTCGTTTTCATTATCCACGATCTTGGCGAAGAGCACTTTGGCGCCGGCACTAAGGGTGCGCGCGGCCATTTGCTCGGTGTAGCTCATGAGCTTGTTGAAATGAATCTTTGGCGGAGCGACGAACGTGCCGATGCCGCGGCGGCGTTCGACAAAGCCTTCGCGTTCGAGGGAAGCGAGGGCGTGGCGCGCGGTCATGAGGCTGACGTGATGCGTCTTGGCGAGCTCGCGCTCGGAGGGGACGGGGTCGCCGGCCTGAAGCTGGCCGGAATCGATGCGCTTGCGAATGACGCTCTGAATGCGCTGATACGCAGGCAGCGCGTTTGGAGGGCGAGAGGGGAAGCGCTCGACGGCAGCCAGAGTTTTCTTGTTCGAAGCCATCAGTTGCACCTTGCCAAGCATTCTAGGCACAGGGATGTTTCAGCCGAAAGAAACCACGAAGAATTCGGGGGTTTCGAGCGTCCTGTGAACCAGTTCAGTGCTATAGTGCGAGCCGCGCACCGCTATAGGGCAGCCTAGTACCAGCGCTAAAGCTGGGCTCCCCCGAACCA
>Ga0137385_10004963_pt1 | contig 11640 bp, 10 predicted proteins | sample SagtaG_FD_104921 | JGI IMG/M metagenome (GOLD analysis project Ga0137385, IMG submission 104921) | Vadose zone soil microbial communities from Sagehorn Ranch, Mendocino, California, USA - Sage2_R_80_16 metaG | ecosystem: Environmental > Terrestrial > Soil > Vadose zone | place: USA: California...
AAGCCTAGCATGTTTTAACGGTCATCATAGGCTTTGCACTGTTCGCTGTTGAAGCTTACAACGATTTCCAGGTGGTGAAGCCATCCCTCATGCGTTGGCCTGATCGATTAATAGGACGGTACGCATAAGGGGAGGATTAGCCAAGGATCGGCCTTCCCCCTTTATACGTGCCGTTTTGTTTCGTCGCTCTGGATGGCAGGCTTCCCTGACACGTCGCTATGATCAGTTTTCCTTCCTCGCGCTGTCTCTATAAGGCTACTCACTACAGAAGGCCTACCAATCCCTGCTTCTATTCGCGCTTTCTCCAACCTGAACTTCTTGTCATCCATAGGAAGAACTAGAAGGTAGTTAGCAAATCGACGCATAAACTCGATTGCTGGAGCATTGGCAACAGAGATGAGGAGGCTGAGAAGATTCCTTGTCACGTCGAAAACATGCCAGCATAGTGCTATCACCGCAATCATCCAGAGGACGCTTAAGAAGACACCGACTCCGAAGAACCACCAGCGCATGCGCCATTGCTCGCGTGTTTCCTCGCTACTTACCTGCCGGATGACGCTTTTCTGAGAAACGACACGGTTAAGTTTTTTTGATCTAAGAGATTGCACAGACTTAGTAGCAGGTCCTCTTGCCCGGTACTGCCTGCTACGGTTTGAGGTAGTGTTTAGCATACCCTTCCCTCTGGCTTGGCTAGTAGCCAAATCGCATATTGCCAATGGGTTAGAGAAGAATATCCCTAGAACTGGCTCAGGCCTAGTGAAAAGATCAGAGCACGATGTTGTAGATGCCCTTGCTCATGCCTGACGATCCGCTTGAGGTGTATCTTTCTGTCTATTGTGAGCATCTCCATCCATTTTAGGAACATCACATATTGCAAAACTTGTTCCTATCACCGATGATCTGTTACTAATTGAGCGCAAATTCAACAGTTATCGAGCATACACGATCTTTTCGGCCAAAAACTGCCTAGAGGCTATATTCTCTTCTTTCCCTTAGAGAAAGAACTTATGTTCTAACCCAATGATAAACTTAAACCTCTTGCCGATCAAGGAAGTAGTTACTTCAATTTTTGATCTTCTAATCCTCGGAAATAAATTGAAGTAACTACTTCAAATTTTAAGTTCTCTGATTTTCGCATAGGAAGTCTCCCTTCTTGCTGTTGATGTAGTATGTTATAAAGCCGCAAGAAGGGAGACTTCCTGTTGAACAACGGGAGAAAAGGTAGTAAATAATAGTGGAATGTGCCGTTGCGCGAAGAGGAAAGGCTAAGATCTCATGATGGGAACGAAGGAGCCCTCTTTTGCCCCGCTCGTGAATGTGTCACTGGAAGACTTGGTTCCAGCAGACCACTTCTATGGGCATTACGAAGTATTGTCATCCATCACCATATGTGCTACTCTCTAGCCAGTTCCGTGAGAGGAGATGAACAGAGATGAGACAGGAATTCAAACACATCGACATTAGCAATGTGCCAGAACTCGTGAGTATTGTTGAGAAAGTTAAGGCAACCCAGGAGCCATACATTCTAAGGCGGGATAACGAAGATATGGCTGTCCTTATACCAGTCACATCTGCTCCGAAACGCAGAACCAGGCGAACCAAGACCGAAGCCGACTATGAAGCCTTCCGCTCAGCAGCAGGTGGTTGGAAAGACGTAGATACTGATACTCTCATCGCTAATATCTATGAGGACAGGCGAAAGAGCAATCGCCCACCAGTTGAGCTATGAAGTACCTGGTAGATACTGATTGGGTTGTCGACTACCTCAAAGGTCGTCCTAAGGCTGTAGCGCTTCACTCTAATTGTTCAGCAATAAGCTGCGCCAGGTGCAACACCCGCATCTTCCTCCCACTCGCATCGACCCCGCCTCTTAAATGCATCAGGCAGCCGGGATTGTCGGTTACAAGTACTGTTGCCCCTGTGCTCTCTGCATTATTCAGCTTATTGTTCATAATGCGTTCCGACACATCACCGTGCTCAATCGAAGTCGAGCCTCCGAATCCACAACATACGTCTGATTGCGGCATCTCGCGTAACTCCAGGCCCAACACGTCCTGGATGATATGCCGTGCCTCTGAGCGTAGGCCAAGACAATTGATCGACTGGCAGGAATCGTGATACGTTACGATAACATCATCGCCATCACTCTTCCGAACCGGTAGTTTCATACCATTTGCCAGCAAAACATGATCCACAAAGCTCGCAAAATCCATCACCTTCTCGGCTAACGCTTGCGCTCGTCGCAGCCATTCTGGCTGCTGTAGATCCTCAAAGAGCCTGATATAGTCTTGTGTCAGGGTCACTACGCAACTTGTCGTGGCACCGATAATGTAGTCGGCCTTGCTTTCTTCTAGCGCCTGCTCCAGCACCGTAATCGTCTGGCGTGCCATTGTCACACAATCTGCGCGATCACCAGAATTGAGGGCTATCAGGCCGCAACAATTTTGCTTCCGCGGGAACGTGACCTGGACTCCACAGGCTCTCAGTACCTTAATGGCTGCCTCACCCATTTCAGGATACAGACGATCGATCATACAACCCGCAAAGTAGCAAACTGTCAGCCGCGAGGGAGGCGATGGGGCAGGGCGGGGCCAGGCGAAATGTAGCGACATCCCTTGTTGGTGTCGTGGGGGGCCAGGACGCTCTGTACCGGCCTGGCTTGTGGTACTCCTCGAAGACGGCGACAACTGTCCTTTTACTCTGTCGCGCAGCGGCTTTGTCGCGAAGGTGGGAAGACTGCGCCAGCGTGCGAGTTTCGCTATTGGGCGTACACCGGGGAGCCTGCCAAGGATGCCGATGCTGCGTGTGCTAATGTAGTGGCTGCCGCGTGACAGCGGCAACTGGGCAAGGCTGAAAAATCGCACCGCCAGATTAAACAGGCGCGGACGAGCCATCACTCCAAAGATCACCTTCTTCAGCCAGGGCAACCCTTTCGCCTCAACGACGCGGCTGCGCACATCCAGAATCAGGTTCGGCAGAGGTATCTCGACCGGGCAGACAGTTTCACAGGCATTACAACTGACGCAAAGACTCTGTGGCCCCGCACCTGCTTCGATGCCATGATGAAAAGGCGTCACGACCAGACCAATGGCACCGCTGTAGATATAACCGAACACATGTCCGCCCACCTGCTGATAAGGGGGACAGATATTGGCGCAGGCCGCACAGCGAATGCAGCGCAGTGCCTCCTTGAAACGGGGATCAGCTCGCATCTCACTGCGCCCGTTATCGACGAGGACAATATGCATCTCTTTGCCAGGAGTCGCAGGACCGGTGATAAAGGTGGTATAGCTCGTGATTTGCTGGGCGGTAGCACTGCGTGCGAGCAGGCGCAACTGTGTCATTGCCTCGGCAAATGTGCCAATCAGCTTATCATAACCAGCCATTACGACATGAACAGGTGGGAGTGAGGTCACCAGGCGGCCATTTCCCTCGTTGGTAAGCATCATCACGGTGCCGCTTTCAGCAATCAATGCATTTGCCCCGCTGATGCCCATACCCGCGTTGAGAAATGATTTGCGATGTTCGACACGAATTACGGCAACCTGTTCGGCAACATTTTCACGCGAAATCTCGCGCCCCAGTGCTTCAGTGAGGAGCGCGCCTACCTGCTGGCGTGTCTTGTGAATGATAGGCATTACCATATGCGAGGGACGTTCGTGAGCGAGTTGGGCCACCCATTCACCGAGGTCGGTCTCAACAGGCTTGATACCACGCGCTTCCAGGTAGCGATTCAACTCGGTCTCTTCGCTCACCATGGTCTTGGATTTGACAACAAGGTCAATGCCCTTGCGCTGACACAGTTCGTAGATGTAGCGATTGGCATCCTCTGCTGTGTGTGCCTCATAGATAATCGCTCCTGCCGCTTCTGCCTGGGCCTTAAACTGTGCTATCAATTCTGCCTGGTGCTCGATGGCATAGTCTTTCGATTTACGAAGTGCAGAGCGCATGTGGGCAAAGCTATAGTCAGGACCATAGTCAGCTTCCTCAGAAGCAAAAACGTCTCTACGCGATGTTCGCCAGGAAGGGGCAAAACGTTCCAGGGCCCGGCGCATGTTCTCGTCCCTGAGCGCCTCCTCCAGGCGTTCTTCAAAAGGCTGATTCTCGTTTGTGGGATTCGCCGTTTCTTCGCTCACGACCTGTTGAGCACCCCGTAGGGGCGGGAGAGGTGCGGATGTGGGGAGGGGGCCCTTGTGGCCGCCCGTGGGAGGTTCATATTTGCTGCTCATGCTTTCGCCTCTTGCTGTTTCTTTGTCATTCTGAGCGTTAGCGAAGAATCTTCATGGTCGCCCTGATTTGCTGCTCATGCTTTCGCCTCTTGCTGGTCTGAGATAATGATAACACACAACGTTTTCGGTCCCTGCACACCGATGGTAAGCGTGCGCTCAATATCGGCAGTACGGCTGGGACCCGTGACAAGTGACATATAGTGACGTTGATCCGGACCAACTCTGGCGAATTGCTGGAGAAGATCAGCCGCATCGTCTAGCATAGGAACAAGCTTGCGTTCGCTCACCAGGACGAAATGGGTCAGAGTAAGCATAGTGACTACTCTGGCTTCGAGTGAGTTTTCCGCGAGGAGAACAGAGCCTGTTTCGGCTATCGCCAGTTCCGCGCCGGAAAGACCGGCAGGAGCATCGGCAACGCTGGCAGGCTCTCCAGCCTGGCGTATGGTTATGCCTTTACTCTCCAGGAGTGGAAGTATGGCTCCCCACTGTTGATGTTGGGCAAAGTTTGGCGGAACGACAATTTCACCAGCGCTAAGCGCAGGGTGAGCAGCGATGATATCCACTGCCTCTGCTAAGCCTCCCACCTGGTGAGACTCACCACCAGCAGAGGAGAGTCGTTCCTGAAAGCGTGTGAAAAGGTTCATGGGGGTCGAATGAGCCAAGGCTATTCCTCCCCTATCCCGTATACCCACAGACTCCTACTCGTGGCGAATTGACCACGGGCAGCATCATATCGACATCCTTACTCTTCCTGGCGCATTTGTTACAATAGCCATTCTCCTCTGCATCGTAATACCCGGAGGCTACCTTCGTGGCAGGTTTTCCACATACTTTGCAGAGAATCACTGGCGGGACATTCCTGGCGAGAACCTCAACAGGATCATCCTCATCCTGAACTACGCCTTCTCGTTCTGAGGCTACTCTCAGATTGAGGTGCGTAGTAGAGCCAAAGTCGTACTCGTGGGAGAACTTCTGCCCGACTTTGAGCACCTTTCCCAATGGTGCATCCAGACTACGATCCTCTACCATTTCGAGGAGCGATTCCAGCATTTCCCTCCGCAAATAACGGCTCTGGAAGTCGTTCCGTTCTTCAGGTGTGCGAGGGAATCCACCTTTCGGTATTGAGTTCAGTTCTTCTTTCAGAAAAGCGACAAGGTCATCGATAGGCCAGGATTTTCTGAGTTTGGCTAGCAAATCGGACGGTAGCATATTCAGAAATTGAGGTGGAAAAGTTTCAAGTAGTTCTTCTCCATTTACTACACCATCTAATCCATCTTCCTCTTCTTCCTCTTCTTCCTCTTCTTCCTCCACTTCAGTCATCCCAAAGTAAAAGTCCTCTGGCTCTGATGAGTAGGATGTATCTCCAATTCTAAATTCGCTCAGGTGGCCACAGCACTCAAGCCAGATATCTCTGAGAAAGGAATCCAGAGTTTGTAGCGGCTCCGAGGCCGGTATTTCAAGATGCATCCAGTACTGAGGATTGTAACGTCCTTCGACTATTAGATGGAAAAGTTTGGTTTTTTGCTTCGTAGAGTCTTCTGCCTCAACAGCAATATCAGCAGTCCTCTGCTTGCAGTACTTCAGATGTTGGGTCATTTTGCCCTTGTCGAACTCGCCTTCGCAGAAGTTGCATATTCCCTTTGAGGTCTCTTTGGTTGTAGATTTTGTTGCCATAGTTTCTATCCTTTTAACTTGCTAAAAATTGGATTGAAAAGTTCAATTTCATTATATACCATAATGGGCATAAAGGCGACTCTCCCGGCTCAGCAACGATCTATTCACCCAATGGAGCCATTCACAGCCTCACCTTTACAAAAGCTCTGTCATCAAATGATACATTACCTGTTCGCATGCCCTTTGTTGACTTATATTCACCGATGAGGAGAGGGTCTTCCAGGAGAATGCTATGCAAAGCGTTTTCTGACTCTTCAAGCCTCTCTTTCAGGATGGGATAGCCATCTGTAGCTAAGACGATGGACCTGGTTTCGGGAGGAATTTCTCTCACCATTATGCCTTCGTCTGGGACAGGAAATCCGTCGATCACTGCATACCAGTACTTGCCAGCGGTGGGATTATTTTGAAAGAAGGACTGTCTTTCCAGTAACGGGAGGATGAACTTTCTTCCTGAATCGTTCTGACAAAGCTCTGCGGTTGTTACGCCTTGTAGTATCTCTGACTGAAGGAACAGTGCTCTGGCCGCGGATATGATATGATCTACCAGCTTATCATGCGGAAACCATTCAGCATCTATCAGGCATTGGCAGTCTCCAATTGACCAGATTTCCTGCCTCCAGAGACCCAGGGCGATTACAGAGGCTGCAATCCGTTGAACAGGATCAGCCTCCATAATTGCCAGGGTATCGGAATGCTGGTAGAAGTTCTGGACAGTTGAAGTCATTGCATCAACAGCCTGGCGTGCTGTCGCATCAAAAGGTAGTTGAGCAAAGACCTGGCTGATGATGTGTGCGCAGACTCTCCCGCCAGTCTGGCCGTTCCACCTTCTTGGAGCCATGGATGTAGAGCCATCGATAACAGCGATGAAGTGTGGGCCGATGTATATGGAGTCCTCACAGTCACCCATGGTCCCTGTCTTAGACATGATGAACTGCTCTACAACTGTGGCTTGCATGAAAGTCCTAACCCCGTCCCGTATACCCGCACACGCCCATACGCGGCGAATTCACCACCGGAAGCGACATCTCATATGCATAATCGCCCTCATGCTCCTCGGCACATGCATCACACCAGGCATCATCAGATTCGGTGGATATATAGGTAGCGGGCTTGCCACAGGCAGTGCAGCGTATCGTTGGTGGCTCATTCCTGGCGAGGACTTCGATGGCTTTCTTTCCCTTCTTAACTATGCCTTCTCGTTCTGCGACGACCTTCAATCTCAGGTGTGTTGTAGAGCCAAAGTCATAGTCGTGAAAGAACTCCAAGCCGGGCTTGAGGACTTTTCCTAGCTCAATGCCCATACCACGCTCTCTAATAACTCTTCGAGTCGGCAGATCGAACGTCAATAACCCGGCTCTTTGTAAGAGGGTGAAAAGGTTATTTGGTGATCCAGCACTTATTAAGCCACCAACTGTCGGTGTAAAGCGCCTTTCTATCTGTAGAACATCAGTAAGAGTTGTTGGTTGCCCAGCAGCCAATACGTTTTTTAGTTCGAGTGGTAGATCAGGAGGGAGAAGGCTAACGAGTTGAGATAGCTCGTCAGCAGACAATTTGGGCATCTCTTCCTCAACTTCCTCAGTCTCCTCACCAAAGTCATCCTCTACATGCACTAAGTAACGCACATCTCCAATCTTAAATTCACTCAGGTGTCCACAGCACTCAAGCCAGGTACGCCTGAGAAAGTTGTCCAGGTCTCTGAGTGTAAGAAAGGCGGGAAGTTCGAGGTGCATCCAATACCTGGGACGGTAAAGCCCGTCAACCAGGATATGGAATAGTTTAGTTTTCTTTGGTTTGCGGGATTTCGATTTTGAAGCATTTTCTGCCTCAGTAGTCTCCGTAGCAATTTCAGTGAGTCTTTGCTTGCAGGACTTCAGATGTTGGGTCATTCCGCTCTTGCTAAACTCGCCTTTGCAAAAATTACATATTCCCTTTGAGGTCTCTTTTATCATCTTCTTTCACTTCATCTTTCCTTGCAATCGCCATGTCAATCGGGTCAGGCCCATCAGCATACCTCCAATACCAGGAGGACCATAGGGGGGATAGGCTTGCAGGCGGGTGATCAGGCCATCGCGGGTTTCGACGACAAATACCTCTGGGAAATCCAGTTTCATACCACCTTTGAGAACGTGGTGCGTATCTACCTCAATTGCACCACTATCATTCTCAGCCCATATGTGGCGCACGGTGAAACCCAGCTTTTCCATATTGCTGAACGCCCACTCAAAGCCCTGCTTGATGGCTGCTTTGCCCTTCATCTCGGTCTTCAGGTAGTGCGGATCGATCACCACGGCGTCTTCGGCAAAAAGGGCCAGTGCAGATGGCAGGTCTTTGGTCTCGAAGGCTGTAGTTAGTTGCCGGGCAAGTTCAGGGATGGTCAACATGTTCATCCTCCTCATCATCGTCCCCTGTATCTCAATAACCTTGACGAGTTAGCAAGTATTCCTAAATCTGGTAATGCCTGCGCAGCAGCAGCGAAGATTGGCGGGAGTAAGCCAAAGGCAGCCAGCGATAAGCCCACTAAATTATACATCATAGTGAACCCTATGTTCACCTTCACCACCCTCATTGTTCTGCGAGCAATATGCAACATATCAGGGACGAGTCTCCAATCATCACGCATGAGTGCGATGTGGGCAGCTTCAATCGCCACATCGGCCCCGGCGGCTCCCATTGCTATACCAACATCGGCCTGTGCCAGCGCGGGCGCATCGTTGACGCCATCACCCACCATAACGACTGTACGGCCTTTGGCTTGATACGCTTTCACGATCTCAATCTTGTCCTCTGGCAACAGGTTGGCACGATACTGTACGCCCAGATGTTCTGCAAGCTCTCTTGCTGTGCGTTCATTGTCTCCGGTGAGCAATTCGACATGACGTACACCAAGCGTGCGAACGGCAGCGATAGCGGCCGGAACTTCTGAACGCATTGTATCAGCAGCTGCAAGCACGCCGATGGGTTCACTATCTCGCGCTACAAAGAGCAGTGTTTTGCCCTGTGCCTCCAGGGTCTCGGCAATAGGAGACGCCTCCTCTATCGAGATCATTTTCCGATTACCCACCAATACAATACTGCCATTCACCTGCGCCTGTACACCCATCCCAGGAGTAGCCACAAAATCCTGCGGTTCGTATAGTGGTGCCTTGCGCTGCAAAGCTTCTCGACGTACCGCTTCGGCCAGGGGATGCTCCGAGTTCCGTTCAGCGGAAGCGGCCAGGGAGAGCAGTTCGATCTCAGATACTGCACCGAAGGGATGCACATCGGTGATCTGTGGACGACCCAGGGTAAGGGTTCCCGTCTTATCGATTAAGAGGACATCAGCAGCAGCCAGTGCCTCCAGGTACTTTCCTCCTTTGATGAGCAAGCCACGTTTAGCACCTGCACCAATAGAGGCGAGCATTGCTATTGGAGTCGCAAGGGCAAAGGAACATGAGCAGGCCACAACGAGTACAGCGGCCGTGGATAGTGGATTCCGGCTGATCAGGAAAGTCAGGAGGGCAATCACTGCCACCACTGGCAAGTAGTACGCCGAGAACTTGTCGGCGATACGCTGCACATTGGCCCGGTGGGCTTCAGCCTGCTCTACCAGCTTGATTACCCGTCCGAAGGTGGTATCTTCGCCTACATACGTGACACGAATGCGCAAACTACCCAATCGTGCGAAGGTGGCGGCGAACACAGATGCACCCGTGGATACTTCAACAGGCATAGACTCTCCTGTGATTGTTGATTGATCTACAGTAGCCTGCCCGCTCACGACCTCGCCATCCACCGGAATCTGCTCTCCTGGTCGCACAACGACCGTCTCACCAGCATGGACTTCGCTAATCGGTACTTCAAATTCTGCACCATCACGTTCGACACGGGCCATCTGGGGAGCCATAGCACTCAGATCTTTCACGGCACGACGAGCACGCTCAGTCGTAAAGTGCTCAGCATAATCACCTACGCGCATGAAAAATACGACGACGGCAGCAGTTGCCCATTGCCCGATGGCCAGGGCAGCGATCACACCAAGGGACATCAGGGTGTGCGAGATAATCCGACCCTTGAGTGTTGAACGGATGACGTTGAGGAAGACCGGATAGCCTGCAATCAGTACAATAGCAAGCCCAAGCCACCACGGCACACGCTCAGTAATTGCCTCGAAGAGTCCCAGCCACTCGCCGACTACGACAATGAACAGGACAACTCCGAAAACAATGCCGAACAGGGTCAGGATGCGACGGGTGAAATCGTTCAATGTAGAGGTAGTTGATTGCTGCTTTGTTGCCGATTCAGGAATGGAATAACCTGCACTTTCCACAGCCTTACGGATAGCAGGCAAATCTACCTTTGCCGGGTCGAGCTGGATAATGGCCTTCTCCGAGGATAAAAAGACATCGACTGATTCGACACCGGGGAGGTCTGCGATAGCCTTTTGAACGTGCAGTGTACATTCGCTGCAGTCCATGCCCTGGATGGGGATTTCGATGGTGTGCTGGTTGGTCATAGTTGGTTTCCCTCTGGAGCATTATAGCACGTATATTTGTTTGTATGAGCGTGATTCTCTCGCTCAGATATGATACTATCAGTCTGCACGAGATCACAATTCTGTATTATCGTAGATACCCTTTCTGCATGAATTAGCCTTGACACCCTCCCTTTCTCCGACGTATGCTATCCTTACATACTTCAAAAAATGAAGTTTTGTAGAGGTCATCATAACACACACAAGGAGAGACCATAGCTCATGGCTATAAGCAATTCAAACACACCTGTCAGTATCAACTTTCACTTTGACCCACTCTGTCCCCTGGCCTGGCGCACAGCTCTATGGGTTCGTGAGGCGCGTGAGGTACGCCCGGTTGATGTTACCTGGCGCTTCTTCAGCCTGGAGGTTGTGAATCGTAAGCAAGGGGTAGAGCCAGACTACACAAATGGTTTGGGCTGGGCTGCATTACGCACACTCGCACTGGCACGTAGACAAGGCAGCAATGAGGCAGTGGAGAAGCTTTATCTTGCCCTGGGAAATGCGCAACATGGACGTGGCGAGAGTATCAAAGATGCTGAAGGAGTGCGTAATGCTTTGAGGAGGGCAGAGCTTGATCCAGGTCTTGTGGATACGGCACTGGCGGATGAGACTACGATAGAGGATGTACTGAGGGACCACCAGGAGGCGGTACGTCGCTATATGGCATTTGGGGTACCAACGATTGCAATTGAAGGCTCTAATGTTGGCTTCTATGGCCCGATTATCCATACGGTGCCACGGGGAGAAGAGGCAGGGGAGATGTGGGACTTTACCCTGTGGGCGCTGCAGCAGCCGAATTTATTCGAGCTGAAGCGCGATAGGAAACAGGTGACTTGGGGACCTGTCGCTGAATAATACCTGGGAAACATTTATCCCCATGTTTGACAGGCAATCCTTGTGGTTGCCTGTCAAACATGGGGATAAATACGCTTTGTGCGAGTGGCTGACAGGAAATGAGAACGGTAGTACGCTTTAGTTTGTAACCAAGACAGACAAACAAGGAGCGTACTACCAATGCTTGACAAAGCCACCATTCTCACCACCATGTTTACCATAGTCGATGACACCATGAAAGGGTCAGCCACGATCCAGCACGCCTTAGAGCGGCCTGGTCCAGCTCCACGTCTCTCGGACAGTGAGCTAGTCACCATCGCCCTCTACCAGGAACTGATCGGGGAACCGCGAGAGGATCACTTTTTCCGACTGCATCAAGCCAGTCTGCGG
>Ga0137385_10004965_pt1 | contig 11639 bp, 14 predicted proteins | sample SagtaG_FD_104921 | JGI IMG/M metagenome (GOLD analysis project Ga0137385, IMG submission 104921) | Vadose zone soil microbial communities from Sagehorn Ranch, Mendocino, California, USA - Sage2_R_80_16 metaG | ecosystem: Environmental > Terrestrial > Soil > Vadose zone | place: USA: California...
CATCTGCTTCGCGACGGGGACGATCTGTTCGCCAGCCAGAATGCCAAGCAAGCCGACCAGCGCAACAAGCGGCGGCGCCGGCGAGCGCACATGAATCAGGCTATAGATTACGCCGACCAGCACGCGCGCAAGCAGTGAAAAGAGATAGAGTTTCATCGGCTTGCCTCCTTGATGATGCGATCGCGAAAGACTTGAAATCGATATGGAAGTGATCTGAAAGATAGCGAGACGAATGATCGGCACAACCGGCGAACGCTCATCCGCATGAATACCGTGCGGCGTACCACGTGCTGTCTAACAGCTCCGCCCGCCTATTGCTCTCGACGCAGCGCTGAGCCAAGGCAGAACCGGTGATGCCGGAAGTCCGCCTTGACACGTAACGGTGAAACACGCTCCTGATAGCCTACTTCGCAGGCACCGGTGCAACCGCTTCGTGCGTACCCTCGGCACGCTGCGGTGCCTTGTGAACCATCGTGTATGCATAATCGACGCCCATGCCATACGCGCCGGAATGCTCTTTGACAATCGCCATCACTGCGTCGTAGCTGTCCCTGCGCGCCCAGTCGCGTTGCCATTCGAGCAACACCTGCTGCCACGTCACCGGAATGGCGCCCGCCTGGATCATGCGCAGCATCGCGTAGTCATGCGCCTCTTTCGAGGTGCCGCCGGATGCGTCAGCCACCATGTAGATTTCGTAGCCGCCTTCGTTCATTGCGCACAACGCGAAGCTGTTGTTGCAGACCTCAGTCCACAAGCCCGAGACCACGACCTTCTTGCGTCCGTTCGCTGCCAGCGCGTCACGCACCTTCTGATCATCCCACGAATTCATCGACGTGCGCTCAAGCAGTTTCTGCCCCGGGAACACGTCGAGCAATTCGGGATAGGTAAAGCCGGAGAAGCTTTCGGATTCCACCGTCGTAATGATGGTGGGGATATTGAAGACCTTGGCCGCTTTCGCCAAACCCACGACATTGTTCTTCAACGTCTGGCGGTCGATCGACTGGACGCCGAATGCCATCTGCGGCTGATGATCGATAAAAATCATTTGACTATTTTCAGGTGTCAGCACTTCAAGCTTTGAGTTGCTCATGGTTTGATCCATCCAGTCAGTCGGTAAGCCGGACGTCTTCAAACACTCGGACGTCCGGTGATGAACGGCACCTCTAGAGAAGTGCCACGTGTAACGACTCCATCAGCGAGAATCCATGAATTCTGCATCACTCAAATCGTGTCGACGCGCTCGGCGTGAGCGAATGCGATCGACAGCACTTCCGTACTATGACGAAATCCTGAGGGATCGAGATATCGCCCGACCCTCTTCATGCATTCAACCAAAACCTATTCAATATGGATTACTAATATATTTCAATGAACCTGATTCTCATTGTCGCTGTCTGCACTCTTCGTCACGAGCGCCATGCCCGGCACGAATGCACCCAGCGAACCGCTCCTGATCTGATCAATGTCCTTCAGCTGGCCTTCTGACTATGCCGACAGGAAGGACGCATATGTGCCTGCCCTGCCGTTCAGTAAGCAACTACCGTCAACGTGCTCGACGGTTCCTGGACTGGCCCAGCCACTGGACAGTCTGAATGCTAGGCGGCTTTGCAACCGCAGTCAATGCGGATATCTTTTTGTATATAGTCAGCTGTGAGAGCGTTTGCCTGCCCCTTCTACTTCCAATGCGCCATGAAAAAGTCGACCTCATCACGTCGCACTTCTTCTGAGAAATCATCGAGAGTGCGTTTGCCGCATCTTGAGCCGGTCCGCCTGTACCGCCAGATAGCCGATCTGATCACTCAGCGGATCGACGAAGGCGCATTTCCGATCGGCACGTTGCTTCCATCCGAACGCGAGCTTGCCGAGCAACTGGGCGTAAGTCGAACGACAGTACGGGAAGGGTTGATCGCCCTGGAGGTTACCGGGAAGATCGCCATACTGGTCGGTCAGGGCGCAAAGGTTCTGGAGGCCATACCGCGAGCGGACTTGGGTGAAGGCCTCTTGAGCGCGGACGATTCGGACATAGGTCCGATTCAGTTACTGGAGGCTCGTATCCTTGTGGAGCTCAAGACCGTCGAGCTGGCTACGATCAACCGTACCGAAGCGGATCTCGAACGGATGCGTCAAGCAATAGCACTCCAGGCGAGTGCTGAGAACGCGCGCGATCCGCGCTATTGCGATGGCGATCGAGCTTTTCACGTCGAGATCGCGAGGGCAAGCGGCAACACCGCCTATGCCTTTGTAGTTGCGTGTCTATGGGACAAGATCTCGTCACCGGTATTCCAGAAATTCGTAGAATTACTCACCGGGCCAGAACGACCGGGAGAAACGCTTCTCGAACATCAAAGAATACTTGACGCGATTGCACGCCAAAAGAGCATCGCGTCACGTAAGGCCATGAAGCATCATCTCGATACCGTGTTAGCAGCTTTCTCGCGACGCTTGGGAGATTCGTAAAGCCTTTGACTCGCTACGCCAAGGCGCGCGTACTCAGTGGCTATCGGCCCGATTCTCGAAACAGTGGATGTCGACAGTTTTCCAGATGCCTGCCGTATTGAATGGATCCTGCAATCAGCGCCCGCAGCGCCGATGCCAGTAGCCGCGACTTGCCCGCTGCGAAGTGCGTGCGACGATGCTCTGCCATTCGGATTGATCAAGGCAGTGCATTGTTCGCGTTTTCTCATGTGTGTGCGATTCGCCATACCCACCGCAGGCGCTCCAGTAGTCGATGTAGGAATGGCAGAATGAAACCTGATGTGACTACCCCGTGACGACTACTGCCTATCGTGGCGTCAGTCAGGCGCGTCGACTGACCGGTTTCGAATGTGAAGGACCCGTTCAAGCGACTGTTCGCTTCACCAAGCTAATGACCGAAAGTGGCCGAGGTTGTGTGGAAACCAGCTTTTTCGCGTTGAGACGAGTTTCCTTGGTTTGGGCGAGCGTGTTTTGCAGACCGGGCGATCATCGCGACATCGCTGGTCGCAAGAAGGCCCCTCAGGACCTCAGCTTCCAGCCATCCTCATTGCCTTCATTGTCCTCGCAACCCCAAGTATATTCATGACTCGCTTGAGGTTGTATGCCAGTACCTGAAGGCTCATTTCGGTGCTCACCCGTCCGAGCGTCCGGGTCAGGAAATGTGTCGCACCCATCCAGTGCTTGAGCGTACCGAAGACATGTTCAACGGTGCTTCTGCGGATGGTCATTGCGTCAGGTTTCCGGTCAAGGCGACGCTGCATGGTCTCCAGTATCTGTTCGTGTTCCCATCGCCGTATGCGACGATAGTCGCTGGGGGAGCATCGCTCCTTGAGATGGCAGCGCGGACATGCGCTGGGCCAGTACACCTGCAGATTCATGTCATTCTCAACGGTCGTGAATCGAAGAACTGCCCGGTCACCTGCGGGACATCGATACTCGTCATTCCTTGCAACGTAGACGAAGTCGCGCTTGGTAAAGAGCCCCTTCTTGTCGGTATGCGTTACACCGCGTCCCTGCACAAAGTGTCGGGTAACGGGATCCTTCTGGATTCAGGCGCTCGCACGTTCACGTTCGACCTCGGCTGGCGGCGCACCGGTTGCTTCGCCATACAGGCGGAAATCGAAATCGATCGATGCGAAAGGCGTCGTCACGCCCCTCCGTGCGAGTTCTTCGGGCACATCGACACGGCGTATGGCGGGCACAAGACCTTCACGGCTCGCAAACGCGAAGTCGTCCCAAAGGTAGCGGTCGAGCCGCCGTTGGCCGATGCTCGTGCCAACGGCCGGTTTGGCCGAAATGCGCGGATTGGACATCGGACAGGTTACACAGTGAACAAGCCGTTTGCGTGACGGCTCGGTGCGATGGGCGAGCGCCAACAGTTGCCCCCCTCACCGGCCGAAATATCGCGCCGCAGCGCTGCAGCGCTGCCGCTGGCGCAACCATCAACCAACGGCGGCTTTGGTCAGCACTGCCGACGTCGAGCACACGATCAACTAGAACGATAGCTTTGTGCCCGTCCGGAGGACAGCAAGAGGCGTATTCGATATTTTCTGATATATCACGTCATATCACGTCATAACATGTCGTGGCATGGCGCTTCAGAGGGTGTGATCGCGCACTGAAATAAAAGGTTCACGGAATCCAAAAATAGCGGTTGGTGCTGTAACCAATCTTCAGTTCGCGACGATCTATCAAATGCAGCGACTACCCGGCCGATTCACACGGTGCCGGTGTGCTCGTTTTCTCTCGACCATCTCGACATTCAATGCCCATGAATCTCTTTCGCTCTCTACTCCTTGTTGTAAATCCATCCTGGCTCGCGGCCCGCTTCGAGCGATTCTCAGCTCTGCCTATCCGACTGATCGTGGGCTACGGCTTTATGGCACACGGTTATGCAAAGCTCGTCAAGAATCCGGAAAACTTCGTTGCAATCCTCCACGCGCTTGGCGTTCCGGCCCCTCATCTGATGGCATGGAGCACCATCGTCATAGAACTGCTTGGCGGCTTCGCGATCCTCGTCGGCGCATTCGTGCCGCTCGTCACAATTCCGATGCTCGCCGTGCTGCTCGTGGCCACACTCACGGTGCACCTGCAATTCGGATTCGCTTCGATCAAGTTGATGTCGATAACAGGTGGGATACCACAGTTCGGTCCGCCGGGTTATGAAACAGATCTGCTTTACGTTGCGGGCCTGATCGCGCTCGCGTTCGATGGCCCGGGGCCCCTGGCCGTGGACGGTATGCTCAGGCGCTGGTATGCCCGCCGCGTTGACGGCTTATCGCGGGCGTGACGTGCGTAACGTCGACCGCTTGACGTCCTTCGTGGCGATGACGTTGCCTCCCCGTGCTGGCCGCGAGATACAGACGACCGCGACGAAAAGCCTCGATGCGAACTCAATGATGTCAGAAGCGGAACGCCAGCTCACGGCACTGCTCACGCGTTCGATCAACGGTGACAGGCATGCGTATCGAATGTTTCTCGAGAAACTGGCGTGCCATCTACGCACCCGTTTGCGGAAACGCTTGCGCCAGCAGGACGCGGACATCGAAGATCTGATACAGGAAATTCTTCTCGCCGTGCACAAGGGTCTCGATACGTTCAGGCCGGAGGTGCCTCTGACCGCATGGATCAGTGCGATCGTACGATACAAGCTCGCAGATCACGTCCGCTCGGCGGTTCGCCGCAGTGCGCTGTTCGAACCACTTGATGACGATTTCGAGGCGGAAGCTGAATCGCATTTCGACACGCTCGAAGCGCAGCGCGATCTGCAGCAGTTGCTGGCCACGCTGCCGCCGCGGCAGCGCGGGCCGATTGAACACATGAAGCTATGGGGCTTGTCGGTTACCGAAACTGCGGCGGCGATGGGCCTTTCCGAGTCGGCTGTAAAGGTCGGCGTGCATCGCGGCCTTAAGACACTTGCGGCAAAAATCCGGGGGAAGTCAAAATGAATACACAAGAGTTCATCGTCATGCTCGCGAACGGTCCTCGCCCACCGTCGCGCTCAGCGGTGGCCGGCCGCCTTGGCTTCGGCCTCGCTGTCAGTCTCACCGCGGCGCTGTTGTTGCTAGTGATATTGCCTGGTGACGGCACCAGTCTTATAACGCGCGCAACGATGCCGGTCTTCTGGGCGAAGCTGGCATTGCCGCTGACGATGACGCTTTCGGCCACGTGCGTGACGTCGCGGCTGTCACAGCCGGGTGTGCGCGTCGGCCGCGCCTGGGCGGCGCTAATACTTCCCGTGGGCATTGTATGGCTTGTCGCACTCATCGTGCTTGCGCTCGCCGCTCCTGAAGCACGCGGTGACCTGATATTGGGGCACACGTGGCGTTACTGCTCGCTAAAAATCATGCTGCTCTCGGTGCCAGCGCTCGGCGCATTGCTGTGGGCCATGCGCGGACTGGCTCCTACACGTCCCCGACTCGCCGGCGCTGCCACGGGACTTCTCGCTGGAGCTTTAGGCTCGTTGGCTTATTGCCTGCGTTGCCCCGAGATGCATGTGCCGTTCTGGGCAACGTGGTACCTGATCGGCATGGCGGCGCCTGCTCTTGTCGGTGGCCTTCTCGGTCCACGCGCGATGCGGTGGTAAGGATTCACCGTATGTCGAGATGACACCATGGTCTTGTGCGCGCACTACGGTCTGGGATCGACACCAGCGTGTCGACTTTCTTCTTGAAATCATTCCGGCGGGGACGAGAGCGTGAGATGCGAAGCCACTACGTGAAAAAAAGCCGCGCTTTGCTGTAACCCGCTCTCGCCCTGTCCCGATCTATCAGATAGCCAGCCTGAATCGGCAGCAGCACGATGAGAACCTTGCCGGTTGCATCGAAATGCCACGCCGATCAGGCGGCGCATCGGCGACACGGCCTGGTGAATGATGCCGCATTCAGACGGCTCGCATTCCCGCTCCCCCGCGTCGCGCCGTACATCAGCTCTTCAGAGGATTCAACATGCAAGTTCGCAAAGTGATGGCCATATTGCTTCTTTCCAGCGCGTCAGTCGGCTTCATCAGTACCGCGCAAGCACAAGGCAAAACACGGGAGCAGGTTCGCCAGGAACTGATCGAGGCAGAACACAACGGTTCCATGTACGTGACTGATACGTCGTATCCAGATGTGAACCCGATCTATCAACATTTGGTCGACCAGAAGAAATCCACGCATACCAATGACAGCGCCGTCGGTCCCGAGTTGAACGGCTCGACCGAAACCGGCCGGTCTGCCGTGCACGAGTCACGTCCGATGCCCGACGGGCCCTCTCACGACGACGGCTGTGTCGGTCCGGTCAGCTTCTGCGAGATCTATTTTGGCGGCAGCTAATCGGTTCCGGTAAAGGTCACCTGGTAATGCGATATGAGCCATGCCGTGCGCCAAGGCTGCTCCCGAATGCGCACGTCGCTGGTCCGTCGTCTGGGGACCGGGCGATCCCGAACTCCCAGACAAACGCAACACGCCTATCGCTTGCTTCGTGGCTTTTGTGTTTCTGCTTTCCGAGCACGCTTTCTGTCGATACGCAACCGATACTGGAACGTCCCGCTCCTGAAATAGAGATATTCGAAGTCGATTGGCTGACCTCGGCTATCGTGCGTGAGTCGTTCGATCCGCAGCATCGGTGCGCCCGCTTTGATCTTGAGCGCACGCGCAATGAGGGCACTCGCCGATATCGCATCGATGCTCAAATCGGCGCTCCCCAAAGCGACCCCACAGTCGTTTTCAAGAATCAGGAAAATATCGCGGGTGGCGAGATCCGCAAGTTGCAGCTTATCGCCGAGTTGTTCCGGCAAGTATGTGACCTCGTAAGAAACCGGCTCGCGATTGAGCAGTCGGACGCGATGGATTTCCGCGACGTTGGCCCCGTCTGGCAAGCCGAGCTTCGTCGAGACCTCAGCAGGTGCCCGCGCGATTCGGAACGACATTACGCGATTGACGATCTCATGCCCGCTGCCCGACATCGCCTCGGCGAAACCCTGCAGCGTGGCGATGTGCTGAAACGCCGTCCTCGGCTGAGAGACAAAAGAGCCTTTGCCGTGCACCTTGAATATCAGGCCTTCCTTCTCAAGATCGCCGAGCGCCTGTCGAATCGTGATGCGGCTCACGGCGAACATGGCCTGAAGCTCACTCTCGGAGGGCATGCGGCTGTGCAGCGCATACTCGCCGTTCAGAATGCCGGCGCGTAGGGTGTCTTTGATCTGTCGGTAGAGCGGTATCGGAGAATCGATCTCAACCGTAGGGCGACGTGGCGGCATGGGCAATGAGCGGACGAGCAACAAAGCGACGGATCGCGCGGGCTTGAAGTTTGCGGATTGTAACCCCCTTCGCAGGTATGGGCGGCGTCCCCCACTACCCGGAGCCCGACGGTTGCAGAGCGAAGAGACATCCGTTTTCAATGAACTGGGAATATTCAGACGCTCCGATGTGTTGACACAGGTGAATCGCAAACAACACACACCGCCAAATCTCTCTCCCGGATGTGGGACGGCAATCGGAGTTTCTTTCCTGCGGAACCATCGAATGGATCATCTGCTTTCGATTAGGGCGTTCGTCGCCGTCATCAAGTTTCAGAGCTTCACGACAGCTGCGAAACATTTGGGGATGTCGCCCGCTACGTTATCCCGTGCGATCACGAGCCTTGAGTCGCATACAAGCACCAGATTGGTCAATCGGTCAACACGCCACGTCTCGCTCGCAGACGACGCCCGAGCGTACTTCGCTTCATGCGCGGAGATTCTGGACCGGCTCGATCGCGAGGAGTTACGGCTTGCAGAGCAGCGCAACACCCAAAAGGGCGTACTTCGACTCGCCGCCCATCCATTCGCGGTCGAGACTGGTCTGTCACAGCTCATTGATGAATATCTGTTGGCGACGCCCGACATACGCGTTGCGGTAACGACAACCGGCGAGCCTTTGCGCCTCGAACACGGTAACTATGATGCGGCAATTTATCCCGCTTTTCTGGTTCAGGACGCAGCTGCAATTTGCCGTCCGCTCGTTCGTTCCAGTTCAGTGCTCGTAGCAACACGCGCGTATCTCGATGCAGGTCCACCCGTACCATCATCGCTCGATCTTACGGGTCATACATTCATCAATACGCGAGCAAGCAAATGGGATCCCGAATGCGGTTCGGTTAAAGTAGCAGGGATTTCGCTCCCGCACAACGCACGGATTCACGCCGTGATGAATGAATGCATCGCCGTGCAGCTTGCGTTAAACGGTTATGGCATCGCACTTTTGCCCACGCGCATAGCTCAACGGTATATGAAGAGCGGACGTTTGGTGCGCGTGCTGCCCGAGTACGAGTTGACCGATCCCGTGGCCGAGCTCGATATCGCATTTGTACATCGTCGTACTTTGCCCAGGCGGGTGAGGGACTTCGTGGATCACTGCGTTTCCTTTTTTCGGGAATCTGAGCAGCCAGACCGACGAGTATCGCCTCGCTCACGCAAAATCGTGCTAACTGGTTTGAGAGACGCCAACGCCGAGGATGCGGCGATTCTGGAACACGCATCCCGATGACGACCTCAAACACTCTCACCATCGTTTTAAGGGCGACAATTAGCCTTGGGACGACGCAGGAGCTAGCTCGGATTGGTCGCGTCCGTTGCGCCTCCGCATTTCCGCTCTTTAACGGAACCGCCTGCAACGTGTAGCCCTCACCGCCCTTCCCGTCCGAATAGCGCGTTCATTGAATTGCGGACGTCAAACCCTGATTTGCTCGCGGTGCGCGGCACCCCGGACATGATGAACACGTTCGGCAGTGTCCCCAGCACGATGCCGCAGTGGCGCGTCTGGTGCCACACTTTGCACGATCGCGCGGCAAGAAACAGCTCATCTTCTTCCCATCCCGATATAGACTGAAACTGGACCTGCTGCCGGGTTGTCCCAATTGAGTGCCCGGTGCTGCGCAGGCTTGCGCGATTCATCCTCATTGGAGGCGCACATGTCGACTGCAATCATCACAACACAGAATGACGGCCCGTACCACATCACAGGTGACTTCCAGATTACCACCCAGAGCGGGCAACCAATCGCCGCGGGCAAGAACGAAGTCTGGCTATGCCGGTGCGGTCAGTCGAGCCACAAGCCACTGTGCGACGGCTCACACAAGAAAGTTAGCTTCTCGAGCAATCTCGACGAAAAGCCGCAAAAAGGGCAAACACCTTGATGGGGTGATTGTACTTCTCATGCAGAATCTGGCGGTCGCGGAGCCGCGAGCCGCCGCCCGCAGCAAGGGTCGCGGTTCAGCGAACATTGCACGATGGCGAGCCGCGCGAGTCATTGATGTATTGGCTATTTTCCGTAGAAACCGCCAGAATTTACTGAGATGGACCCGACGCCCCCTTCGGGGACACTGACGATCCAGAAATCTGACGTGTGGATGCCCATCATGGAAATCGAGATCCTCGGCAGCGTAAACCTATCGCGGAAAACCGCCCTTAATCGCATCGCGTGCTCTGCGCTCGCAATCCCGGATCGCACCCTCTTCGTTGCGGAAGAGTCGCCCGAACCCTGTCACGATCCTACGGCCAACCCGACGTCGAATTCAGGAGGCGCCGTCTGTCGGGCGAGCGCCGGAGCCTGACAAAATAAAGCAAACAACCGGGTCAGCACACGTCGAACCGCTCGTCAGGCAGATTGCACGAGTCAGCGGCGCGACTGCATTCCTTCGCGCAACGCCACCAGGCCAAGCGCTAGCATCTCCGCCGGAAGCGGCAACTGCGCTCCGGTGCATTCTGCGATCGCCGAGATGCAGCCCGCCAAATGCTCCTGCCGCTTTCGAAACAGTGAGCAGAACTTCGCGCGGAACCGCTCGTCTCGGGCCGAGTGCAGTTTCGCTTCCATCCACAAGAGATACGACTCGGGCAGGTCGTTCAGCCTTCGAAAGCAGTCGAGAGATGCTGCCATCATATCTTCGCCAGTGGTGCACCGATCGAAGATCACCGTGCTTCAGCTTCGACATCGTCGTGATCGCGCTGAAGCAATTCGAGCAGCAGATCTGTCTTGCCTTCGAAGTTTGAATAGAACGCGCCGCGCGAGTATCAGGCCGTGGCCGCGATATCTTCGACGCTCGCCGCAATGAAACCCTTCGTCGAAAAGATATCGCGCGCTGCATTCAGCAGACGTTCGCTCGTCTGCTCCTTGCTTTGCTCTCTGGTCAGACGCTTCGGTTTCACTGGCGGAAGATCTCGTTGGAATGTGCGGCGCGCAATATGCTATGCCGCCTTCATCATGTGCTTCACCACCTTCTGCGCATCGCCGAACACCATCATCGTCTTGTCCATGTAAAACAGTTCGTTGTCGAGACCGGCATAACCCGGCGCCATCGACGCAGGACATCGTACAGCTCGTCGGTGCGCCGACAGGCTGTTGCTCAATGACGTCGCGAACGTGTTACCCGCTACCCCCGCCTTCAGTTTTTGTCACCCTCTCAGGGCCTGACGTACATTGCCCCTGGCCGCCGCCAGGCGCACCTTCGCCGCCTCCGCATCAATGCCACATTTGAGCGCCACAATCGCCACCTTTACCTGATATCCGCATAAGACAAGCGTATGGCGGGCAATTTCCTCCGATACGCCCGTCGCGTGCATGGTCAGGCTGATGGCCCGGTGCACCAGCTTTGCATTGACCGGGCGCAGGTCGACCATAAGGTTTCCATATACCTTGTTCAATCCCACCATCAAGGCACTCGAGAAACTGTTCAAGGCAATCTTCTGCGCCGTCCCGGCCTTCAGACGCGTACTACCCGAAATGATTTCCGCCCCGGTCACAAGCGCAATGCCGATTTGTGCGGCAGTCAGCACCGGGGCGTTCGGGTTATTTGCGAATCCGATCGTGAGTGAACCGCTGGCCCGTGCCGCACGCAGCGCTCCCAGCACGTAAGGGGTACAACCCGACGCAGCAATTGCGAGCACCACGTCGTTGGCGACCGGCCGCACAGCCAGCAGATCCGCCTCGCCTTGCTGATCGTTGTCCTCGGCGCCCTCCACTGCATCGGCAAGTGCGTCGGCACCGCCAGCCACCAGAGCAATCGCGCGGGACCGAGGCCACGAGAAGGTTGGATACAGTTCTACCGCATCAAGCAGTCCAAGACGCCCAGAGGTGCCGGCACCCACGTAGATGAGACGGCCTCCTGCGGCAATTCGGGGGATCGATTCACGTACCGCTTCGGCC
>Ga0137385_10004966_pt1 | contig 11637 bp, 12 predicted proteins | sample SagtaG_FD_104921 | JGI IMG/M metagenome (GOLD analysis project Ga0137385, IMG submission 104921) | Vadose zone soil microbial communities from Sagehorn Ranch, Mendocino, California, USA - Sage2_R_80_16 metaG | ecosystem: Environmental > Terrestrial > Soil > Vadose zone | place: USA: California...
ACAGGATGTTGACATCGTGAGCGTCTTTGAGGCCGTCGGAGAGTATAGCGCGGGAAAGATCAGCCGCGAACAGTTGAAAGAGGTGGAAGTCAGCGCCATTCCGGGTGCAGGTTCATGTGGTGGTATGTATACTGCTAACACAATGGCCTCGGCGATTGAGGCGCTTGGGATGAGCCTGCCAGGGAGCTCGTCAATGCCCGCCGTGACGTCTCGTAAGGCACAGGACTGTTACGAGGCGGGTCAGATGGTGATAGAGCTGATCGAACGGCAAATTACTCCTGAGCACATTCTCACGAAAGCCGCTTTTGAGAACGCTATTGCCCTGGTGATGGCTCTGGGCGGCTCAACCAACGCAATTCTCCACCTGATCGCCATTGCGCGGGCGATGGATGTGCCTCTGGGCATTGATGATTTCACACGTATCGGCCAGCGTGTGCCCCATCTGACCTATTGGACTCCTCTGTCCCATTAGACTCATTAGACCCAAATCTCGCCAGCGTCAGAACCTCCAACCACCACTGCCCACCATCTCGCTGGTTCAATGGAAGCCAGGCACATGTGGGCATGCTCGCTCACGTGATGAGCTTGGCCACCTGACCCCTCTTCTGAACCTGACTGGGAAACCATTTTGTCCTCCGGGCTATGGAAAAGTCGTCTTCAAGCAGGAGTCAAGGAAACAGTTGTCTGCTTGTGGGGTAGAGGAACATCCTACACAATCTCTTTTTTCTTGTTTTTCATTTGCCGCCGTAGGCAGTAGAGAATGCCTCACAGAGATGCGTCTTACACTTCAACCTCCGCAATGGACTCTCGGACCCATGTGGGCTGATAGGAGAAGCGCTCCACCTGCTCATGCGTGGTGACTCCTGTCAACACCAGGATGGTCTGCAGGCCACTCTCGATCCCGGCAATGATATCGGTATCCATGCGATCCCCGATCATCACCGTCTCCTGGGAATGGGCCTTGAGGGTGCGCAAGGCCGTGCGTATCATCAGCGGGTTCGGATTGCCAATGAAGTAAGGCTTGACGCCTGTAGCCGCGCTGATTAATGTGGCTACGGCACCGGTCGCGGGAACGATTCCCCCCTCAGCGGGCCCCATCGTATCCGGATTGGTGGCAATGAAACGCACGCCAGCCATCACGAAGCGGATAGCGTGCGTAATGCGCTCGAAGCTATAGGTTGTCGTCTCACCTAGCACCACATACTCCGGCTCCTGATCGGTCAGAACGTAGCCGATGTCATGCAACGCCGTCGTCAGCCCAGACTCTCCAATGACGTATGCCCGCCCACCCTGTCGCTGAGAGTGCAGGAACTGCGCGGTTGCCAGCGCGGACGTGAAGATCGCTTCGGCTGGCACGTCCAGCCCCATATAAGACAACCGCATCTGCAAGTCACGCGGGGTGTACTGCGAGTTATTGGTCAGAATCAAGAAGGGAAGCCCCTGCGCCCGCAGACGCTCCACAAACTCTGCTGCTCCAGGAAGAAGCGTCGCGCCCTGCACGAGGACCCCATCCATATTGATCAAATAATGCTTGATACCCTTCATTTACATGCCTCTATTCTTTATTGAATGCCAATTGTATGTTATGTGGAATTTGGAAAATTCCTTACATAACTTGCATTATGTGGACTTGACGCTCGATTCCTCTGATATTTCCAAGAGCGACGAGTGGCAATTCCACATAATATCAGTCTTTTGTTCGTTGAGGAACTATCATCTCCCTACTCTTCTGCTCATGGCTCAGGGTCTTGCTCAGCGCATCCTGTATAGAAGAAAAGCTTCTAACAGCCGACCCTCTCCGTGGTCGGATGCTAGAAGCTATCAGCACAAGGCGGTAGGCGAGCTTCATCGCCAGAAAGCTGGAATGTTTTCTCTACTACAGAGTATAGACGCTCTGGTGCAGGAATTGCAAGTCCGGCTCGCAGCATTTCAGGATGTTGTTCTTGACGGTCACTGCTACCAATCCATATACTAGAAGCAGGTTGAAGCGCCAAAGACGAGCTAAACAGTGAGACGTGAAAGCCATAAAGAAGTGACGACAGATTTTCCTCACCCAAAAGCAAAGACTGAAATCGAAGACAAAGGTCGCTTGCCTGATAAACTTGCAGCTAAGCTAGTGCGCCAGTTAGACGCGGGGATGAGAATGGAAATTCCGGGTTGGGGACGCTATGCTATCAGAGCCCTTGGAGTGAGCAGGATTATTGATAGGTATTACGATACGCCCGACCGGATGTTTCAAACCTGGTCGAAAGTGCAGGGCAAACAGCTCTTGCTTCGTGATCGACATGAGGGCCGCGTCGTTGGTGATGTCGACCCTCGGAACATACACACGCAAGCAGACATTGTAAGGCTACCAGTAGAAGGTGAGATGCACAAATGGGTTGCCAAAGTGCCCTTAAAGAGGGCAAACTCAAGCAGTCGTATACGCAAAGCAAGGGAACATGAAGCAGCATATATGGATCAAGACCGAGAAACTTTACGAGCGGAACTGATTGGCATGATTCGACAGACGCTTGGCCTTGAGCTTGATCCTACCACAGTGGATGTTCGGGAATATGTCGGGAAAGTTCGCAAGACCTATGGTGTCTTTTCTCAACCGACATCACATGCCCCTGAAAGGCACGTCGCCACTATTGACCTCGATTTCATCGTGCGTGAATATTATCAATCGGGTGGTGTTTCTGTTGAACGGTATGCAAAGTATGAGGTAGAAAAACAGGGACGTACAACGGCAAGTCAATTTGAAGCATGCACGCAGGCATTACGAGCCGTTTTACACATTCCCAAAGAAGAGCCACCTCCTCTTATAATCACATCACTCTCCCAGGCAGAGTAACGAGCAAAGAGCGTAAGCATTCCTGCATGATGAGCAAACATCGCGTAGCGCTCAAGGAGGAGGAAACTGCTTAGTATCCTTCCTGCGCTCGAAAGCAGGGATTCCATGCCGTTTTCTGTTGAAAGATTCTGACCTGGCGTTTTTCTTGACATTGACTGCCAGGATCTCTTATATTATAGATGAGTGAGGAATCTGTTCTTGCGATGAGGCTCGCATAACGCCAAAAGGCTAATGGCTTCTATGCGCTGTTCAGCACGGCCTAAGTGCTGTGTTCAGCGCTAGAAGCCTTTTTTTGCGCACGTGATTCGCAGGCCAGTTCTTGGAGCTGTCTCCTGGTTTCCCACCTTTCGCAGGGGAGCGGCTCCACTTGCTCACGTACGCTCATAGTATATACCGTCAAGTCTATCCTTGTTCCAGCCCTGTGTCGAGAGGGCTTGTTCTTAGTTTACTGTATAAGAAAGAAATACCATGAATCAGCACAATGCTTACTCCAAAGGGCATGCATTGCACCTACGTGTTGCAGGCTATTCAGAGACGGGGCGGCTGCGCGACCACAACGCAGATGCTTTTGCCCTCTACGACCTGTCGGACCTGAGACAAGCAGAGCAACTTGGGAGACTGTACCTGCTTGCCGATGGCACAGGAAGCCATGCCACAGGTGAAGTTGCCAGTCGCATCGCTATCGAAACGATTCCCGCCGTCTATTATCATCAGAGCGAGGGTGATTCACCCCTGGTACGCCTGCAGCAAGCCTTCATTGCAGCCGATACCCGTATTCGTGAGTTTGCCTCGCTGCACCAAGAGCATGCTGAGATGGCAACCACCTGCACTGCTGTTGTGGTGAGGGGCACGCGCATCTGGATCGCACATATTGGTGACAGTCGAGCATATCTGGTGCATGCCTCGGCTCGATCTCGACCCACGATTGCTCGTCTAACAACCGATCACTCGATAGTGGCAGGAATGGTGCGGGCCGGAGAACTTTCCCCTGAGCAGCTGCGGCACTCCCCTGGTCGTGACATTTTTCTACGAGCTCTGGGGAAGAGTGAAGAGAACAACCCCTATCCTGATTTTACCATGAATGAGGTGCGTGCTGGTGACGCGCTCGTTCTCTGCAGTGACGGTCTGTGGAGTGCCGTCACAGAGGATCAGGTAGCACACGTCGTATGCACCATGCCTCCACAGCAGGCAGGTGAAGAATTGGTTCGTCTAGCAAATGAAGCCGAAGGAGATGAGAACATCAGCATCATCATCCTTTCCTTTTCTGGAGAAGCGGGGTGATGGCAAAGGAGACCTGAACAGATCAGCAGGTCCAGAGGCCCCTACCACAACGACAGGCTTCATCGTCCTCTTTGTCCTTTTTAGATCTGAGCAGTAGAAGGGCTTTTGTGCTTTCAATCATACAATGATGCTTGGAACTGTATCCCCTACATGAGTGTCTCGTGGGTATCCTATTCCACCACACCTCCATGGCTCTCACACGAAGGCAAAGGTGTACACACGAGAAGCAGGTGAGTCTATGCAGGAAGAAACTAGTAAAGTAGAGCGATCACGAGATGCCGATGCCTTGCGTGCTGCATTTGGACACGAGGGTTGCCCCGTCTGCACTGTTGTGTTTGAGTACTTAGAACTCCTTATTGGCAGCTGGGAGTATGAAGGATTTAGCGATGTTGAACACCGCCATGAACTTATTCGGTCGCGCGGTTTCTGTCCACTGCATACCTGGCAATTGGCGCAGCGCAGCAATGCTTTCAGGCTGGGTCTGATCTATAGCGAAGTCCTGACAGATGTCGTACATGAATTGCATCAAGATTACAGCAGGCTTGTTACTTCTGATGGCGCTGTTTCGAAGCGCGCTTCCATCCTGCATGGATGGTGGAGAAGATGGCGTCATCAACCGGATGAGAAGCCTCCACATGTGCAGTGTCCTCTCTGTCGCAGTCGTAGCAATATTGAACAGCGCCTCATCTCGACGCTCGTGCAACAACTGCATGCTGAAGAGATACGGACGCTGCTCTCCCAGTCTACAGGATTGTGCCTGTTGCATTTCGCACAGGCTCGTCAGCAGGCCGAGGCGCATGATCCGCTGGTATTACGTCACTTACTCGCCTGTGAGCTTACCTGTACCCAGCGCGTTCTGGGGGAAGTGCGCGAACTCGTGCGCAAACAGGACTATCGTTTTAGCGACGAGCCCCGGGGGGACGAGATGACATCCTGGAGGCGCGCTGCCCAACTCTGTGCGGGCAATCCCGGCGTTCGATGAATGAAGCAACAGGAGTCCTCTTTCATCTTCTCTGCCTTACGGTAAATTTGCGCACGTCCTGCGATATGGTTCGTCTCCAATATACCGCCGCCATTCCTCTACAGTGAGATTGCGGGTGAGGCGGGAACAAGCATCAGACAGAAGTTCATCAGGTCTCCAAGGCCATATCCGAACAGTCTTATCTTTACTTGCCGTGATAAGTAGATGGCCGTCAAGACTGAAGGTGACCGCAGTGATTGCGCCTTCGTGAGAAAAGAAGGTGGTCAGTCGGTAACCATTGGAGATATCCCATACGGCTATAAAACCTTTCAGGTCGGCACTGGCAAGCAAGTGTCCATTAGGACTGAAGGCTACTGTTGTCACCCTATTCTGATGCTGCAACGAACTGAGATGAAGGCCGCTAGCTATGTCCCACACTCTTACAGCATTACTGGAATCAGGACTCATGACAGCAAGCAAATGCCCATCATTACTCAAGGTCGCTCCAGTTACATCATCTTTCTGTGGAAGTGAGAGGACCAAGCACCTGTTGAAGACATCCCACACTCTTAAGACCGTTGCATAGGAAGAAGAAGTGTCAGTGATAGTAAGGAGTAGGTGCCCGTCGGAACTGAGGGCTCCCGACACAATGGTATCCTCATCTGAGAGGAAGGCGAGTTGGCAATCATTTGTGACGTCCCTTACCTCTACAGCACTTTCTTGTCCAAGAGCGACCAGCAGGCATTCATCAGAATTGAAGGCGATTCCGATCACTCTTCCTGGAGGGTGAAGCGCAGCAAGTTGGTGACCGGCGAGGGTATCCCAGACCCTTACTTCATTGTCCTCGCTGATGGTAGCGAGACGGCGCCCATCAGAACTGAGAGTTACGTTCGTTACACTCTCCGTATGTTGGAAGGATCTAGGATGGTTCTCTTCGGTAGCACTGACAGCGCTGGTAGCATCCCACACTGCTGCAGTGCCATCTAGACAGGCAGTAGCAAGCAAAAGCCCATCAGGACTAAAAGCTACTCCTGTCACTACTTCCTGATGTAGCAGTGATGCCAGGCGGTGACCGTTAGAGAGATCCCATATGCCAACAATATTAGAGAGAGTAGCAATGGCAAGTAGGCGTCCACCTGCGCTGAAGGCTACCGAAGTCACTCTCTGTCGATGTGAAAGCGAGATAATGTGACGACCGCTAGATGTGTCCCATACTTCTACTCCATTGTTCTCCCCACTAACAGTGGCAAGGAAGCGCCTATCGGGGCTGAGAATCGCCGTAGACGCATGTCCGTTGTGTACAAATCCGGCAACGCGGCTCTGTCTCGTAGCATCCCATATCTGCACCGTTCTCCCAGAATCGCTGGCGACAAGCAAGTGTCCATCGGATCCGAAGGTCACCGCCACAGGGTTATCTTCGACAGAAGGTGAGGTGAGGAACTGACCGCTGGAGACATCCCATACTTCTACGATGCCGCCGCTGATAGCGGCAAGGAAACGGCCCTCGGGACTGAAAGCTACTGCGATCACTCTATACTCATGTGGGAACGAGGCGAGTTGGCTACCGCTGATGGTATCCCACACTTTGACGCTACCATCGTGACCAATGGTGGCCAGTAAATGTCCCCTGGAGCTGAAGACTACTTCAATCACACCGCCTTCATGAGTAAAAGTAGAAACTTGATATTCGCTAGTGAATTGCCATATACCGATAAGGCCGTCTAGACAAGCAGTGGCGAGCAAATTCCCATCGGGACTAAAGCTTACTGCGGTCACACCCCCTTCATGGACAAGGGATACAAGACGGCGGCGTAGCCGTGCCAACCCATTACTTAAGGCTTGCACTGTCTCTGCGTGAGGAAAACGTCGTACTGCTTCTAGTGCCAGCAAGACGCGGCGTTGCAGCAAATCATCCCATTCATCGTGCAACTGTTCAGCTTGCGCTGCTAGCCCGCGAGCGAGAACACCCTGTCGTTGTCTTACCGCTTCTTCATTTAGCTTCTGAAGCCTCCGCTCTTCCTGCTCCTGTTGTTGCTTGCTTGCTTCTCTAAAGTCCTGCTCCAGATGGCCCAAGTCTTCTCTACGTTCTGTTTGCCAATCTCTAGCTGCTGCTAAATCACGACCTGTAAACAGCTGGTCGTTGCCAGGCCTAGATGGGTCGCCGGCATCAGTCACTATCCATTCCTGGACGCTTTGCCCAGGCTTTTGATGCCAGAGCAAGAAAGAGCGGTCTTCAGTCATCCACTGCTTCAAAAGGCTCCACTCCCGTAACAGGGTATCATGGATGATTTCTACTGTCTCCTTCCTGCTCTTTGTGTCTTGACTCGTCGTGAGGAGACGAGCGGTCACTAACTGTTGCACCACATAAGAAACCTCCGCCTGTTCTGCCTCACTGCGAAAAAGCGATAGAAGTTCTCTCCGCCGACGACTCTCAGGAAGAGATTGCTCCTCATCGCCCAAATACACTAAATCCGTGAAAATGCGGCGCGCTAGCAACTGTTGTTTCGTATCAAAACGAGAGTAAGTTTGATTAGCCCACTGTGCAATGCCACCTGCGACTCCGCCGGTAGCTTCGTAAACGTCACGGGTCATGCTGCTATCTTGGCGGTACTCCCAGAGCTGTGTTAGGGCAAATTCGAGGAAAGGCAGGACGGTGCTGCCCGCAGTCCGCTCGTTCTCTTTAGCGTGGAATGCCTTGTCAAGCACATCAGCGAGGATTATCTCCACGAGGCCTTCTTCCAGGCGAAGTCCGACGGCATGAGCGGGTTCTTGGATGATGCTAACTACCTCATTGCGCGTGAGTAGAGGTGATATGTTGACTAGCCCGCGCTTTAGCCATCGCGCCAGCCTCTCCTGCTGCACAAAGCGGCTGTAGAAATCATCGCGCAGCACCAAAACAAGGCTCAGATGAGATGAGTGATCAAGGCATGCTATCAAACGGTCCACTCTGCCTAAGTTCGCCGCGCTGTCTGAAGTCACAAAGAGTCCTCAAACTGATCAATAATCAGGGCCATGTGTGTTTGCTGAGGCTGAGATAAAGTCATCAAGAGAGATGCGAAAGAGGGATCTGTCGGGCGCGTCACAATAATCTCCCATCGATCACTGCCATCCACAGCACCTCTGCGTAAGGACGGGGCCAGACCAGCCTGGACGACAGATGATTTTCCACAGCCTGAAGGTCCTAACACAGCCAGGAAGCGCGATTCTTCCCGCAGGCTGTTCACCATCTCGTCTATGAGGCGCTCCCGTCCAAAAAAGAACGCTGTGTCGGCCTCAGTAAAGGCTTCCAGGTGACGATAGGGGCATACGTCAGAAACACGAAGCTCTGGACAGACATGCTGGAGCGTTTCTGTTGGAGCAGCGAAGGCCGTTTCACCAGGCTTGCCGCCAGGATCTGGTTTGGCAACCATGACCACCATCCCGATAACCCGCCTCCGTGATTCATCCCAGAGAGGTGCACCGCTGAAGCCAGCGGTGATCTCACTGCTGCGAATCTGAAGCAATGGTCCTCCCGTTCCCGTTTTTGCCCCAGGCCCAAGAACTACGCCAGTTCCAGGCATACCCCTTCCCTCGCCTGCCAGAGAAAACCCAAACGTATGAATCGTATGCCCCCCGGTACCCGTTGCTGTACCTAAGAGGAATGGCTGCACCGCTTGCGAAAGAGTGCCTATAACTTGTAGAATAGCGACGTCTTCGGCATCCTCCGGTCGCCACCACTCATCCATCACCTTTGTTTCCCGTCGCTCATTGGTGGCCTGAAACACAACTGTGACATGTGCTGGTCGAGGTTCACCAAGGACATGAGCGCATGTCGCTATCAGATCGTCGGCAATGACGAAACCGGTCCCTGCAGGTTTATTAGAGGCATCAAGAATACAGACAATCCCTTTGGTCAAATCCATAGAAGGAACTCCTTTCCTCAGTCCACGTAGGCATTTTGTCGAAGCTGTTCGACCCGTGCGGAGAGTTGCTCAACCGTGGGCTGACTATAGATCTTCGTCGTATCGAGCGAAGTATGCCCCGGCAGTGTCGCCAGCCCGACCACATCTGCGGGATACCCAGCGAGATAGTTTCGAGCGAACGTATGCCGCAGCGTATGGGCACGCGCAGTTGCTGGCATTAACCCGCGAGCAGCGGCGTCTCGAACCGCGATATCGAGCATCTGGCGCATCGCTGAGGTGGTGAGTTGCCCTCCCTTCTGACTGCGCCACAGGGACGGGGCTTTGCATTCACTTTGGAGCGTGGCCAAGCGGCGGCAATGGCCTTGATCGAGGGATCGCAGCCAAGGCGAGGGGCCAGGTATTCAGCGAGGGCTTGCCGGACAGAGGCCTTCAGCGGAACCGTTCTTGCCTTATTGCCCTTTCCATGCCGGATCGTGACCCGCCCGCTACGCTCGCCGAACTCGATCTCTTCCAGGTTCGAGTGACTGCACTCATGCGGGCGCATCCCTGCTTGTAAGAGCAGGTGGACGATGGCAGAGTTTCGGGCAGTGCCTCGTGAGGAGGACTGAACCTGGCAGGGCAGCGCATTGACCTGCGTATCAGAGAGTCCTTCTCGCGATGAGGCCTCCTGACGACCCACCAGCTTGACCCGTTTGGCCGGATTGACGTCCAGATAGTGCTGTTCGGTCAGCCAGGCACCCCAGGCTCACAATACACTGACATGCCCGCTCACCGTACTGGTCGCTCGCCCCTGCGTGCGTTGGAGAAAATTGCGATAGCCGACCAGCGTGATCGGGGTCAGCAGATCCATTGCGCGCACTCGCTTTCGCTTCTGCTGGATCATGCGCGAGCAGAAAAAAGCTTCTACTCACACATGAATCTGCTGGTGGTTCTTCTCGTCGAGTAGAAGCTATCAGCCGAGCACCTCGGCATCTCAAGCGAGCTTCATCGCTGCCTGTACAGTAGTACTGTAGTAAACATACCACGCGGTGACGGGAGCGTCAAGCAGCGGGGCTGACATGGGTGTGCCACAACTTTTTGCAAGCAGTATCTGCTTGAGCTTGCTCGGCTCACTGGGATCTTTCTGGAGGTGCGAGACAGCGAGACGGCACCTCGCACACAGGCCAGCGTGCCTCGCGATCAGCTAGCTGTCAAGGGTTCCATTCCGTTTTGTATGTACGGGCTCGTCGATTGTCACAGCGTGTCGCGATGTTTGGTGAGCAGGCCAATCCATTCCCGTGGACTGGTAATCCGCTGCGATCTCCAGATCGCCCTGGCTCCCAGCCGTCCAGCAGGTCCCCGATAGCTACACTCCAGCTCATAGGCGTTCCTTGTCTCGTTGAACACGATCCGGTCTACCTGGATCCAAGCGACGTGCATCCGTTCGATGGCCCGGACCAGACGTTCAGCTTCTTGCTTATCCATTGACGCTTCTCCTTGAAAGACGGCACGAGTGCTCGAACAATTGATGAGGCCAGTGGCCCCGTCGCTCCTCGGCGCGGCTCTGCTGCCCTCTCGTTTCGCCTCTCGGTTTTCGCTCGGGGCCGTCCGGGTCAATGCTACTGGCCTCTGGGGAGCACCGGAACGGAAAAGTACGCTAGTACTCTGAAAAAGAAGCAGCATGTTATAAAAGGTGAAACAAAAGCGAGATTTTCTATTTGAACACGCCTCTTCAGGATTCTCAGCGACCTTATAGGTAAGCCTCTAGAGCCAGTTTATCGCTTAACGTACTTTTCCGTTCCGTTGCTCCTCAGAAGCCAATTGTACCTCTCTCCACTGGCTCTGCAAGCAGTTCTGGAGCTTAGACGGTGGTTATTGTCCCATTGCTACACAAACCCCTAATGGGCCGTTAGTTTAAACATCAACAATGCTCATCATGAAAATAAAAATCAAAGCCAGTTTTAACGCATTACACATCGAATCTCCTTCTCTACCTTCTTTTTCGCAATCCACATGAATGAAATTCATTGTTTGTTCAGAATATCCTGCTATACAAATCTTCGCCATAGCTGGTTTGCAATGGTTCTCCTTCGATTAATTTAAAAGTTCGTCTTCCGTCGGTTTGCCTAGCAGCCCGCAGGAACATGGCGTTCTCCATTTTTTTGTCATAAAAACCATGCGCAAATTCATATAAATGCGTCACGAAGAAAACCTTGATGCGTTTTTCCACTAATGCGTGAATTATCTGCTGTGCAATCTCCGAGCCTTCTCTTTCGTTTGTCGCGGCAAATGATTCATTAAACAGCACCATGGAATTTGACGTTATCTTGTCGACGATATCGCTCATTCTGCTGAGTTCTTCATCAAGTTTGCCGCTTTTCATGGTAGCGTCTTCTTTCCGTTTGTAGTGCGTGAACAGGTTCTCGCAGACATTGGCACAGAAAGACTCAGCCGGTACAAACATGCCACATTGCATCATCAATTGAGCCAAACCTATGCTTCGCAAAAAAGTCGATTTGCCACCCTGGTTGGCGCCTGTGATGATCACGAGGTCTTTCCTGTCAGCATTCACATCGTTGCCTACAATTCTTTGTTCCATGGTTAAAGCCAGACAGGCATCATATAATCCTTTAAAAGCATGTCTGCGTTCGGCGGGAGCCACGGGCAGGGGAAAGGAC
>Ga0137385_10004967_pt1 | contig 11636 bp, 10 predicted proteins | sample SagtaG_FD_104921 | JGI IMG/M metagenome (GOLD analysis project Ga0137385, IMG submission 104921) | Vadose zone soil microbial communities from Sagehorn Ranch, Mendocino, California, USA - Sage2_R_80_16 metaG | ecosystem: Environmental > Terrestrial > Soil > Vadose zone | place: USA: California...
ACCCTGCGTCCCGGCGGTTTCCGGCCGTCGTAACAGCGAATTAATCCGGTTAAGTAAATAGCATGATGAAATGCTACTAAGATCGCTCATGTCCGTATTTGCCGGACCATCCGGGGCACTAGCCCATGCGCTGCCACACCGTGGCGGCCAGCTCGTCGATCGTGTCGATGCCGTACTGCTCGCTGGGATTCCCCGTGCTGAGTACCGCCATCAGGTAGTTCCGCCCGCCGCCGGAGATCCATCCGACGCTGTTGATCTGCCAGTCGCTGCCGGTCCCGTGCAGAGGCAGCCAGCCGTTCTTCAGCGCCACCGTGACCCGGGCCGGGACACCGCCGGACACGCCCCACCGCTGGGCTGGCGTGACGTCCTGCATCAGCGACAAGGCGTACTCGCGGGCGGCCCGCGGCAGCACCGAGCTGGGCGTGACCAGCTGCCTGAGCAGGGCAATCTGGTCGTCCGGGGTGGTCGTGGTCAGCCCCCAGCCCGGCCAGGCGAACCCGGGGCAGACCACGCACGACGACGGCGCGGTCTGGGTCAGGCCGGCCCTGGCGTTGAACGAGCGGATCCTGGCGGCCCCGCCGACCGCATACCACAGGCTGGTCGCGGCGTCGTTGTCGCTGTCCTCGATCATCTGCCCGGCCAGCGTCCGCTCGCTGGCCGATAGGCCGGTGCCGTCACCCTGCGCACGTTCGGCCAGCAGGGTCTCGAGCACGTCGAGCTTGACGACGCTCGCCTCGGCCTGCGGCGGGCCCTGGCCCAGATGCCAGGTACGGCCGGTGCGCAGATCGTAGACGGCGGCCAGGACGGTGCCGGCCCGGCCCGACAGGTACGACGCCGCCGCCGGCCCGAACGGATCCCGGTGACCTGCCGCGGCCGTCGCCCGCGGGGACGGCACCGGCGAGGACTGCGCTCGCGCGGATTGCGTCCGCTGGGACGGCACTGGCGCCGGCGAAGTCACGGTCAGCCGCGCGGCGGCAGACGGATCGCTGCCCGCGCGGGCCGGGGCGCCGTTCGTCCCGGCCGGGCCCCCGGAACCCGTCGCGGCCAGGCCCGCTACGGTGCCCCCGGCGATGACGGCGCAGGCGCCCAGCGCCACGAGCACGACCCGGATGGGCGCTCGGGACGGCCTGGAACCGGAGCGCGCGGAGCGCCCGGAACCCGCGTGCCTGCCTCTCACCCCGGAGCCCGACGTCCTGACCACCCTCCCGATCGTGAGCCTTGCCAGCGTCCTGGAGGCAAGCCGGCCGAGGCGCTAGCTCGCCGGGCAGACCTGCTGGAACGGCTGGGTCCCAGCGTAGCTAGCCCACTGCTGGCGGGTAAGGGATTGGTCCGCGATGGCGCAGGCGCCGGCGAGCAGCCCGGCCGGGAAGGCCACGTCCCAGGACCGCACGGCGCCGTCGCCGCCGGCGGTGGCCAGCGTGCGGCCGTCCGGGCTGAAGGCGACCGCATACTGCGGGTCCGGGCCGGCCGTCATCGGCGAGCCGATCTCCTGCTGGGTAGCCACGTCCCAGAGCCGGGCCGTGCCGTCGGCGCCGGCGGTGGCCAGCGTGCGGCCGTCCGGGCTGAAGGCGACCGCGGCGGCCGCCCGGCCCGCACTGACGGCCGCACCTACGTTCATCAGCGCGCCGACCCGGTGCCCGGTGGTCACGCTCCACAGCGCTGCGGTCCCGTTCGCGCCGACCGTGACGAAGGTCTTGCCGCCCGGGCTGAACGCCAGTGCGTCCCGGGCCTGCCCGACGGCCACCGCGATCCCGGTTGGCTGCCCGGTGGCCACGGTCCACAGCCGGGCCTTCCCGTCCGTGCCGATGGCGGCGACTAGCTTGCCGTCCGGGCTGAGCGCCAGCCCGGTCACCGCGTGATGGGCGGCGATCGGCTGGCCGACGGTCCGCCCGGTCCGGGCGTTCCGGAGCCGTATCGTGCCTCGTTGGCCGCTGACGGCGATGATCTCGCCCCGGGCGCTGAGCGCGGCGGGCGCGTGCCCGCCGACCGCGGCCGGTGATTCCGGCGTACCGGCGACGACCGGAGCGGAGGACTGGTGAAAGCCGGCCGGGTTCCACAGCGTGATCGTCCCAGTCGCATCGCCGGTGGCCAGCAGGCCCGCGCCCGGCCCGAAGTCCAGCGCGCTCACCCGGGCCGGACCCTGCGCCGCGAGCGCGGCGCCCGTCTGCTTCTGGGTGGCGGTGGACCACAGCTCGGTACGACCGTCGCTTTCCGCGGTGGCCAGCGTCGTTCCGTTCCCGCTGAACGACAAGGCCGCGACCGCGGCTCCGGTCGCCATGGCCGCGCCCGGCTGGCTCTGCGTGGCCGTGTCCCAGAGCCGGACGTCGCCGTCCTCGCCGCCGGCGGCGAGGACCTTCCCGCCCGGGCCGAACGCGAGCGCCCTGATCGCGGCCGGCCCGGCCGTCATCGTCGTGCCCACCTCGTGCTGGGTGGTCGCGTCCCACAGCTGGACCGTTCCGTCGCTGCTGCCCGCGGCCACCGTCGCCCCGTCGGGGCTGAACGCTACGGCCTCGACCGGCGCCAGGCCCGAGCTCATCGGGGCGCCGATCTCCTGCTCGGTGGCCACATCCCAGAGCCGGACGTTCCCGTCGTCGCCGCCGGTGGCCAGCGTGCTGCCATCCCGGCTGAACGCAGCGGACCGGCCGCCGGTCACGGCGGTCAGGCCGGCCAGCGGGTGCCTGGCGATCTTCGCCCGGCCGGCCAGGTTCCACGCCCCGACGGCCGTCGGCCCGGCTACCTCCAGGGCTTCCGGGTTCTTGCCGCCGCCGGTGAACGCGAGCGCGTCCGCCACGCCGCCCCAGGCCGCGGAGCCGACCAGGCGATGCGAGGCGGTGTCCCAGAGCCGGATCGTGCCGTCCCGGTAGGCGGCCGCCAGCGTCTTCCCGTCTGGGCTGGAGGCGACCGCGGTCACCTGGCCCGAACGGGCGGACAGGATGCCGCGTACCGGCTGGGCCAGCGATTCGAGCAGGCTGTACCGCGCCTGCGCGGTCGGCGCGATCCGCCACGCGGCCCCGGCGAGCAGCGACGCGGTGACCGGGGCGGTGGCCTCCAGCGCCGCGCTCTGCCCGGCGAGCCGCGCCGAGGTCGCAATGGTGCGCTGCCGGCTCGCGTCGTCCCGGGCCGAGCGGACCGCGAGCCCCGCCCCGGCCAGGGCGGCGAGGAGCAGCAGGACCAGGGCGCCGGCCAGCGAGCGGCGCCCCACCCGGCGCCGGGTGCCGGCCCGGCCGCTGGCCCGGAGGAACTCGGCCTCGGCCGCGGGCAGCGCTGGGTACCGGCCCGGATCGGCCGCCCAGACGCGCGCGGCCTCCCGGGCCGCGGCGAGCCGGACCCCCCGGTAGAGCCGCGTGGGATCCTTGCCGTCCCGCCACCGCGCGGTGTCCTCGGCGAGCTGGCCGTAGAGGATCAGGCTGGACTGATCCTCCTCCAGCCAGCCGCGCAGTCGCGGCCAGGCCTGCAGCAGCGCGTCGTGCGCGATCTCCGCCGTGTCGTCGCCCAGCACCACCAGCCGGCCCTGCGCGAGCGCGCTGAGCACCGCGTCGGCGCGTCCGTCGTGTCCGTCGTGTCCGGCGCGTCCGGCGCGGGGCAGCGGGCGGCGGACCGGCCTGCCGTCGCGATCTACGGCCGTCATATGCCGGAGCACGTCCCGGGCGATCGCCCGCTGATCCTCGGTCAGCCTGGCGTAGACCGCCTCGGCGCCGGCCTCGATGGCGCCGGCCATCCGGCCGGCCCGGTCGTAGCCCGCCCTGGTCAGCCGGCCGTCCTCGCGGTTCTCCCAGGTCAGCGCCAGGGCCTGGGAGAACATGGGGAGCGAGGCGCCGACCGCGGTTGTGTCGGCCACGATCGTGTCAATCAGAGCGCTCTCAACGCGCAGCCCGCTCGCCCCGGCCGGACCGGTGATCGCGCGGCGCAGCCCGGCGTCCGGCATCGGGCCGACCACCAGCTGATCACGTTCCATAGCCGCGACGAGCTGCGGAAGGGCGGCGCACCGGTCCCAGTAGTCCCCGCGGACCGCGATCACCACCCGGGCCGCCGGCTCGCCCCGCGGCCCGGCCGGGCGGACGGCCGCCGCGCTGAGCGCGTCGAGGAACGCGGCCCGTTCGGCCCTCTCCTGCGCTCCGTCAGCCGCGAAGACCCGCTCGAACTGGTCGATGATCAGCACCAGCCGGGCGGCGTTCCTGGTGAGCTCGCGGATCAGCAGGTGCGCCTGGCCCGGCGCGTCGGCCAGCCGCTGCCTGACGGCCACCGCATCCCGGTCGTCCAGCCGGGCCAGCCCGGCGGCCAGGTCGGTGAGCGGCCGCGCGGTCACGGTGAGGCTGACGACGGGCCAGCCCTGCGACCCGGGCACCTGCACGCCGCGGGCCAGCGCGGGCACCAGGCCGGCCCGCAGCAGCGAGGTCTTGCCGGCCCTCGAGGCACCGGTGACCATGACGATCCCGGTCCCGGCGAGCAGGCCTGCCAGCTCCGCGGTGAGCCGCTCCCGGCCGCAGAACACCGCCGCGTGGGCCTGGTCGTAGGGCAGCAGCCCGCGGTACGGGCAGCCACCGTCCCACTGCGGGACCGGGGCGGAGGGTTCGGCCGGCTCCGGCTGCCACTGGCCGGCCCGCTGCTCGATGACCGCGAGTTCCTCGCGGATCATCCGGACGTCGGCCGCCTGCCGGACGGCCCGTTCACGGGCGGCCCGCAGCTCCACGTCCTGGCCGCTCAGGCTGTCCTGGATCTCGCCGGCCGCCCGGGCCAGGTCGGACAGCATGAAGGCCATGTCGCCGAACTCGGCGCCCAGCGATTCCAGCGCGGCGAGCACCTCGCTCTCGTGTGCCTCGTCGCCGGCCTCGATCGCGGCGCGGCACGCCGTGCCGCCCGCGTCGATCTCCCGCATCACCATCGCGATGTCGGAGCGCAGCTCACCGGCGGGCGAGCCGCCCGCGTCCAGGACCTCCCGGACGGAGCGGCTGATCTCCGCCTCCAGGCTCCGGGTCAGGTCCAGTGCGTCCGCAGACGCCGAACGGGCCCGGCTTGACGCCCCTTCCAGAAGATGAGCCAGCACGTCGGCTCCGACCGAGACGAGCACGCCCATCCTGGCCAGGCCGGGAGCCGGGCCGTCGGCGTCGGCCAGGGCCGGCCCGAACGCCGCCGCGCACAGCAGCGGCAGCATGGCCGGGGCGCTGATGCCGCGCAGCTCGTGACGGCCGCTTCGCGCCGTCCGCAACAGCCATGTGCGGATACCCGCCTGAAGGCGTTCAACCTCTTCAAAGTCACCCATCAGCCTCCCCCCTACACAGGCGTAACACCCCAAGACGGGCGCAGCCTAGCAGGTGTGACCGCTGTGTGCCGGTCCGGCGGTTAGCAGTCACCGATGAGTTCGCTGCGGGCGGTTCGTTGTAGGAGTACGACCACCATTCCTGATCTCGAGCCGGCCGCCCGCCAGTTGATCACGCTGGCCGCGGGCGTCACCGACGACATGCTCCAGGCGCCCACGCCGTGCGGGGATTACACCGTGGCGGATCTGCTGGCGCACGCGATGGGCCTGACCATCGCGTTCCGCGACGCGGCGGACAAGAAGGGTTCGCCCGCCCAGGACGCCGAACCCGGCCGGGTCGTGCTCGACCCGGGCTGGCGCGAGGCGCTGCCCGGGCGGCTGCTGGCGATGGCCGCCTCCTGGCACTCCCCGCAGGCGTGGGAGGGCCTCACCAAGGTCGGCGGCGGCACCATGCCCGCGACGATCGCGGGCCAGGCCGGGCTCAACGAACTCGTGATCCACGGCTGGGACCTGGCCCGGGGGACCGGCCAGCCGTACCGCGCCGATGAGGCCAGCGCGCAGGCCGCGGTGGAGTTCCTCACGCTCGCGTCGGCGGCGGCCGAACCCGGCCAGCGCAGCCCGTTCGGCCCGGCCGTCGAGATCCCGCCCGGTGCATCGATGCTCGACCGCGCCGTCGCCCTCAGCGGCCGTGACCCGCGCTGGCCCGGTTAGTTTTGCGATCACGGCTGGCCATGGCGGCCATCGGGTGAGAAAATACGGATATGGCTGATGACTCAGGCAACCCGAACCAGCAGCTCGCCGCGGCGTGGCAGGCCGCCACGGCCGCGCTGGGGGAGTGGCGGCAGCAGGTGTCGGCCGCGACCTCCGACGCGATGAACAAACTCGACCCGGCGATCCGGGCCGTGGTCGAGGCCGGGCGCTCCGCGTTGTCCGGGGAGTGGCGCGCATGCCGGTGCCAGTGCGGCACGGCCCACCCGGATGACAGGGGCGTGTGCGACGGCCGGGCCGTGCTGACCAGGCGGGTCGGTCAGGCGGACGTGCGGCTGTGCGCGCCGTGCGCGGTAGCCCAGGGTGTCGCGGAGATGCCGCACTAAACGGCGCTTCCGGGCTAGAGCCTGCTTCTACCCGGGTGGGGGCTCGGCGATCATGGCGGTGCCGATCTCACGGAAGCCGATCCTGGCGTAGACACGCGCCACCGCGTCGTCGCTGGCGGACAGGAAGACGGTCTGCACGTCGCGGTCCAGCGCGTCCCGGGCCAGCAGCGCGGTGATGGCGGCGCCCAGACCCTGACGGCGCGAGGACGGCAGCACGCCCACGCCGGTGATCTCGGCCACCCCGTCGACGGCCTGGCAGCTTCCGGCCGCGAGCGGCCCGTCCGGTCCGAACGCCGCGGCCAGCACCGATTGCCCGGACCGCAGCCGTTCCCGCAGCATCTCGATCGTGCCGCCATCGTAATCCGCGGCGATCTTGTCGCGCTCGGCCGGGCCGGCTTCCCCGGTCGCGGTGCCCGGGTGCCCGAACGCGACCGCGGGCACCGCCCAGATCCTGTCTAGCTCGGGATCCTCGGGCGCGACCGCGCGCACCGCGATGCCGGCCGGAAGCGTCGGCGCGGCCGGCCGTGCCGACAGCACCATCAGCGGGTGCGTCTGCACCTCCAGGCCCGCCTCGGCCGCGGCCGCCGCCATGTCGGGCGCGGACTGCTCGATCCACTCGAAGGATTCGGGGATGATCAGCTCGCGCTGCCGGGCGCGGACGGCGCGGACGTCGGCGGCAGTGATCCGCGGCCTCGGGTCGCGCCTGGGCCGGGCGTAGTACGGCCAGCCCGGGCCGGTGGGAACGAAAAGCACGAGCGGCCCGTACTCGGAGGCCCGGGCCCGGCGCCGTGGGACGGCGTCGCAGAACGCGTCAATCCGCTCAATGACCTCGTAAGTTCTCACAGCAGTACTTACCTTAAGGTCCCGCGCGCCCCAGACCAACCATAAATCCAGGTGCGGAAATCCAAGCGTGGAGAATAGCGTGCGGGCATATGAACGACGCCGAACTCCCGCCGGGCCTGACCCGGCTCACCTTCCACGGGCCGTTGTCCGAGGCCAGGGCGGCTCGGGTCGTCGCCCGGCTCACCGCGAACCGCCCGCGGACCGTGCTCGACATCGGCTCCGGCTGGGGCGAGCTGATGCTCCGTGTTCTCGCGGCGGCGCCGGACGCCACCGGGCTCGGCCTCGACACCGACGAGGGCGACCTGGCCCGCGGCCGGGCCAGCGCCCGCGCCCGCGGGCTGGACGGCCGGGTCACGTTCGTCCGCGAGTCCGGCGTCAGGACCAGCCGGGGACCCGCCGACCTGGTGCTGTGCCTAGGAGCCAGCCACGCGCTCACCGAGGTCGAGCCGCCCGGGCACACCGCGGCCGCGCTGGCCGAGCTCCGGCGGCTGGTCAACCCGGGCGGGCGGGTGCTGCTCGGCGAGGGGTTCTGGCACCGGACGCCCACCGAGGCCGAGCTGGTCGGCATGTGGCCGGGCACCACCGCGGGGGAGTTCGGCGACCTGGCCAGCCTGGCCGACCTGGCCGTCGCCGCGGGCTTCCGGCCGGCCTGGATCGAGACCGCCACGCTTGAGGAGTGGGAGGAGTTCGAGTCGGGCTACCAGTACGACGACGAGGAGTGGCTCGCGGCCCACCCTGACCACCCCAAGGCCGCCGAGATCTCCGAACGGGTCGACCAGCACCGCTCGTTCTGGCTGCGCGGCTACTACGGCCTGCTCGGCCAGGCCTACCTGACCCTGATCCCTGCCGGTTAGCCGGGTCGGCTCAGCGCGACCAGGCCGCGTCGTCGGCGCCGTACCGGCTGAGCGGCCGCGGCCAGGTCAGCGGCTCATCGTCGAGCCGGCCGGGCGGCAGCACGGTGGTCACCGGCCCGTCCGCGCTGTCCACCCTGGTCAGCCATGCCTGTTCGTCGTCGTCGCCAGGGGGCGGGGTCCCCGCCGTCTCCCGGGGCAGCCTCTCCCGAGGCTGGCCGAGCAGCCAGTGCGCGGTCCGGGCCAGGGAAAGCTCGCGGAACTGGGTGCCGCCCCGGGCGGACTGCCGCGCGAGCGCCTGCAGGACGGCGGCCGCGCACAGGTAGCCGGTGCCGTGGTCGAGCAGCTGGCACGGCAGCGCGCCGGGCCGCTCGCCGTCTCCGGATTCGGCCAGCGCGATCCCGGACGCCGCCTGCACGATGCTGTCGAAGCCCCGACGGCCGCCCCACGGTCCGCGGCTGCCCCACGCCGACAGGCTCACCACCACCAGGCCGGGATGCCGCTCCGCCAGGGTCTGCGGGTCCAGCCCGAACCGGTCCAGCGCGTGCGGCCGGTACCCGTGCACCAGCACGTCGGCGCCGGAGAGCAGGTCATGCAGCCGGTCATGGCCGCCGTCCACGCCGAAGTCGAGCAGCGCGCTGCGCTTGGCGAGCAGCCCGTCATAGGTCTGCATGGTCAGCTCCGGCCGGTCCGGCGGGTCGAGCCGCAGCACGTCGGCACCGAGCGCCCCGAGGTACCTGGTCGCGACCGGGCCGGCGATGACGCGGGTCAGGTCGAGCACCCGGATGCCCGAGGCGGGCAACGCCCCGGCCTGGCGCCAGCGTGGCGGCGCGCCGGCGACCGAGGTCGCCTCCACCAGCGCCGTCGCGGCGACCGCCTGGCCCGGCGGCTCCGCCTGCCAGCTGGCCTCGTCGCGGACCGCGGCCGCGACCCCGCCCGCGCCGGTCACCAGATCCTCGGCCTGCCTGGCGCCGAGCTCCGCGATCGCCGCCGCCACCGGCTCCACGTCGCCCGCGCAGCCCAGCGCGCGTAGCAGTGCCGCGCGGTGCCAGGGGTAGTTGCCGTGCGTGCGCACCCAGCCGTCCGCGGCGCGCCAGAACCGCGACAGCGGCGCGAACCCTGGGCCGGCCGGCTGGCCGTCGACCCGCAGGAAGGCCTCGCTACGGAAGGCCGCCGCGACGTGCCCGCGGTCCAGCCGCACGACCGGCGAGCCACGGGACCCGCTGTCCCCGCCGCGCTGGGCGTGCAGGGCCGCGGCGGCCAGCAGCGCGGCCCCGGCGCAGGCGAGGGCCACATCCTCGGCCGGCAGCCGGGACGGCAGGCCCCCGGGGGCGCCGCTGACCCAGAGCACCTCCAGCCCGGCCGGGAGCCTGACCTCGCCCGCACCGCCAGACTCTCCGCTCAGCGCCGACCACGCCTCGGCCAGCAGCGTTGGCCATAGCCGGCCCGGCCACAGCTGTCCCGTCACCGGCTCATTCTCCCCGGAGACCAGGCTCGGCGACCAGCCCGGGGGCGGCGACGGCGATCTCGCCGGGATAGCTCCCGGCCGCGGCCCGCACCGCTTCCTCCGGGTCGGTGCCCGGCCACAGGTGAGTAAGCACGAGCCGTCCGGCCCCGGCCTGCCGGGCCACCGCGCCAGCCTGCCGGGCGCTGGACAGGTAGCGGGCCGAGCCACCCTCTACCTGCCACGGGCTGGTGGCCTCGGCCAGGAAGAGGTCGGCGCCGCGGGCGAGTTCGGCCAGCAGCGGGCTCGGCCCGCTGTCGCCGGTGTAAGCCAGCACCTGGCCGTTCGCCTCCAGCCGCAGCCCGGCGTTCGGCACCGAGTGCGGGAGCAGCCAGCTGTGCACGCCGAACGGCCCGACCTCGAGCCCGTCTCCCGGCGTGAACTCGCGCAGCGCGATCGCGTCGTCCAGCATGCCCGGGCGGTCCAGCGCGAGCACCGGCCCGAGTGCGTCGGCCGGCGCGAACACCGGCAGCGCGGCCGGCGGCTCGTCTTGCATGGCCCTGGCCCGGAGCAGCGGGTTCAGGTCGGCGCAGTGGTCCGGGTGCCCGTGGCTGACCAGCACGGCATCCACCGCGTCCGCGTCCGCGACCGCCAGCAGCCGGGGCAGAATGGCGTACCCGGGATCGATCAGCAGCCGGAACCCGTCGTGCTCGACCAGGTAGCCGCTGCACGCCAGGCCCGCCGCGGGCCAGCCCCCGCAGCCGCCGAGCACCGTCAGCCTCATGGCCCCGCCTCCTTCCGCGCGATGACGTGCAGCAGCGCCGCCACCCGCCGGTACGGGTCGGTGCGGCCGGCCCGCTCCTCGCAGTCCAGCAGGACCGCCAGGTCCGGCGGTGGTTCGGCGTCGCCCGGCACGATGTCGGTGAAGATCCGCACCCCGTACCAGGCCGTGACCCGCAGCCCGTGGCCGGCCAGCCGCCCGGTCACGTCGGCGAGGCGGTCCGCGCGGGCGCTGACGCCGATCCGGTTCTCGTAATGGTCCGCGCCGAACGCCTCCGCACACGCCGCCCAGTCGCCGGACAGGCCCGGCCGCATGGCTAGGGCGTCGCCGTTGCGCACCAGCACCGACACCAGGCCTCCGGGCGCTGCCAGCGCGGCGATGGCCCTCAGCACCGGCTCGGGGTCGGCCAGGTACATCAGCACGCCGTGGCAGAGGACGGCGGGGAAGCGTGAGACCCCGGCTCGTTCGGGATAATCCTCGATCAGGCCGTGCTCGGCCCGCACCCGGCCGCGGATCCCGGCCGGCTCGGCGGCCAAGTCCCGCTCGAACCGGGCCAGCAGGTCGGCCGAGGCATCGACCCCGGTCACGTCATACCCGCGCCGGGCCAGCCGGAGGGCCTGGGTCCCCTGCCCGCAGCCGAGATCTATGACCCGAACGGGCGGGGCCGGGAGCTGAAGCTCCAGCTGTCGCGCCACCATTTCCTGTCGTACCACGTCGCGCAGCTTGCCTAGGCGTGCCTGCCAGTGGCGCTCGCCGGCGGTGAACGCGGTGCTCATCGGGCCAGGTCTTTCTGCATCAGCAGGGTGTCGATCCAGCGGCCGTGCTTGCGGCCGACACCGGACAGCAGGCCTGCCTGGGTGAAGCCGAACCGACGGTGCAGCGCGGCCGACGCGTCGCTGCCGGTGTCGGCGATGACCGCGATGACCTGCCGCGCGCCAGCCGCCGCGCACCCGGCCAGCAGCGAGCCGAGCAGGGCGCTGCCGATCCCGCGGCCGGTGCAGCCGGGCGAGAGGTACACGGTGTCCTCGACCGTGTGCCGGTAGGCGGCCTTGGGCCGCCACGGGCTCGCGTAGGCGAAGCCGCAGACGGACCCGTCGCGGTCGGCCTCCGCCACCAGGAAAGGCAGGTTCCGGGCGGCCAGCTCGCCGAGCCGCTTCCGCCAGTCCGCGGCAGTCGGCGCGACCTCCTCGAACGTCGCCACGCTGGTCGCGACGTAGTGCGCGAAGATCGCGGCGACCGGTTCGGCGTCAGCCGGGACGGCCGCGCGGACGACAGGCTGTGGTTCGGCCGGCATAGCTCCCCGTTCCGTCGTTGCGCCCCGCTCAGCATTCTCCCGACTCGCCCGGCCCCGGGGCAAAGGGTTACC
>Ga0137385_10004968_pt1 | contig 11635 bp, 8 predicted proteins | sample SagtaG_FD_104921 | JGI IMG/M metagenome (GOLD analysis project Ga0137385, IMG submission 104921) | Vadose zone soil microbial communities from Sagehorn Ranch, Mendocino, California, USA - Sage2_R_80_16 metaG | ecosystem: Environmental > Terrestrial > Soil > Vadose zone | place: USA: California...
AAATGAGCGGCGGCTCACTGCCGCTTGGTACGGCTGTGGCTGTCGAGTGTCTGGCGCCGAACCTAAGCGGCATGTCAAGCGCCAACCCCGGTTTCTACAGGTTTAAATACGAAGGCCATGTTGTTGTCTACGGGATCTCAAACGAGTTTGCCAACGGCGATCCTGTGGGCGCAAACGGCTATAACACCGTAGTCGATCCGCACGTCCCAGCCTGTTAGAGTTAGGTGAACGCCGGCCGTCGCTTGCGAAAGCACCCTGAAACGCTTAAGCTTGTGTGTATGGACGAGTTCAAACAAAAACTGCAAAAGGCCGGCTTTAACGGCGAAATGCTTGACGACGCCGAAACCAAGGACACGTACAGCCACGATGCGTCGTTGTTCGAAATTCGGCCGCAACTCGTGGTGATGCCGAAAACTTCGGCCGATGTCCAAAAGCTCGTAAAATTGGTGGCCACCGAAAAAAAACGCATAAAAAATTTGTCAGTTACCGCGCGCTCGGCTGGCACGGACATGGCTGGCGGCGCAATTAACGACTCGATCATCGTCGACTTTAACAAGCATTTTACCAAGATCGGAAAAGTGAGCGCGACAGAGGCGCAAACTCAGCCCGGCGTGTTTTACCGCGATTTCGAAAAAGAAACGCTCAAGCACGGAGCGCTGATGCCCAGTTATCCGGCCTCGCGGGATTTGTGCACAGTCGGCGGCATGGTCGCCAACAATTCTGGCGGCGAAAAATCACTCGAATACGGCAAAACCAAAGACTTTGTGAACGAACTGAAGGTTGTGTTTTCCGACGGCAACGAATACGTCGTCAAGCCGCTCAGCAAAAAAGAGTTGATTCTGAAGATGGCGCAAAAGGATTTCGAAGGCGGCGTTTACAAAAAAATATTCAATCTGTGCGAAAAGCACTACGATACCATCAAGGCTGCGAAGCCGAACGTCAGCAAAAATTCCATGGGTTACACGTTGTGGGAAGTGTGGGACCGCGAAACGGGCGTCTTCGACCTGACTAAATTGATCGTCGGCAGCGAGGGCACGCTGGGTTTTGTAACCGACATTAAGTATCGACTGGTGCCACATCGCCCGCACTCCGGCCTGCTGGTTATGTTTTTGCGCGACATCAACAAGCTTGGCGAAATTATTCCGAAGGTTTTGCAGTACAAACCGGCCACGTTCGAGTCGTTCGACGATCAAACCTTGTGGTTGTCGATCCGGTTCATGCCGAGTTTTTTAAAATTGATCGGCTTCAAACGCTTTATTCATCTGTTAATTTCACTTATTCCCGATGGTTTGCAACTGCTGCGCGGCATACCAAAACTTATTTTGATGGTCGAGTTTAACGGCCAGACCGAGGACGAAGTGCGTGCCAAGATCCGTGCCTTGCACAAAGATCTGGGCAAACAACGCGCTCGCTACGAAATCAACGGCATGGAAGAGGACCCGACTGAGGCGGCGAGTGAAAAGTTTTGGCTGATGCGCCGCCAAAGTTTTAGCCTGCTGCGCAGCAAGGTCAAAGACAAGCACACTGCGCCGTTCATCGACGACCTCATCGTCCAGCCCAAATACATGCCGGAATTTTTGCCGAAATTGCGCAAAATCGTCAAAAAATACGACCTGTTCGCGACCATTGCCGGGCACATGGGCGACGGCAATTTTCCTATTATCCCGCTCATGAAAATTGAAGATCCAAATGAGCGTGCCAAGCTTTTGCCGGCCATGAAAGAGGTTGACGATCTAGTGCTGCACTACGGCGGCTCGCTGTCGGGCGAACACAACGACGGACTGGTGCGCGGGCCGTGGCTGGAGCAGCAGTTCGGCAAAGAAGTGCTGGCGCTTTTTCGTGAGGTCAAGCACATCATGGATGCTGAAAACATTTTTAATCCGCACAAAAAATCCGACGCCAATTGGGAGTACAGCTATAGCCATATCCGCCAGCACTTCTAGGGTTTCGCCGGGGCCGCAAGCGGAGCTCAAACAGTGGCAAGCCGCCCTGTTGTGCTGCACATCAGCTTCTCATGGTAAAGGCTCGCAATTGGCTTTGGTAGTTTGGCAGAGTATGGCTACAGCATAGTGCTTAGCCGCTGGAGCACGCCGTCTAGCATCTGGTTGTATTGTCTATCCTGCTCCGCAGCCATGCGCGCCTCTTCATCGGCGGTGGCGCCACTAGAGGAATGAAACACAAAGTCGTTATCCTCGTCCTCGGATTCAATGGGCATTCGTGGTCGCTCGGTAGGTTCAAGCATGCCATTGCGTAAATTATCGACATTATGTAGCATGCCTCCTATCAAGAGCGCTATAAACTCCGAATTAGTAGGTGCCTTCAGTCGTGCGTGCTCCAAATACTCAAAAAAAACGTTCCAGTGCTCTTGCCTGCTCCACTGTGTCCAAGCTGAGTCGCCCCAGCGGGTAGTCGGCGGTGTAAACAGTCCCCAGTGGTGAGCAATGGCCCATTCGGCTGTCATATTTTCTAGTCCTGCCGCGTGCAGCGCCTGGAGGTTTCGCAACGCGTGATGGCTGGCTTCAAGCCTTGCGAATTCTCGAACGGCATGGTCTGTAGTTAGCAAGACTCCCAGGAATATTGCGGCATCTGCCCACGGAGCCGGAGTTGGCGAGGGATCAAAAATGAATTTCTCGTATGTATTTCTGTCAAATGCAGCAGGCGTGGGGATGTAGGCGTAAGCCACGTCATGCAAAAAGTGGCGCAGAATCGAATTCAATCCTTTTTGCAGGATTTCGCTCGTTTCTGGAACCGTACCGAGCGCCTGTACAAATTTTTCGCCGTCTCTGATGCAAAGGCTGCCACTAAAAACGTCCGCGTCGAAACCAAGCCCGGCACTTTCTAAGGTGTCCTGATGTTGGACGGCAGCGATATCTTGATCGAATTTGAGTTGACCTCGCTGCGTAACATTGTCAAAATCAGCCAAATGCTCGACCGTGTCAGGCGCGCCAACATCCTCTCGCGATGCAATTGCGACGAATAACGCGCCAAGGTTACCTTGGGACTGGTCTGTGAATCCAAAAAGCCGCTCTAACCGACCTTTCATGGATGCGTCTTCGGGGCCGCGCTGCATCTCTGTCATGTGATCTCTTTCTGCGCTATTTTATCATAATAAAACAAATACTATAATGCCCCCGTACAGCGCAGATTTTACCTTCATGCTATTGACCGACGAGGGTTTGTATGATATTATTAAAGCAATTGTTTCGATGAATCTCGGTTAGTTTTAGTTGCATGCCTTGATGATTTCATTGCCGCAATTCACACTAACCCTTTAAGAGGATTCTATCTATGTATCAACAGGCTTATCACGCCTCTCCAAAATCGAGCGGTCGCCGCTCCTCCGGTTCTTCCTGGAGCCATAACGGCCGCCCGCAGCGCGCCCGTCGCACAAGACCCACCAAACAATTTATTCATCCGAGTAGATTTATTCGTGCTGCCGCACCCGTCGAACGCACGGAAGAATATCAGCCCGTGCACCAGTTTGCCGATTTTCGCATCAACGATTTGCTCAAGCAAAACGTTAGTAATAAGGGCTTTGTTGCGCCGTCCGAAGTTCAGGACAAAGCGATTCCGCCGGCCCTCGAAGGCCGCGACGTCGTAGGCCTGGCCGACACCGGAACCGGCAAAACGACCGCCTTTGCGCTGCCGATGCTGCACAAGCTCATGACGCTGCCGGGTGCCAAAGCTTTAATTATCGCCCCGACTCGGGAACTCGCCCAGCAGATCGAAGAAGAAGTTCGCTCGTTCGCAAAAGGCAGCGGCTTGTATGGTGCCCTGCTGATCGGCGGCTCGCCTATGGGTCCGCAGTTGCGCGATCTGCGCACAAGTCCGCAGCTGGTTATTGGCACGCCAGGCCGCCTCAAGGATCACGTTGAGCGTGGTACGCTTGCGCTGCGCGATTTCAGTACTGTTGTACTCGACGAAGTTGACCGCATGGTCGATATGGGCTTTATTGCTGATATTCGATTTTTGCTCGATGGTGTCCAGCCGGGCCGGCAGTCATTGTTCTTTTCGGCCACACTCGATCCGAAAATAGAAGAACTGGTGCGCAGCTTTTTGCGCGATCCTGTAACAGTCTCAGTCAAGACGGCCGAAACGAGCAATAATGTTGCTCAAGACGTTGTGACTTACCGTGACCGTGCCGACAAAATGAGCAAACTGCACGACGTTTTGAACCATTCAGAAGTCGCGAAAGTCCTGATTTTCGACGAAACGCAGCGCGATGTTGAACGGCTCGGCCAAGAACTCACCGCTCGCGGCTTTCAGGTTGACGCCCTGCACGGCGGCAGAACCCAAGGCCAGCGCCAGCGGGCCCTCAAACGGTTCCGCACCAATGACATTACGATCTTAGTGGCAACCGACGTCGCAGCCCGCGGAATTGACGTCGCCGACATTACGCACGTCATTAATTACAGTGCGCCGAATGCCTACGAAGATTACGTGCACCGCGTGGGCCGCGCCGGCCGCGCCGGCCGCGCCGGCACTGCGTTAACGTTTGTTCCGTTGCACGATTACCAGCTGTAGCCCCTAAGCGCTGCGCCCCCTATAGTCGCAAACAAAAACGAGGCACATCACACAGATTGCCTCGTTTTTTTGCAGTCGATTTACTTCGGAACGACTAGTAACGACGTCCGCCGCCACCACCGTTGTCGCCACCGAATGAACGGCGCTCACGGTTTTCTTGGGGGCGAGCCTCGCTGACGCTCACGGTGCGACCGTTGAGTTCGCGACCATTTAGCTTATCGATGGCTGCTTTCGCTTCAGCCTCGCTGCTCATTTCGACAAAGCCAAAACCTTTTGAACGGCCTGTTTCGCGGTCCATAATGACACGGGCCGATTCAACGGTGCCGGCTTCTGTAAATAGTGTTTTAAGCTCGTCGTCGGTTACTGAGTAAGCCAGCGATACGAATAACTTAGTTGCCATAGGGTGAGTTTATTTTCCTCTCTTGTTCCCGATGAGGTAAGGCGCGATGTCGGCCCTAGCTGCTCCTCTCATGGAAATGATCTTTACTAAATGCTTCTAGAAATAAGGTTTTACAACCGGTGCAGCATATTCTAGCTTTTCAAGCATAACAGATTGTGTGATGCAGCGCTAGTGTATATGCATTGCATAAAGCTTTGAAAATTTATAGACTGAGCATATGCAGGGCAAGCGACGGCATCAACCAGCGGTTCAGGGGCCGTTTATTCTTGACGTTTTGCCGCCGGACATCGCGCCGCGGCTTGACGTTTTGCCTGGCACGTTTTATAAGCGGCTCATTCGGCGACTTCCGCATCGTTTACGACCTCAGTGGGCGGTAGTCGGAACGCTCGCAGTGATTGCGGTTGTGATTGTGGCAATTTGGCAACCCTGGCAGGCGCCGCCGCAATTACCGGCTGCGATCAGAAGTCAAATTAGCGATTTTGTGCCATATTATTTTTCTGGTAGCGCGCCGACCGGCATCACTGTACGGGCTGCCAGCATCAGCTACAGCGATGGCGTTCTTTTCTTTCAGCTCAATGACCAGAATGGCAACAAAGTCGTCGTTTCGGAACAGGCCTTGCCTGCGGCGTTTGCCAATAAGCAGTTGCAAGGCAATAGGAAAATATCAGGCGTGGACGGATCGGCCGCTGTTTCCGATAACGACGGCCGACTGGTCGGTAATTTTATTACGAGCCGTAATCCACGAGCGTTGATTTCCCTTAACGCTTCTGATGCGGTGAGCGCGGCTACTGCTCAAACTATCTTGCAGTCGTTGAAACCTGTAGCTTTGTAGCCGGAGCCGAACTTCCCGGATTAGATAGTGGCGCGGCGCATTCGATGCAACGTGATCCTTATATATGCCCATGCCCTGTAAAGTAATGCTCTAAAGCGACTGGAGGATGACTTGGTTGCAAGTAATAGTGTTACTGGCGCTCGATGTTCCCCAAGTCGGGAAGATGTAGACGTTTTGCGTGGCATTGGTGATGGTAGTGGCTGAACCGGCCGTGATTTTAAGCACCTGCGTTGCGCCGGTCGTGGTGCTTGTTAGTAAACTGAAGTTGCCATGAATAAAAACACTCGTCGTTGAGTTGCAGACTATATAGCCGTCAAACTCCCAGCCTAACCCCGTTACTGACGTTGTTGTAAGGGTGTTGCTGCCGCCGCCAAGCAATGTATCAGAGGCGAGAGCAGCATTTGTTCCCAGGTAAACGCCAACCGCCAGTGTCGGAATTCCGGTAGTGCTATAGACGCCGCTCGCATAGAGATGGAACACATGTCCAGCCGAACAGTAATTCGCTGTCCAGCCACTAGTTATCGTGGCAATGGCACCGCAGGCTGTAGTACAGGTGGCGGCCGCCGTCGATGTAGTTGCGGCAATGGCCGAGCCGATGCAGTTCACCCACGCCCCTCCCTGAAAGCAGCGAAAGTTGCCAGTGTTCGAGTTGTAGTACATGGCGCCGGCTATACCGGTCGGGTCGCCACTGTTGGTTTTGTTGCCGAGTACTAAGAGCGCGCCTATCGTGTCGCCGGCCGATGGGCCGACGGTTAGGCGTTCGTTGACTGTATCGCCGGTTAACAGCGCGATCCCGTTGTTGTTTTGCAACAAAAAGCCGGTGGTTGAGTTTTGCGTGGTCTGGAACGTGGCCGAACCGCCCTGGCCAATGGTGAAGAGCGAGTTACTATATGTGTCACTCAGTGCAGTATTCGCTGCTCGAAAAGCAACCACAAGAGCAGCATAGCGGTGTGCCAGACTAAAAGTGAACGTTGCAGCCGTGGGCCCCGCTGTGGCAAGTGACTTATTTTCATCTAAGATATTGACTGTCGCACTTGCCTGGGCGGCGATGCTACTAAAGCCAGTGCCGGCGCTAATTGTAGTGTTCGGCGTAGCGTTCATATCCTCGACCGCGCCGTAAATGAGATCGCCGTTTTGGGTAGTATTGATGTTGCCACTTGTAATGCCATCCGTATTGGTGTTACTGACGGCAACGTCTTGAGATGTAAAAGCGTCAACAGGATTAGTAGCCGCCACGCCGCTATATTCCTGAACGATAATAGTACGAAAGGTGGTGGCCGCGTTGCTGAAGGTTACGGTTACGAGGTCAGTGGTGCCGCCGGCAACGTTAGTGGCGTAACACATGCCAAGCGCTTGTGTCGACGTGGCGTCGCTGACCGTGACGTTCGCTATCGTGTAGCTGTTCCCTAGTGCGTCGCTACAGCCTGTAGCGGTGATACTACCTGTAAAATCCCAACCAAATGTCACCATGATCGCATTACCGGCTGTGACGTTTGCAGTAGTAAAGGCTTTGGTTATCGTCTGGGCTCCGGCAGATGAAGCGTTATTGGCTGCCTGCACTAGCGCTGGCGCGGTCGGGCTGGTCGGTGTCACGGAAGACGTTGACGAGTTGATACGGAACGAGCCGCCGTTACTGGCGTCTTGGCCGAGATAAAAGCTATTCGAGTTGGTTGCGTTGCTGATTTTGAGCGTAGCGTCGCCAGTGCCATTTTGTTCAAGCAAAGCCATCGGTGCGGTTGTTTGGGCGCTGTTTTGGGCGACATCGAGCAAGGTCGACGGGCTGGTCTGGCCGATGCCGACGTTACCGCTACTGCTGACTTGCAAGCCGGGATAGTACAGCTTGTAGGCTTGGCTTGTGACCGTTTGCGACACCGAAGCAGTCAGACTCGTGGTGCTGCCGAAGGCCGTAATCGTTTCGCTGACACCGTTGGCGAATACGATTTGATCGCCGACCATAGCACTCGTCCAGGTCGTGCCCGAGCCGGTGATCGTCGTGGTGGACTGGCTGGCCGTGCCAGTGTTGTATTGCAAAGGCGAAACGCCCAGGCTATTTAACGGCATGTTCGTTCCGATACCAACGCGGTCGTTCGTGGTATCAGCCGTTAAAACGGAGTTCGCGCTACTGTCTTGGATTTGGAAGGCATTCGTAGCATTCGTGGATGTTTTGTGCAAAACCGAGCCGGTGCTGCCGAACGTCGCCACGTTTACGGCGCTGCTGTTTTGCAGATCAAGTATGTCGGCACCGTTGGCCTCGACGATCGCCGTTACTTGTCCGGACGGGCCTTGAATGTCAAAACCGGCGGCAGTTTGCAGTGTCGGCGTTGTCTGATAATTGTGAATATAAAACCCGGAGCCGGATTTGGCGATACACCCTGTCCCGCCAGCTGTGTCACAAACGCTCGTTCCGTTAATCGTCAGGCTGCCCGTTGAAGCCGGCAAGCTAAGAACGCCTGTTTTGGAAATGGTTGCCTCGTCCACGCCGCCGCTTTGCAATTCAAGCAGCAAACCAGACGCCCCCGTTTTGTTGACGAAGATTGAACTGTTCGTGGACGAATCGGTCTGCACAGCGTTCGGCGCCAGCTGTAAAAACTGTGTGGCCGTCAGCCCGCCCAGCATGTTGGAGTTTAAGGCGTACGGCGCGGCGGCGAGCTGGCGCATCGGCAGCATTTCGCCATCGTAGGTCGGCGACGCACCGCCGGATGTGCCGCCGATGTTGACGGACAGCCACAGCACGCTTTGGTTAAAGTCCACTCCGGTGTTGGTATTGCCTTGACATGTGCTGCCGCTCAGCGCGCAAATCGCGCCCAGCTGTACTGACAAATAGCCGTTCGTGACAGTTACGGGTTGACTGTTTGAGTTTTGCCAGTTTTCGGTCCACAGCAGCGTTCCGCCGCCACTCGTATCGCCGGCCGCCGTGCCATCACCATTTTTATAAATCTTGAATTGAATATTATACGTTCCGTCTGGGACAGTCGCCCCCTGACTGTTTAAAAGCCGGGCCTGGTAATTGATCTGTTGATTGATGCCAGTTGCAGCGTCAGTTGGTGCCGGTCGGAACAGCAGTAAGCCTACAAAAACGAGACAACCCAAAAAAGCCGTACGCAAAACGCACTGCGAAAACCCAAGACGGGTCTTTCCAAACGGTAAGCCCGAGGAGCGCGTTAATCTGAAATGCGGAAACTCCTCCAACGTGTACCCCTCAACCGGTGGAGTCTATAATAACTCCTCACTCTATCATACATAAGCGTTTAGTGAGGCGTCAATATTGTAATCGTGCCACTTGTATGCCCCACTATAGCATGAGCGGCATAGTTCAGTTACAATAAGGATCATGAGAGTGGCTCGCGCGAACACACCGCGTCAATCCGTTGCCCACTTTATCGCTACGATAAGTGCTGTCGTGATTTTGATATGGCCTATCGCCGCTGTAGCCAGCAAGTCGACGACTTACCAAATTCAGGAAGATTTTATCGGCGGCGTCGGCGGTAGCTCTGCCAGCTCGGCAACCTACAAATCGATTGACAGCGCCGGCGCGGCTGCCGTTGGGAATGGGAGCAGCACGTTATACCGTTCGCAATCCGGTGCCACAACCACCAACGATCCGAACTTATCGTTTTCCGTCAATACTTCCAGCGTGAGTCTCGGTTTACTCAGCACGGCCACGACTGGCACGGCCACGGCTGCCTTTAGCGTGTTGAATTACACGAGCTACGGCTACGTGGTGCAGATCGTAGGCAACACACCGAACTTTGGTGCTCACAACTTGACTGCTCTGAGCGGGGGCGGAGGCTCTAGTGCGGGAACTGAACAATTCGGCATTAACTTGGTTGCCGACACAGTGCCATCTGCATTGATAGGTACGAGCGCCAATCCGCTGCAAGTCCCAACCAGCAGCTTTAGTAACGGTGGCGCTGCGACGGGCTATGCCACAGCGAACACCTATCAGTACAACTCCGGCGACACCATTGCTCAGGCAACCAAGAGTTCAGGACAAACTACCTACACTATTTCCTACGTTGCCAACATCGGCAACACTACTCCTCCCGGAAGTTACAGCGGTGCTGAGACCTTGATTTGCACGGGCACCTATTAGTCCTAGAATATAGTTGACGAACCGGTTGCTGTAAATTGCTGTAAGTAGTACAATAATATAAGCAAAAGCTTGTTGACGATGTGAGCAAACAGTGCTAGGCTACAGACTTCGGGAATGATGTAAATAAAACAGAGACAGCAAATATATAAGACATGCAAAGATTGACGAAAAATTGGAGAACACGGTTTCAGCGCATCGTTTCGGGACGTCTTGCAATTGCCATGGCAATCGCCTGTTTATTTTTTGCCGCTACCTTGCCAGCGTTGCCCGTGCACGCGGCACAGATTACTGCTCGCAAAGTAACACTGTCGAGTTCCGCGGCCTCAGCCACGGGCGTAACCTATACGTTTAATTTTACAGTACCGACGACTGGCACGCCGGTGAAGTCGCTCGACATTCTACTATGTACCACTGCTTCGGGTACCTGCACCGGATCGTCCGGCACCACAACTGGCGGTTCGCTGAGTTCGCAACCGACCGGGCTTGGCGCGGCGAGTGGCTGGACGGGAACATTTACAACCAACAATCGCCTGCAAGTCGCCAATAGCAGCAACGCTACTAACCCGGCTGGCGCTGTTACGCTGGTGTTTGGCGGCATCACGAATCCAACGACCGCTAACACATCGTTTTATGCGCGCATCACTACCTACTCTGATGCCTCCTGGACAACAACGATCGACGCCGGAGCGGTTGCGGCTGCTACGGCAAACCAAATTACGGTTTCGGCAACCGTGCCTGAGTCACTCACCTTTTGCACGGGAACATCTGGTATTACGAGCTCAAGCTGTGCGAGCGCTACAGGCACTAGCGTTTCGCTCGGCGTGCTGACTACGAGTTCAACAGGCAGCGGGACTTCACAGATCGGCGTGACCACCAACGCTGGCACTGGCTACAATGTAACGGTGAATGGTACCACTCTAACTTCAGGAGCAAACACAATTGCAGCCCTGGCATCGCCGACTGGCTCAGCCCAAGGCTCAGCCCAATTCGGCATGAATTTACGCGCCAATACCACCCCCACTATTGGGAGCGACCCGGCAGGCGCTGGTACGGCCGCACCAACCAGCAACTACAATACCGTCAACAGTTTTACGTTCAACAATACTGATCAGATCGCTTCGAGTGCGAGTGCTGACAACTTCAGACTCTTTACGGTGTCATACATTGCCAACATTACTCCGGTGACGCCGCCGGGGACGTACTCGACAACTCTAACGTATATTTGCACTGCAACTTTCTAATAATATGCTTACGCTTGCTGTATAATTAACTGCATATGAAGCGGAGACAAGCAAACAGAACGTTTCGAATGATGGCTGGCGTGTTTGGCGGCCTTATCGTGCTGCTCGTCGCAAGCTTGATGCCGGCGGCCGCGGTTGCTGACGGTGGTCAAGCCTTTTCGATCGCCCCGCCCTTGCTTAACCTAAAAGCCGACCCGGGCCAAACAGTTACGGCGGTTATTCAACTGACGAACGTCTCGAGTGGCCCTATGGTTATGACGGCTCAGGCCAACGATTTCGCGGCCAAAGACGAAAACGGCAACCCCAACATTATTCTTAATACGTCGGCAGCCGTGCCGTACTCGCTGCGGGCTTGGGTGCAACTGCCCAGCCAATTTACGCTTGCGGCTAAGGAGACCAAGACACTCAGCATCCCAATTGTTGTGCCCGCCAGCGGTGAGCCAGGCGGCCACTACGGTGTGATCCGCTTTACCGGCGCAGTCCCGGGCGCCAGCGGTTCTGTCGTGTCGCTTTCGGCAAGCATCGGGACCTTGATCTTGCTACAA
>Ga0137385_10004969_pt1 | contig 11633 bp, 10 predicted proteins | sample SagtaG_FD_104921 | JGI IMG/M metagenome (GOLD analysis project Ga0137385, IMG submission 104921) | Vadose zone soil microbial communities from Sagehorn Ranch, Mendocino, California, USA - Sage2_R_80_16 metaG | ecosystem: Environmental > Terrestrial > Soil > Vadose zone | place: USA: California...
CGGGCCCGGCCGCAGGCGCGCCGCTCGCAAGAAGAAAAACGAGCGCGACGGCCTGTGTCACGCGAGCCGCAAAAACCCCCAACGGCGAACAAACTCTTCTGTGAGCGGCCGAAGAGCCCATCAAGGCCGCGCCCCCAAACTCAAGATGTCATTTCTCCCGCCGGACCCGGCACGGGCCGGCTGTGCGATGGTTCAGATTCGCTAGTGGACGACCGGGGTTGCCTCGCCGACCGGACGGAACGACAGGCCCTCCCCGGCGACATAGATCTGGAGTGTCGCGGGCCTTTGAATTCCACCCTGGATCAGCGCCTCGGAGAGCGGGTCTTCAACGTACTTCTGCAAAGCCCTGCGCAACGGGCGCGCACCGTAGCTGCGGTCCGCGCACGTTTTCTCGAGGATCCACTGGCGAGCCTCCGGCGTGAGGACAACCTGCACTTGCCGGTGGATCAGCGTATCGTTCATCTGGCCCACAAGCAAGTCGATGATGCGTAGCAGGTCTTCGTCGCCGAGCGGGTTGAAGATTATAACCTCATCCAACCGGTTGAGGAACTCCGGGTTGAATGCCCGCTTTACTTCATTCATCACCATTTCTTCGATGGTCCGGCGGCCAACTTCGTCGATACCGGCCTGGAAACCGAGGCCGGTGCGTTTCTGCAGGTGCCGCGCGCCCAGGTTCGAGGTCATAATGATGATGGTGTTTCGGAAATCCACGGTGTTGCCGAGCCCGTCGGTCAACTGTCCGTCTTCGAATACTTGCAACAGAATGTTGAAGACGTCCGGATGGGCCTTCTCGATTTCATCCAGCAGGATGACGGAGTAAGGCGTCCGGCGGACGCGCTCGGTCAGCTGACCGCCCTCTTCGTAGCCCACATACCCCGGAGGCGCGCCGATGAGCTTCGACACCGAGTGTTTTTCCATGAACTCCGACATATCGAAGCGAACCAGCGATTTCTCCGACCCAAAAAGGAATTCGGCCAGGCGGCGGGCGACCTCGGTCTTGCCGACGCCGGTGGGCCCGAGGAAAAAGAAGCAGCCCACGGGGCGCATCGGCGACTTGAGGCCGGCGCGGCTGCGGCGAATGGCGCGCGCGAGCGCGGTAATGGCCTTGTCCTGGCTGATGACACGCTTGTGCAGCTCCGGCTCGATGCGCAGGAGCTTCTGCTGCTCGTCTTCCTTGATGGAGGTAACGGCAATGCCGGTCCAGCGGGCGACAACCTCCTCGATATCTTCGCGGGTCACTACCCCGGTCGAGGCATCGTCGAGCTTGTACCGCTCGCGCAGGTTGCGCAGGTTCTCCTTTTCCTTGCGTTCCTCTTCGGAATAGAAGCGGGCCTTTTCAAATTCGTGATTGGCGATGGCCGTTTCCATGCGGTGAGTGATGAATTTCACCCTCTTCTGCACTTCGCCGACTTCCTCGGGAACGGTTGCCTGGCGCAGCTTGACGCGCGCGCCCGCCTCGTCGATCAGATCAATGGCTTTGTCGGGAAGGAAGCGATCGGGAATGTAGCGGTTGGAAAGGTAGACGGAATAACGAAGGGCCTCATCGGTGTAGCTGACCGCGTGAAATTTTTCGTAACGCTCGCGCACACCCTGAATGACCTGAACCGCTTCGTCTTCGCTCGGCGCCGGCACTTTCACGGATTGGAAGCGGCGCTCGAGCGAGCGGTCTTTTTCGACCGATTTGCGGTATTCGCCGGGCGTGGTCGCGCCGATGCATTGAATTTCGCCGCGGGAAAGCGCGGGCTTCAGAATGTTGGCGGCGTCCAGCGAGCCTTCCGCGGAACCGGCGCCCACCAAGGTGTGCAACTCATCGATGAAGACGATGGCGTTCTGGCTCTCCATCAGTTCTTTCATGATGGTCTTGAGGCGTTCTTCGAATTGCCCGCGGTACTTGGTTCCGGCAACGATTAAGGACAGATCGAGCGACAGGATGCGCTTGTCCGCGAGAAACGGGGGAACGTCGCCGTCGGCGATGCGCTGCGCCAGGCCTTCTACAATTGCCGTCTTGCCAACGCCCGGCTCGCCGATCAGCACCGGATTGTTCTTCGTGCGGCGGCAAAGGATCTGAATCACGCGCTCGACTTCGTTCTCTCGTCCAACCAGCGGATCGAGGGAGCCTTCGCCGGCCGCTTGCGTCAGGTCGCGGCTGAATTCCGCGAGCAGAGAAGTTTCTTTAGGACGCGCTGCAGCCGTTTTTTCACCCGAAGTGCGCGCGAGTTCCTCGCGCAGCGTCGAGAGGCGCAAACCGCGCTCCATCAGGATCTCGGAGCCGAAGCACTTTTCTTCCCTCAGGATTCCCAGCAGCAAGTGCTCCGTGCCAACGTGCTTGTGACCCAGCCGCTCCGCTTCTTCCGCGGCCATGTTCAGGATGCGCTTGCACTCCGCGCTCAGGGGCACTTCCACCGACGTGGAAATGCGCTCGCGAATGGTGATGCGCGCCTCAATCTCTTTACGAATGGATTCGATCGAGCCTTGTTGGCGCAGGAAGCGGTTGGCCAGAGCTTTGTCCTCGCGCATCAGGCCAAGCAACAAATGCTCCGTTTCAATGTAGGGACTGCCATACTGGCTGGCTTCGTATCGTGCAAAAAAGATGACGCGACGCGCTTTCTCTGTATACCGTTCGAACACGTTAGCTCGCTTCTCCCCCAGGGCCCCCGCCCGCCGTGGCCGCAGCTTCGCGGGTACGCAGAACTCCATGTTCCAGCCCCAGGATGCGGTTGCAACGCGCAGCGAGCGCGAGGTTATGCGTCGCGATCAGCGACGTCAACTTGTGCACGCGATGCAGCCGCTCCAGCAACTCGAACATGGCCCAAGCATTCTGCTCGTCCAAATCTCCGGTAGGTTCATCTGCCAGCAGCACCGACGGCCCGGTGACGAGCGCCCGCGCAATCGCCGCGCGCTGCTGTTCCCCTCCCGAGAGTTCTCCCGCGCGGTGATCAGCCCGGTCTTCCAGTCCGACCTCCGCGAGCCACTTCCGCGCCGTGTCCAGCGCCGAAGTGAATTTCTCGCCGCGCAGTAGCAGCGGCATGGCTACATTTTCCGCGGCCGTAAAATCCGGCAACAACTGGTGACGCTGCCACAAAAACCCGACCGCGCGATTGCGAAATTCTCCGAGCGCCGCGTCATCATTTGTTTCAAGGGCTTTCGAATCGAAGTATACTGTACCGCTCGTTGGCGTGTCTAGCGCCGCCAGCAAATGCAACAACGTGCTTTTGCCCGCCCCCGAAGGCGCCACCACCGCCACCATCTCGCCTTCCCGCAAAATTAAATTGGCATCGAGCAAAACAGGAATGTTTTGCGAACCGCGTCCATACGTTTTTTTCAGGCCCCGTGACTCCAGCACCACGCGCGCCTCGGGCGATGGGCCCGTCGGTGCTTGGCTTGCGCGTTGTGCCGGAAAATTCATTTAAGCAGCCGCCTTGCTCGTCCTTTTCGCCGAACCTGCGACCTGATGATTAGATGCTATCCGAACACAGTACGTGAGTCTTTGCGCCAAGCAAAGGAGCGTCCCTTGACCCAAACACTTTCCCTTTTTCGCCCTTCGCTTGCCTGCCGAAAAGACGGCAGCCGGCTCGCGCCGTGCAACACTTCTAATCTTTCTATTTTCAACACCTTGCGGCAGGCCCTGGAACACCGGGGATGAGGGAAAAATCCCTTAGGCCCGCCCGCCAGCCTCTTCGAAGCGACTAGGAGCAAATGGCGCGCCAAACCGTGTCCGAATCCGTCCTGCCTTTTGCTTCCATTCAATCGTTACTCAAATCGCAGAATCTCGACCGGCAGCAGCCGCAGGGCGGCACGCGCGGGAAGAATCGTGGCTCCGACGGAAATTCCCATGGCCACGGCGGTAATCCATAGTCCATCAAAAAGGCTGGGATGAAATGGGACGTAAGGAACAGCGTAAACCTGCGGGTCTAGGGGAATCAAATGATAGCTGCCGGAGATAAACGAGAACGCATAACCGAGAGTGAGCCCGGCAAGCGTGCCCACGGCTCCGATGGAGATCCCCTGCCAGAGAAAGACTTTACGAATCTGCTCGCGTCGCGCACCGAGCGAACGGAGCACCGCGATGTCCCGGGCCTTATCGGTGACGGTCATGGAGAGAACCACCAGAATATTGAGGCCCGCGACAAAGGTGATCAACCCGATGAAAATGGCGGTGACCAATTTCTCCAAACGTAACGCCCGGAACAAAGCGTGGTTCTCCTCCATCCAGGTGGTGGCCGAAAAACCCGGCCCCGCGGCGCGCTGCACTTCCTCGGCGACCTCCGCGGCGCGCTCCGGCTGGTTCAAGCGGAACTCCAGGACATTGACCAGATCGCCTGCGCCGGCAAGGCCCTCGGCGGCGGCGAGCGTCATGAAACACCAGTTTTCGTCGTAATCGTAGAAGCCGGAATCAAAGATGCCCGTCACGCGAAATCGGCGGGTGCGCGGAATCAACCCGAAAGGAGTCAGCCTTCCCTGCGGGCTGGTAATCGTCACGTAATCACCGGGCGAGATTTTCCACTCCTCCGCAAGCTGTTTGCCGATAAGCAAGGCCTCGATACCGTCTGGATCGGGAGAAAAGTCCAGCTTGCCCGAGACAACGCGCTCGAGTGCCTCATCGCTTTTTCGTTCGCGCTCGGGATCAATGCCCTTGGTCACTACGCCGCGTGCCTGTCCGGCAAAAGAGAGCAAGACGGTCTGATAAACGGCCGGTGTGACGGAGCGAACTCCGGGCAGAACGCCCAGTTTCCTGGCCATTTCCTCGTAGTTCTTGATGCCTCCTGAGCCGGGACGCGTGAGAGAAATATGCGCCGTCACGCCGAGCAGGCGGTCCTGAAGCGTCTCGCGGAATCCCGTGTTCATAGACAACGCGATGACCAGCGTGGCCACGCCCGCGGCCACGCCAAGCACGGACAAAAGGGTGACCAGGCGCAGCACCGGGGGGCGGTAAGGCGAGCGCAGGTAGCGCTGGGCGACGAACCATTCGAATCGCATGGTTGATGGAAGAATACGTTACGCGCCGTGCGCTTCGGAAGCGCCGCTTGATTCACCGCCGCCTTCCGGGCGCAACAAAGGAAACAGGATGACGTCTCGAATCGAAGGCGAATCGGTGAGCAGCATGGTCAGGCGATCGATGCCGATACCTTCTCCTGCGGTTGGAGGCATGCCGTGGCACAGGGCGCGGATGTAATCGACGTCAAGCTGTTTGGGCATTTGTTCACCGCCCTGCGCGATCTGCGCCAGGAATCGCCGCTCCTGCTCGGCGGGGTCGTTCAATTCCGAAAAGCCGTTGGCCACCTCCATTCCGGCTACGTAAATCTCAAACCTCTCGGCAAGCGACGGATCTTCCGGTTTTTGCTTGGAAAGCGGGGAAATGTCGGTCGGAAAGTCGTAGAGAATGGTCGGCTGAACGAGCTTGTCTTCCGCGATGGTTTCAAACAGCAGGCCGGTCCACTCGCCGTCGGTCAATTCGCCCTTCGACGGGGCATAGGCAGCCCCGCTTTTCTTTGCCCAGGCGTTGTATCGGTTGGTTGCCTCCCGCGCGCCTCCGGCAGACGCCAGTGTCTCGAGCGTGGGAGCCTCGCCCGCTTCTCCCGGCCAATACTTCACGATCGCTTCGCGCATGGTCAGGCGGCCCATTTTCGAAAAATCCAGCTCGCTATCCCCGTACCTCACCGTTGTCGAACCGGTGATGTTCTTCGCCAGAGACGCAAAAAGCTGTTCATTCATTTCCATCAGATCGCGGTAGTTGCTGTAGGCCTCGTAAAACTCGAGCATGGTGAATTCCGGGTTGTGCTGGGTGGAGATGCCTTCGTTGCGGAAATTGCGGTTGATTTCGTAAACGCGGTCATATCCCCCGACGGTCAATCTCTTCAGGTAAAGTTCCGGCGCAATCCGCAAATACAGGTTGATGTCGAGAGTGTTGTGGTGAGTCACAAAAGGGCGCGCGGCGGCCCCGCCCGGAATCGGGTGCATCATGGGCGTCTCGACTTCGATGTAGCCCCGCGCGTCGAAGAACCGGCGCAGTTCCTGGATAATCCGGGCGCGGGTCACAAAGACCTGGCGGGATTTCTCGTTGGCGATGAGGTCCAGATAGCGCTGGCGGTAGCGCAGTTCCACGTCCGTAAGACCGTGCCACTTCTCCGGCAAAGGTAGCAAGGCCTTCGCCAGGAAGAAAATCTCTTCCACCCAGATGCTCAGCTCGTTGGTCCTCGTTCGGAACAGGTGCCCGTGCACGCCGATCGAATCGCCCAAGTCGAGCAGATGAAACAGCCGGAATTCCTGTTCCCCGACCGCATCCTTTTTCACATAAATCTGGATGCGCTTACCCGCTCCCTGCAAATGGGCAAATCCCGCTTTCCCCATCAGCCGGATCGAAACGATGCGGCCGGCGGCGCGCACTTCGCGCTTATTGGCCTCTAGCTCGGACGCGGTGGCGGCCGTGAATTTCTCCACCAACTCGGCGGGCGTGTCCGTCGAACGAAATTCGCGGGGGTAGGGGTCAAGGCCGAGCGCCCGGATTTGCTCGATCTTCTTTAGCCGCTGCTCAAACTGCTCGCGTGGCTCAAATTCCAAGGAGGATCATCCTTTCCGCGAAGGCGGAGACCGAGTATAGCGGCGCTAACCCCCGGGAGCAAGAAACGGACAATGTCAATCCAGTGAATAAGATGGACGGCACCCGCCGGTTACGGCGCCGGGTTTGCGCGCGCCAGGCCCCTATCCCTCGATTCGTGGGACCGTACGGCGAGTGATTCATCATCCTTTACCTGCTTGGCACAAAGAAGTAGTGGCAAAGGAAATTCTTTTGATATACTCCGCCACCAGTGTCCTGGGAGGCCCTCTTGAAAGCCGACAGCCGCCCGCCCTTATCCCGCGGTAGGTGTGTCCAACAAGACTGGCGCACAAGCTTGCCGGAGGAGAAGGCTCTGGTATTCCAGGAACACGAACGTCATCTCGAATCGCTGTATAACATGTTCAGTGTTTCGCTGAACGAAGCCATCGAGCTCAAACTCGCGGGCTTCTTGCCTACGGCCTTGAGGACCGTGGGCATGAGTTCCGAGCTTTGCGGACGGATGAGCCGCCCACTCGCCGGGACGCTCCGCGCGCTCGAGGAACACGCCAAGCACTATGGGACGGTTCCCAACGCCGCCCCGCTGAACCCTGACAACTATCATGGGATGAAAGGCCAGCGTTCCGCGCGCATGAGCGGGCTCCTCGATCGCGTCCTGTTTTCCCAGAGGCTGCAATTCCTGCACAAAGTCAACACGCTTGAGGAAATGGTCGAGGACCTCGACCGGGACTTTCGGACCGTCGCGACGGACCTCGCCGGGGGCTTATGTCCCGACCCCCAGCGTGGGTGGCATGAAGTAGACGCGGGCCACTACGATCTCAATACCTGCCTGCGGGAAACCATTGTATTGTTGAAATCCTTCTTCGTCGTGCTTCCCGCCGGGCAGCTTGGCGATTTTGAGAAAACGGTCCACGACCAGTCGCAATTCCCGGACGGCGACCCCACGCGGCGCCATGGACGAATGGGCGCGTTCGCGGGACAATAACCCTACCTGCTCGCCCGCAGGAGCCCGAACACCATAGTGGACGAAGCGGCCTTTCGAGGGGTGTCTCTTTGACTCCCGCGGGCGAAAGTCAGGACAACTCAAAGGGGGACTCGGTGCATCCGAACGGGTGGATGCGCCGGAATTGGACCGTTGGCCCGAAACCGACCAAGCGCTCCGAATGCGTCGACTTCCCGACAGGCCACCAAACCGGTGACGGAAGCGGAAGCTATTCGGCTGGCCCAGGGGGGTGACGCCGCCGCATTTGAGTTTCTCTATCAAATGCACGGCCGTCGCGTTTACGCCCTGTGTCTCCGGATGGTGAATAATCCGGCGGACGCGGAAGACCTGATGCAGGAAGCCTTTCTTCAGCTCTTCCGGAAAATTGGCACTTTTCGGGGCGAGTCGGCCTTTTCCACCTGGCTGCATCGCATGACCGTGAACGTCGTCCTGATGCGGCTCAGGAAGAAGTCGCTGCCGGTGGCCTCACTGGAAGAAACGACGGAGCCCGACGAAGAAACAGGCGGCCCGAGAAAAGACATTGGTGCACCGGATTTGCGCTTGAGTGGCGCGGTGGACCGGGTGAATTTGGAACGCTCGGTGGAAAAATTGCCGCCGGGTTACCGGACCGTGTTTGTGCTGCACGATGTGCAGGGTTACGAGCACAACGAGATTGCGGAGATCATGGGTTGCTCAGTCGGAAACTCGAAGTCGCAGCTGCACAAGGCGCGGACTCGTCTGAGGGATTTGTTGCAGGAAGAACTGCGCGCCCAAGCGCGGCAGGAACGCCACGCCGCAAGATCCCAGACGGCGCACGACGATTGAGCTACAATGAACGCATTTGAAGTGTGTGTGTGTGCGATCCCGTAACGCCAGGACTTGGGGCCTAGGAAGCAGTTGAGAGAAGCGGACGAAGCCGGCCCACCGGCTGGCACCGGCTCGGAGTGAAGCACTATGCAGTGCAGGGACATTGCAGAGGTTCTGGAACAGGAAGGCCTTTCGCCGTTACCGGACGCAGCGCGGGCGCACGTGGCTCGCTGCTCGCATTGTCAGGATTACATCGCCGATCTTGAAACAATCGTTTCAGCCGCCCGTGAATGGCCCACGGAGGTCGAACCACCCCCCCGCGTGTGGATGGCCCTCCGGGCCCAGCTCGAACAGGAAGGCATCTTCAAGGAGCCCGTGACCGCTCCGAACGAACTGCCTGCTTCCTGGTGGGGCGGTTTCGGCGAGTTCTTCCGCACCCGCGCCTTGGCTACGGTCGCCGTGGGTGCGCTGATTGCCGCTGCCGCGATTCTCGAACTGCGCCGGCCGGCTGCTCTCCCGCTTCCCCCCGAGGTCGTGGCCACGGTAAAACAGTTAAACGAGCAAGAGGTCGACCTCAGAAACATGCACCTTGCCAGCACATCCCCCGTGGATCAAGCGTTCGAGCAAAACCTCAAGGAAATCGATGATTTCATTGCCGACTGCGAGCGCCATCTGAAAGAGGTCCCGCAGGACGAACTGGCGCGAGTATCTCTACAGCGCCTATCAGCAAAAAGCGGAATTACTTGCCGCGATGTTGGATCGCGGGAGGAGCGTTAACTAACATGTGGACCAGGTCGATGGGACGGACGATCACGCTGCTTCTTGGGGCCGGCGTTGCGGTGGGCTCGGGTGTGCCTGCCGGGGCTACCAGGCAGCGCATCGAACGGCACTTTCCTGTAAACGGACGGCCCGTGGTGGTGATCCAAAGTGTGGCGAACGGCCGGATCGAGGTGAAATCCTCCAAAAATCCCGAGGTTGTCGTTATCGCCAACGAAACCTCCAACAAGGTCGGCTTTGAAATGGAGCAGGCCGGCGACCGCGTGGACGTCACGGCCAGTATACTGGATGCCTCTGCCCAGCCTCTGGATCTCGAAACCAGCTTGCAATTGACGGTGCCGGAAGAAACCGAGCTTCAACTCAAAACCGAGAATGGCCTGATTTATGTGGAACAGGTTATGGGTGATATGACTCTCGAGAGCGTGGCCGGGGATGTTCACCTGAAGGAAGTCTCCGGTTATATCATCGTGAAAACCACCGGTGGTTCGCTGGTCTGCACGCAATGCGCCGGCAAACTCGACTTCAATTCCGTTGGCGGCGGCGCTCAGATCCTCCAGCCCGCCCTTACGAATGTGAATCTCCGCACCACCACCGGCAATATCCTCTTCGACGGCGACTTCATCCGCACCGGGCTTTACTCCATGAAGAGTGGCAAGGGCCTGGTGGAAGTGCGCTTCTCGGGCAATGATTCTTTCGATCTCAAGGCGCAGACCGCGACGGGCACGGTAGACAATCAGGCCGCGGCTTTTCTCAAGCCGGATTCCCACGGCACCGTGGGACGTCTCGGGTCGAAGTTCAAAGGACTGTTCGGCACCTTCGGCGCGGGCCTGGCGAAGGTCGAGCTCTCCACCTACAGTGGTACAATTCGAATCTTGCAGCGCGACTAAGCCCCTCGCGCTTCTTTCGCGTGACAACTACACCTGCTTCGCGCGGCCTTCGACCGCGCGTGTCGATTGTTTCGCTCGCCGGCTTCATGGGTTCCGGCAAGACTACCGTTGGTACGCTCCTCGCGCGGCAGCTCGCGTGGCGCTTTGTCGATCTCGACGAGCGCATCGAAGAGTCTGGCGGCCTCCCCATCCCGCAAATCTTCGAGCGCTTCGGCGAGGCATTCTTCCGCCAGCTCGAAGCGGACCAGCTTCGCGCGGCAATCGGCCGCGCTTGCGAGCTTAAGCAGGGAACGGTCCTGGCGCTCGGTGGCGGCACCTACGCGCAACCCGGCTGCCCCGAGTTTCTGCGCTCGGCCGGTGTCCCCGTTCTTTGGCTCGATGCCCCCATCGAGGTTCTGCTCGCCCGGTGCCTGACCATGACCGGCCGGCCGCTGTTCCGAGACGAGGCCAGTTTCCGCACGCTTCACGCCGAGCGCCTGCCCTCCTACCAGCTTGCCGACCATCGGGTGGAAAGCTCCAGTGAACCCGCCGAAATTGTGGCGCAAATCCTGCGCCTCGGCATTGTTGCTTCTGGAGGAAACCAGACCCATCTAGTGGTTGAGAAACCTCTGTCCTGAGAGACAATACGGCAGGGGGGTAAGCACACCGTGAGCTTCCAAACAGCCTGCATGGGATTAACCCTTGGACTTGTGGCCTGCGCCACTCTCGCCAGTCAGAAAAAAGCCGCGCCAGGCGTCCTGGTCCAAGACAAAGGAAAGTTCACCATTAAACTCGCCGGGCAGACCGTCGGCCACGAAGAGTTCGAGATCGCGCCTGCCGAAGGCGGCTGGCTCGCCAAAGGCTCGTCCGACATCAAGCCGCCCGAAGGCGCTCCCAGCAGAGTCACCGGATCACTCACCTTGCTGTCCAACGGCTCGCCGATCAGCTACGAATGGAAGGCGCAATCGGAAAAGAACAGCGGCGCGCACATCGTCTTTGCCAACGGCGTTGCGCGCATCACTCTTGAGATGCAAGGCGCGCGCCCCTTCCAACAGGATCTCTCTTTTAATTCCCCACTCATCGCCGTGCTCGACAACAATCTTTATTACCAATATGCCGTCCTCGCCCGCATCTACGACTGGTCCAAGGGCGGCGAGCAAACGTTTCCCGTGCTCATCCCTCAGGAATTGACCCCTGGGACGGTAACCGTGCTTTCAACCGGCGCAGCCGCGGCCGATGGCAAGACCTACGAAGGCCTTAAGGTCACTTCTTCGGATCTGGAAATTCTTCTGTTGCTCGATAACAACCATCGCCTGATTCGCCTCGAGGTCCCCGCAGCCAAGGTCTCGGTCATGCGCGAGTAGTCGGGTGGCCGTTTCATCGAAATGCGTCCTTGAAAGCATAACGCGGCGCAACCGGAAGGGTCACGCCGCGGCAAAACTGCTCTGCGTTCGAAGCCGGCGCTACCGCGCCAGCGGCCTTAAAGGGCTAGCTTGCTCTGAGCTGCGAAAGGCCTGCTCGGTGGTGGCCCGAAGGTGGCCGGCTGGCGCAACCGGTAGCCCTGCGGATGCATGTGCGCCGCGCCATTCGAATGGCCCGTCCCGACTGGCCCGCTTACTTGGCCATTCGCCGGCACGGTTTGCGGAAG
>Ga0137385_10004984_pt1 | contig 11621 bp, 11 predicted proteins | sample SagtaG_FD_104921 | JGI IMG/M metagenome (GOLD analysis project Ga0137385, IMG submission 104921) | Vadose zone soil microbial communities from Sagehorn Ranch, Mendocino, California, USA - Sage2_R_80_16 metaG | ecosystem: Environmental > Terrestrial > Soil > Vadose zone | place: USA: California...
AAAATTTAACGTACCATGGTAATCAATTTTGTTGATTGCCAATCTGGGATCCAATTGCATCGCTCACAGCAATTATAAGAAATTATAATTGCTGACAATTCCCCTGGTTTTTTGCTGATGACTGCTAGTATGGGGCGATCATACTTGATTCCTGTTCCTTGAACCTTGCGTTAACCGCTAAGAGTGGCAATACTGTAGCGGCAGCAGCAAATGAGGCGCATCAAGATCAAGTGTACTGTAAGGGCCGAATTTATTCAGAGATCTATGACTCGGATACAGTATATGATCTCGGGCAAGTTAGTCAGTGTCATGTAACGTCTCCACGCCGCTGGGTCGGCGCCGACTTTCTCACAAGGCGTAAATGAGTTCCAGTGTGCGAGCGTCTAGCACAGCCTTTCTATAAAACGAAACGTACGCCTCGTGTTGTTGCCGTGCAGGGCTTAGGAGCTTTTCGTTACCCCTCCAGCCTTTTCTTCCTTTCCAATCACTGCTTTTCACGCACTGAACCAAGCACCGAACCATGGCTCCCAAACGTAAGCCCAAATATCCAAGTCCGAGTCTTCCTGCTGTTGGTGATTAAAATTGACCCTGCCTCAGTCTCGACCGCCGATATCGACGCCCGCATCACTTCCCTTCGGAATTCCCTCTTACAGTTCCCTCGGTCTCATCTTAAGCGCGTCACTTGCGTTCACAATCTTGCCAAGGCGCGATTCGCACGCTATAAGCTGTCGCGTCAGAAAGATGACCTTGACAAGTGCATTGTACATTACACTGAGGCAATCTTCCTTCCGCCCATTTCAGATGCCAAAGTTGGCCGCAATATTGTTGAAGTTCTCTTCGAACTTACGTCGGCTCTTTTCCATCGCTCCGACAAGTTCGATCAGCCCGAGGGCGTCGAGTATTCCGTCGAGTATCTCCGGTACCTTCGAGGACTACCCTCTGACTCCTTCAAAGTCCCCAGCAGCGACGTTACGACAACAATTATATGGGCATTGGGTGCTCAGGTCAAATCTGGAGCGGGGAATGTGACACGGAATATCGAGGAGATGGTGACCATCTGCCGCGAACTCCTCACCTTAGACGTGTCGCCGGATTTTCTCGAAGTCGCTCTTGTATCCTTGAATGATGCTGTTAACGCCGAATCAAAACGAGGACTGCCGGTTCAGCCACTAGACGAAATCATTGAATGTCTACAGGATGCGGTGAAAGTGTTACCACCGGGTTCGCACCGTGTATGGTTCGCGCTGGCCGACGTACTCTCCGAGCGCTTCTTTGTAACTCACTCAATTGGTGATTATGAGGAGGCAACAGCCATCTTGGAAAGGATCGTCGATCCAAATTACCCTGGAGAGTGTCCGGATTCAATTCGGACTCGGGTTCAAGTACGTGTCATTACGCTCGCATACGCCAGATCGGTGTTCTTTGAGAACCCAGAATATTCCGAACTGGCACTTTCTCGTCTCCGTGCCTCACTCAGTTCATCGGCTCTCGATGAAGAGCTTCGTATTCAGGCCACCGACATCTTGGCGATTCATGCCGGACAGCGCTTTAGACATTACAGCCTTACCGAAAGCCTTGAAGAAGCGGATTCCTGTATTTCACAAGTTGTTGACCTTACGTCCTCTCGAAGCCTGGCAACACCCACGGAATTTTTCATTGAATCAGATGCTGTTCAGGAGGCTAATTCAACGACGGCAATACAGCAGAAAATTCAGCGTCTTGAAGAACTACTCTCCAATACACCTCCGGGGACCTCAGAGTACAAACGTCGCCTCGATGAACTTGCAGGTTGGTACAAAACCATGTTTTCACGTACCAACGATGTATCGGATATCGAAGAGTCCATCAAGTATGGCCGGTTGTTGCTCGATGCGACTCATTCCAATGACCCATGGAGAGTCAATCCCCTTGCTTCCCTACGTAACATCCTCGTCCTCGCGTTCAAACATACTGAGAAGATCAGCTACCTCGACGAGTCAATCAACCTTGGCCATGATATTCTCAAGTTGAAAAGCGCGCAGTTCGCCCACTTTCACACAATCCGGAATCTCATGTCATCTCTAATTACCCGCTCGCGGCTGCTTGATCGAAAAGAGGATCTAAACGAAGCCGTACGACTATTGCCATTGGCCATCAATAATCAATATGCGCGGGCACCTGACCGATTCGAACTTTCATGCTCCTGGGCACTCCTTGCGCGACGTATTGGGCACCCTTCTGTCCTAACTGCATACGACAGTGCAATGACATTAGTGCAAAGGTCCTTGTCCTTCGCTCCGACGTTACAGATTCAGCACACTAGTCTCGTCGCGATGGGTGAGGATCGTCATACGATGCCACTCGACTACGCATCCTATCAGATCGACATGGGTCGATTTGAGGAGGCCATTGAGACGCTGGAGCAAGGGAGAGCACTGCTTTGGTCTGAGATGCGTGGTCTTCGTACTCCGATCGCCAGTTTTGTCGGGGACAACTCGCCTTCACCCTTGGAAAAGAGATTTGCTGAGGTTAATCAAGAACTCGAGACGCTAACTATGTCCATCCCACCGAGCGGCAAGTTAGGAACGAAAGACGGTGTGGCTCAAGGCGGCGATGGAATGGACCCCTTTGGTCGTCTTGTGGTAGCGCAACGAAAACTGGTCGAGGAGCGGGATGCGCTGATTTCACAGATCCAAGGTCGTCCAGGGTCGGAAGGGTTGTTGAAGACACTGTCATTCACCACTCTCCGCTCTGCCGCCTCGCGTGGCCCTGTCATCCTTATCAACCATTCCAAATGGCACTCTGATATCTTGATTCTCTTCCACAGCTCTCTTCCTTGCTTCATTCCTACCGCCAATGATTTCTACGACCGTGCAACCAAATTGTATGATAGGTTAATGGAGGCGCGGAAGGAGGGCCTCGATTCCACCAAATACCAGCATGCTCTACGTACCGTACTCAGGGACCTTTACGAGCTCGTTGGCAGGCCAGTCATCAGAAGACTTCGAGTGTTAGGCGTACCAGAACAATCCCGAATTTGGTTGTGTCCCACCTCAGTTTTCTGTTCCCTTCCCCTCCACGCGATGGGTCCAATCCCTTCCGACCATATGCCCAAGCCCTCCAAGCCCTCCAAGCAGTATTTCTCAGATCTCTACATCCCTTCATATACACCATCCCTTTCCGCTCTTATCGAGTCCCGCAATCCGAGTGCACAGGCGCTGGACCAACCTTCGTTGCTTCTTGTTGCACAACCCGACAAGTCTCTCCCGGGTGTGTGGGGAGAGATTGAGGTCATGCATAAGGTCAATGTCCCGGTCACAAGTCTTATCTCAAAGTGGGCTACACCCACTTCCGTAGTTGAGGGCCTTCGAGATCATCGGTTTGCTCATTTCGCGTGTCATGGAAATCTGGAGACAGGCAAGCCATTCGATGCTTCTTTCCAACTTCACGGCGGGGAGCGGCTTACTCTGCTGGACATCGTACGATCTCGGCTTCCGAATGCCGAATTCGCATTCCTTTCTTGCTGTCACACTGCAGAGATCACGGAAAAGAGCATAGCCGACGAGGGACTACATCTCACCGCAGCGATGCAGTATTGTGGGTTCCGAAGCGTCGTCGGGACGATGTGGGCGATGGCCGATACGGATGGTCGGGATCTGGCTGAGAACTTCTACAAGTCGATGTTTTCTGGCCGAGAGCAGGGTGTGCCATACTATGAACGATCCGCGCGAGCACTGCGGGACGCTGCACGGAAGCTGAGAAGAAAGAAAGGAATCACTCTGGAGAGATGGGTAAATTTTGTTCATTATGGTGCTTGACCGGGCATCTTCTGTGAGTGGTCGATTTTTTTATTGCGCGCATGATTTTGGCGCTTACTTATCCTCAGAGAGATTCAAGTCTTAGCGGTTATGCTGCGTTGTCAGATCAGGCTAATGCTCAGTGTTAATATTTACTCTATGCGCACGTTTTATCGTTGTTTTGATAATACCTGGCGTTGAAACAGTCAACTATGACATGATGGTACTACTAACGCATGAGTCTCATCTAGAATCTATTTTTTTCTATAGTAGTGAGTAGAAATAAACCAACAGCATATGGGGGCGGCAAGGCTCATCCGGTGCTACCGATGTGCCCCAGAACCCCCCTGCATCCATCCATTTCACACGTTGCGAGGCTACCTCGGCGCTTATGGTCTGACTAAGAAAGGGTCAACAACCTCAACTTGACGAAAAAACACAAAGGAGATTCCCGTACTGATACAGAACCCGTGCGAGATATCACTGCGCCCATGGACTGTTGGAATATATTTCTCGTGAGGTTTCCCCTCGACTGATTCGTATCGTATTATTCCATATGAGCGTGGTGCAAACTCGCGCCTCGTGTTTCGTGTTTCGTCTCGGTTTGCAGTTTCCTTACCGTTCGGAGGCTCGGGCCGCTTACCCGGTTCCCCTCCTGGTCGTACCGCCGACCCCTTGATTGTTATCTCGTCGCCCTGCGGAAGCAGAGCATAAAATTTCCTACTGTATAGTTCATGATACTGTAGACATAAATACTTTCGTCTTCGTAGAGTAACACCTCAGTTCTGCCTTCTAGTGTGCACAGTAACTGAGGTGAGTTTTGCCTAGTGTTCTACTTTATATTCACCCATACTTATTCGCCTTAGTCGGCTTGTCTAACTGTTTAGGTGAATAACATTAGTTCTGCCTTCTAGTGTGCGCAGTAACTGAGTTGGCTTGTCTAACTGTTTAGACTTCGCCCGCGCGCACGTCTGCTTATACTCATTTATTCACATCATCTATTTACGGATCTCCCATACCTTGCTATATGGACTACCCGCACCTCCGCAGGCGTTCCACGCAAGGCGAGCAGGACAACCTCTCGTTGTCCACCAACAAAGTCATCCCTCTCCGCGTAGTAAAACCATACATTGTCTGAAAATTCGCGAAGGAAGCCGACGTCGAGATCAAGTACAGACCTTATTTCTTTATCTGCCGTAGTCAGAGATGCATAGATCGCCGCGTGTGCATGAAGAAAGCGAGCGAGAGATATGCAAGGGCTCGCGGCCAAGGCGCGCAGAAGAAGGACCGTGTGTACCGGTAGAGGCGAGAGAGCATCAGATGGACTGCAGGCAGGGAACTACAGCTGCGGATGTGCGTACTGAGAATATTTTGCCACTTGGGCTCTCACCTATTTCGGATAGCGTGGGGGTTAACATAAACGCACCAACGCAGCAGCGCAGGCCTTCAGCATTTCCTGGATGAACCAGCCGCCGACAGAACCATTTTGCGACCTCCATGCCCACTGGCACCACAACACCTGCGCCTGCCCGAAGGTTGTTCGTGGCTATACGCTGCATGTACAGGCACGGGCCCGGGAGCCTGAGTCGGAGGCGACTGCGGGGGGTTGGAGGAATCGGGGAAGAGATGACTCAAGCTGTGTAAGTTAGCTCCCATCTGAGACGCGGTCGCTGGAGCGATTACAGTGATGCATTGTCACATGGACCGGCTGCGCTCCGTTCCGTTCCGTTGCCATGTCAGCGTGTTCGTCCGTTCGTCCTCACTTTCGTCCTCACTGCTCTCCCCGTCATGGCCTTTTCTCCAACCCTCTTCGAGCCCATTTTCTTCCCTCACCTGTTCCTCTATGGCCTATATGAACAAGATCCACAGCGCATCACCGAAGGGACAGACAAACAAACGCGGCCCCCCTTCCCTCTCACGACCCAGCGATAATCGCTCTACTCGTGCCCACACTCCACTCAATGCCCAACTACTGTGCGTCGATGACGAAGGCCAAAAGGTCAGATCATATGTTCCGATCCCGGGGAGATATCCGACTTGGTATCCCTTTCGAGGAGCCCTTTGGCCAGATCCGCACACCTCTAGCTTTTCGCCGTCGTTTTGCCTCACATTCTTCGCTACATCGCGCACATTTTGGACCATTCTTAAGCACTTGGCGCTTTGACGTTACGGACATCGACCCGCACAACGGCATCAAGCACGATGCTTGGTTGGCGCGTATGCTAAGTTACCTCTCGCATGATAGAGCCGTTCGTACCGCGACACGTTCTATCAGTCTCGCTAGGCCTTGCCGAGTAGCTAGTCAGTGCCTTACTCACATTGGCCACCATTTCTTGTGAAGATCTCACCCACAGAACCCGTCGTCGACGTCGCCGCACACGTCACAAAAGCGACAGCAGATTCGATCTGATTCGCATGCCCGTACTAGCTGACCTTTCACGGTGCCTGGGTCGACGCCGTCCTGAGGCAAAGTTCAGCAACGGACAGTACTCGCAAGACGCCAGCCACAAAACTTTCAAATATATGCGGCTTTTGTCGTTGTTGATTCTTACCTTTTATCGTCTTGCTTAGGCTGACCTGGTTCGAACAAAGGGCAGATCAGCACTATTGACTATCTTTAGAGGACGCAACTGGGCACCACATTCATTCACGCGTTCCTCACAGCGGAACTCGTCCCCGATAACGAATTGGGGTATTCGCGACCAGCTAGGCTTGACTTATTTGCGTCCAACCGTACAGTATTTGGCGTCGAACGTGGCATCGAGGAGGTCGATTGACTATATAGTGAGGACCTGCTAGCGCAATGCTCTGCCAGTTCCCTGTGGCTCCACATCTGCGCGAGGCGAGATTGTGCGACCCTAGTCGCCTCACTAGCCCTCAGGCTCGAAACTGTGAGGTAGCAAAGCTGAGTCGATCAGCTCTCAAAGCGTATCAACACAGTTTTTGAGAGACTAGTGGGAATTCGTCATACTTCTCGAAGTCTTTGTGAGTTGCGGAGTCGATCTACGACAGGCGTGTAGCCCACTTCAGCTCAGCAACGGCGCAGTTCCTGGGGCTGAGCTGTGCTCCGGGGACCCTGCGCACAAGGGCAGGTCGCAGAGACGCTGAGTGTGGCGGGACAATCGACAGGTCAAGCACATAGTCACCATACAGTAAACGCGATAGCGGAGAGTATAACGTACTCCATCGCGATAAGAATAATTAAAAATCAAAGATGCGTGAATGAGAGCCCGTCCGGCGCACGCTTTGTCGGACCCAGCCGGACGGGCTCTAATCTTTCAGAAACCTTGATTGATAACATGTCCTGTTCAAAGTGAGGTGCAGACAGTAAAGTCACTATGGGAATAATTGCAACACGTTCCCTCGTTCCGAGTGTCCAAGCCATCGTAGTAGAACCGGCAGAATGTGGTACATTCTGGCAAGGCCCACCCGTGCGCCACCGATGCCGGGATTCGGGGATCCGGAAGAGAGGCATTCAATTACGGTGGTGTGCAAACACCTGTCGTTCTGGGAATCCTTCGGCGACATCGACGTTTAGGAGCGAGAGTCCAATCTGCGCCCAGAGTCGGAGTCCAAGCTCAAAATCGTCGTGTAGGACTAGCAGTGGGCCCCCTAGAAAACAAGGCAGAGAATCGAGTAGAGAGGGTGTCTTTCAGGTAGTGAGATACACACAAGTGTCCGCAGCCAGAGCCGAGGTAAGAGAGTCTCGGACTCTGAGAGACAGTGATGATTTTTTTTTTTTAAAAAAAAGAAGAGAGACAGTGCGTACAAAGGTGCGAGGATGATAGGTCGAAGTAATTGCGATGCGTGTAGTGAGTGTCAGGTGTACGGGAGTGTAACTTCGCTTATTGACGTCCAGTCTTGCGACGAGTGGACTTCAAGGCCGTTGTACAAGAGCCCAAGTTGGTCGGATCAAGAAGCTTGGTGAAGTGCATAATCGGTGATGCTAGTCTATGCATAAGTTTGTGGTAAGTTAAGTGTTGAGAGGCGCGGTTCAACTATCACGTTCTAGTCTACACCGAGTCAATTGACGCTGCCTAAATGGAGCTCTCAGTGTCAACGTAAACAACATCCTCATTGGTGGACACCCACTGCTCGGCACCCGCTTCACTCAAACGCTGCGAAGCGCGTCGTACCAAGTACCCGTATCTTTCCTCCTAGACCACTCAGAAGAATAGGATACGAAAATTGGGGGACTGATAACGAGGCTTTCTGGAACATTGCGGTGTCACCCTCTCACCTGCCTGTGACAGGGCGCGTCATTCCCACCAAGCGCCTAAAATGATGTCACTGCCATCAATTCTTTAAGACATTTGTGGACGATATCGTCGACGCGCGTTACATTCAGTTACACCTTCTACGATAACACTCAGGCTGTCTTTGCTGCACCAGACAGTAGTATCCACAAACACCCTCGTCAAAAAGACAGAACCTGAATCTGTCATGTCCAACACTGAACACGACACACATGGTAAGAGCCTCGACAGTGCGCTACTTGTATGGGAGATTTACTTGCTACGTTTGTGACAGCGTGGCGCTTCCAGCCTCAGACTCCTGAGCCCGATAGTCTCAGCGAAGTGCAGTCCACGAATTCAGCTCAGCTCGGGGAGGATCTGTCTCTCGCAGTAAAAGGGATGTATCCCCTTCTCGATTTAATCACGGAGCAAGGCAGCAGCGGCCTCGGTAATCCCGTTTTTTCATATCAGTTATACCTACGCTCATAAAATTTTAGTTGACAAGATTGTCATCGCTCAACAATCTCTCCAAGAATTCATCAACACGCTCTCCCCGGGTGCTTATTCTTCCATCACAGAAGTCGACTTCAAAATACTGGACAACGTTGTTCTCAAGCCGTTCGGAATCTATGGTTCGAAAGGAGAGATAGTGAGGTTTCTATGTGAAATCAAGGCCGTAGATGGCAACACGTACGTTTCTGCTTTGCTTTGTATCTGGGTAGGCTAACGCCTCGAGGACAGCGCACAGGAATTGCTCGTGCAACGGAATGAACACGCAGCTGGGAGTTCTGAGCCAGTTCTAAGATCGGGATTATATATTGTGCGCTCGTTCCTGTCTACCTCCGATGAGCAAGTCTATGTCGTCTACTGGCCGGAAGACACCACTTGGGACGACCGTGCGGCTTCGCCCATCCAACGTAACAGGGTGACATTCATGCGGTACAGTCAACTTTCCTACCTTCTTCTATTCTTAATCGACCGAATCTGCGTAGATACCTGAGCAAGCTATGCGATCAATTAATTTGCTTGCTTTCAAGTGAACATTCAAAGGCAATTGTGTGGGGTGACGACGATGACGGAGCCGACGAGGAGGATGACGACAACGACGACAGTGACGGCACATTGACCGACTCGGAGAAAGGTGACTCAAACCGATTCTATCGTTTCGAGGTGGCAAAAACGAAGGATCAAGAAGAGAATGTCGTTGTCCGAGCGGGATTCATGGTACGCTCACCATATGACAACGCTCTGCCCCTACGGTAACATCAGTTCTTGTTCGTCACAAGATGACATCTCCCCTTATTGTTGATCAAGCCCCGCCACCGGAGGTGCACGCAGACCCAAGGGCATTCTGTCCAGCGCTTCTTCATGGGGAGAAGGTGCAAGGTTTCATGACAACCACATTCATGCCAGCGAGGACGGTCGTTGAGCCATTTGCTCACGATCATCAGACCGCTGACCAGATTAGGCTTCGTTTGTAAGTTTGATTGCCATTCGGGTCGACATCTTAATAGAATCGCCTTACTAGGGGAAAAGAAGTTGCGTTATGTCTCTCCGAGAAATTCGACAGCGCGTCGCTGAAGCCCTTGATTACGGCATTGGGCTTCAGGACTCGATTCCCGAAGGAGTACGAAGCTTGGGAGAGAAGCAAGAACGAGATAGAGCGTCGATTCCAGCAGATCGTTTCCCAGCGGAAAGCGGAGATACATGCAAAAATCGAACAAGACTTTGAGGGTATACGGGTCAAAGTACAGAGAGCTGTCATCGACGAGTTGTTAAAGACATTTCCGTGAGTACTGACTACCCCTTGAAGCGCTATCCCGTTATAACCGATGATAGGTCATTTCGACGTGAGAGGTTTTTGCCTGAATCAAGTTCTGCCGAACCGATGGAATCCAAAGGTGAATCTAACAATGCGGATAGTAAGAGTGTCGATCATCTTTCCTGTCCCCCAACGGATGGTTATAACATGAGCCGTAGATTCGCTCCGCGACCTCTTTCTCCTTTATCCGGGAATGGAGCAGATGATTTGGGACAATATACGCGGAGCTGACTTCGGGGGATGTTTGAAGGCCTCTGAATTTCAGTTCAAGAAGAAGCGTATGATGTTCTTTCGGCTCCTAAATTCGGACTTGGAGGATGCGATAAGTCTAGGTGCGGACTTGACCCTGTCAGTAGCAGATGTTGTCCTTAGTCAGCAGGACGAGAAGAGCACCTTGGCAGTTCTCGAAACGTTTGGAAAGGACGACAATGGGATCCTGTCTCGGCTACGAAATCTTTTCAGGTTCTCTGGAGGTGAAGAGAGGCTGTGGGAAAGCGCCAGTAGACGTGCATTGTCGGTGTCTGATTCTCAGTTCCTTTCGGAGCTCAAGACTAATCCCGTCGACGATCATCTCCACGAGGCCGCCGTTGACGTCGAGGACACTGCTTATGCTTTCCTCACTAAGCAGGTCGACACCTTGGTGTCCGGAATCAGTCAGCATATCCTATTAACGCAAAAAAGGGAATGTTACAAGCAAGTTCAACGAGAAGTAGACACCGAGGAGGTTCAAGCAGTGCATATCTTGTGGTCCAGGTTCCTCCATCAAATTAAGGATGCGTCTACGCAGCACTCCACACCGTACGTCTCTTATGGTGTCCGAAATGGGCTGACAACCTAGCGTTGCGCAGGTGCACAACTGTCTATCTAGACCTCTTCAAAGTCAGGAAATCGACCTTCTCCGGGGGTTTGTGTTTGAATAGTGCTCTCCAACCCCGACGTGTCTCATCTTCTCGAACAGATACTTATTATATCAGTGGCCGTCAAGAGTATGTACGAGAAGATGAGATAGAATATCGTATTCATCTCTTGCGCTTGCGCGCAGATGAGAGCCAGAAAGTGCAACTCGATCCATCTTACGTACCGACACCTATTCTCGAGGAACGACTTACTCATTCGTTCCGTGTGTCCCCATCGACTGTCGTAAAGTATGTTCTTGGCAGATCTCATTTATCCCACACTTACCCACACTTACCCTTGCTACTTAGATATGCTCATCTTCTTGAAGGAGGTCGGATTCTCTTGGGCCTCGTCGATCATCAGGGAAATATAGTAATCTATATCGAGAGTCTATGTTGGATCGATGCCGCCATACAAAGGTGATCGATTGCAATGCTATTCCACCGGGACAAGATTGGCGAAACTTGCCTTTTTGCCCTTGACGAATCGAAGCGCATGTTAGCTGTCTATTCATCTGCCAGGGTACGTCTTTCGTTTTGACCGTCACCTTCATTTTCGTGTAACAAATGCTCGACAGATGCAGCTCCATATCTTTGCGTTCGAAGCTTCGCACGGGTCCTTGCGAGGGATGGGATCCGCAATTGACCTTCATCCCTTCTACGACAATGGAGAGTCCATTGTTCACGCGTGCTTCGTTCATGGTCGCGAAGAGATACTATTTGTAGATTCCAGTGCTCAAGCGAGGATTTTCTCCTTGACAATGCTACAGCCCAAGTATATGCAACTCTTCACCTTCCCTCTATGGACTTTCTGACGCTTAATCGCAGACCTGCCACTCTACAGCTACCACAGGTGCCACGCGCGGTCTACTCTTCCCCTGATGGATCATGC
>Ga0137385_10004985_pt1 | contig 11620 bp, 9 predicted proteins | sample SagtaG_FD_104921 | JGI IMG/M metagenome (GOLD analysis project Ga0137385, IMG submission 104921) | Vadose zone soil microbial communities from Sagehorn Ranch, Mendocino, California, USA - Sage2_R_80_16 metaG | ecosystem: Environmental > Terrestrial > Soil > Vadose zone | place: USA: California...
CCCGGACGCGCTCTTCGACCGAAACCAGCATGATGTTCATCACGCCCACGCCGCCGATACCGAGCGTCATTGCCCCGATGAAAAAGAGAAGCGCTTCGACACCAATGGTGATGCCTTCCATGACGGGCTTGAACTCTTCTCGTCCAAACATGGTGATGGCGCGCTTGTCATTCGGCGAAAAGTGCTGCCGATTCGCGATGGCGGTGCGGAACTGCTGCATGGCCTGCGCTTCAAACACCGGAGCCACGGGCTCGAAGACCAGCACGCTCGAATACTTGGTGTCCCAAAGATCGTTGGCGGCGGTGTAAGGGATGAAAGCCGACTCGTCGTCGCAATTGAAATAGCAACTATCGGAAAACTTCATGTCCATGGAGCCGATGACGGTGAACGGAACGCCCTTGATGCGAACGACCTCGCCGACGGCGGGTTCGCCGCTGAAAAGCTTCTTGCGAAGACGAGCGCCAAGAAAAATGACGCGGCGGCGTTCGGCAATATCTTCCGGCGTAATCCACCGGCCGTCCGACGGCACTTCGTTGCGCATTTGGCCGTATTCCGGGAACACCCCGCGGACGGCGGCGTCGGAAAGCCGTTCGCCGTAAGACACTCCCTGGAAACGAACCGTTTCCCGCGTGACGCGCTTAATCAATGGCGATTGAGCTTTCACCCACTCAGCGTCTTCCTCTTCGAAATGGATGGGCTTGCCAGCTCGCTCACCACCGGCTTGCTCGCTCGTTCGGCCGGGCCAGGCAATCACCGCACCTTTCCCAAAAACTTCGAAGGTGTACATCAAGACGCTGCGAAAACCGGAGCCGTAACTCAGCAATAGCGTGACGGCAACAATCCCCCACGAAATGCCCGACATCGTCAAGAAGCTGCGAACCGGATTGCGCCCGAGCGCCGTCCACGCCTGCTTGAAGATCTCGATCAGCATTGGACAGCTCCCGGCCGATAGTTATGAGTGACGGGCATGAAGGTGTCCCGCTTGGCCCGGCAGGCGAGCACTTCCTTCTGCCTGCGCGAGATCTTCGATTCTTGACGCCCCGTCAACATGATTCGCTCCAATGGCATCATCCTCCAGTTCTCTTCTTCTCTCTTGGTCTGCTTCGCCGCTTACAACTTCCAAGTTAAGGCGCAAAGCTTTTTAGCCGCCTGCCTCGAAGCGCAGGGCTTCGATCGGATCCACCGAGGCCGCGCGATTCGCTGGATACAGCGCAGAAAGAATGGAAATCACTCCCAGCAGAGCGATGGACATTGCCGCAATCTTCCAGCTGGTCAGCATGCCGCTGAAAAACGGGGGCATGGGGGCCAGGTTGACCAGACCGCAGAAGCCATAAGAGATGATCAGGCCGACGCCGCCGCTGATGGCCACGACGAAAATCGTTTCGAGGAAAAATTGGCGCAAGATGGAACGCCGCGTTGCACCGAGCGCCATACGCACGCCGATTTCGCGCGTGCGCTCGCGAACGCTGACAAGCATCACGTTCATAACACTAAGCCCGCCGAGAAAGAGAGTCGCCACGCCGACCGCGCCCATGAATACTTCCATGCCCACGATAATCATGCGGTTGGCCTGCGCATTCTTCACCGTGTCCCAGATGCCTGCGGCTTCTTCGTCACGCGGATCGAAATGGTGCAGGCGGCCAAGCGTGCGGCGAATCTGGTGGACGCAATCCAAGTGTGTTTCGAGCGACCAGGGGGCAACGAGCAAGCGGTCCACGCTGTGCTCTACCGCCGGCGGCTTGTTTGGGAAGTCGCGGCGCATGGAATTGAAGGGAATGAAAATTTTTCGGGTGTCGAAACCGTCGTAACTAGAGTTCTGCTCCTTGGACTTCATGACGCCAATGACCACGTAAGGAATGCCGTTCATCCAGACCGTTTGGCCCATGGCCTCCCGCTCGGCGAAGAGTTGCTTCTTCGTGTCGCTGCCGAGAAACGCCACGTTGCGCGCCTCGGCATTGTCTTCATCGTTGTAGAATCGTCCTTGCGCAGGAGCCACGCTGCGAATGTCTGAGAAGGGCGGTAGCGCCCCGACGACTGGAATCGTGCCGCTGTTGAATAAGCTGCGAACCTGAACGTCGTTGCCGAGCTCCGGCATCACGTATTTGCACGCCGGAGCTTCTTTGGCAACCTGGATATAATCGTCTTCCAGCCAGCGAATAAGCCGCCCCGACCTCATGCCGCCGGCCTGCATGCTGGTGCGGCCGGCGAAAACAATCATCACATCCTTGCCAAAGGTTTCCTGATTTTTCTTGATTCCGTCGCCAAGGCCCTCGCCCGCCGCCACCATGATGGTGATGGAGATAATGCCCCAGGCGATGCCGAACATCGTCAGCAACGTGCGGCGCTTGTGCGCCCACAGTGTCGCCAGGGTGTCCCGCAACAGGTCCGTGAAACTCATGGCACTCCGCCGCGCGAACTATTGCAGAATGACTTGCTGCTTCTCGTTGAGGCCTGCGAGGATTTCGGTCTTCACGCCGTTCGAGATGCCGAGCTTCACGCTCAGTTTTTTCTTGCCGTTTTCTTCCTTGGGATTGGGGATTTCCACGGAAGCCTTACGGTCCTTGTCATAGATGAGCGCCGCTTCGGGAATCATAAGCACGTTCTTCTTTTCTTCGAGAAGGATTTCGGCATTGGCGCTCATGTTGGATTTAAGTTCGCCGCCAGGATTCGAGATTGAAACGCGCACCTCAAACGTCGTCACGTTGTCCTTTTCTTTGCCGAGCGGAGAGATTTTCGTCACTTTGCCCGTGAATTTCTTGTCCTTGAACGATTCGACCACGATGCGCGCGGGCTGGTCCAAATACACTTTGCCGATGTCCGCTTCATCCACTTTGCCCTGCACGTAAACCTCGCTGACATCGCCGAGCGTCATGATCAACGTCGCTTGGGAGCCCAGCACAAGAATGGAGCTGACCGCGTCTCCCACGTTCACGTCGCGCGAGAGAACCAGCCCGTCAATCGGGCTGATGATCGTGGAGTTGCGAAGGTCTTCTTGCGCGTTTTCGAGCGACGCTTTCGCCTGCGCGACTTGCGCATCGCACTTGGCGATTTCCGCCTGCGAAACCAGGAGGTTCCGCTGCGCGCTGACTTGCTTGTTCAAGGCGAGCTGATAATTTTTCTCCGCGTCCTCCACCAGGCTCTTCGACATCACGCCATCTTTGTACATTTGCTCGGCGCGTTCCATATTGAGCTTGAGAAAAGGAACGTCGGGGCCTTCCGCATCCACCTTGTTGCGCTCGAGTGTGGCTTTTGCGGACTGCAACGCGGCTTCGGCCGCTTGCAGGTTTGCGGTTGCCGCGCGCACCGCGGCTTCGAGTTGCACCTTGTCGAGATCGGCCAGAACTTGGCCCTGCTTCACGCGATCCCCGTAATCCACAAAGAGCTTTTTCACAATGCCGCTGGCCTTGGATTTCACTTCCACCTTGGACAACGGCTCAATTTTTCCGGTAGCCACCACCACACGGGCCAGGTCACCGCGTTCGACCGACGCAAGTTTAGAGGGATCAATGGTACGATTCGGGCTGAGGGCGGCCTTCACACCGTAGGCGCCACCGCCTAAGAGGAGGACGACCAGGGCTGCCCAGAAGACCCTCCGGCGGCGTTTCTTGCCAATCTTCCCGCTTGCTAACCCATTGCCATTGCTCGACATAAGGTCCCCCTCGGCAGGTTGCTCGCTATGGTTTGCACGCTTTCACAGGGCTTCGGTCTTTCGTAATGAAATACGAAAGACGTCGGGAAAAGTTCCCTCACGGTATAGACGATGGAGAGAGCGTTCGGTCAGGTCATCACGAACGATCAGCACCTGTCGGACGCGGAACGGACCTTCCACGACTCAAAGGGAGATAGCGGACGAGATTTGGCTGCCCGGGCGGGCGAGGGCTCAAGGCAAGGGAAGCTTAGCCCGCCTCAAAGCGGGACTTTGCGGAGCCGGAGGGCATTGACGATCACCGAAACGGAACTGAAGGTCATCGCCGCACTGGCAAGCATGGGACTGAGCAGCCAGCCAAGGAAAGGGTAGAGGACACCTGCGGCGACGGGAATGCCGATCACATTGTAGAGAAAAGCCCAGGCGAGATTCTGCTTGATGTTGCGGATTGTGGCGCGGCTCAGTTTGCGCGCGCGCACGATTCCGCGGAGATCGCCTCGCAGCAGGGTAACGCCTGCGTTTTCAATGGCGACGTCCGTGCCTGTACCCATGGCGATGCCGACATCCGCGGCGGCAAGAGCGGGAGCGTCGTTTATGCCGTCGCCCGCCATGGCCACGATGCGGCTTTCGCTCTTCAGCTGCTTTACGACTTCGCTTTTTTCCTCAGGCAAAACCTCCGCCCGCACTTCTGCAATCCCAAGTTTATCGGCAACCATCCTCGCGGATTCCTTGCGGTCGCCGGTGACCACCACGATCCGCAATCCTTCTTTTTGCAAAGCGCTGATGGCTTGCGGTGTCGACGCCTTCATCAAGTCCGCCAGTGCGATCGCGCCCGCGAGCTTTTCGTTCACCGCCACAAGAACAATCGTGGCCGTAAAAGCCCCGTCAAAACCGAAGGCTTGGTAGAGTTGTTCAGCACTCGACCGAGGGATTCCCTTCTCCTCCAGAAACTTCTCCGTTCCAACAACGACTCGGTCTTCCCCCACCCGCCCTTCCACGCCGCCGCCCGAAGTGGCGCAAAATTCCGCCGCTTCGGCCAGGCTGATGCCCTTCGCCTCCGCGGCTCTAACGATTGCGCGCGCCAGCGGATGCTCGCTCGAGTTTTCCACGCTGGCCGCCAGTCCAAGCAATCTTTCTTTCCCAAATCCGCCGCCCTCAAAAACGCTTACCGCGTTCACAAGCGGCTTGCCTTCGGTGAGCGTCCCGGTCTTGTCAACGACCAGCGTGTCGACTCTAGCGAGAGTCTCCAGTGCCTCCGCGTTTCGCACGAGCACGCCAGCATGCGCGCCGCGGCCCACCGCCACCATAATCGACATCGGCGTTGCAAGCCCGAGCGCACAGGGACAAGCAATGATCAAAACAGATACGGCCGCGACCAGCGCATGGGCAAAGCGCGGCTCAGGGCCAAAGAACATCCAGCCAGCGAACGCCAGGACCGCCGCCGCAACTACGGCCGGGACGAAATACGAAGCGACGCGGTCGGCGAGGCGCGCGATCGGTGCGCGGCTACGTTGCGCTTCGCTGACGAGTCTTACGATTTGCGCGAGCGTCGTTTCGCTACCCACTCGTTGCGCTTCCATGACGAAGCTTCCGCTCGTATTGAGCGTGCCGCCGGTGACGCTGTCGCCCGCGCGCTTCTCGACGGGCATCGGTTCGCCCGTCACCATGGATTCATCCACCGCACTCGCGCCTTCGTGAATCAATCCGTCCACCGGCACGCGCTCGCCGGGACGCACGCGCAGTCGATCGCCGCGCTTGACTTGGTCAAGCGGCATGTCTTTTTCCGTTCCGTCCGCGGAAACAATGTGGGCTTGCCGCGGCGCAAGATGCAGAAGCGCACGGATCGCCCCGCTGGTGCGTTGCCGGGCGCGCAATTCCAGAACCTGGCCGAGCAAAACAAGTGTTGTGATCACTGCGGCCGCTTCAAAATAAGCCGGCGCTCGGCCGCCCAGGTTGCGGAACGAAGCAGGAAAAACTTGCGGGAAAAACGTCGCTACCACGCTGTCGAGATAGGCAACGCACGTTCCCATGCCAATTAGCGTAAACATGTTCGGGCTGCGACGGACGAGCGAGGCCCAGAAGCGCTCGAAAAACGGCCAGCCGCCCCAGAGCACTACCGGGGTGGCCAAGACAAATTCGATCGCGTTGCGAGCACCGGGCGCAAACCGCAACCCGAGCGCATCGCCAAACATCGAGAGGACCAGCACCTGCAATTACAACGCCGCGCTGCCCCAGAATCGCCGCCGCATTGAGTCGTACTCGGGATCTGCCTCGACTTCCGCGAAATCATCGATCGGCTCGGGTGCCATTCCGCACTTCGGGCACACGCCCGGGCCAATTTGCACAATTTCCGGATCCATCGGGCAGGTGTAGCGCACGCCTTGGGCGCTCGATGGGACAGCTGCGGCGATTGCGGCTGCCGCTGGATATGTCGTTCGTTGTTCGGCGTGAGTGGGAGCGTCCGCCTCCGCCGTGTGCGGGTGTACCCGGCTATGCGCGTGGGCGTGTTCAATGCCCGCCGAGCCCGGAGCGGCAAGAAATTTCTCCGGATCCTGCCGAAAGCGTTCCGCACAACGCTTGGAACAAAAATGGTAAACCTCGCCTTTGTGCTCGACTTTCCCGGCAGCCTTGGTTGGATCCACCGACATCCCGCAAACCGGGTCTCTAGCTTTGGGCGGCCCGGTCAGAATGGGCAGGTTTGCGCCGGGTGGCTTCGCGTTCATGGGTAGATCGGACATGTCGCTATATTAGATGATTTCTGGTTACATCCGAATTCATCAGGGCTTCGCCCATGGCTGGTATACTCTCCTGCGGTCATAAACCCCAAGGAGAGTTGCACCTTGCCTTTCCCAGCGACTGCGAGCGTCGCGGCGCCTCCCTTACGCATTGCCGCGCTAGTGAAGCGGTTTGGCCAGACAACGGCGGTCGATGGCATTACCCTCGAACTGCGCCAGGCAGAATGCCTGGGATTGCTGGGTCCCAACGGAGCCGGCAAGAGCACGCTGATTCGTAGCATTGTGGGCCGCGTCATTCCTGACGCAGGCGCCATCTCCATTTTCGGTGCGCGGGCCGGTTCTCCCGCGGCGCGCAGCGCTCTCGGCTGGATCCCGCAGGAACTGGCGCTCTATCCCCGGCTGACTTGCCGTGAGAATCTGCGGTCTTTCGGCCGCTATCACGGACTCCGCGGCGCTGCGCTCGAGGAAGCTGTCGCTCGTTGTCTGGGCTGGGCAACCCTGAACGATCGCGCCGGCGAGCTCGTCAGGAACCTGTCGGGAGGTATGAAGCGCCGCCTGAACATGGCCGCCGGGCTCATTCACCAGCCTAAGCTGGTTCTGATGGATGAACCAACCGTGGGCGTGGATCCGCAATCGCGCAACCACATTTTCGAAATGATCGAGAAATTGCGCGCCGAGGGCATGTCACTGATCTACACAACGCATTATATGGAAGAAGCGGAGCGCCTCTGCGACCGGATCGCGATCATCGATCATGGCAAAATCATCGCCCTCGGCATGCACGCTGACCTCGTGCGCACCACCTTTGGCTCGCGGAGCCAGGTACTGGCGCGCTATGCAGGAGCAGACGAGCGCATCGCCGCCTGGGTGTTCGAGCGCGGCGGGCAGGTTGTGGATGGCACGGCGCAATTCTCCATCGAGCACCCCGCCGAGGTTGGCGCTCTGCTCGAAGCTTCAGCAAAGGCTGGGCTTGAACTGATCGACGTTTCCATCCGCAAGCCAAATCTCGAATCAGTTTTTCTGCACTTAACCGGAAGGGAGTTGCGCGATTGATTGCCGCTATCGTTCGCACGGCTATGGTTTCTCTGCGCCGGGACCGCGGTGCGCTCGCGCTGAGCTTTATCCTTCCGGTTGTTTTCTTCAGCATTTTCGCGGTCATTTTCGGAGGGCGCCGCAACACGACGCCGAAGGTCAAGGTTCTCGTCGTGGACGAGGATCACAGCAGCGCCGCGCAGGGCCTGGTTCGGGGTTTCGAGGAAGAAGGGTCCCTGGTCGTCGAGACTCGGCCCGCCCCTGTAAAGGGAGCGGCGCAACCCGAATACAGCGCGGCCACCGCGGAAGCGGCCCTCAAGAGGGGAACGGCGCCCGTTGCGGTCATCATTCCCCGCGGTTTCGGCGAGAATCCGATCTCCTTCGGTCCCCCGGATGCCCGTCGCCCGACGATCCAGTTGCTCGAGGACAGCAGCGATGTGGTTGCGTCCCAAGTGGTGTCGGGCCTGCTCCAGAAAATAGCCATGACTTCCTTGCCCGACGTGATGGTGGAGCAGGGATCAAAATATATCGACCAGTTTGCTGGTGGCCTCACGCGCGAGCAGCGGGACCGCATGGAGCAAAGCCTTGCCCACCTGCGTAATTGCCATGACAGCACCGCGGCCGCATCCGGTTCTGGCAACGCCGCCGGTGGAATCGTCGCAGTCTCGACCCGCGGCGTCATCGGCCAAAACAAGAACAATCCTATGGTCTCGTTTTATGCCGCCGCGATCGGCGTGATGTTCCTGCTCTTCACCGCCAGCGGCGCGGCCGGCGCCTTGCTCGATGAAACGGAAAGCGGCACGCTCGACCGCGTGCTCAGTTCCCGCGTGACCATGACTACGCTTATGCTGGGCAAGCTCACCTTCAACTCGTTGCTGGCTTTCGCACAGCTCGTGCTGATGTTTCTTTGGGGATGGGCGGTGTTCCGGCTCGATCTTTGGTCACACATCCCGGGGTTTATCGTGATGGGCGTCTCGAGCGCCGTGGCCGTGGCGGCCTTTGGCATTTTGCTGGCCAGCATTTGCCGCAGCCGCGCGCAGTTAGGCGCCCTTTCGACGCTCGTCATTCTGGTGATGTCCTCGGTTGGCGGCAGCATGTTCCCACGCTTCCTGATGCCGGAAGCCATGCAAAAGGCCGGCTTGCTGACCATTAACGCGTGGGCTATCGACGGATTCACGAAAGTTTTCTGGCGCGACGAGCCGGTCTCGCACCTCTGGTTGCAGGTCGCGGTTCTCCTAGCGACTGCGGTCCTTCTGTTCGGGATCGCCCGCAGAGCGGCGCGTCGCTGGGAGTACGCCTAGGCCCGCGGTCGGACCCACTCCGCCTTTCTCCGAAGAAGTTTGCGGGGCTGGTATAATTCCCGGTATGACACTGGTCGAAGTGACTTATCAACTGCAGTCTCCGCTAAGCGACGAGCAGTTGTACCAGCTCGCGGAATTCTCGAACACCTACGGGTTGCGGCGCTTCCGGGTGGACGATTCGAGAAAGCAATTGTCTTTCGAATACGACGCTTCGCGCCTGCGCGAAACGCAAGTTGCGCACGCCCTCAGCCGGGCCAAAATTGCCGTCGACCGCCGCCTCAACTAGCCGCGCGGCTGATGCCGTCGCCGAGATCGGGGCGTAAACCCGCCATACGCATGATCGGACGATGCGGCGCGCCTTTTTCGAGCCTTTTTCCTCTCCGCGTGTGCTCGGCAACCTATGTGTTAAAATCCACGCGCTCCTAGCGCCATTTCCCTGGGGCAGATTAGCCTAATCTCCTTATACTCGGAGGAGTACCGAATGACGCCAGCCCTTCTGCGCCGCACCCGCCTTCAGCTCAATACTGCCATCGTTGCCTTGCTCCTTCCGGCAAACGCACGGGCGCAAACGGCTTCGCAGCAGTCCGCACCGACAACGCTGCCGAGCGAAACACCGGCGCACTTGAAAGTGGCCACTGCCACGTGGGACTACGAGCGGCGCGAGGTGATGATTCCGATGCGCGATGGCGTAAGGCTGCACACCGTGATTCTTGTCCCCAAAGGCGCAAAGAACGCGCCGATTCTACTCACGCGCACGCCGTATAGCGCGTCCGAGCTCACATCGCACGCCGCGAGTTCTCATCTCGGCCCGATCCTTTGGGGATACGACAACGCTACCGAGGTCATCGTCGCAGGCGGTTACATCCGCGTGGTCGAGGACGTTCGCGGAAAGTACGACTCGGAGGGCGACTACGTGATGAACCGCCCGTTGCATGGCGCGTTGAACCCCACTCCCGTGGACCATTCGACCGACACGTACGACACCATCGACTGGCTGGTGAAGAATCTTCCGGAGAGCAACGGCAAGGTCGGCATCCTCGGCATTTCCTACGACGGCTTCTTGCCTCTGATGGCGCTCGTCGATCCGCATCCCGCGCTCAAGGTCTCCGTGCCCATGAATCCGATGGTGGACGGCTGGATGGGCGATGACTGGTTCCACAACGGGGCTTTTCGCGAGCAGAACTTGCCGTACATCTACGAACAGGAAGCCACGCGCGACAACAAAGCCAAATGGTGGGTCAGCCACTTTGATGACTACGACGAATACATGCGCGCTGGTTCGGCAGGCGAACTCGGCCACGAGCACGGGCTTGAGCAGGTCGGCTTCTGGCGCAAAATTCTCGAACATCCAAGCTATGACGCTTTCTGGCAAGAACAAGCGATGGACAAGATTCTTGCTGCACGGCCGCTCAAGGTCCCGACGATGCTGGTGCACAGCTTGTGGGATCAGGAGGACATCTACGGCGCCGTCGCCGTGTACAAAGCCATCAAACCCAAAGACACCAACAACGACAAAGTGTTTTTGGTGATGGGGCCATGGCATCACGGTCAGGAAATTGAAGACGCGAGCTCTCTTGGCGCTCTGAAATTCAGCAGCGACACGGGACTCTACTTCCGCAAAGAGATCCTCGCTCCTTTTCTCGCGCAATATCTAAAGGATGGAGCGAGAAAGGCCGATGTCGCGCCGGTGACCGCATTTGAAACAGGCACGAATCAATGGCGGCGTTTGACTGCCTGGCCCGCTGGCTGCACGACCGGATGCACCATTCACGCGACGCCACTTTATCTGTCCGCCGGGTTGCGCTTGAGCTTTGCGGCGCCGAAGACGAATGATCCGTCATTTGATGAGTACGTCTCCGATCCGGCGAAGCCTGTACCTTACCGAGCGCGCCCGGTTCAGCCCGTTGGCTACGGCGACGGCTTTACTTGGTCCGAATGGCTCGTGGATGATCAGCGCGAAGCTTCCGGCCGGCCGGACGTTCTTGCTTTTATATCCGACGAATTGCGCGAGCCGGTGAAAATCAGCGGGCAGCCCGTTGCCAACGTGATCGCATCCACCAGCGGCACCGACTCCGACTGGGTGGTGAAATTGATTGACGTTTATCCGGACGAAGTAGCGGGACAGAAGGAAATGGGCGGCTACCAGTTGATGGTTTCCACGGACATCTTTCGCGGGCGGTATCGCGAGAGCCTGGAAACACCAAAGGCCATCATTCCGGACAAGCCGTTGCTTTACCGCTTCCAGCTACCGACCGCGAACCATGTTTTTCTCCCGGGACACCGCATCATGGTGCAGATCCAGTCGAGCTGGTTCCCGCTCTACGACCGCAATCCGCAGACCTTTGTGCCGAGTATTTTCTGGGCCAAGCCGGGCGACTACCGAAAGGCGACACAGCGGATTTACCATGGTGCGGGACAGGCGAGTTTTGTTGAGTTGCCGCTGGTTGCAGCGCAGTAAGAGGTTAAACGGGCTCGCGGAGGTTCAGCAAAAATCGCCCGGCGCGTGCGCTCATCCGTCCTAGCTTCCTTCTGGAGAGAGGCTGGTAGGCAGGGCGAAATGCCACAAGCAAGCCCCTTCCGGCACGCCTGTTCCCACTACCGTCTTTTTAGACGAAGCGGCTCTGAATCTTGGACGGCTCGCGTTAGCTCTGGGCAATGCATAGAACACGGTTAATTGTCTTCTTGTGTTGAAGTTAGCTTCGGTCGAACCCTGTTAGGGGCCCTTCCAAAAAACCGGAGGGCAAACTCGAGTCGCAACTTTTTTACGGGCTGCACGGTTGACTGGGCTATCTTGCAAGGTTACTAACTAGGCAAGGGCTTCGCCCTTGATATCCCTGCGGGATATGGAAGTCAGCAGTCAGGATTCAGAAGCCAGAATGGCAGACGCATAAGCGTTGAGCAAGCGG
>Ga0137385_10004986_pt1 | contig 11619 bp, 9 predicted proteins | sample SagtaG_FD_104921 | JGI IMG/M metagenome (GOLD analysis project Ga0137385, IMG submission 104921) | Vadose zone soil microbial communities from Sagehorn Ranch, Mendocino, California, USA - Sage2_R_80_16 metaG | ecosystem: Environmental > Terrestrial > Soil > Vadose zone | place: USA: California...
GGCTGACCACGCTGTTCGGCGGCCCGGTCGACGAACTGGCCGAACAGCGGCAGGTCATCTCGGTCGAACTCCAGGGCCACGGCCACACCAGGGACATCGACCGCCCGTTCAGCTTCGAGGGCTTCGGTGACGACATCGCCGCGCTCGCCCGGTACTTCGATTTCGGCCAGGTGGACCTGCTCGGCTGCTCGCTCGGTGGCGGCGTCAGCCTCCGCGCGACCATCCAGCACCCGGACCTGGTCCGCAGGCTCGCGCTGGTCTCGGTGCCATGCCGCCGGACCGGCTGGTTTCCCTCGGTACTCGCCGGCATGGACCAGATCAGCGCCGCCGGTTTCGACATGATGCGCCAGACGCCGATGTACCAGGCGTGGGCGGCGGTCGCGCCCGACCCCGACGCGTTCCCGACGCTGATGGACCGCACCGGCACCCTGTTGCGCACGCCGTACGACTGGACCGAAGAAGTGAAGTCCATCACCACACCAACGCTGCTCGTCTACGCCGACGCCGACAGCATCCCCACATCGCACATCGCCGAGATGTTCGGCCTACTGGGCGGCGGCCTTGCCGACGGCGACTGGGACGGCTCGGCGCCGACCGAGATGCGCCTGGCGATCCTGCCGAACACCACGCACTACAACGTGTTCGCGTCGGCCCGCGTCGGCGGCGTGGTCGCCGAGTTCCTGTCGGCCAAACCGTAAATGTCAGGGGGCAACGGGATGATCCTGCGACCAACAGTTGAGAGGGAGCGATATGGCTGAAGTGCTGCTGTTCCACCACGTGCAAGGACTGACGTCCGGCGTCCACGCTTTCGCCGAGTCGCTGCGGCGAGCCGGCCACACCGTCCACACCCCGGACCTGTTCGACGGCCGGACCTTTGACAAGATCGAAGACGGCCTGGCCCACGTGAACGAGGTCGGCTTCGGCACGGTCCTCGAACGCGGCCAACAAGCCGCTCAAGGACTGCCCATCGACCTCGTCTACGCCGGTTTCTCACTCGGCGTCATGCCGGCGCAGCAGCTGGCCCAGACACGACAAGGCGCGAAAGGTGCGCTGCTGTTCCACTCCTGCGTGCCGACGTCCGAGTTCGGCGGCGCGTGGCCACCGGGAGTGCCGGTCCAGGTACACGGCATGGACGCCGACCCGTTCTTCGTCGACGAGGGCGACATCGACGCGGCCCGCGCCCTCGTCGCGTCCACCTCGGACGCCGAACTGTTCCTCTACCCCGGCAAGGGACACCTGTTCGCCGACAACAGCGTGCCCGACTACGACGAGCAGGCCGCCGCGTTGCTGACCGAACGCGTGCTCGCCTTCCTGAACAACGTCAAGTAGCGCGCATGACCTCGTAGACCTGACTTCGGCCCGGGACGGGGCTGGTCATGCCAGCCGATCTCCCGGGTGGCCTGCTCGATCGCTGTCTTCGTCGCCGCCAACGCCTGCTCGTAGCTGGGGGATCTCCGGGCCCTGAGCCGCCAAATGCGGCTGTCCGCGAAGTTATCCACAGGTCCGATCAAAGCTGCGGCGCGCCGTTCCAAGATCCACTAGGATGGACACGGGGGTGGGCCCGAGCTCGTCGTCCGTTCGGCAACGTGATCTCCGGTTACTCGACCGGCGCTCTAGAACTCGGCACGCACGCCCAGCAGCCGCACCGCCCGGCTGCGGTCGAACCGGTCCAGGACCGCGAGTGCGGCGCGTTCGATGTCGTCGGCGTCGCTGGTCGGCTCGGGCAGCGTCACGCTGCGGGTGGTGGTGAAGAACGGCACGAACCGGACCTTCACCGCGACCCGCAGTGCCGGCCTGCCCTCGGCCAGCACGTCCTGCGCCACCCGTCGGGCCAACAGCGCGACCTGCTCGGCCATCGCGGCCGGGTCCGCCAAGTCCTGCTGGAACGTGATCTCGCGACTGCGCGACCGCGCCACCCACGGCGTCGCGCTGACCTCGGTGTCACCCGCGCCCAACGCGAGCTGCCGATACCACGGGCCCATCCGCGGACCGAACCGTGCCGCCAGCGCGACCGGATCGGCCCTGGCCAGATCGGCAACCGTATGTAGGCCAAGCGAAGTCAACTTCGCGGACGTCCGAGGCCCGATACCCCACAACGCCCTTGTCGGTCGAGCAGCCATCACCTCGACCCAGTTGTCCTTGGTCAGCCGGTAGATCCCGGCCGGCTTGGCGAAGCCGGTGGCGATCTTGGCGCGCAGCTTGTTGTCGCCGATGCCGACCGAGCACGACATCCCGGTCTCGGCGGCCACCGCCTGCCGCAGCTCGCCGGCCAGCGCCTCCGGGTCGGCGGTGTGCGCGCCGAGGAACGCCTCGTCCCAGCCGAGCACCTCGACCACCACCGGGAACCCACGCAGGGTGGCCATCACCCGCGCGGACACCTCGTCGTAGGCAGGCGGGTCGGACGGCAGGAACACCGCGTCGGGACAGCGTTTGGCCGCCATCCGCATCGGCATCCCGGAGTGCACGCCGAACTCGCGTGCCTCGTAGCTCGCCGTGGCCACGACCGACCGGGAGTTCGGGTCGCCGGACCCGCCGACCACCACCGGCCGGCCACGCAACTCCGGTCGACGCGCGATCTCGACGGCCGCGATGAACTGGTCGAGGTCGACATGCAGCACCCAGTCCGAGTAGGACACAACGCCAGTATTCGCCGGTGACGGCCGGTGCGCCCGGATGGCGGTCCGTTTGTCGCCCGGTGTGGCCGGGTATCTGCTGCGAATGGACACGTACCGGAACGACGCGATCGGCGTGCGGATACCCACGGTCGAGTCGCTCACGCCGCATTTCACCGAGCTGACCCGTGTCCTGCTGGACGCGCTGACCGTGGCCGACGTGCTGCAACGCATCCTGAACACGGCCTTGGACCTGGTGCCCGGCGCCGACCTGGCCAGCATCACGCTGCGCTCGCCCAACGGCATTTACCACACCCCGATCCTGACCGACCCGATCGCCGACGAACTCGACCAAGTGCAGTACGCGACCGGCGAGGGCCCGTGCGTCGAGTCGGCCCGCATCCCCGGTCCCGCGTCCGCACTGTGCGGTGACCTCGCGAACGCGCCGGAATGGCCGAAGTTCGGCCCGGCCGCCGCCGCGCTCGGTGTGCAGTCGGTGCTGGCCGTGGCCCTGCTGCCCGACGCCCGGCCGCCGCAGCTCACCGGCGCGCTGAACCTCTACTCCCGCAAGCGCGACGGCGTGACCGCCGCCGACCGTGATGTCGCGTTCCTGTTGGCAACACACGGTTCCCTCGCGCTGGCCACCACCAAGGCCCGCACCACCGCCGAACTGCACGCGGCCCAGTTGCGCCAGGCCATCGACAGCCGGGACATCATCGGCCAGGCAAAGGGAATCCTGATGAACCGTCGCGGCATCTCGTCGGACGAGGCGTTCGACCTGCTGCGCCGGATCTCGCAGGACATGAACGTGCAGCTCGCCGACCTGGCCCGCACCCTGGCCGATCGGCACCGCGACCTGGACCTCCCGCTGTCCGAGACCTGACCTAGCGGCCTGCCGCCGCGCGGGTCAGGCCGACCGGGTGCTGGTCGGCTGCCACGTCGACCGCGAACCGCACCTCGGTGATGGTCCGGCCCGGCACGGTGTAGACGCGCACGAGGTCCGCGAGATGGTTGACCATCAACAGGCCACGGCCACGCATCGCGGCCGGCGCCACCGGCCGCCGCCCGGCGAGCGGATCGGTGATGTGGCCGTTGTCCCTGACCTGGCACACCACCTGGTTCCGCGTGCGGCCCAACAGTACGGTGGCCGCGCAGTGCGCGTGTTCGATGCTGTTGGTGGCCAGTTCGGTGAGCGCCAGCACGAGATCGCCGGTCCGGTCCTCGCAAAGTCCTTGCCGCAGGCCGAATTCGGTCGCGACGCGGCGCAGCTGGGGGAGTGCCGCCGCGTCCACGACGCACATCTCGGCGTTGGCCGGTGCCGGCAGCGTCGTGTTGTAGGCCGCGAGCACCGCATCGGGTGCGTACCGTCCGTTGGCCGGCCTGGCCCCGCGCTCGACGACGATCGGGTGCGTCCTGGCCGCGTCGGCGAGCACGATCGGGCCCAGCCGCGCCGCGTCGTAGGGGCACAGGATGGTCACCGCCTGACCGGCGAAGGACTGGTTGACCAGCGCTTCGTGCCGCACGCACGCCGGATACTCGTCGGCGTCGCGCCCGTGCCAGATCGGTTCCTCGACGATCCGCACCGGCTGGTCCGGGTACCGGTCGGCGAACTCCCGCAGCACGCCGGGCAGGATCCAACCGGGATTGCGACCGGCCGTGCACAGATCGACCAGGTGGACCCGATCCGCCGTCGGGCCCAGTTCCGCGCGCAGCAGCGCGATCCGTGCCGCCGGCACGGCGACCGCGACCGGCTCACCCGCCGCGACGCCAGCCCTGATGAAATTCACGGTGCCGGCGAGATACTCACCGTCACCGCGGTAGCACAGGGCCGAGTGCGCGAACCGGTCAGCGGTCGTTGTGGTCATCACCGTCCATTTCGTCCCGGGGTCATCTACCAGGCGGACTACCCGTCAGCGGACGGCTTACACACTACTGCGCCGAGTGGATCAGTCCACGTCTTCGTTGTCCGGCGGGCCGCTCAATGCCGCGCGCAGCATCTCCAGACTGCCCGACAACAGCCGCGATACGTGCATCTGTGAAATGCCGATCCGGTCCGCGATCTGCGTCTGTGTCATGTTGCCGAAGAACCGCATGACCACGATGGACGCCTCCCGCTCCGGCAGCTTCGCCAGTGCCGGGATCAGCGCCTCCCGGTCCTCCACCAGATCCAGCGCGTTGTCCAGATCGCCGAGGCGGTTCTCGGCCGGGCCGTGGCCCTCGTCGTCCGTGCCGCTGTCCAGCGAGTCGGTGTTGTAGGCGAAACCGACCTGCAGGCCCTCGTAGACCTCCTCGACCGGCATGGCCAGCGCCGTGGCGATCTCCTTCGGCCGGGGGGAACGCCCCAGTTCCTGCGCCAGCCGGGCCGACGCGGTGGTGATCGCGGCGTGCAGTTCCTTGAGCCGCCGCGGCACGCGCACCGCCCACGTGGCGTCCCGGAAGTAGCGCCGGACCTCGCCGGTGATGGTCGGCACGGCAAACGAGAGGAAGTCGGTGCCCCGATTTGGGTCGAACCGGTCCACCGCGTTGATCAGTCCGATCCGCGCGACCTGTTGCAGGTCCTCCTCCGGCTGGCCCCGGTTGCGGAACTTCCGCGCGATGTGCTCCGCGACCGGCAGATGACCGGTGACCAGCAGGTCACGGATCCGCATGCGCTGCGGTTCCGGTGCAGACTCGTCCGCGAGCTGGTGGAAGAGCGGGATCAGCTCCTGGTAGTCAGTCCGTTCGCTGTCTTTCCCTGCCATGGGAATGGCACTCCTCTGCCCGTCCTGGTGAGCTGTTCCACGAGTCGGCGAGGTCCCCAAACGGCTGCGTGCTCAACCGCTGCCCGTCAACACTACGACTGGTCCACGCACCCGGCAAGATTACCGGTCGGTCGCCGGCCCGTTTCGACCTCTCGTGTTTGTCGTGGATCCGGCAGGGAACCCCACCACAACACAACCAGGACAGGACGATCAAGCTAGCAGGCGAGGCGGAAGATCATGAAGGACCAGGACTACATGCGCAGCGCGATCGCCGGCGCCATCGGCGCCCTTCGCCGGGGAGACGAGGACTACGCCTTGGTGCTGTTCGGCCGGCTGGCGGGCTCGGCAGGCCTGCCGGTCCGCCAGGGTGTGCTCGAACTGGCCGACGCCAACGTCACCATGCTGCGGTCGCTGACCGGCCACCAGCCCAACGACGACCTCATCTTCACCATCGACGACGACGGTCCCACCGATGCCGGTTCGATCGACGACGCCGACCCGGCGCAGCGGTCCACCGCCCGCATCCTGCTGGCCCTGGCCAACGGCTACCCCGACGACGCCGACCTGCACCTGGACATCGTCGCGGCGGCTCCCGACCGCAACGCGACCGGCCAGGTCTTCGCGTACATGATGGGTTGGACACTGGAACTGCTGGACCTGTGCGAGGACAGCGGCCACTCGGTCCCCGGCTGGCTACGTCCGGTACTCGCTCGTCACTAGGGCTGGGCCTTGGTCAGCTGCACGTGGAACCGCCGCTGGCCGTTCGAGGTGCTGGTCCAGCAGTCGACCGAGTCGGCAAGGGTACGCAGGATGCGCAGGCTCATCGAGCCCACTTCCGGATCGGATCCGCTGCGCAGCGTAGCGGAAGCGTTGATCTCCAACAGTTCCGACGACACGAGCAGCCGGCAGACCAGAGTGCTCTCCGGTGCCGCGTTCGCCAGCACCGTCGCGCAAGCTTCTTCCACCGCAAGACGCAGGTCGGAGATCGCGTCGAGGTCGAAGTCCTCCCGCATGGCCATGTCCGCCGCGAGGGCCCGGACGCCCGGCACCCGTTCGCGGCTGGCCAACATGCGCACCTCGACCTCGTTCGCGCGCAGCTCAGGCGTGTCCTCCGGCCGTTCGTTCACCCTGCGGCACCCTCTCGATCTCGAACACACACCCAGCGCGGGCCAACTGCATGATAAGCGCAGCCGTGATCACCTGAAGAGACGAACCGCCGAGGTTTGGCGCCCGCACAGCAGGGTAACCGGAGTCCGGCACGAAACCGTGTCACCGTGACGGCAGGAGGACGGCCGATGCCCGCACCGACACAGCTGGACCGCGCGCCCCGGCTCGCGCTGGCCACCGCGCACAGCCCCGACAGGATCGGTGTCGGCCGGCGTGGGGCCGCGTTGGCGCTGGTCGTAGCGGTCCTGGCCGGCTCAGCGGGTGTCGCGATGACGGTCTCGGCGGTGTTCGCCAGCACGTGGATGTTCGGCACGGCGTTGACTGCGAGCCTGCTGGCCTGCGTGCTGCTCGCGACGACGGCGTGGCGCTCGGGCTACCGAGTCTGACGTTCGTCCGCACGCTTTGGGCTAGTGCATCAGCCCGTAACGGGGTGATGCACTAGCCAATCTCCACGGGCCCAGCCAGGTGCCCGGCCCGCACATACCGCTCCAACAACTCCAACAAATGATCCAGATCCACCGGCTTGGTCACATAATCAGTAGCCCCAGAAGCAAGACTACGATCCCGATCCTCCTTCATCGCCTTAGCTGTAACAGCGATCACCGGCAGATCCGCATAAGCCGACATACTCCGAATGGCCTCGATGGTCGCGTTCCCATCCAGTTCGGGCATCATGATATCCATCAACACCACCGAAACATCCTGATGCTGCTCCAGTTCCCGCACGCCGGCCACCCCATTGTCCGCCGACACGACCCGCAGGCCCTGAGCCTCCAGTGCGGCACTCAACGCCAGGACGTTACGCATGTCATCGTCCACAATCAACACACGCTCGCCATGGAACCTAGGCGTCGGACCGGAATCCATGGCCGACGAGGAACGAGGAATACCAACAATGGACGGTCCAGTGAATGATGGCGGCGTGATCTGCCGCACCGGCAGATACAAAGTGAACGTACTACCCTTCCCCGGCGTACTGCTCACCACCAACTCGCCACCCAACAAATCCGCCAGCTCACGGCAGATCGACAAACCAAGCCCGGTACCACCATATTTCCGACTGGTCGTACCATCAGCTTGCTGAAACGCCTCAAAGATCACAGCCAGTTTGTCCTGCGGAATCCCGATACCCGTATCCCGTACCGCAAACGCAACCCGCCCAGGCGCCCGAGCCAACTGCGACCCCCGCACCTCCTCAGGCCCGGCCAGCCGCACCTCCAACTCGACCGACCCGTCCAAAGTGAACTTGACCGCATTGGACAACAAATTCCGCAACACCTGCTGCAACCGCTGCTCGTCGGTATGCAACACAGCAGGCACATCCGGCGCCAGCCGAACCATGAAGTCCAACTGCTTCTCCACGGTCAACGGCCGACACAACGCCTCGACGTACCCCACCAAACCAGCCATCGGCATCGGCGCGACCTCAAGCTGAAGCCGCCCCGACTCGACTTTCGCCTTGTCCAGGATGTCGTTGATCAGCTGCAACAGGTCGAAACCAGCGGAGTGAATGGTCGTGGCGAACTGCACCTGCTTGTCCGTCAGATTGCCGGTCTGGTTGTCCGACAACAGTTTCGCCAACACCAGCAAACTGTTCAACGGCGTACGCAGCTCATGCGACATGTTCGCCATGAACTCCGACTTGTACTTGGACGTCTGTGCCAACAACTGCGCCTTGTCCGCCAGCTCGGTGTTGGACTGTTGCAACTCGCCCTGCCGAGTCTGCAACTCACCAGCCAGTCGTTGCGACTCGGCCAGCAGGGTGTCCGTCCTGGACAGCACCAGGATCGTGTTCACCGTGGTGCCGATCATTTCCTTGAGCTGCTCCAACAGATCCAGGTGCACGGTCGTGAACGACGTGATCGACGCCAACTCGATGACACCCAACACCTGGTTCTCGAACAGCACCGGCAAGAGGATCAACGTGCCGGGCCGGCTCGCCCCCAACCCGGAGACGATCGAGATGTGCTCGGCAGGCGCACCGCTGACCACGATGGTCCGCTTGTCCACCGCAACCTGACCGATCAAGCCCTCGCCCAACCGGAACCGGACCGGCGCGTCGTCGCGCGGCCGATACGCGTAGCTGGCGACGAGTTCGAAAATCGGCTCGTCTTCCTCGCTGATCAGGTAGAACGCGCCGTGCTGCGCGGAAACCAGTGGCGTCAGCTCACTCATCACCAGCGACGCGACCGCCGTCAGGTCACGGGTGCCCTGCATCCGGCCGGACAGCCGGGTCAGGTTCGTCTTCAGCCAGTCCTGCTCCTGGTTGGCCTTGGTGGTCGCCCGCAGGTTGGCGATCATCTGGTTGATGTTGTCCTTCAACTCGGCGACCTCGCCGGCCGCCGCCATGCTGATCTGCCTGGTCAGGTCGCCGGCGGTGACCGCGGTCGCGACCGCGGCGATGGCCCGGACCTGCGTGGTCAGGTTGCCCGCCAACCGGTTCACGCTCTCGGTCAGCCGCTCCCACGTGCCGGACACGCCGATCACCTCGGCCTGGCCGCCGAGTTTGCCTTCGGTACCAACCTCACGCGCGACACGGGTGACCTCGGACGCGAACGCGGACAGCTGATCCACCATCGTGTTGATCGTGGTCTTGAGTTCCAGGATCTCGCCGCGTGCGTCCACGTCGATCTTCTTCGACAGGTCGCCCTGCGCCACCGCGGTAGTCACCTGCGCGATGTTGCGGACCTGGTTGGTCAGGTTGCCCGCCATGTTGTTGACGTTCTCGGTGAGGTCCTTCCACGTGCCGGCCACACCGCGGACATGCGCCTGGCCACCGAGTTTGCCTTCGGTGCCGACTTCCCGGGCAACCCGGGTCACCTCGTCGGCGAACGCGGACAGCGTGTCGACCATCGTGTTGATCGTGTCGGCCAGTGCCGCGACCTCGCCGCGCGCCTCGACAGTGCTGCGCTTGCTCAGGTCGCCGCCGGCCACCGCCGTGGCCACGGTCGCGATGCTGCGCACCTGACCGGTCAGGTTCGCCGCCATCACGTTGACGTTGTCCGTCAAGTCTTTCCACGTGCCGGCCACGCCGCGCACGTGCGCCTGGCCACCGAGGATGCCCTCCGTACCCACTTCCCGCGCGACACGGGTGACCTCGGACGCGAACGCGGAAAGCCGGTCCACCATGGTGTTCACGGTGTTCTTCAGCTCCAGCATCTCGCCCTTGACGTCCACGGTGATCTGCTGCGTCAGGTCGCCCTGCGCCACCGCCGTCGCCACTTGCGCGATGTTGCGGACCTGGCTGGTCAGGTTGCCGGCCATGAAGTTCACCGAGTCGGTCAGCGCGCGCCACGTCCCGGCCGCGCCGGGCACCATCGCCTGACCACCCAGCCGGCCCTCGCCGCCGACCTCGCGGGCCACGCGGGTCACCTCGTCGGCGAATCGCGCGAGTTGTTCCAGCAGACCGTTGACAGTTGCCGCGAGCCCGCCGATCTCGGCGCTGGGCAGCCGGTCGTACGACGCCGTCATCCGCTGTGTCAGGTCGCCCTTCGCGACCGCCCCGAGGACCCGGGACAGCTCGGTGATCGGCGGCGCCAGATCCTCCAGCAGCCCGTTGACCAGGCCGGCAGCCGTGGCCCAGCCACCGGGGCCGACCTCGCCGACCAGCCGGCCGGTCAGGTGCTCCGCGGTGCGCAGCCCTTCCCGGACGTTGGTCAGTTCGCCGACGAAACCCTGGTTGCGGTCGGCGATCTCGTTGAACGCCTGCGCCAACTGGCTGTTCAGGGGATGGTTGGGCACCGCCAACCTGCGCTTGAAGTTTCCGTCCCGCAGGTCCGCCATCGCGGCCAGCAGACGCACCAGGAACGCGTCGTCCGCCGCCTGCTGTCGATCACCGTTCATACATCGTCAACTCCGCCTCCGTCACGGATGCCTCGTCCAGCCTGCCACGTCCGGCGAGCGGCCACATGGTTGGAACCCGCCCCGGCGGGCTAGGGTGGACCGGTGATTGGCGCTGTCCGAGCCTCGTGGGTCGCCCGACGGTGATGGCGGCGGCCGATTTGTCCTCGGTGCCTGACGGCCCGTGGCCCGGTGCCCCGGACGCGGGCACACCGGGCGACATCGTCCTGGTGCTCGACGGTGAAGGCCTGGTCCAGCTGGCCAACCGGGCCGCTCGACAGCTGTTCCCGGACCTCGTACCCGGCACCCCGATGCCGATCACCGACCTGCTGCCCGCGCTGGCCAACCGGGAGTCCGGCCGGCGTACCAGCCACGACGGCGGCCTGCGCCTGGAATGGCGCCGGCATGCACTGGACTCGGATCATCTCGTGTGGTGGGGCCAACGACTGTCCGCCGACGACACCGCACCGCCCCGCCGCTGGTGGAGCGATCTCGGTCGCATCATGGAAGGCAGCCTGACGCCGGACCGGATCGCCGCCGACCTGGCCCGGCTCGCCGTGCCCGCGTTGGCGGACTGCTGTGTCGTGCTGCTGCCGGCCCCGTTGAGCCGGTTCCGTTGGTGGCGTTGCGTTGCGTCCGAGGGCATGACCGAGGTCGGTATGGCCCCGGTCGGCGTGGCGCAGGGCCGGGTCAGCGAGCGGATCGTGCATGCCGTGCCAGCGCTGGGAACGGCGCTCGACGACGGCCCGGTCACCCAGCGCCTCGCGGGTGACCAGCTGGCATCGACCGGCTGGCTGTTGCCGGCCGGGTTCGGGTCGATCGGCGACGCCGCCGTCGTGCCGGTGCGCGGCCCGGCCGGCACCACGGGGTTGCTGGTGCTGGCGAACAAGGCGGGGGAGCGCGTGATCGACCTCGCCGTGCTGGACGAGTTCGCACGTCAGGCCGACACGGCGCTGGACGCGGCCATCCGGTTCGGCGAGTTGGCGACGGTCACGTCCGGCCTGGAATCCAGCCTGCTGCCCGCGGCGCTGCCCGACGTGTCCGGCATCCGGATCGCCGCCGCGTACCGGCCGGCGCAGGCCGGTTTGCGAGTCGGCGGCGACTTCTATGACGTCCGCCACACCAAGGACGGCGGCGCGGTGTGGGCGCTGGGCGACGCGTGCGGCCACGGCCCGGAGGCGGCGTCGCTCGCCGGTCACGTGCGGAGCTGTTTTTCCGCGTTGTGCCTGGTGGAACAGGAGCCAAGGCGGTTGCTGGAC
>Ga0137385_10004987_pt1 | contig 11619 bp, 10 predicted proteins | sample SagtaG_FD_104921 | JGI IMG/M metagenome (GOLD analysis project Ga0137385, IMG submission 104921) | Vadose zone soil microbial communities from Sagehorn Ranch, Mendocino, California, USA - Sage2_R_80_16 metaG | ecosystem: Environmental > Terrestrial > Soil > Vadose zone | place: USA: California...
ATCAGGAAGGAGCCGCTCTTCCCCGCCACGAACCGGAGATCGGCACTCTGCCCGGACGGGAAGCCCTGTTCGAGTCGGCCGGTCGCGGCGTGCTCGAACGCAGGTGGGACGGGGCCGCTCGGAACGGCCGGCGCTTCGACGATGACTTCTACCGAGTGCGGCAGGTTCGGGTCCTCGTTCTTGAAGTGCAGCACCACGTTCCACCCATGCGGTACCGTGAGGACGAGGCCGCCCTGGCTGAATCCGTTGAAGTTCATCCCTCCATTGGCGTCGGTGAGGCCGGCCACGAGCTTGAAGTCGGCGGTCTTGCTTGCAGCATCGGCGCGTAGCCAGGTCGGATCAATCTTGCCGCCTTTCGTGGTCTGGGCTCGAGCGCCCACCGCGCCGAGGAGGAGCGCCCCGGTCAGGAGTAGCGGGCGTCGACCTAGTATCATCAAGCTCGTTGGCAGTCGCATGTGGACCCTCTCCCTACCAAATAATGACGACGCGCCGCTAGTACAGCAGCCACGTCAGGATATACAGCGTGTTGTTATCGCTCGCCCGGCGCCCGAACCCGTCGTAGTTGCTCGAGCTGCCGTTGAACTTATCGTACGCCACGTACTGGAATTGTAGCCGCAGGTTCTGCCAGGGCATGACGTCGACCTCGGCAATCAGGCCGTCGTTGTTGGGACTGCCGGTACGACTCCCCGCCACGGGGCCCGGTGCGTAGAGCAAGGTGTCGCTCGTGCCCGTGGCGACGAACGGCGCGATGGTGAATGCGTACCGCGTGCCGATGTGGTACATGGCGTCCACCCGAAACGTGCGGAGCGTGTTCGTGAGGTTCGCCGCGCCGCCGGCGGTCCAGGTCTGCTTCTCGTGGATCCAAGTGCCGTCGAGCGTGAAGCTGTTCGGCCCGAACGAGTGCATGTACGCGAGGTCCACGGCAATATCGGTGAATCGATTCGTCGGCCCCACCACACCCTCATGGAAAACGCTGGCCGCCAAGCCGTAGGTCCCGACCGACAAATAGTTCTGACCCCACACGTTCGGGAACGCGACGCGCCAGTACGGCGCGGCGCCTTTGATCACGTCCGTCGCCGTTGCGTCGAGCGGACGCTGGATCCCGAGGGGCGCGGAGCGGTAGGCCCCGAGTTCTCCGTAGACTCGATCGTTCCACATCGTGTACGCCGTCAGTCCCGCCGCTTGCTGGCCGAGTGTACCGTCCACCAGCGTGGCCGCGGCCGGCGCCGGAGCCACCGCCGAGCTGCCGTACGGGAAACCCCAGGCTGGTGTGCTGTTCCAGACGTCTTGTACCGTGGGGTTGTTGTTCAGGCTCAGCCCGAGCGTGGTGCGCTTAGACAGGAGGTTCACGTGAGTCGCGAACCGGAAATCCGCGTTGTCGACCCCCAGCTGACCGCTCTGCGGATCGAACGTCACCTGTAAGAAACCACCCACGTGGGGGGTTATCTCGCCCCCGGTGAAGAGGCTCAGCTGATCGGGAAAGAGCACCGTGCCGTTCTGCGTGCCGGGCAGCGCCTTTTTCGTGCTGGTGTACGACGTCTGGAACATCAAGGACACCGGCGCCACCAGGTTGAGCAGCAGGCTTTGTTGGCCCTCGGGGCTCTTGCCCTCGAGGGACTCACTCCTCCGGAACACGTAGCCGTTGAGCTTGAAGGCCCGGCCCGTGGGCGTGAGCTCCGGGAAATGGGTGTGGCAGGCGCTGCACGCCAGGCCGGTCTGGCGCGCGTAGGTCGGTGTTACGCGCGCGGCAGCCAGCACGTAGCGCGTGGCGTAGACCTGCAGCGCCCGCGCCGCATTGGCTCGTTCGCGATCCCCGGCGCCACGGTCGGCGAGGGCGGCGCGTGCGGCGCCCGTGATCAGCGCGCAAATGAGGACTACGATCCTGGCTCGACGCGACATGAGCACTCCCGGTGCGAAGGTTGAGGGAGTTTGCAGGTGGCGTGGCATCGCGGACATGAAGACGCCATGAAGAGGCCTTCAGAAAACGTCAATCCCCCCGCGGAGCTTTGGCGCCGCGGGGGGATCATCACGCCTTCTCCTCGGCCACCTGCTCCTTCGTGCCTTTGATCGTCAGGAGGTTGCCCTCCACGAAGATCTTCACTTCCTCGGGCTTCACACCCGGCACCTCGGCGACGAGCCGGATGTACTCCGGGGCCTCGAAGATGTCGACGAACGGCAGCCAGGCGAGGGTAACCCCATGCTAGCGGCCGGCCCGTGAGACGCTGCTGAAACGGGTCTGAGATTTCCGAGCGACAACCTTCACGCTTAGCGCGTGGGGATGTTGGTGCCGTGGCACGCGGTGCACATCTGCGGATTCTTGCGCGCGAGCCGGGTGGTGTCGAAACCCGGGCCGTGCGGGTCTACGTGCCGGCCGCCGATCGCCGAGTGGCAGGTGAGGCAGTCGCGCTCGGCGTGGCAGCTGACGCAGGTCTCGAGGCTTTGGCGCGCCGCCCCACCATGCCCCGCGACGAAGAACTGGTTCGAGTCGTGATAGCCGTGGCGCAGCGGCCCTTGCGCCGCGAGACCGGACCGCGCGTGACAGCTAGTGCAGAACTGCCCGGCGTTGTGGCAGTCGCTGCAGGAGGTCTCGCGCGCGTACGCCGCCGCCGGGTGACGCGCCAGGAAGCCGGCTGGGTGATACCCGGCCGCGCGGGCGGCGTCGGGCCGGTGGCACTCGAGGCAGTCGTTGCGTACGTGGCAACCGGAGCACGTGGCTGGGACAGCATTCGCGGCGGCGGCGTGACGTGTCCGGAAGCTCTCGCCGTGCGACGGCGGTCGCCGGCGCGTGATGACGGCACCAATCCCCCGCCCCGCACCCGAGGGGAACAGCCGCACCGCCACCCGCGGGGTCCCCGCGTGGCAGGCGAGGCAGCTCTCCTGCGTGTGACAGGTGCTGCACTGCTGTGGCGCGCTGCGCGCAACGGCGCCGTGCTCAGCCAGGAACGTCCCGGCCGCGTGCGTCGGCGGAGCCTGGAGACGCGCCTTGATCCCGAGCGAGCGGGGGTCGGCGGCGAGCGCCTGGACGGTCGGCTGCTCCGGGGCATCCACGTGACACTGTAGGCAGAAATCGCGCGCATGACAGGTCGCGCAGCTCGCTGCGACCGGGCTTTCGACCCTCGCTTCTGCGCCGTGACCGCGCCCGCCCGCGAAGCCGGCCTGTTTGTGAGCAGGTGGTGTTTCAAACGCTGCGACGTCCCGAACCGTCAGCCGCTCGGCTCGGGCGAGTGGCACGTGGCACGTCGTGCACGCACTGTCGGGCGCGGCGAGATGAGCGGTCCGGATGGCGTGGCAGTCGAGGCAGCGCTCCGCGACCGGCGGCTTCACGGCCATCCACGGAGCACCCTCATCCGAGTGGCAGTCCACGCACCCGACCACCGCTTGGCCGCGAGCCACAAGAGTCGCCGCGTGCTTGGCGTGCTCGAATGTCAGATTGTGTCGCGCTGGCTCGACGGGCGGCCGCCACGTGACGGCCTTCTGAATCTTGCCGTCGTGGCACGTCGCGCACGACGCCGGATCGGGCCACAGCGCCGCGCCGGCGCTCGCGGCACCCGCATGACAGGTGGTGCACGTGGGGAACAGCTTCTGGTGCTTCGGGTGATCGAAGCCGGACGCCGGCTGCTGAGCAGCGAGCGGGCTGGCAACCAGCAACGCCGCCAAGGCTCGGGCCAGCAGGGGCACGCCATTGCTCGCTCGTTCCCATCCTGAAGGATCGGCTCGGCCAATCACTGTCCTGAAGGACATTGTGCTCACCGGCTCTCGCCCCTGACGGGCATCCGCCGCACAGCAGGCGGGACGCCGGAGAGATCGGCGCTGCTGCCTAACAGCAGGATGGCGCGCGCGCTGACCCGCACCTGATCCCAGTTGAACGCCGCCGCGTCGGGGCGCTTCCGGTCTTCCACATAACGGCCAGCGTCGATCTGCAGTCGCAGCCGGGACATTGCGCGGCACTCGGCCGAGAGCCCGTACGCCTTGAGGGACGACTCGTCGAACCGGAATTCGAGCGGGCGATCGAGCGTGGAGCCGTACACGCTGAGCGCCAGGAACTCGCCCGGTGTGAATGTGAGGGCGCCGACGAACCCCCGCGACGCCGCCCCGGGCCCGAACTCGGCGTGGTAGCCGCCGTCGACGGTCCAGCGAGCGGACGGCGTGACGGTGGTACCCCAGGCGAATCGCCAGCCGGACGTCTCGTACGTCACGAGCGGTGTCGACACGTCGGCGGCATCGAAGGCATATCTTTCGCCGCGGGCCCGCAGCCTGACCTTGGCGACGGGCGCGAACGAAACGGACCCCTCGACCGTGTGGTATGGCACCGGGCTGAACGCGCCCCAAATGGTCCACAGATCGAAGTGCGGGCGGTAGCGGCGCACGCCGAGGGTGGCGGTGACGCGGCCGCCTACCGGTAAAAACCCGAGCGCCGCTTCCGCGCTCCCCCACCAGCCGGCGGCGAGGTCGTAGTCGGCGCCGCCTGTGAGGGTCCAACCAGCGTAGGGACGGATCGCGACGTCCACGCCGGCGCGCTCCGAGACGAAATAATCGACGATGGGGTCGACCTCGCGCAGGTAGGTGGCCCGCACGTCGAAGCGCGACGTGGTCCAGCCTGCGCCCGCGCCCGCCACGAGCTGGCGCTGCTGCGGCTGGAAGTCATCGAGCGGATTCAACGCCGGGCTCGTGACGGGCAGTGCCACGCCGCGCGCCAGGCCCCAGCCGCCGTACGCTACGAGCTCGAGTCCACGCCGCGCGTCTCGCACAGTCACCCGCGCGCCGTCGAATCCCGCGAAGCCGAGCCGCGTGACGGTCGTCTGGCGGCCGACCTGTGCCGTGAGCCGCTCGCCGGCGTACTGGGCGTATCCTTCGAGCAGCTGCAGGTGGGAATCGGTCCCCGGCCAGTTGTCCCCGCTGCTCAGATCGCCGGCGACGCGAGCGGAGGCACGGATGCTCAGGCCCGGGAGACCGAGGCCCCAAAGCGTAACGTCCGCTGTCGTTGTAATCGGCGCGGCGTGCACCGCCGGCCCGGGCCGGAAGTACGTGCAGTAGGCGCTTCCGCTCAGGCAGGTGACGGCGAAGCCGTCCGGCGTGGTCGGTCCTCCGCTCGGGCCCGGGACCGTGTCGCTGGCCGGGATGCTGTCGGGCGTAATCCCGCGAAACGCGACCGTCTGCGCCCGCGTCTCGAGTCGCAGGCGATAGCCCTGGGCGCGCGCCGCGGCGGGAAGCACGGCGAGGGCGAGCGCGGCGAGCGCGCCGGCACCGCGGCTCACGATCCGGCCGCCGGTTTGCGCAGGTGATCGCGGAACCGGTCGGGTGACGATCCGAAGTGGCACAGTGTGCACTCCCGGTCCGGATAGTGGTCCCGCTGCTTCGCATGGCAGGTGACGCACAGCGCCCGGTCGGGCACGAGCCGCGCCACGATCGCCGGCGTATGACATGCGTCGCACGCCACGTGCGCCTCGACCGGCGGCGCGTGCGCGGTGCGGCGCTCGCCCGTGTGGCAGGCGCTGCACTGCTTTCCGCCCGCGTGGTGGTCGTCGTGGCATGCCGCACAAGCCGCCGCCTTCGACTCGGGGTCGAGGCTGACGGGGGTGGTGTGACACGCGACGCACTTCACGGTCCGGTGGGTAGCGTGATCGAACCGCGCGGCGTGCCGGCGTTCCGGGTGCGCTGCCACCGTGACCCGCACCGTCACCGACTCGGGACGCACCAGCGCCGCCGGCTGGTGACACACCGCGCAGTCGTTCGTTTGCGGAGCCTGGTGGTGGCAGATCTGACAGCCGCGGGGAGGCTGGAAGGTTAGCCGACCGTGCTCGCGCTGGGACGCGTGGCAGGTGATACAGGAGAGCTTCTTATGGCGGTCGTGCGGGAAGGTGTCGACCGCGGCGAGAGTGCCGCCGCGCGGGGCCTCCCCCGGCGGCGGATCGTCAAAAAAAGGTCCGTCTCCCTTGCCCTTCGGGGGCCTCAACGAGATGCGCCGCAACGCCTTGGTCGTATCGAACGGCAGGGGTGGGCTCAGCCTGCGCCCGGCGCGCCGCTCTTTCACCGCCGCGTGGCACCCGGCGCAGTCGCTCGCATCCACCTTGGCCTGGTGGGGTTGGTGGCAGAGGGTGCATTCGTCGCTGATGGCGCCGTGGTTCTTGCCGATGTGGAACGGTTCGGAGCGCCAGTCGGCGTGGCACTTGGCGGACGCGCACGTCTGCCCAGCTTCCACGGGCTGCGTCTGGGTGTGCGGGTTGTGGCACATCCCGCAGGTGCCGCGGTGCGGGTCGCGCGCCGGGTCGAATTCGGCGAGGGCCACCTGCATCTCGTGACACGACAAGCACTGCTTCATCGCCGGGACCAGTGTGCCGCGCGCCGAGTCGCGCGTCGCCAACGCCGGCACCTCCGCGGTGAAGCGGTGACACATGATGCAATGGAGGTCGGTCTGGCCGCGCATCTTGGCGAGCTTGATCTGGACGTTGACGTGGCAGCCGGATTGCGCGCAGGTCGAATCCACGGGCAGGAAGCGGTGCACCTCGAGCCCGTGGCAGGTTACGCACTGCACGTGCTTGAGGGCGCTCGAATCGGATTCGAGGTGCGTGCGGTGGCCGGCGGTGGACGCGATGCGCTGCCACGTCTCCTTGGCGTCGCCGCGAACGTGACAGTTGGCGCAGATGCGGGTCGGCACTTTGGCGTGCTTGCCGATCTCCTTCGGGCGCTCAGCCACCCACAAGTAGAGCTGTCGCATGTTGGCGAACATCGACTGCTGGTGGCACGAGTGACACGAGAGGGAATCGTGCTTGGACCCGGCGAAGCGCTGGAACGGCACCTTCATCACGTGGCAGCCGGTGCAGAAGCCGTTGTTGTGTTGCATGTAGCCGTAGCCGACCACGCCGAAGGCGCCGAAGCCGAGCACGATCGCCGCGGCCCCGGCGGCAAGCCCGATCTTGACCCCCCGCCGGCGCGTGAACACCCACTGTACGATCACGGCGCGATGCCGCCACAGGAGCAGGAGCACCGCCGCGGCGACGATGACTCCCACGATGAACCCGACGATCTGGAACCACTGGGGAAGATTGAAGAAGAACCGCAGCACCGCAGCGACGCCGCCCGGCAGTGGGGGGGGACCGACGGCGATCTGCTGGAGGGTCAGCATGTCGGTCCCTCTACGTTATCGGTAAACAGGGGCCCCGGGAACCACCGGGTTCCGGGGCCCAGGGCCGCCGCTCGCGGGCAAGTCTGAACGAAGGTCTCGCGACCCCGCTACCTCTGGCCCGCGCGCATCCTGAGTGCTGGCGGCGGAGTCGCCTGCACCTGGAGATTGCGCGCCGGCGGCGAGGGCAATGCATACGTCGAGTGCAGCGCCGCGATCGAGGACGTGAGCAGCGCCTCGAGCAGGAACGGGTTGTGCACGCCATTCCCGGACGCCATGTGCGTCGCGAAGCCCTTGCCCAACACTGTGCCGTTCAGGAAGAATTGACGGTCGTCCGTTGCGGCGAGCGCGGCGTTGAAGAGCGCCCCCTTGGCGACCGTGGTGGTCGTGCTCCCGAAGTCGATCTGGGCGGAATCGGCCGCCGTGGCTCCGGACCGCTGCGCCCGCGCGACCAGCTGGGGCAGCAAGCCGGGTTCGATCGAGTCGATCACGCCGTTCTTGTTCGTATCCGCCCAGATCTGGTCAAGCAGGTTGTCGAGCCGTCCTTTGAACGTGAGATACGCGGAACGCGCGACCGCGGCGGTGGCATGACAACCGCTGTTCGAGCACGCCACGAAGCTGCGCACCGTGTCCGCCGGCGCAGCCGTCGCGCAGGGGACGGGGACGCCGGTGCTCGCTTTGGTGCACGGAATGGCTTCAAACAGGTGGCCGACGCTGTTCTGTATGAGGACACCGTTCGCATCGGTGATCGTAGTGAACGCCACGTGACAGGTCGCGCACAGCCGTGTGTTCGCCGCGGAGCCGTGGCTGCTCACGATCTGGTTCGTGTCATAGGTGAAGTTGGGTGGAATCCACCCGACGTTCTGCCCGATCACCAGCAAGCCCTGCGCGCCGTGTGCCCCACGGGCCGGCGAGCCGACCGCGGCTCTGCCCCAGGGCGGAGTCCCACTGCGGGAGTGACACTTGATGCAGAGGTTGTCGGTCGTGGGATCCGAGATCGATGCGCGCAGTTGTCCGGAGTACGGGGTCGCCCCGTGCGGGTCGTGACACACGATGCACACGATGCGCTGATGGGTCGTGTCACTCTTTTCCACGTAGTTTGTCGTCACGCCGAACTTTACGGCCAGCGCCGCTTTCCCCTCGTGGCACGGGGCACAGCTCGCGTTCGCGGCGGCGTGGGAGAAAGCGGGACCGGAGCCGTGCGCGGACCCAACCCATTGATCCACGAACGGCTCGTGGGTTCCGGTGTGGCACCCGCCGCACCCGTTCGTGATCCCCGTGTCGACGTGCATCGCGGCGAGCGGCGCGTTCGTGGCGAGCGGATTCTGCGCATGGGTGAATCCGGGCCCATGACAGCTTTCGCACTGCACATCCTGGTAGCTCGCATCCGGCACGAGATTATAGCCGGCAGCGTGGCCGACGCTGTTGCCGAGCTGCGAAACCGAATGGCAGCCGTTGCATGAGGCCTGCGCGTGGCCCGAGCCTTGCAAATCGACCCACGCCGACGCGTGCTTGGTTCCTTTCCAGGACGCCTGCACGCCGACGTGGCAGTTGCCGCAGTTGGTTTGCTTGTCGCTGACCGTGAAGTACCCGAGGAACCCGTTGGCGGCATCCTGGGGCGCGTTGAACGGGCGTACGAGGTATTGGATCTTCTCCGTGGTACAGGCACCGAGCAGCACTACGACGAAGCCAACTGCACGAAGGTATCTCATGGCCCGCACTCCTCGTCGCCGAACGTCGGCAGGAACGTTTGCGCTGTCCTGCTCAGCTGTCAACCGATCGTCTTCATGGTTTCTTCATCTGGCCCCCGGTCTGCAGGTAGTAGAGGATGTCCTCCGTCTGCTGGCCCGCCGGCGGCGCGACCCGCATCCGCTCCATGTTCCGCTCCATGCGCGCGAACACGATCGCCCAGTCCTGCTTCGAGTGGACCCGCGGATCGGGGAGCGCGTGGCAGCGGCTGCAGATCAGGGCGAACGCTTCGCGCCCGCGGCCTGCCGGCAGACGGAGCCGCTCACCTTGAGCGCATTGACCGGAAGAACATCGGAACTAGCCGACCTTCGCCGGCCGTCCCCGGATCGCGTCGCGCACCTTGGCCGCTGTGCTCGGACTGATCACCCGCAGCACGAGATAGCAGGCATACCCGAGACCCGCGAGCACCAGGACCGTGATCGCCAGCCCGATGAGCGTGCCCAGAATGCCCAACGCGAGCTTCAGGACCAGCCAGACGGCCACCGCGAACAACGCAAAGCCGAGAATCCTCCGCATCATCGCACCCCTCCTGCCGGTTGACCCGCCTCGACACGGCCCGCGAACTCCCGCGCGAACGCACGGAGATCGTCCCAGTCCGTGTACTCATAGTCGCGCGTCGTGTCCGTATCGCCTCCAGCTTTGGCCACGACCCGCTTCATGACCCATTTCTTCAACCAGTTGTACTGGGTGTACGGCACCGCCCCGGCGACTATCCGTGACATGAGCGGCCGCCATCCGCTGCGACGCAAAAACCGCTGCACGATCTCCTGGACTTCTTGCCGAGCTTCGGGGCGCTGCTCCAGAATCCCGAGGCACACCGATACGAAGGCGCTCGGCCGGCGATTGAGCTGCTCAACATTCCGGCGAACCCAGCGCTTGACCGCGCGCTGAAAATTGCCGATGTGAATCGAGCCCGCGATGACGACACCGTCGTAGCCCTCCGGACGGACATCCGGGGAGACATGCTGGGTGTCGATCACATCGACGCAACTCCCCTCCCACCTGAGGACGCCCCCTAGGGCCGCCGCGATCTTGCGCGTGTGACCGTCGGTGGTGCCGTACACGATCAGGACTCGAGACATGCCGTTAAGGTGAAGATGGATGTCTAAAGCGACGCTGAAACAGCGCTGAGCTTTGCATCATGAGCCTTGAGCCACCCTTCATCTCGTCTTGGGATCGCTTTCAATCTCGCGCCCCTAGACTGGGGTCATGACACGTGAACACGGTAGACTTGATCAATCGCTTCATGCCTCATGCGGACATCCGGGAGCGCCATGAGACATTGGTGCGCGCGCCGGCCGACGTGGTCTTCCACGTCGCACAGCACTTCGACGTCCAGTCCATCCCCATCATCCGCGCCCTCTTCTGGCTGCGCGCGCAGCTGCTCGGCGCCGCGAAGCCGCCGGCGGATTTGTTCGCCCAGGGACTGCTGGCCGAGACTCAAGCGTTGGGTTGGGGCGTCCTCGCCTACCGCCCAGGGCGTGAGCTGATCATGGGCGCAGCCACCCAGCCGTGGAAGGCCGATGTCAGGTTTACGTCCATCCCGCGGGACCGCTTCACGCAGTTCGCCGGACCTGATTTGGTGAAAATCGTCTGGACGCTCGAGGCCGAGCCACTCGGCCCCGCACTCACACGGTTCCGTACCGAGGTTCGCGTGCTCGCGACCGACGACGCGGCGCGCAAGAAGTTCCGGCGCTACTGGCGCATGTTCGGAATGGGAATCGTCCTGATCCGCTGGCTGCTGCTACCGGCGCTGCGCCGCGAGGCGGAGCGGCGGGCGTCCGTTTTACCGGCATCCCTCGATGAGACAGCCATGCCAACCAAACGCCACTTCTCCGCCGATGAGGCCCGGGTGATCGGAACCCGCGCAGGCATCGACTGGGACAAGATCGATCTCGCGCAATTCCGTCGCGGGCTCGAGGTAGAGCTCGAGCACGGCGCCCACGACCCACAAACCAACGTGACCAACGACGACCTCGACCTGACGGCGAAGATCGCGTGGGCGCATCTCAAGGAGATCCCGGATTACTACACGCGGCTGGACGCGATGGAGGCCGCAGTCGTCTGAGAACGCTCAGGCTGTGCCCGCGCTGACTCGGAGCGCGCAGCTACACCTCATGGTCGCGGCCTCGGGGAGGCGGGGCAGGAGGTGGTAGTACATGGCCACGAGCATCGGCACGAGAACGAGCGTGTTGTAGAACAGGTGCAGCTCGACGCGCGGGATCCACAGCTGCACGATGCTGATCGGGACTGGCGAGCCGAACAGGTTGTGCCCCGCAATGGCTTGGCCCTGGAGCAGGGCGTGCTCGACGTGGTGCCAGAATTGAATCACGAGCGCCGCCAGCCACCACGTGCGTGACCGGCCGACGAAGCCCGGCAACAGCATCCAGATCCCGACCAGCATGATCACCGCATACCCGTAGTGCAACACCTCCGAGTGCACGAGCCAGGGGAACCACTGGCCCAACATGCCCCGCGCTTCATGCACCGGCCAGTGGAGCACGTACACCTGATACGCCTGGAACAGGTGCTCGGCGAAATGCACGAGCACGATCACCATGAAGATCTGCAGACTACGCCGGTGCCACGGGCCATTGAGCCGTGACATGAAAGATGGTCTTGCAGGCGAGTCACTCATGTGCCTTCCCTGGACCTGGATGGGCAGGTGCCGTGGCTCACCCAACGGACCCGCGTTGCAAAGATGAGCCCTGAGAACTCGGAGCGCTAGCGGAGCACAATGGCCCGCTCGC
>Ga0137385_10004990_pt1 | contig 11617 bp, 7 predicted proteins | sample SagtaG_FD_104921 | JGI IMG/M metagenome (GOLD analysis project Ga0137385, IMG submission 104921) | Vadose zone soil microbial communities from Sagehorn Ranch, Mendocino, California, USA - Sage2_R_80_16 metaG | ecosystem: Environmental > Terrestrial > Soil > Vadose zone | place: USA: California...
AGCCAGATGGATATACATATCCGGAGGTGAGCCCAGGAACTTCACAGATTAACCCGAAGCAAGCGCGAGCCGAGCACAGCCCGGCATTTCTGCTGCGCAAGAAGAGCAATAGCCGACACCATCAGAACAGTCCCAGGCGAACGACAACACTAGTGGCGTCGGTCGGGGGTGCCGATCGCAGCAATGAGCTGCCGCAGCGCCACGTCCCAATCCGCGGCAAAATCAGCATACTGAATGCTGTCAAAGAGGTTCTCGCCCGGACCGATGGGAATATCGGGCAACTCACAACGCTCAAGAACGACCGGAATAAACCAACTCCGAATACGAGGCATCAACCGCAGCCGAGCAACCGCCAACGTCAACTCTTCATTCATGTAAGAAAGAGGTTTCCAGTAACGAGGCGAGAAGCAAGCGAGAAAGAAGTCACCACCCTCGATGGCCGCCCGAATCTCCTGCTGCCACCGCACGCCAGGCAGCAAGCTGTCACGATCAATCCAGACGTCACACCCGGCATCCCGAAGCGCCGCAACCAACCGATCGACAACAACCAAATCCTCACGAACATAAGACACGAAGACGCGAGTACCCCCGGTCGGCACAGAATGAGCAACCACCGAGGGTCGAGGAGAGCCGGACACCGTGTTGTTGTTGCCCACAACGAACTGCCCGGAAACGTCCCCGCCAACCGAGATCGACTCCATAGAACTCAACCAGTCCGCTGCACAGAAGAATGCGTGATCACGCCATTGCTCACAGTATAAGTACCATGAAATATCTGATGCGAGCCATCAGTCTGATAAGCAGTCAGGTCGGCAACCACGACACCACCTTGAACAGACACAATCGACACCGCATCATGATCGGTAGCAGCGAACCCGGCAACAAACTGCCCATAGGACTGACCAGTCTGCTGCCCCGCAATATTCCACGCAGTCTGATAATCATGACTGTTGATCGCGGCAACATAAGCCTGAACAACACCAGCAGGACCAGCGTCAGGGACCGAAGTGGTCGGAGCAGGCACAGTAGTGGTCGGCGCAACAGTGGTAATCGAACGTCCGGCACTGACAGCCCTCACATTGCCGATCAACTTGGTAACCAACGACAGAGTGGTCTGAGAGTCGGGCATGGTGGACAGGGGAGTCTGCCCAGCGATCCGCGCGTACCCCACCAAATAGACATCAAGCCCAGACAACGTGAAGAACGTCATATCCATCTCGATAGGATTGTTCCCACCGCCAGGATTGGCGATCGGCGGCGAATGGCGCCCCATGATCGCAGAATGCCCACCGACCGGCGCGACGTCAACCGAGGACCCGACCGGTCGACCGGTGGTCCAGTCGCCGCAGGTAGTCAGCACGGTCCGCACGTTGTGGAAGTAGGACGACGCCAATGCGGGAGTCGGGAACTGGATGATCTGCTGGTTGATCTCATATTCGCTGTTGTTGTCGGCCAGGTCCGCGTTGCTGGTCGAGACGGCGCCGGCGTACGACGTCGCTCCCAGGCCGGACGGTGATACGACGGCGCCGTCGGTGTAACCACCACCGAACAGCTCCGTGCAGGTCATGCTGGCGAACTGCACGGTCGGCCGGCCGGTATTCAAGCTGGCGCCGCTGCTCTTGGCTTGCCAATCCGTGTAGCCAGCAGGCAGTTGGTCAACTGGCACCAACGCCGAGGCAAGTTGGACACCAGTCAGCTGCGGCGCCGAAACCGCAACAGGAGCGGGCGGTGACTGATGTTTCGGTGAAGCAAGCACCGTAACCCCAACCGCGGCACCAGCAACCACCGCGGTCGCCACCCCAGCGATCGTCAGTTTCGCACCAATACCAAGACCAGCCTTGGCAGTGATCGCCCCCGCCTTGGCCCCCAACACCGCCTGATGCGCAACACCAGCGTGCGCCACGGCGCCACCCACCGCATGGGACGTGGCCGGCACGGCAACACCCTGAACATGCTGAGCCAACGCGATATGCGCCGTATCTCCAAGCTCATGCCAGATCGCGATCGCCGCCCCCACCGCAGCGACCGCGGCCACCCGCTGCCCGGTGATCAGCTTGTGAACCCCATCCTCATGAGTCAAATAGGCCACGGTCGCCCGGTCACCGGCCAACCGAGCCGCCTCAACCCCATACCGCAGAATCTGTTCCCAAGCCCCCAACCGCAAGGAACACGCCGCCAGCGGCGCGGTAACCCGAGCAAGTTGACCCCCGAGCTCAGGCCGCCCAGCCGCCACCGTCGCCCTGATGACACCAGTGATCAACCCGACATGATCAGCAACAGCCTGCGGCGCCAACCCAGGCACCCGAGCCCACTCCTGAAGCCGCGAAACCACCCAAGCCAACTGAAGCTGATTCATGGCAAAATCCGAAGGAACCACAACACCGGGCGCCAACTGATACCCACGCCCAGCCGAAATCACCACACCGAGATTGGCCAACTCCGAACTAGCGCCAGGAGCATCCGAGACCAGCCAAGGCAGCAGATCCCCACCAATCCCACCACCAAGCGCCAACACGGCGACCGCCTCCCGAGCCGCCCCACCGAGCATCGCGAAGATCCGCGGCAACAACTCACCCAACTCAGCTGCCATGGGCAATACCAAAGAACCATCCGCATCACGTCGAGCACTGGCCGCAGCCCGCAACAACTGCAACGGCGACCCACCACTGGCCCGCCACAACTCGGTCACCGCAGGACGCTCATCAGCACGCAACGGCCGATCAATCAACCGCGCCAACAACGCAAGACCAGGCTCCTGATCCAGACCGCTCAGCGCGACAGCATGCCCGTCGGTCCACAAAGTACGCTGGGTCGACGTGAACACGATCGTCGCATCCGGCACACCGTCAAGAAGAAGATCGTCAACGACCTCCAGATCGTCCACGAACAGCCGAATATCCACACCAGCCATGAACTGACGCAGTTCCACCGGCCCAGGCCGATATCCAGCGGTCTCGTAGCAGGTCTCGAACACATCCTGCAGCACGTCCGACACATCGCGCCCGGCCGCCGACAGAAACACCACACCCGGCGTGTCGTCGGCGAGCTGACCGGCGGCGTGCCGAATGAGCGTGCTCTTGCCGGTGCCCGCCACCCCGTACACCTGGACCAACTGACCGGCCGCGACCGCGTCGAGAAGAGCGGCCAGCTCCTGTTCCCGGCCGATCGGCGCGGTACCTCGACGCGGTGGCAGGCCGATCGTCGCCCGGCGCCGCGGATCCGGCCGCTCGCCGGGCTGGAGCACGGTGACCACCGACTGCTCGGCCCACACCGTCACGTTGTGATCACCGACGACGAACTGGCCAAGGACGTCCCCGCCCACGTGAATCCGTGGACCCCCCATGTCTTTCTCCTGGTCGCCGGGCATCCGTTCGCTGTCTACTTCGTCGGCGACGCGAACTCGTTACGGCCATGGCGAAAGCGCGGGGAAGTGGTCAGTATTTGTCAGGAAATCGCGAAGTCGGCGAAGTCGACCTCACCGACGGTGCCGGCGTTGTGTGAGGTCGTGAACACGCCGACGTCCTGACTGGCCGCCGCAGTCGGCAGCGACACGCTGGAGATCGGCGTCCACGTCGTGTCGTCGGTGGAGTAGTAGCCGGTGAACGTGGTCCCGGACCGCACGAGTTTCAGCCAGGTCGGGTAGGTCGCCGTGCCCAGCCCTTGGTTGTTCGGCGCGCTGTTGGAGTCGAGTTGGCCGTCGCCGTTGGCGTCCCACTGCATCACGTAGCCGTGGCCGGGTGCCTCGGCCAGGATCAGGAATCCGGGCGCGGACTGCGCGGCGGTCACGTCGTTGCGCACCATGATGCCGGCCTTCGCCCACGCGTTGGTGTTCTGCTGCGCGGTCAGCTCGACGGTCGCGACCGTGCCGTCGGTCTCGGCGCCGGGCAGGTACGTGACGCCGTACTGGTTGGTGCCGCCGTAGACGTCCCCGCCGTCACCCTGGATGCCCAACTGGTCGCCGAGCTGCGCGAACCGACCCGTGGTCGACGACGTGAACGTCCGGTACGGCGCCTGGACCGGCGGGCTGACACTCACCGGATAGTCCATCGACGTGGTGATCGGCTGTAACCCCAGCCACTGGTAGCTGTCGGTGGCCGTCACCGTGCCTGTGCCGAACAGCGCCGTCGGGGCGGGCGCCACCACCTGGAACGTGGCTTGGACGGTCTGCCCGCTCGCCACCTGCGCGAACCGGGTCGGCGACGCCGCCGTCACCGAGTAACCCGCACTGCCGTGCACGTCCAGGCTGACCTGGCGGGCCGGCTGGGAGCCGTTGTCGGTGAACGTCACGGTCATCGACTGGCCGCCGGTCGCCCCGAACGTGGTGCTCGGTGGCACGAACAACGTGTTGCGCCCCTTGGTGATCCGGTACAGCGCCACCCCGTGCGACGGGACGTTCGCGCTGATCACACCGGTCGTCCGGGTGGCTTGATGCTGCCACAGGTCGGACACGAAGTAGCTGGCAGCGACGGGCAGGCCCAGCGCGGCCGCGCTGGTCGAGACGATCTCAGGTGACGACGACGTGTTGAACAGCCCGACGACGGCGTCGCCGTTGGCCTCGGTCTTCGCGAACGCCTGCGCGGTGGACGTGTTGACCACGCGGGACGCGTCGATCGCGTCCTGGTCGACGGCGAGTACGTCGGTGTTCTTCAGCAGCGCCAGGTCCGTCGGGTCCAGGTTGGTCAGGTCGGTGCCCAGTATCAGCGGGGAAGACGCCAGCGCCCACAGGCTCAGCTGCGTCTTCCGCTCGTCGACCGTGAGCCCGTCGTTGACGCCGTTGCCCAGTTCCAGCGAGTCGTAGTCGTTGAACGCACCGGGCCCGCCGTCCGGCTGCCAGTTGGCGACCTGGTTGAACCGGCTGGCCACGCTGCTCCACCTGGTCAGCGGGTAGCTGGCGCCGTTCGGGCCGCAGTAGCACTCGATGTCGCCGCCGGTGCGCCAGCCGTTGGACAGCCGCGCCCACGTCGGCGCGTCGGCGATGTTGAGGCTGTTGGACAGTTCGAGGTGGATCGGCCGGCCCGCCGTCGTGCCAGTTGCCTGCCGTAACGCGTCGGACCAGGCCTGCACGTCCGGGATGTCCGGCGAGCCGACACCGTCGATCTTGAGATAGTCCACGCCCCAGGACGCGAACTGGTCGGCCCACGAGTCGACGAACGCCTGCGCGCCGGGCTTGGTGTAGTCGATGCCGACCATGCCCTTGCAGTTGTAGTTCTTCTCCGCAGTCGTGGTCGCGATGTCGGCCGCGTGGTACGGAGTGCCCTCGATCGCGGTGTTCTGCGCCACGGCCTGCTTGGAGATGCCCGGCGTCACGTAGAGACCGAACTTCAGGCCGTCCGCGTGCACGTGATCCGCGACGGCCTGGATGCCGCCGGGGAACTTCGTCGAATCGATGACCCACCGGCCGAACTGGTCGACGTTCGGTCCCTGGCTGCCGGGGCACTGGTACCAGAAGTCGTCCACGTTGACGTACTGGTAGCCGACGGCGGCGAGGCCGCTGTCGCGCATGGCGTCGGCCTGCGCCTCGATCGTCGCCGCGGTCGGACCGTGCCGGACGAAGCTCCAACTGCTCCAGCCCAGCGCGGGTGTCTGTCCGACGCCGTTGTCCTCGGCGTGCGCGGTGCCCGAAGCGACGACCACCGGCAGCGCGATCAGCACGGCTACGCTGCCGCACAACAGCTTCCGCATCCCGACCTCCGTGGTGGGTCCGACCCAGTCTCACTCAGGCGTACCGGGCAAGCGTGCGATACCCGGAATCGGCATCCGACTTGTGGTGGTTACTCGCCGGTATCTCCAGGGGTACGCTTCCGTACACATGAGCCGGAGGGAGCGCCATGTCGGTGGAACACGTGGACGTCGCCATCATCGGTGCCGGTCTGTCGGGTGTCGGCGCGGCCTGCCATCTGTTGCGGGAGTGTCCCGGCAAGTCGATCGCCATCCTGGAGTCGCGCGACACGATCGGCGGCACGTGGGACCTGTTCCGCTATCCCGGCATCCGCTCGGATTCCGACATGTTCACCCTGGGCTACTCGTTCCGGCCGTGGACCGGCGCGAAGGCGATCGCCGACGGCCCGGCGATCCTCACCTACATCCGGTCGACGGCGCATGAGTTCGGCATCGAGGACCGGATCCGGTACGGCCACCGCGTCATCAGGGCCGAATGGGACACCGGGCGCGCCCGATGGACGGTGCACATCCAGCACGGCGGCGAGACGGTCACGCTGACCTGCTCGTTCCTCTACTCGTGCACCGGCTACTACCGCTACGACGAGGGCTACCGGCCCACGTTCCCCGGCATCGAGGACTTCGCCGGACCGGTCGTGCATCCGCAGTTCTGGCCGGCCGACCTGGACTACGCGGGCAAGCGGATCGTGGTCGTCGGCAGCGGCGCGACCGCCGTGACCCTGGTCCCCGCCCTGGCCAGGACGGCCGCGCACGTGACCATGCTGCAACGCTCGCCCAGCTACGTACTCGCACTCCCGGCCACGGACGCGATCGCCGACCGGCTGCGCCGCTGGCTACCCGACAAGGTCGCGCATCCGATGCTGCGCTGGAAGAACGCGCTGCTCGCCACGCTGAGCTTCCAGCTGTCCAGGCGGCGGCCGCACTGGGTCAAGACGTTCCTGCGCAACGCGGCCGTCAAGCAGCTGCCGCCCGGCTACGACGTCGACACGCACTTCGCGCCGAAGTACAACCCGTGGGACCAGCGCCTGTGCCTGATCCCCGACGGCGACCTGTTCGCCGCGATCCGCGACGGCCACGCGGCCATGGTGACCGACCACATCGACACGTTCACCGAAAAGGGCGTCCGGCTGCGCTCCGGCGAGGAACTGGTCGCCGACATCGTGGTGACGGCGACCGGACTGAATCTGCTGCCGATCGGCGGCATCGAGCTGACCGTCGACGGCACACCGGTCGAGCTGGGCGAATCCATGGTCTACAAAGGAATGATGCTGTCCGGCGTGCCCAACTTCGCGTGGACCATCGGCTACGCCAACGCGTCGTGGACGCTCAAGGCCGACCTCGTCGCCGGCTACGTCTGCCGGTTGCTGCGGAGCATGGACACCGGCGGCCACACGACGGTCACGCCGGTCCCGTCGGCCACCACCACCGCGACCGCCGACCCGATCATCGACCTCACCTCCGGTTACGTCCGGCGCAGCGTCGCGCTGCTGCCGAAACAGGGCGCGGCGACCCCGTGGCGGCTGCACCAGAACTACGTGCGCGACGTGCGCATGCTGCGCCACGGCCGCCTCGACGACGAGGTCGCCTTCAGCTGACCTCGGCCGCCGAGGACCGGGACATGGCGTCGACCACCTGCCGGCCGGCCATGGCCAGCAGGGTCGCGTCGGAACTGACGCCGATGAAGCGAAAGCCGTCGTCGGCGTAGCGGCGGGCCGTGTCGGCGTCCGGCGCGAGGATGCCGGCGGCGATGCCGGCGTGGTCGGCGGCGGCGAGCACCCGCTGGACGGCCTCCCGGAACACCGGCGCACTCGTGTCGCCGGGCACGCCGAGGTCGTAGGACAGGTCGCGTGGCCCGATGAACAGCACGTCGACCCCTGGCACGGCGGCGATGTCCGCGACCCGCTCGACAGCCGGCCGGTTCTCGACCTGGATGATGCCGACGATCCGGTCGTTCGCGGTGGCCAGCGCCTCCGGGTGGAGCCCGAAACCGCACGCCCGGTTGTACGTGGCGACACCCCGGTCGCCCTGCCGCGGGTAGCGCAGGTGTCGCACGGCCTGTTCGGCGTCGGCCGCGGACTCCAGCCGGGGGAACATGACCCCTTCCGCGCCGAGGTCGAGCCCGCGCCCCGCGCGGATCCGGTCGGTCGACTCGACCCGGACCAGCAGCGGCACGCCATGCGCGTCGGCGGCCAATTGCTGGCCCAGCAGGGTGCTCTCGTCGCCGCCACCGTGTTCCAGATCGACCAGGAGCCAGTCGAACCCGGCCAGCGCACAGGCTTCGGCGGCCAAACTCGAACCGAGCCCGAGAAACGTGCCGTACAGGGTCTCGCCCGCGGTCAGGCGCCGCCGCAGGTCGGTCATGACAGTTTTCCGGACAGCAGTTCGACGATCCGCAGCAGCGCCGTGTGGTCCAGCGACCCGTCGCCTCGCGCCCGCAGCGCGGCCATGAGCTGGGCGACTTGTGCGCCCAGCGGTATGACGACGCCCGCGTCCCGCGCCACGCTCAGCACGATGCCGAGATCCTTGTGGTGCAGGTCGACCCGGAAGCCGGGGGCGAACTCGCGGGCCAGCATGGTGCTGGCCTTGCGGTCCAGGATCCGGTTGCCGGCCAGCCCACCGGCGAGGACGCGCAGCCCGGCCGCCGCGTCGACGCCGGATGCCTCCAACAGCACAATGGCTTCTGCGACCAATTCGATGGTCCCCGCCACGACGAGTTGGTTGGCGGCTTTGACGGTCTGCCCGGCACCGGCCGGACCGACGTGCACGATGGTCGTACCCAGCGCGGCGAACACCGGTCCCGCACGCTCGACGTCCGCGGCATCGCCACCGACCATAATGGACAGTGCACCATCGATGGCGCCCTGTTCACCGCCGGAGACCGGTGCGTCCAGCACCCGGATGCCCTTCTCCTGCGCCGCTGCCGCGACGGCACGCGCGGCCTGCGGCCGGATCGTGCTCATGTCGATGTACAGCAGACCGGGATGGCCGGCCTCGATGATCACGTCGGCCACTGCTTCCACGTCCGGCGTGTCCGGCAGCATCGTGATCACGACGTCGGCGCCCTGCACCACGTCGGCCACGGAGCCACCGGCCCGCCCGCCCGCCGCGACCAGCCGATCGACCGCGGCGCTGCTCCGGTTGTAGCCGGTGACGTCGAACCCGGCCCGGACCAGGTTCGCGGCCATCGGTCCGCCCATGATGCCCAGCCCGATGAATCCGACCTTCTCCACGTGCCCTCCTTCAGTGTTCATATCCGTGAACAATGAACACAGATGTGAACCTTACTTCCGCCGCTCACGCCGAGCAACTGTCACGACCGCCACTGTGGCGCGGGCAACCCGTCCTCCAACGGCACGCGCAGCGACTTCAACACCCCGGCGATCATGACGTAGTCGCCGACCAGCATGCACAGTTCGATCATCTGCTGCTCGTCGAACAGCTCGCGCAGCGCCGACCAGGTCTCGTCGTCCAGTTCATGGGCGCTGGTCAGCTGGTCGGCGGCCCTGGCGAGCAGTGAGGTGTCCTCATCCGTGCCCAGCGCTGTGATCACGTCGTCCGTCAGACCGGCCTGACGACCGATCTCGACGTGATGGCTCCATTCGTAGTCCGCGCCACACCGGTAGGCGGTCCGCAGGATCAGCGTCTCCCGCACGTCCGCCGGCAGGCTGGACCGGTACAGCAGGCGCCCGGCGAACCGCAGGAACTCCTTGAACAGGCTCGGGTTGCGCGCCAGTGTGGTGAAGATGTTCAGCTCGCTGTTCGCGAGGTCCAGCAGTTGCTGTTGCTCCTTGGTGCGCTCGCCGGCCGGCAACGGGGCCAGCCGTGGTGCGTCGGTCATGTGGACTCCAGTCGTTGCCGGACAGGGACCATGACGGTCAACATAGGCCAATGCTCCCCGCCAGGTGCGGACCTCGTCGTGGCTTGGCCGGCGCTATCAGGGCAGGGGGATGGTAGGGATGCGGGCGGCTGTGTTGCATCTTGCTTTTCGTTGGTCTTCATGCTGTTGCGTCTTGTTCGGGCGGCTTGGGAAGACATTCAGCTAGCACCTCATCCAGATTTCATGATGATGTCCGGGACCAGTCCCGGACATCATCATGACAATGATACAAACAGTACGTAGCTGCGATGGAGCCGTCCGAGAGTGATGGCGATCATGTGGTAAACATGGCCGCGATTGATGTCGACAGGAACGCTTTTGGGGGCGACAGATGTCCGAGCAGCACAGAACGTTCGGTGTCGAACTACGACGAATACGCGAAGAAGCAGGTCTTTCGTTATCCACGCTAAGCAAAGCCGTCCACTACACGAAGGGTTACCTGTCCAAGGTCGAGACCAGCGACAAGCCACCCAGTCCGGAACTGGCCCGGCTTTGCGACGCCGCGCTCAACGCCGACGGCGCGCTCCTGTCGTTAGTCCCGCAGGTCCAGACACCGATGGTCAACCAGACGCCCGGTCACGACGAGTGGATGCGACCGTTGGCCGGTTCGCCCGACAGTCTTGCCGCGGCGGCCGGGGACGAGAGCACGGTCGACGTATTCCGTGCTGTGTTCAATCAGGCGGTTGATCTGGGTGAGTTGGTGAGCAGCCGGGTTGTGCTACCCACGGTGCGGACGAACTCGAACACGTTGTGGTCACTGGCGCTCGTGGCGCCGCCGTCAACCCGGCCTTCGCTCAGCACGCTGGCCGCATTGAATGCGACCTACGCCGGTTGGCTGGCGTTGGAAGCTGGCGATGATCACATCGCTCAATGGTGGAGTCGGGCCGCTGTCGGCCTCGCCAAGGTGGTGGACGACGCCAATCTGGTCGCCTACACGCTGACCCGCGAGGCACAGGTCGCGGTCTTCCGTGACGACCCCGAGCAGGTACTCGCGCTGGCGTCACGGATTGAGGACGACCCCCGCGTCTCGGCGCGCTACCGCGGTATCGCCGCGCACCGCATGGCGCAGGGGCACGCGATGATGGGCGACTACGACCAGTGCCGGCGCGCGTTGGATCGCTCGGCGGTCCTGATGCCGGAGGCGACCGAACCACCCACGTTCGACGGCGTCGTCCTGCCACCAATGGCCAACAGCGGCTCCCATGTCGGCGGTGTCATCGCCGGTTGGTGTCTGTATGAGCTCGGCCGGCCTGGGGTGGCCGTCGAGGTCCTGGACAAGGAGGTTGTCCGGATCAACAGCAGCCACCGGCGGGCCGCCGCGCGATTCGGTGCCCGCCGCGCACTGGCCTACGCGGCGGCCGGCGAAGTCGACCAGGCCTGCACACTGGCGCACGAACTGCTCGACATCGCTGAGGTGGTGGACTCGGCCACGGTCCGGATGGAGTTTCGCCGTCTCGCCAGGGCTCTGGCCCGCTGGCATACCCACCGGGCGGTGCGTGAGCTGAGCCCGCGACTGGCCGCCGCCCAACGGACGGCCGGCACTGGTCAGCGGCCGCCGGGAGTGACCAAGCCGGTCTCATAGGCAGCAACCACCAACTGAGCGCGATCACGAGCATCAAGCTTGGTCATAATCCGACTGACATGGGTCTTAGCAGTCAACGGACTCAAATACAGCTTCGCCGCAATCTCATCATTGGACAACCCGCCACCAACCAAAGTGAGCACCTCGCGCTCCCGATCGGTGAGCTGGTCAACACGATACGAGCCATGAGCAGTCGGCCGAGCAGCAATGTCGGCGATCAGCCGACGAGTAATACCAGGAGACAGCAGAGCATCCCCCCGAGCCACGATCCTGATGGCCCCCAACAGATCCGCAGGCTCGGTATCTTTGACGACAAACCCAGAAGCACCAGCCCGCAACGCCTGATAGACGTAGTCATCGGCATCGAAAGTCGTAAGAATAAGCACCCGAACACCAGCCAGATCTTCGCTAGCGGCAATACGTCGAGTCGCTTCCAGACCGTCAACCCCAGGCATCCGAATATCCATCAGAACCACATC